>Ga0209530_1000231_pt1 | contig 47797 bp, 42 predicted proteins | sample BlaSpr_A8_Ref_O1_FD_187987 | JGI IMG/M metagenome (GOLD analysis project Ga0209530, IMG submission 187987) | Forest soil microbial communities from Thunder Bay, Ontario, Canada - Black Spruce, Ontario site 2_A8_Ref_O1 (SPAdes) (version 2) | ecosystem: Environmental > Terrestrial > Soil > Boreal...
GTGGACTGGCTGCGGCAGGGACCGTGGGGAGCCTCCGGCTGGCCGGACGAAGTGTCGTCGGTGCTAGCCAGGTCGTCGGCGCTAGCCAGGGAGCTGGCCGGCTGCCACGTGGCCTGCCGGGGTTCGGAGTACGTCGGGTTCGCCTGTCATGGTTCCGGGCGCCGTGGCTGGTTCGGGCCGATGGGCACCGACCAGGCCGAACGGCAGCAGGGCATCGGCACCATCCTGCTCAGGCGGTGCCTGGCCGACATGGCGGCGGCCGGCCTTGATACCGCGCGGATCGGCTGGGTCGGTCCCGTGCGGTTCTATGCCCGGGTCCTCGGCGCACGCGTCGAGCGCGTCTACTGGCTCTACAGGAAAGCGCTCTTATCTATGGCATCGGCTATGGCATCGGCTCCCAGCGAGATCTACGGCTGCCTGCTCGCCCGCTTCGACGGCACGGTGCCGCCGGACTGGCTCCGCCGCTGGCTGGACCGCGGCCTGGCGGGAGTGCTGCTGTTCGCGGGCAACATCTCCGGCCCGGATCAGCTCAGATCCCTCACCGCGCAGCTGCGGGAGCACAACCCGGATGTGCTGGTCGCCGTCGACGAAGAGGGCGGGATCGTGACCAGGGTGGAGGCGGCTGCCGGCTCCTCTTACCCGGGCAACGCGGCGCTTGGCGCCATCGATGACCCTGCCCTGACCCGCCGGGTCGCGCTGAGCATCGGCGCGATGCTCGCGGACGGCGGCATCAACCTGAACCTGGCCCCGGTCGCCGATCTCGACGCGAACGCGGATGACCCGGTGATCGGCGTTCGTTCGTTCGGTGCCGAGCCGGCCCGGGTCGCGGCGCACACCGCCGCCTTCGTCACCGGTCTGCAGGACAGCGGCGTCGCCGCGTGCGCGAAGCACTTTCCCGGCCATGGCCGGGCGGGTGCCGACTCCCACCTCGAGCTGCCGGTCGTGAACGCGACGCTGACGGAGCTGCGGGAGACCGACCTGCTGCCGTTCCGTGCCGCGGTGGACGCTGGGGTGAAGTCGGTGCTGACCGCCCACGTGCTGTTCCCGGCCATTGACGATGTCCCGGCCACGCTGTCCAGGCGGCTGCTGCGTGGTGTCCTGCGGGACGAGCTCGGCTTCGACGGTGCTGTCGTTACCGACGCGCTCGGAATGGCGGCCATCGGCGACGGGGCAGCCAGCGCGGCGGGTGCCGTCGCCGCGCTGGGAGCGGGGGCCGACCTGCTCTGCATGGCGGCGGAGGAAGCGGCGCAACGGCGGGCCAGGGATGCGCTGACGGCGGCGCTCGCGGCCGGCGAGCTGAGCAAGGAACGGCTGGCTGAGGCAAACGCGCGGATCGGGGCGCTCGCATCGTGGGCGGCGTCGGCGTCGCGCGCGCTCGACAGCACCCGGAACCGCCAGCCTGAGTGGGCGCCGAGCCTTGACCTTGGCCTTGAGACCGCCGCCCGGGCGCTGCTCATCGACGGTGCGGAAACACCGCTGGACCGGCCGCCGCACGTGCTCGATGCCGGTGGCCGGATGAGCGTGCAGCTCGAGGACCGCGCGGCCAGCCTGCTCGGCGTGCTGCGCGGCATGCTGCCAGGGACAACGGGTGCGCGCCTCAGGGGCCCGGGGGACCTGGCCCGGCTGGAGCAGCAGATCTCCGCGGCGGCCGGCCGGCCGCTGATCGTCGTGGTCCGCGACGCGCACCGCCAGCCATGGCAGCGCGAGCTGCTGCGAACGGCGCTCCGGCTCCGCCCGGACGCCCTGGTTGTCGGCACCGGCACGATACACGACCGCGACCTGGCGGGACGCGCTTACATCGGTACGCGCGGTGCCAGCCGGGCCTCGCTGCTCGCGGCCGCCTCCCTGCTCGCCGGCCGCTCGGCGCAGTAGCACAGCGCCACCGCTTACCGACGACGTACGCACGGTGCGTCACGGTATTCACCTCTTGGCGGTACCGTGAACGTTTCGTGACTTGATAACGGATGTTTTCCATTGACGGAAGTTAGGAAATCCTCGTAATCTTTTTTCACCTTGATCAGCCAGGCCATGGCGCGCCGGATCTCCTTCGTTCTCAGAGCAGGTGTTCATGAACTCTCGAAGACTTAAATTCCTGTGGACCTCACTGGCGGTCGTGACCGCGGCCACCACGGTCGCCGCATGTACGTCATCGGCAGGCTCGTCAGCCGGCAAGGCCAGCAGCGGCAGCAACGCAACCTTCACTACCTTCGGGTACACCACGACCATCACGCCCGGCGCGCCGATGAACCCGTTCAACGCGACGAACAACGTGTTCCCTGGGTACGACGCGATGGAGCTCGGCTGGCTGACCAATAACCCGGCCGACCCGAACCAGGAGCTGCCTGGCCTCGCTGCCTCCTGGACGGTGTCGCCAAGCGGCACCCAGGTCACTGTGCACCTGCAGCCAGGCGCCAAGTGGTCGAACGGCCAGCCGGTAACCGCAACCGACGTGAAGGACTCCGCGGCGATCTGGATCGCCACGGGCTACGTCACCAACCTCGGCAGCGTGACGGTGGTCAACCCGACGACGGTGACCTTTAACGAGCTGCCTGGCCTCAACTCCAACACGTTCCCTGAGGTCATCGGCGGCTCGATCGCCAGTGCGACCTCACAGTGGGTCGTGCCGTCGTCTGAGTACGGCAAGCTGCTTCCCGCGAACATCTGGTCCACGATCGCGGCCAGCGAGGGCACGGGCGCGGCGGCGAAGACGGCCGCCACAATGCTGGCTGGCCTGGCCAAGACCATCGAGTCTTATGCGCCGGCGACCGACATCTCCGCGGGCCCGTTCTACATCAAGCGCCTGAACACCAGCGAGGCGCTGCTGGTCAAGAACCCCGATTTCTACGCGGCCAGCAACGTGCACGTCGGCCAGGTGATCATGGAGCACTTCAGCACGGCTCCCGCGATCACCTCCCTCATGCAGTCCGGCAGCCTCGACTACGCGCCGTCCTACGCGCCGACGAAGGCCGAGGTCACCCAGGATGAGGCCTCTGGCTACACGGAGCTGACGGGCGACGGCCAGGTGGTGGCGGCCATCGTCCCGGACGAGAACATCGCGCCTTACAACAACATCAAGGTGCGCCAGGCGCTCGCGTACGTGCTCAACCGGCCCGCCATCCAGCAGATCGGCGAGCCGGTCGTCGGCACGCCGTCCACCACGGTTACCGGCGTGGTGTCCTCAACGCTGCCATCGTGGCTGACCTCGCAGCAGCAGTCCGGGCTGAACCCGTACGCCTACAACGTGGCCACGGCCACGTCCTTGCTGAAGAGCGCCGGGCTCGCCCAGAAGGGCGGCAACTGGTACCTGGCCAACGGCAAGCCGTGGACGATCAACCTTCCGGTGCCTTCCGGCTTCTCCGACTGGCTGGACGCGTCCTCGGCCATCAAGTCCGAGCTCGACAGCTTCGGTGTTCCCACCACGATCACCGGCGAGGGCCAGTGGCCGGTCTACCAGCCGGCCATGTTCGGCGGCGCCTACCCGGTCGGCTGGTGGCTGGCCGGGCTCGGCGCGGACGCCTACGTCGACTTCGGGCGGATCTACGGCCCCTATGACGGCTACGGGCCGACCGGCGCGCGCTACCCTGCCGGTGACTCGGCCGCGTACCACTGGGTTAACCTCCCGACCACCGTCACGGTTCCTGGGCTGGGCACGGTCAACCCGGGCCAGCTCACCGCCCAGCTGCAGAACGTAAACCTCGGCACCGCCGCGGGGCTGGCTCAGCAGAAGCAGATCGGCGCGCAGCTCATCCAGGTGACCAACTACGAGGTCCCGATCCTGCAGCTCTGGGACTACGAGAGCCTCCAGTTCACGACCAGCAAGCGGTTCACGGACTGGCCGACCAACGCGGAGATGCTCAGCCTGAACCCCGGCATCTGGATGGCCAATGGCTACGTTCAGCCCAAGTAGCAGGTAAATAGGTAACCAGTCGCTGAGTAGCCTGGCCCCCGCGGCCGGGCTACTCAGCCGTCTCCCCGAGATGCCGGACAACCGAGATGCCGGACAAGGAGTGCTCAGGTTGAAGCTCACCCGCTGGATCGCGGTGAAGATCGTTACTGGCCTGATCATGATCTGGGTCGTCGCCTCGGCGATGTTCCTGCTGCTCCGGTGGATGCCGGGGAACCCGGCGCAGACCAGGTACGCGGAGCTGATCCTGCACGGCGACACACCGCAGCAGGCGCAGCGGGCGACCGCCGCGCTGTACGGGTTCATTCCCAAGCAGCCGCTGATCGAGCAGTACGGCCATTACATCTGGCAGTTGCTGCACCTCAACCTCGGTCAGTCCATCCAGGAGGAAGGCGTACCCGTCTCCCACATCGTGGCCACCGCCGCCCCCTGGACGCTGATCATGTGCCTGTCGGGGATCGTCGCCAGCTTCCTGATCGGCGTGACTCTCGGCGTCGCCTCCGCGCTGCGGCGCATGACGAAGGTCGGCGACGGGATCACCTGGGTCGGCGCGATCATCAACGGGATACCCACGTATATCGTCGCCAGCCTGCTGCTCTACGTGTTCGCCACCGAGTGGGCTATCTTCCCGCAGGGCGGCACCGTAAGCATCCTGTACACGCCGGGCTGGAACGCCGGGTACATCGGGAACCTGATCACCCACGCGGTCCTGCCGGTCACCGCCTACACGTTGTCGCTGGTCGGGGCGTGGATCCTGACCACGAAGTCGAGCGTGATCTCGGTGCTCGGCGACGACTTCATCCTGGCAGCCGAACTGCGCGGCATCCGTCCGCTGACGGTGGCCAGGTACATCCTCCGCAACGCGATGCTGCCGCTGTTCACCATCTTGTCGCTCGCGCTGGGCCTGATGTTCAGCGGCGCAGTCTTCATCGAAGACGTCTTCAACTATCCCGGCCTCGGGCAGCAGCTGCTGACCAGCCTGAACGACAACGACTACCCGGTGCTGAGCGGCGCCTTCCTGCTCATCATCGTGTCGGTCATCATCGCCAACTTCCTCGCCGACCTCGCCTATCCGCTCATCGACCCCCGCGTGCGCAGGAGCTAGCCATGTCAGTGACCGCGTCGCTGCCACCAGAGCAGCTCCAGCAAGCACTCAGCCGATCGCGTGCGCGCAGCGCCAGCAGGTGGCGGATCCTGGTCCGGACGCCCGGCCGGGTGATCGCGCTGGCAGTCGTGATCATCTTCACGCTGATGGCGCTTGTCGGCCCGTACCTGTACCCGAAGAACCTGCCGATCAATGCCAGCGATATCTATGCCCCGCCGAGCCTGGCGCACCCACTCGGCACGGACTTCGCCGGCACCGACATCCTCGCCCTGATCGTGACCGGCGCCCGCTACGTGCTGCTGGCCGCCTTCATCGCGGCCGTGGTCACGCTCGTCATCGGCACGGCGGCCGGTCTCGGGGCAGGCTACTACCCGCGGTCGTTCGGGCGGCCGATCATGCGCGTGACGGACTTCGTGCTGGCCATCCCCGGCTTCCCGCTGCTGATGGTGCTGTCCACGATCTGGTCCTTCGGCTCGCCGCTGCAGATGGGCCTCGTGCTCGGCATCACCGGCTGGGGCGGTATCGCTCGCGCGGTCCGTGCCCAGACCCTGTCGCTGCGCGAGCGCGGCTTCGTCGAAGCGGCACGGGGCCTGGGCCTGCCAGGCAGGAGGGTCATCGGGACCGAGATCCTGCCGAACGTGGCGCCCTACGTCAGCATGAACCTGATGATCCAGCTCACCGGCTTCATCTACACCGAGGTGGGCTTGTTCTTCCTCGGCATCGTGAAGTACAGCTCCAGCAACTGGGGCGTCATGCTCAACAACGCCGTGTTCCAGGCCGACGCGCTGACCAACCCGCGCTCGCTGTCGTACCTGCTGTCGCCGCTGATCTGCATCCTGGCCATCACGATCTCGCTGGTGACGCTGGCGAATGTCGGCGATGAGATCTTCAACCCGCGGCTGAGGAGGATCTGATGGCGGCCCGGACGGAGCCGGAAACGCAGACCGGTACCGACAGCGGCATCGCCGCGGTCAGGGTCCGTGACCTGACGGTCGCGTTCCGCACCCCGGAAGGCGACCTGCCCGCCGTCTCGCATGTGAACCTGGACCTGTTCCGCGGCCAGATCACCGGCCTGGTGGGGGAGTCCGGCTCCGGCAAGTCGACGCTGGCGCTCAGCCTGCTCAACGCGATCCCGTCCCCCGGCCAGGTCATCGAGGGCTCGGTCGAGCTGGGCAATGGCGGCAACGTGCTCGCCCTGCGCGGCCGTGCCCTGCGTAAGGTGCGCGGCACCGACATCGGCTATGTCTTCCAGGCCTCGCAGAACTCCCTCAATCCGCTCAAGCGGGTCGGCAAGCAGCTGCTCGACGTGGGCCGCTCGCATGGCGAACGGGACAGCCGCGAGCTGATCCGCCGGGCCAGGGACCTGCTCGACGACATGGGCCTGGACGCCACCCGCGTGCTCTCGTCATACCAGCACGAGCTGTCAGGCGGCATGCGCCAGCGCGTCGGCATTGTCTTCGCGCTCCTGCTCAACGCGAACGTGCTGATCCTGGACGAGCCGACCACGGCGCTTGACATGCTGTCCCAGGCCCAGGTACTGGAGATCGTCAGGAAGGTACACGCCACGCGCCACCTGACCACGCTGATCATCTCGCACGACATCAGCGTCATCGGCGATCTCTGCGACCGGATGGCCGTCATGTACGCCGGCCGTGTCGTCGAGGAAGGCCCTACCGCCAGCGTCCTGGCCACCCCGCGTCATCCTTATACCCGCGCGCTGCTGACCGCGATGCCGCGGATCACCGGCGACATTGCCGAGGCCAGGGCCCTCCCCGGCCGTCCGCCTGACCTGTCATCCATCCCCAGGGAGGGCTGCGTCTTCCAGCCGCGATGCGCGCTGGCGACGCCGGGCTGCCTGGAGACGGAGCCGCCAGACACGATCGAAGACGATCACCGGTTCGCCTGCTTTGTCACCGCTGCAGAGACACGATGATCACGGGTCAGGGCATTACCAGGACCTTCCCCGGACGCGGCTCCATGCTCCGCCGCGAGCCGGTCCGCGCGCTGCGCGGTGTCGACTTCACCATCCCCGACCACGGCGCGGTGTCGTTCATCGGCGAGTCGGGCTGCGGCAAGACCACGCTGGGCCGCATCCTGTGCGGCTTCGAGGAGTTCGATGGCGGCGACCTCATCATCGACGGCCAGTCGATGAAGGCGCTGAGCGCCAAGGACCGTGCCCCGTACTTCCGCCGCATCCAGATGATCCACCAGGACCCCTACTCCGCCCTGAACCCGACCCGCACCATCAGGCAGATCCTCTCTGACCCGCTGGAACTGCGCGCTCGCCAGACCGGCGCCGCCACCGGGTGGGTCAGCGACCGTCGCGCCGAGCTGCTCGGACTGGTCGGCCTGGACCCCGATTACGTGCTGCCCCGTTACCCACACATGCTGTCAGGCGGCATGCGCCAGCGTGTCGTGATCGCCCGTGCGCTTACCGTCGACCCGCAGGTCCTGGTCGCCGACGAGGCGGTGTCGATGATCGACGTGTCGCTGCGCCTGGGCATCCTGCAGCTGCTCCAGGACCTGCGCAGCAAGCTCGGCGTGTCGCTGCTGTTCATCACCCACGACGTGGCCACCGCGCGCTACCTCGGCGCCGACGGCGAGCTGTACGTGATCTACCGCGGCTCGGTGGTTGAGCAAGGCGGCACCGACACGATCATCCAGCACCCCGCGCATCCGTACACCCAGTGCCTGCTGTCCGCGATCCCGGTGCTGCGCGGCATCGAGCAGCCAGGCAAGGATCGCCTGATCCCCCTCGCCCCGCTCGACGAGCGCAGCCAGCCACCCGGCTGCCTGTTCGCGCCCCGCTGCCCCCAGGCCGCCGAGGACTGCACCGCCGCCGTCCCCGAGCTCGCTCTTAGCGGCGACGCCGTCCAGGGCAGTGTCACTCACAAGCATGCCTGCCTGCACCCGCAGACCCGCTCCGTCGTAGCCACCGCCACCGCCTGAATCCCTTTATGGCGACCTGTGGCGCACGAACCCCCTCCGGTGGCGGTTCGTGCGCCACAAGTCGCCATACGTAACAGGGATGCGAAGATGGCGGTGGCATCCTCTGGATCAGTCGCCGGCATCGCGGGCCATGCGCGCTTCCCATTCGGGTTTGGTCAGCGCGTACTCGACCTCCCCATGCTCGGCTCCCTCGATGGGGTCGCCTCCTTTGTACGGGGTGGTGCGCACCAGTGTCAGGCCGCATTTCTCCATGACGCGCCGGGACGCGCTGTTGACGGCCATCGTGAGCGCGAATACCCGCTCGACCCCTAGGTCGGTGAATCCCAAGCTGATCAGGGCGCGCGACCCCTCGGTGGCCAGCCCCTGGTTCCATGTGGACCGGTGCAGCCGGTAGCCGAGTTCGATGTTGGTGAGGTCGGTGCTGCCGAAGTCGGGGCGGAAGTGAAACCAGCCGAGGAACTCTCCGGTGGCGCTCGAATCGGCCGCCCAGGTGCCGAGCCGGTCGAGACGCTCATAGGCGCCGACAATGGACGGGATGGCCAGGTCTTGGATCTCCGCGCGCGGTATTGGCCTGCCGCCGGTGAGGTACCGCATTACCTCTGGATCGCTGTCCAGATCAGTCAGGTTGTCTACGTCGTCCTCGGTGAACTGGCGCAGAGTCAGTCGCGGTGTCTCCAGGATTATGTGCATGTCTCGTTTGCTCACGACCACGAGTATGCGGGCAGCCGAGCGACCATGAAAGCAAGAAAAAAGGGAGAAAGAGCACACCCGTCAGCGGGAACAACCCGACGGTAGCGAGCGGTTCTAGATAGAGAAGGTGATTGTGGCCAACTCTTCGTTGGCGGCACTGCCACGTTATCATGTTCAGCACAGGCAAGGCAAAAAGGATGATTAGTACCTTACTTGCCATAGTTAGTAAGGCGGGCACAACCGGGCGTATCTATTTGCGGATTTGCGGGGCGCCGACCGTGACCGCCTGGCCGGATGGCTGTGGCAGCCACCCGCATAGAACCGGGTGGTTGCCACTTTCATCCGGGCGCACACAACGCGTGCACGCCCGTATGAGGACGTTCGTCCACTCGGACCCCTATCACGTGCCCCCATGATGACGCGCCGCGTCCTCACGATGTTCCGGGACGCGCACAAACGCACATGCGTACCGCGAGGATTCCGCGTTACTGCTGGGTCAGCGGTCCAGGACACCCCGAAACCCTCCCGCCGGAAGCTCAGGCGCCCGCGACCAGAGCTCCGAAGGTCGCGATACCGGACGAGAGCGTGGCAACGACCCTGACCTCGGCGAGGTCGGCGGTGAGGGGGTTGCGGTCGAGCACGGTGAGGTCGGCTAGCTTGCCTGGTTCGAGGGACCCGATCTCGTGCTCGCGGTGCATGGCGTATGCGGCGTTCCGGGTGTAGAGGGCGAGCGCATCGGCGGGGGTCAGGCACTCGCCAGGGCCGAGGAGCAGGCCGCAGTCGGTGCGGCGGGCGACCGCGTCCCTGATCCCGGTTAGCGGGTCGGCGGCGATAACCGGCGCGTCGGAGGACCCGGCCACCACTAGGCCCGCGTCCAGCCATGACCGGAACCCGTACAGCAGGTCGCCCGTCTCGGGGAACGCTGCCGCGAATCCGTCGCCCAGCGCGGAGATGAAGCCTGGCTGGCTGACGATCACCACATGCTGCGCCGCCGCGCGGGCACGCAGGTCCGGGTACAGCGCGCCCGCGTGCTCGATGCGGTGGCGGCGCGGGTTCCCGTTCACGGTGATCTGCTCGAACGCGTCGAGGGTGGTCTCGATCGCGCGATCTCCCTGCGCGTGCACGCAGACCTGCAGGCCCTTGGCGGCGAGGTCGGATACCAGCGCGGTCAGCTCGGCCCGGTCGTAGGACAGGATGCCGCTGCCGTACGGCGGGACAGGGTAGGTGCCGTGGATGGCGGCGGTGCGGCTGCTCATTCCGCCGTCGGACCAGATCTTGGCGGCGCTGGCGGTGAGGTAAGCGGACCGCCTGCCCTTCAGCCCTGACGTCTCCAGCCAGTCCGTCTCGTCGTGCACGACCATCGCGTACACGCGCTGGCTGAGCGCATTCGCCTCGTCCGCCTCGGCGAACGCGGTAAGCGTGTCGCGGCGGGTATCGGCGTCGCAGACCGAGGTGATGCCGAATGCGGCGAGCCGCTGACCCGCGCTCCGGGCCAGGCCGGTGCGCTCGGCGGTGCTCATCGCGGCGATGTCGCGGGCGAGGTTCCGCTCGAGCAGGGCGAACATCGGGCGCTCGAAGAGCACGCCGTTGAGGCGGCCCTGGTCGTCGCGGCCGAGCGCGCCGCCTGGCGGGTCGGGCTGGCCGTCCTCGAAGCCGGCCTCGCGCAGCGCGGGTGTGTTGAGCACGCAGGCGTGCAGCGACGTGTGATACAAGACGGTCGGGCGATCGGGGACGGCCTGGTCTAGTTCGGTCCTGGTCGGGTGCCGGCCTTCGCGCAGCTTGTACTCGACGTAGCCCGCGCCGGTCACCCACCGGCTGGACGTGGTGGCCAGGCTGGCTTCGCGCAGGCGGGCCTGGATGGCCGGGATGTCGGGGGCGCCGGGCTGGGCGCAGTCCGCGGCCAGCGCGAGATAGCCGACGTCGGTGATGTGGCAGTGCGCGTCGATCAGGCCGGGTACGACAACGGCGCCATCCAGCCGCGTTCTGGCCGCACCGGGACCGGCGGCGGCGCGGACCGCGTCGTTCGTGCCGACGGCGGCGATGCGGCCATCCCGGATCAGGATCGCCTCGGCCGGGCCGGCCGGTGCCATGGTGATGACGGTGGCGCCCTCGATCAGCATCTCCATGGCGCTACATTACGGTTTCCTGCCACACGTTTTTCCTGCGACACTGATTTCCTGCGACACTGAGCAGGTGACGGCGCTGGAGATCGTTCGGCACGGCACCGCGCTGCGGCCCGTGCCGCTGGCTCCCCGGATCAGGCTGCACCTGGCTGACGAGCCAGTAGGACTCTGGGAGAACATAGAGGCAGCGAGCGGGCAGAACGGCATCGACCCGCCGTTCTGGGCGTTTGCGTGGGCGGGTGGCCAGGCGCTGGCTCGCTACCTGCTCGACCATCCGGAGGCGGTCCGCGGACGGCACGTGATCGACATCGCCTCGGGATCGGGACTGGTGGCCATCGCGGCGGCCCTGGCCGGCGCGTCAGCCGTCACCGGATATGACATCGATCCGCTCGCCATCGCCGCCATCGAGCTCAACGCGTCGGCGAACGGCGTGGACGTCCGGGCGGAGCGTGCGGACATCCTGGACCAGGACGCGGACACGGACCTGATCCTGGTGGCCGATGCCTTCTATGAACGCAGGCTCGCCGAGCGCGTGACGCGGTTTCTTGCGCGCGGTCACTCGAACGGCGTGGATGTCCTGATCGGCGATCTGGGCCGAACCTACCTGCCGCGGAATAGCCTGACGCCGCTGGCCGCGTACGACGTCTCAGGCCTGGGCACGGTGGAAGACTGCGATACCAAGCGGACCACTGTGTGGACGCATGTGTCTGATGGCGGCTGACCCGTCGATGGCCTGCCGCAGCAGGTCGGCCTGCCCGTTGCAAGAACACCCAATGGGACTGGGTAAATCGCGAGCCTGAGCGAGCCACTTCCATCGTTCCGGTACCCGCCAGGGTGCGTGCGCGGCGGCCCTCATCCGTGTCCAGGAGCTGCGTCTATTAGCAGAGAAGACGCCGTTGAGGTCCGAGCTTGCAATAAGTCCATAGAGAAACGGTACAGCTGAACCAGAAATATCGAACTCTTTTATTATTGCTTTGCATATTTCTTCGAAAACAGATATTATGAGGGAAAGTTGCCTTCCAGCAGAACCGGGGGGGTGCTCGTGGAACGCAGACAACAGCAAGGACCGCCGTCTTCGTCTTCCAGGACCGGAAAGAGTCCATCCGGGACGGGGAAGGGTCCTTCCGGGACTGGAAACGGCCCTGCGCGGCCGGCGGAGGCGACTGGGTTCGCCGACGGCGGGGAAGCGGACGTGATGGCACCGGGCCCGGAACTGGCAAGCCTGGTCACCGCGATCACCGGCCCCGGGGGGGCGGCCCTGGTCACGCTGACCTGCGAGGAGATTTTCGGAGTGCTCGGCGCGGTGCAGCGGCTCGCGGCATGGGCGGCGCGGGGGGAGCTGGAAGAGGGTGCGTACCTGGACGCGCACGAAGATTGGGACGGCGGCCAGGGCAAGGGGTGCGTGCCAGGGCGCAGTGCGAAGAGGACGGGGGTGCGTGCCAGGACGCGCAGGAGAGGAACGGGCGTGGTGGCGGGCGGGGCGGCTGGGTAGTCAACCCGGTCCTGGTCATCCCCTGGGACCCCGCCCTGGGCCGCCCGTCCGGGCCGGCTGACCTCCCCGGGTACGGGCTGATCGACCAGGACGACACCATGGACGTGCTCCGCGCCGCCGGACAGCATCCGGCCAGCAGGTGGTGCCTGACATTCACCGGTCCCGACGGCACCGCCGCCGCGCACGCCTGCACCCCCGGACGCCGCACCCCCGACGACATCACCACCGCTACCCAGGCCAGCGGGACCGCGGGCACAGGTGCGGCGGGGCTGGCCGCGGCGCTGAAGGCAGGGCTGGAGCCGGTCGCCAGGGTGCGATCAGGCGCACGCCGAACCCGGCTACCAGCCCAGCTGCAAGCTTCGCCATCTAGTCATGGCCCGCAACGCCCGGTGCACCGTCCCTGGCTGCGGCCACCCCGCGGCGAGCTGCGACCAGGACCATAACCACACAGGTTGTCTGCTCCGCTCTGTTGTCATCAATGCCGCTTACTGTGGCCACAGACTTGAGACACCGGCCGGTATGGCGGGCACGATCCAGCATCGCCGAGCCCTTACCGCTGCTTGCCTCCCCCTCGCAGCACGCTCGTCCGGCGCGGCGCATCCTTGCCTTGCACCAGTCTGCTGACAGCCAGTAGGGTTAAGGGAGAGCTTAAGTCGGGGGTGGCGGATTGGCATGGCAAGTGAAGGTCACCGACGAGTATGCCTCATGGTTCACAGCACTGATCAAAGAAGACATTGGCTCCGCGACTCTGGTAGCCCAAGCTGTCGCGGCGCTGCGCGAGGACGGCCCCTCGCTTGGCCGACCGCTTGTCGATCGGCTCAAGGGCTCCCGGATCCATCACCTGAAGGAGCTGAGGCCGGGTTCGCGGGGACGTTCGGAGATCAGGATTATCTTCGCCTTCGATCCGACCCGCTCGGCGCTGTTGCTTTTGGGTGGCGATAAGGCCGGGAACTGGGAGCGCTGGTACCGGGATAACATCCCGGTCGCTGAACAGCTCTACTTTGAATACACGACGGAAGGGTAGCAGTGACCATGCCTAAGCGAATTGCCCGGGACTGGGAAGAACTGGAGCGCGAGCTCCACGTGGCCGGTGTCCCTCCAGAGGAGATCGAAGCCGGCGCACGCCATCTCCTGGCGGTGGCTCGGGGTACCCAGCTCGCTGATGCCCGCAAGCAGGTCGGCCTGACCCAGAGGGAAGTCGCTGACACTCTGGGTGTGAGTATCGCCAGGGTGTCGCAGATCGAACATGGCGAAGTGTCGTCCTTCGAGGTTATTGCCCGTTACGTCGAAGCGCTCGGCGGTCGGCTGGACTTGGTCGCCGACTTCGGCGACCGTACGGTGAGGCTTCCCGTCAGCGACACCGCTCATGCCGCCTGAGAAGAGGAAGAAATTGAGCAGTCACACGGCCTCCTTAAATAGATGGAGCTAAAGACTTATCGCGTGATCAACGAAGAGCTGGTACGGCAGCTCGCCCTTCAGCTGGGGCTCGCGGTAGAGGTAGAAACTACTACAGAGTCGGAATTCAAGGGGGGAATCGCGAGCTTTGGCTCGGCCAGACGTAGGTCTCAGAAAATAAGCTCACGGAAGCTAGACGATCCTCGTCTCCTTAATGAGATAGTCGAGGGGCTGCGGGAACATAGGCAACTGAAGATTTACCGGCCAGAGCGCATGCGTGACCTACCTGAACGCGCTACCTTTGTCCACGAAGTCGGCGTAGAAGGCACCCCTGTCTATCTTCCTGTTAAAGAGCAGTCCAAGCTGCCACCCGGCATTGCCGGGCTGACAGTCTGGGTGTTCGAGCCACTGGTCCGGAGATCGGCTTCATCGACTCGGAACCCGACGGCTCGTGGGCATGGGATTGGGTAGGTACGTACCTTTTTCTCGTAGAGGAACACCTCATCGAGTCCGAGTCAACGCGCTGCTGGTCTGGAATCTCTGCCTTGCGCTTGCTCGTCGAGGACATAGCTGGCCATAATCCTGGGTTCCGTAAGTCACCTGATGGTATTGGATGGGATCGATATGGACTTGATGACCCCACGCATCCCATCGATAAGCTGCGACGTGTCGGCGGGATGCCGCTACGCGGACGCCGTGTCGAGATTGTTTATCGGATAGCGGAAATGACTAACGAGCAGGCAACGACTGTAGACGGCAAGGAAGTGCGTCTAAACGATATTCTGGCCTATCCACTATATATTGCGGATTCGTGACAGTCCCTAGGCCATATCGTGCTGCGAGTGAACCTACGATCCGTTGTGTCGTAACCATCATCAGATCAAGCAAGCTCAAGGGTGGAAACTCGAACAAACAGAACCAGGTGTCCTGGTATGGACAACCCCCCGCCGGACTGACCAGGACCACCACCCCCACCCGCTACTAGGAATAACGGTCTGGCCCGGCACCACCGTGTGGACGCACGTGTCAGATACCGGTTGACCCGTCGATGGCCTGCCGCAGCAGGTCGGTGTGCCCGTTGTGGCGGGCGTACTCCTCGATCATCATGTTGTAGGCCCTGCGCAGGTTCAGCGGCCCTACGGTGCTCTGCAGGAGGAACTGATCCTCAAGCGACACCCCGGCCACTGCCTTCCGTGCGGCTTCGCACTCCTGCGCGTACCGGGCGAAGTCGGCTTCGGCGCCGTCTGCGGTGGCCTCCTCGAAGGCAGCATCCGGCCGGTCGTCGCGCGCGTAAACGGTGGGCACGGGCCCCTGCTCGCCGCCGAGCCCATGGCGGAAGAACGTCAGCTCGACGTCCACCATGTGCCGGACGATGCCGAGCAGGGACAGGTTGGATGGCGGCACCGCTTGGTCGGCCAGCTGCTCGGCGGTGAGCCCGGCGCATTTGAGCAGCAGTGTCGACCGCTGGAACTCCAGGAACGCGTCCAGGATGGTGGCCTCATCGCCGACCCACGGTCGGCTGGCGCGGATCGCCTCGGGTGCAGTCCAGCTCATCCGCTTATCGTGGCATAATCGCGGCCAGCGCGGTGACGAGGTGGTCGACGTGCTGGGCGCCGAATGGCAGTGGCGGCCGGATCTTCAGCGTGTGGCCGTACGGGCCGGTGGCGCTGATCAGCACGCGCCGCTCACGGAGGCTGTTGACGATCGCGAGGGCCGCCTCACCGTCGGGTTCACCGGACGCGGGATCCACGATGTCGACCCCCGCGTACAGGCCGGCGCCGCGTACCGCGCCTATGCGGGACGAGCCGATGCCGGCCAGTGTTTCCAGCAGGTACTGCCCGGTGACGCAGGCGTTTTCCTGCAGGCCTTCGGCCTCGATCACATCGAGCACGGCGGCGGCGGCGGCCACGCACACTGAGTTCCCACCGAACGTGTTGAAGTAGCGGACCTGGGCGCCGAACTTCGCGAGGATCTCCGGCCGGGCCGCCACCGCGGCGATCGGCATGCCGTTCCCCATCGGCTTGCCCATCACCACGAGGTCAGGGATGATGCCGTGCCGCTGGAAACCCCACATCGCGTCGCCGGTGCGGCCGAAGCCCGGCTGCACCTCGTCCGCGATGTACAGGCCTCCTCTTTCCCTGACCAGATCGGCGACCGGCCGCAGGAAACCCGCCGGGTCCGGCAGGATCCCGTCCGAGCTGAACAGGCTGTCTGCGATGAACGCGGCGAACCGCACGCCGTGTCGTTCCATGTCATCGATCGCGGCCTGGACGTGATCGGTTGTGCCGGTGGGTGGCGGCACCGTCCACACGGTGCGACCGAGCGGGACCGAAGGACCCAGGCTCGGCGAGATCTCCGCCGCCGCCGTGGTCACGCCGTGGTAGGCGTTCTCGGTAATGATCACGCCCTCGCCGCCGGTCTTGAATCGGGCGATGCGCAGTGCCAGGTCGACCGCCTCGCTACCGGTACAGGTGAACATCACGTTGCCGATCTCGGGCGGGAACGTCGCGAGGAGGCGTTCGGCGTAGTCGAGGATCATCTCCGTGGCATACCGGGTGTGCGTGCTGAGGGTCGCTGCCTGGCGGGCGACCGCCTCGACCACCTTCGGGTGGCAGTGACCCACCGCGGGCACGTTGTTGTACGCGTCCAGGTAGGCGTTCCCCTCGGCGTCGTACATATAGACGCCCTCGGCGCGGACGAACTGCACCGGGTTCCGGTAGAACAGCCGGTAGGCGGGCCCTAGCAGGTCCGCGCGGCGCCGGACGATCCTGGCCAGCTCGGGATCGAGCTCGTCGACCGCGGACATGTCGAAGCCGTTGACCATGTTCATGAGGCTGCTCCCTCTTCGCAGACGGCGTGGATTCGTTCGGCGAACTGGCCTTCGGGGACCGTGAGCAGCGCGGTCAGCTGCGACCATGCCATCGACGCGCTGCGCAGGATGTACTCCTGGTTGTCAGGGAAGCGGACGGCGCGCCAGCGCGGTATGGCGACCCGGGCGGTCAGCCGGGCCAGGATCAGGTCGGGCAGCAGGCTCTGCTCGGCTTCGGTCAGCGGGGTTGTCGCGTGGTAGCCGGCGATCAGGTCCAGCGCCGGGGCCAGCAGGTCCTGACCTGCCAGGTGATAACAGGCCGCGATCGCCACGTCGTTCGCGAGCGCGGTGACCGTCATGTCTCCGAAGTCAAGGATGCCGGTTATCTCGCCGCGGTCGGCGCTGACCAGGATGTTGTCGACGTTGAAGTCGTTGTGCACGAGCTGGACGCGCAGGTTCTTCAGGCGTGGTTCCGTATGGTTCTCGAACCGGTCGATCAGGTGGGTAAGCAGGGTCCGGTCGAGATGCGGCGGCAGTTCGGCGACGAGGGGACGGAGAGTGGGCAGCTGGGCGATGTCCCACATCAGCGGCCGGTTCGTCTCGGCGCGGACATCGCTGAGCGCGCGGCCGAGGATGGCGAGCGTAACGCCGAGCTGGCGGCGCAGCGGTGCGGTCATCCAGACGTCACGCATCTGCGTGCCGGCGAGATAGGAGGTGACCAGAACGATCCGGCCCGCTGCGGTCAGCCAGAGTCCGGCGCCAGCGCCGGGGATCACCCGCTGCACGGGGATCCCGGTGCCCTCAAGGTGCTTCAGGACACGTGCCTGCGTGTCGATGACCACGGGATCGGTTAGCGGGTGGGCGAACTTCGCCACGAAGCACCCGGCGGTCTCGGTCCGCAGCAGGAAGTTCTCGTCGGCTTCCCCGGGCAGGCGCTGCAGCTCGCCGGCCAGCCCGTAGTGCTCGCCGAGCACGCGAGCGGCCTCGTCGGGGTGCACCGGCTCGCCGGCGCTCAGCCGGATCATGTCGTCCATGGGATGCCTTCGGAGGTAGGAGTACCGCCGAGGCTACCGCGCGAGGGACAGGTCTGGTCACTGGGCCGACCGGGATAGCGAACGTGGTAAAGCGGGAGCTCCTGGCAGGGAACTGCTGCCAGGCCTACGGCCTGTCCCTGCAATGGACCGCGATCGTCACGGATTCCGGCTCATGAGCGTGACCGGGTAGGCGGTCACTCCTGGCTGCGGGCGGGGAGTAGAAATGGGGGGGTGAACTGGGCACTGGGGGAATTCACGCGGACGAGGCGGAGGAAGGTGCTTGCCGCTGGTGTGGCGCTGGTGGCCGCCGCTGGCGTTATTAGCGGTGTGCTTGCTACTGGAGGGTCCCCCGCGGTGCCGACACTGCACATGAACGGGATTGCGGAGGATCCGTGCGCACCGGAGAGCGTGCTGACGGTGCCGGTATCGGTGACCGGGCAGTTTGTTCCGGATAGCAGCGTGCTGACTACCGCACATGGTGTGCTTGCCTCGCCTGGTACGGCTGCGGGGAAGCAGTGCGTGGCGACGGCGGTCGCGGCTAGTACGGAGTGGCTGGACTCGGGGACGATTCCGGGGACGGCTGCGCAGCGCGGACTGGCCGCCCGAGCGCTGCTTGACCTGCGGCTTTCTGTCCGGCCGGACGGTGCGGTGGTGGCCGGGTTCTACGGCGACTGGGACTACACGTGGCCGCGGGACTCCAGCTGGGTGGCGGTGGCACTTGCCGATACCGGCCACGGCGCACAGGCGCTGAGCATCCTGCGGTTCCTGCAGCGGATGCAGCCGGCCGACGGGATCTGGGCCGCACGGTATTACCCGGACGGTTCCGGAGAGGTCAGCGATGGCCGCCCCGCCGAGCTCGACGGGGTGGGCTGGGTGCCGTGGGCGGTCTGGTCGTGGGCGCAGCACCAGGACCTGACCGCGGGCAGCCCGGCGCGTGCCGAGCTCGAGCAGCTGTGGCCGATGGTGACAAAGGCCGCCGACGCTGCCGCCAGCTCGCTGACCAGCGACGGGCTGCCGGTGCCCGCGATGGACTACTGGGAGGACTCGGTATCGGTCACGCTGGGTACCGCGGCACCGCTGCTCGCCGGACTGCGTTCCGCGGCAAGCCTGGCCGCCACCCTGGGCGACAGCGTGCATCAGTCGTACTGGGAATCTGCCGCTGACCGGCTGTCGGCCGCGATTACCGCTACGTTCGGCCGCACCGGCTACCAGCGCACTCTGTCGGCCGGATCCGGGGCGGACACCGCGGTGACCTTCCTCGGCCCGCCATTCGCGAAGCCAGGCCAGGCGGTGCTCGCCGCGGCGAAGGCAGCGCAGCGAGAGCTCACCGAGCCGAACGGTGGGCTGCGGCCAGGCACTGCCTGGCCGGGTGCGGCCGGGGTGGCATGGACGCCGGAGACCGCGATGTTCGCGCTGTTCGACGCGGGCACCGGGCAGCCCGCCGCCGCGCAGCGGCTGCTGTCCTGGCTGGCGGCGCACCGGACCAGCCTCGGTGAGCTGCCGGAGCAGGTCAACGCCGCCGGTGACCCGGTGTCGGTGGCGCCGCTCGCCTGGACCGACGCCATAGTCCTGCTGACCCTGCTCGCCGAGTCCGGCCAGGTCGCCACCGTGCCGGCCCATACCTGACTAGGCGGGACCTGACTAGGCGGGACCTGACTAGGCGGGACCTGAACGGGCGAGACCTGACTGGGGCAGCCGCCGACTGCGTCACCGTCCTGTCCAGCCATAGGCTAGCCAGCCCGGCGGCTTCGTCCTGGCTGAGCGAGCCGCGCAGCACCGCACTTCGCCAGCGGCCGCTCTCCGAGTACGTGACGGCGGTCGCGTACCCGGGCCACTTGGATCCGGGCCGCCCAGTTTGCGTCTGGTAGAAGACCGCGATGCCGATGGGGACCGCCGCGCTTGCCGCGCTGTGCCCGCCCAGCGGGTAGGCACCCGCCATGAGCGACGTGCCCTCGGGCGCGCCAGGCAGCTCACTGACTCTCCAGCCATCCCGCTGCTGAGCGGCCACCGCCAGGTCGCCCTTTGCGTCCCTAAAGAAAACCTCCACCCGGTACGCGCTCGTGCTCACTGCGGCAAGCGGGCTGTCCGGTGCCACCCCGAACGGAGACCTGATCGGCTCGGCCCGCCAGCCTGCGCCCGCCCGGCGCACCGCCAGCAGCGTGCGCCCGTGCAGGTAGAACAGCTCGGGGCCGCTGACCGTGGCGCCCAGCGCAAGCGAGCCGACCGCAGTCGTGGCCGGCCCGGTCAGGCGGGACCTGACCCAGACCCTGTGACCGGACGCGGACGAGCTGAGCTGGTCACCGGCACCGAAGTAGAAGACTTCCGGTCCCGAGGTGCCGGCCAGCGCCGCGATGGCGCTGCCTGCCGCCGGCCAGCCGGTCAGCGGCGAGAACGTCCAGCCCGACCTGCCTAGGTATGTCTCGCTGAGCAGCCCGTGCGAGCTGTAGAAGACATGCGGAGTCATCGCGTCGGGATCCGGGTAGCTGAGCGCGGTCAGCTCGCTGCCGTTGTCCGGCCGGCCGGGTACGGCCGCATACCGCCAGTGGCGGCCGTCCAGGTGGCCGGCTGTCAGGCGTCCGGCTCTGGGACGGAAGACGTACGTATCGGTGATGGGGGAGTACCACGTGCTGAGGTCCGGTACAGACGCAACCGGCGAAGAAGCGCCGGTGACGAAGACGTCGAGGGTGCGGGTCGTCGCGGTGCCCAGCGGGGACGTCGCGGTCGCCGTCACCGGGTACCGCCCGTCCTGGGTGAACACGTGGCTGACCGCCCGGCCGGCGATGCTCCACGCCCCGCCGTCTCCGAACGTCCACCGGTACGTGCTGACCGGGCCGGGGGCATACGCGCCGAAGCTGACCGGCGTGCCGGCCACCGCCGTGGCCGGCCCGTAGACCCGCAGGTGCGGCGCGTCTGGCTGCAAGCCAGACGGCGGGGTGACCAGTACCCACTGCTCGCCGCGCCGCCAGACGCGCGACGCCCACGAGGTCAGGCGGACCTCGGCGTCGTAGCTGACGCTGATGTTCCTCGAGCCGAGGAAGTCGCCGTTCACGAGGTTGACCGTGCCGTCCCCGTTCACCCCGGTGACGATCCCGACATGATCGGCGGATGAGTACTGCGTGATGTGGCCTGGCGGATAGAACACGACCGCGTCGCCCACGGCGGGGCGGCCCCGGTCCGCCCGCAGTCTCTCGTGCTGCCGCAGGCCCCACGCATAGAACGAGCTCGCCCCGCCGTCGAGCGCGCTGATGCCCTGCGTCACGCCTGCCCGCTGCCACACCCACTTAGCGAAGTCCGAGCACCACGGTTCGTTCTGATCCTGGATGCCGAAGGCATTGCTGTGGCCGCAGTCGTCAGCGTTGGGCGCGTCCGAGCCGACCAGCGTGGTGTACGGGTCGCAGTCGGGGGCGCCGAAGCTGGTGGCGGCGGGGGAGTCGGCCACGCCGACCTGGGCCAGTGCGATGCGGGCGACCGACTGACCCAGGGTATGGGCAGGCGCTGGTGCTGCCGTGATAGCAGGCAGCACCAGGGACAGCAGGATCAGGGGCAGACGTCCGATGAGGATTTTGTATCACGCGCAGTAGCCAGATCGAAGTCATAGAGCCAGCCTGTCGCGCCTTCATAGAACCGGTTGAACACGTGTGGCATGATCACCTCTCGCATGCGCGCGGCGATCGGGCCCGCCGTCTTCGCGTCGCGGTTCTTCGTTTCCATCCGGGCCATCTTCCCGGCGCGGGGCTGGCGCTCGGCGTCGAAGGCGGCAAGCGCCTGAGGAATCGTGCCGCTGTCAGCCAGGCGCCTGGCGAGGATCACCGCGTCTTCCAGCGCCATGGAGGCGCCTTGGCCGGCGCCGGCCGGGTGCGAGGCGTCGCCGATAAGCACGGTCCGGTCGTCATAGCGGCGGGTGACCGGCTTGAGGGTGTGGCCAAGGTTCGCCGTACGGATGGCGGTGGTCCGCTTGAGGATGGCCGCGACCTGCGGCTCGGTACGGAAGAGCTCGGCCAGGTCGGCGGCGGCCGGGTCGGCCGGCGCCTGCTTGGCCGAGACCTGCGCGGTCCACCAGACCGTGCCATCGGGGGCGGGCAGGTAGATGAAGACGCCGCGCCTCGCGAAGATCCAGTTGAATCCGTCCTGCGCGATACCCGGCGGGCGCGTAGACGTGCCGGAGACGGAATAGATGCCGGAGTAGGCCGGCACGGGCGCGTTCGGATCGAGGGTCCTGCGGGTCGCGGACCAGATGCCGTCGGCGCCGACCGTCAGGTCAGCGTTCGCGGCCTGGTCGCTGGTGACGCGCTGGCCCGTGACGATCGTGGCGCCGGCCTCGCCCGCCGCGGTGCGCAGCGCGGTGACCAGGTCGGCGCGCATGAGTGTGACGCTGAGCAGTTCGTCTTCGGGACGGCGGTTGCGCGCCACCTCGCCGAGCTGCTTGCCGCGACCTGACCACATGCGCTGGCGCGCTACCGGGAAGCCGGCCCGCTGGATCGGCTCGAGCACCCCGAGCGCATCAAGTGCGCGCAATCCGTTGACGGCCAGGCTGACGAACGACCCGACCGGGCCCGCCGGGTTCTCGTACGCCTCGTACACCGTGATGTCGGCACCGATTCGCGCCAGAGCTATCGCGCTGGCTGAGCCGGCGACCCCGCCGCCTATCACTGTGATGCGCATTGCTGTGCCCCTCGTTTCAATGAAATCTGATTCAGTGAAGATAGGTTCAGTATGCTGTGACGTGTACAGGATGTCAAGGCGGTACCTTGCACGGGGAGGATGGCAATGGGAGTGCGTAAGTTGCAGGCGGCGGAAACCGAGTCCGCGCTGCTGGCGGCGGCCAGGCAGCTGTTCGCCGAGCGGGGTTACCTGAACACCAAGATCACTGACATCACTGGCACCGCAGGCCGGGCTACCGGGTCGTTCTACCAGCACTTCGCCAGCAAGGAGGAGCTCTTGCGGGCGCTGGAGACCGACATGTACGAGCAGGGGAGCGCGGCCCTCGCCAGCGAGGGGACGGGGGAACCGCATGACCTCGCCGACCCCGTGCACCTGCGCGAGCACCTGGCTGTCGCCTGGGAGGTGATGCGCGGTAACCGCGCGGTCGTGGCCGCGCTGTTCGAGTCGGCGGTGGCGGCCGGGCCGGCGTCCGGTGCGCTCTGGGACCAGCTGACCACCGGAACTGCCGTGTACCGGGAGCACCTGGAGTACATGCGGGATCAGGGCCGCGAGCTGCCGGGAGATCCCGAGCTAGTTGCCGCCGCGATGGGCGGCATGATGTCGCTGCTCGCGTATACGATGCCGCCCGCGTACTCAGCCGATGCCGTCATCGACACCCTCACCGCGCTGCTGCTGCACGGCCTGGCCGGGCCCATCAGCGACAGCGGACGCTGAGCAGCTCACGACGGCCGTCCGCGGCCGAGCCAGCGGAACGCATCGGCGCGATGTCACAGGAGCGTGGTGCGCGGAGTCATACATTCATGACAGAACACGCCAAGGAAGCTGTAGTGGTGATCGGGGCAGGGCTGGCAGGGCTGACCGCTGCCGCAACAGCCGCCCGGGCCGGCAGGCCGGTGGTGGTGGTGGAGGCACACGCCGCGGGGGGCCGGGCTAGTACCGACGAGCGGAGCGGCTACCGATTCAACCAGGGGCCGCACGCCCTCGGTAAGGGCGGCGAGGCCTGGCGGATACTGGGCGACCTGGGCGTACCCCATCCGGGTCACCGGCCGCCGCTGCGTGGCTCCCGCGTCGTGCGCGACGGCAAGCTGGTAGGAGTGCCGGTAGGCCAGCTGGGCAGGCTGCTCCCCAGGCTGCTCACGGCATCTGCCGCGAGCTGGGCAGGCCGGAGCGCCGAAGAATGGGTCCAGTCGCTGCGGGGGAAGCATGACCTGTCTGACGTGGCCCGGATGCTGATACGTGTGACCACCTACGTGACGGACCTCGGGGCCATGCCAGCCGACTTCGCGATCTCCAGGATCAAGGGCGCCCGCCGGGGCGTCTCCTACCTCGATGAGGGATTCGCAAGCCTCGTGGATGGCCTCGCGTCGGCAGCGTCGGCGGCCGGCGCGACCGTCCGGGAGCACCAGGCCGCGGCTGGTATCAGCGCCGTTCCAGGCGGATGGGAGGTCGCACTGGCCGACGGCGAGCTGCTACCCGCAGCTGCGGTCGTGGTCGCCGCTGGCGGCCCAGCCACGGCCAGGGAGCTGCTGCCGGTCGACCCAGGCTGGCCCGATCTCGGTCCTCCCGTCACTGCCGCTTGCCTGGACCTCGGGCTGCGCGGGCATCACCCTTCGGCGGTCGTGAGCCTGGACCAGCCCCTTTACCTGGCATGCCACTGCCCGCCCGGTAACCTGGCACCCGCCGGAGGGTCCGTCGTGCACGTCATGCGGTACGGCGCCCGCGACGCGAAGGTGGACCGCGCCGAACTCCACCAGTTCGCCGCCGTGGCGGGAATCACCGACGATCAGATCGTCGAAGAGAGGTTCCTGGCGGTTCATGTCGTCACCCACGTGCTTCCGGGTCCAGAAGACGGGCTGGTCGGCCGGCCCGCGGTGGCGGTGCCGGGATCCCCGGGGTTGTACCTTGCCGGCGACTGGGTGGGGCCGTCGGGGTGGCTCTCGGACGCGGCCATATCCAGCGGCCAGCGCGCCGGCCTGCTTGCCGCCGGGGCGCCGGCGGAGGAGCCAGCGCAGCCGCGGGCGGCGTGAGCCCGGCCCCGGGTCCATCGTCTTAAGTCAGGAGGCCCTGACGGGCGATGCTGATCATGCGGTCACGGGCGGCGGCCGGGTCGCTCGCATCCGGTGTCCTGGCCAGGCAGCCGGTGATGAGTGCCTTCACATCTGCTGTGTCGATGTCCGCCCGGACGGATCCGGCGCGCTGCGCCCGGACCAGCAGCTCATTCAGCGCGCCCATGATGTCGAGGCCCCTGCACCGCGCGGTGGCGTCGAGGTTGAACCCGGCGCCGGCCAGGGCCTGGGCCATGGCGAGGTTCGCCGCGCCCTCGGCTATGACGAGGGAGAAGAACTCGAAGAACGCGGCGCCCGGGTCGCCGGAGCCCGCCAGGCGGTCGGCCTCGGCGATGAGCTGCCCGGCCCGGGTGAGCAGGATCGCCTCGAACAGCGACTCCTTGGTAGGGAAATGCCTGCTCACGGTCCCGGTACCTACTCCGGCACGCCGTGCGATCTCCTGCACGGGAACCGACAGGCCTTCCTTGGCGAAGGTCTCGGCCGCCACTTCCAGTATCCGGGCCCGGTTACGCCGCGCATCTGCGCGCAAGGGCCGGTCCGTGTCCGTATCCACGGTGCCTCTCGTTGCTGTACCTTGACAAACGGGACGACCATCCCGGATATTAAACGGGACGATCATCCCTATTCTTTCATGGAGGCACGGCCGATGGGCACGCATCGCTGGACCGAGGCAAGCATCCCGGACCTGAGCGGTATGACGGCGGTGGTCACCGGTGCCAACACCGGCCTGGGCTTCGAGACGGCACGCATGCTCGCCGCGCACGGCGCCGCCGTCGTGCTGGCCTGCCGGGACATGGGCAAGGCGGAGGACGCGTCCAGGCAGATCGCGGCCGTGGTACCTGGCGCGGCGGCGAGCACACTGCACCTCGACCTGAGTTCGCTTGCCTCGGTCCGGTCCGCCGCAGGGACGCTGCGGTCGCGGCACGGGCGGATCGACCTGCTGATCAACAATGCGGGCGGGATCATCCGCCAGTACGGCAAGACCGAGGACGGCTTCGAGCGCACGCTGGCGACCAACCACCTCGGCCCGTTCGCGTTCACCGGCCTGGTCATGGACCTGTTGCTGGCCGCGCCAGGCGCGCGGATCGTGACGGTCAGCAGCGTGGGTCACCGGCGTGGCGTCATCCGGTTCGAGGACCTCCAGTCCGAGCGCGGTTACCGATTCCAGCACTCCTACTTCCAGTCCAAGCTGGCCAACCTGATGTTCACGTACGAGCTGCAGCGGCGGCTCGAGGTTGCCGGCGCGGCGGTAATCGCGGTCGCCGCGCATCCGGGCAACGCGCATACCCAGTTCGGGCGTGATCTGCCCGCGGTCGCCCGTATGGTGCTGAGCCCTCGGGCGCGGCCGGTGACCTTCTGGCTCCTGCAGTCCGCACCGATGGGCGCGCTGTCCATCGTGCGGGCCGCGGTCGACTCCGAGGCCGCGGGCGGTGCCTATTACGGGCCGCCTGGACGGGCCCAGTTCACCGGCTACCCGGAGCGGGTCCGGTCCTCCGCCAGGTCACATGACGCCGACGCTCAGCGTCGGCTCTGGGAAGTATCCGAGCAGCTCACCGGGGTCAGTTACGCACCAGACACCACACGTGACGACTCCTGCGGCAGCCGTGACGTATCGGCGTAACGTTACGGGCGGGGCAGGATGTCCCATTGCGTGCATGCTTATGCAGCACATGATCGCTGATCGTCACGACAAACGTGATCAAGGTGCGCTTGATGACCGCTAGCGATGACCCTGAGCTCCGCTACCAGCTAGGCGTCGACATCTTCGTCGTCGCCGCCGTCGCGTCCCTGGCCACCCGCCAGCCCGGCTGATCGGGCCAGTTGTGGACGGAATTTCGATGCTCGGCGGAAATTAAGTGGTAGTTTCTGACTCATTTTCTTCCGCCGAGCGGGGATTTTCCGTCAAAAGAGGGGTTTGCGTGACATGTGGGCTGGTTGTTGGTGGTGAGATTGTTGTTAGTGGTGAGCTGGCCGCTGGTGAGCTTTAGAGGGGTACTTGCAGCGGATGGAGCCCGTCCTCGGCCGATCGGGCCGATCGTAACGTGCCAATGGTGCCAACGGCACGCTCAAACCGGGTCCGCAGCGCCCGTAAGCCGACCCGTTGGCACCATCGGCACGTTTGGCGTGGTGAGACGGTATCCGCAATCGCTGAGATGGGTGCCGTGGCACGTCGCTGACACGCTGGGAAGGCTTTCCGCCGTTTGAGCGGCTGCCGAGCGCTAAGGGACGGGGCAGGCTATGACGCAGGGCGGGGCAGTGGAAACCGGGGCGCCAGCGGCCGGAGACTGGCACCGGGTCCCGCTCGGCGAGACGACGTGGAGCATGTGGCGGGACGTGTGCCTGCGCAGCGCCGGCTTCCCCGCGGACATGGTGCTTGCCATCTGCGACGAGGCGCTGGCGCGCAGCGCGGACCAGCGCAGCGCGGACCAGACCAGTGCGGACCAGCGCAGCGCGGACCAGACCAGTGCGGACCAGCGCAGTGCGGGCCGGGGCAGTGCGGACGGGGGCAGTGCGGACGGGGGAGAGCCAGCGTACGACGTCGCTTATCCCGATGCGACCAGGCGGCTGTCCCTCGCCATCGCCGGGACCTACGCCGATGATGCCTTCCGGGAGGCGCTGACCTGGCAGAACCCTGTCCTGGCCCAGCTGCTGCTGGACGTGGGCGTGGGCGGTCCGCGGCGGTCGCAGGAGCGTCAGCGGGAGCTCACGATCGCGAGCTACCTGCAGCGGTACTGCCTGAAGAACGACACGATCTCCTTCTTCGGGCCGGTCGGCTGGGCATGCGCGGATCCCGGTACGGCTGGCATGGTCGTGACGCCTGGCAGGCAGCTGATCGCCCGCAGGACGACCTACTTCGAGGTGTGGGCAATCGACAAGGTCGCTGCCGCCCTCGCCGCGCAGGGGCGGGTGGCTGGCTGGCTGCGGCCCCGCCGGTCCCGCTCGGTTTACCTGGACGGGCACGTGCTGCACCGTCCGTACCGGAAGCCGGTCACCCTCACCGACACCGAGTTGGCAGTCCTGCTGGCGTGTGATGGCAGCCGCACGATCGGCGACGTCAGCGCGGGCGGACCCGATGCCCGCACCGCGCTGACCCGGCTAACCGAGCTAGGCGCGTTGCGACAGGACCTTGACGGCCCGGCGCATGCCTGGCCGGAAAGGCTGCTCAGGGACAAGCTTGAGCTGATCGCCGATCCGGTGGCCAGGGCCGCAGCCCTGGAGCCGGTGGACCAGCTGATCAGGGCGCGGGACGAGGTGACCGCCACGGCGGGGGATCCCGCTGGGCTGCAGCTGGCGCTGACGGAACTGGCCGAGACGTTCGAGAAGATTACCGGGTCGGCTGCGACCCGCCGCGCTGGTGCGGACTACGCCGGGCGGACGCTGGTCTATCAGGATGCCGTCCGGGACGTGCACGTGGAACTCGGCGAGGCCGTGACCGGGGCGCTTGCGGCGCCGCTCGGCCTGGTGCTGGACAGCGCCCACTGGCTGGTCGGCGAGATAACGGACAGGTACCGGGTGCTGTTCGCGGAGCTGTTCGACGAGGAGATCGCCCGGGCCGGCGGCGGGCCGGTACCGTTCCTGCGGCTGATGACGCTGGCCTCGCCGTACCTGTCCAGACCCGGCATCCGGGGCGTGGGCGAGTTCGCCGCAGAGAGCGTGGCTGAGCTGCAGCGGCGGTGGCGGCAGGTGCTCGGGCCGCACGCGTCTGCCGGCAGGCATCAGGTCAGCGTGGACGCGATCAGCGCGAGGGTCGCGGAGTGCTTCCCGCGCCGTCCCGCCCCGTGGAGCGGTGCCCGGCAGTACTCACCGGACATCATGATCGCGGCGGCTTCCCCTGCCGAGGTGGAGCGCGGCAACTTCCTGCTGGTCCTGGGTGAGATACACCTAGCCATTAACACTCTGGACCAGCGGCTTTTCGTCGAGCAGCACCCCGACCCGGCCAGGCTCATCGCCGCCGAGCGGGCTGATCTCGGCCAGCACTGGATAGTCCCCATACAGGAGAGGGACCACCCGGACGTGACGTCCCGCACCAGCCCGCCCTCGGCCCTGCTGGGACCGGGTCAGGTCTACTGGTCCTCCGCGCTCGCCGGCTCGCTCGAGCCCCCGGATTCGGACACGGTCCTGCCAGGCGCCGCGATGACCGTTGTGCGCCGGGGCGATGACCTGGTCGTCCAGGTCAGCCCGTCGGGTGCCGAACTGGACTTCTTCGAGGTCGTCGGGGACGCCATGAGCGCAGTTGTCATCGACGGGCTCCAGCTGGTGGCTCCGGCCGTGCACCTGCCGCGGATCACGATCGACAAGCTGGTTCTGAGCCGGGAGAAGTGGGCCTTCCAGGTCGCGGACTCGGCCTGGGCCTTCGCCAAGGACGAGCAGGAACGGTATTACCTCGCGCGGCGCTGGCGGCAGGACCACCAGCTGCCCGAGCGCGTGTTCTACCGCGTCCCCGTCGAGCTCAAGCCCACGGCCGCCGACTTCTCCAGCATCGTCCTGATCAACTTGTTCGCCAAGAACATCCGCCGGACCCAGGCCGCCGGCCACAGCGAGTACAGCGTCACCGAGATGCTTCCCGACCTGGACCAGCTCTGGCTCACCGACCGAGCGGGCCAGTGCTACAGCTCCGAGCTCAGGCTCATCGTCCACGACGGCGGGACCGAGGAGCCGTCGCCCGGCGACGCGCAATCGGAGAGGTGCCCCGCATAAGGCCAGGTGTCACCATCGGGTGGGCGTGGCCCACGTGCAATTACCCGCCGTAGTGACTCGCAGAACGAGGTGACCATGCCGAGGCTGAATCCTGGACACGCGCTGAAAGCCCTCGTTCCCGACTCGCGGAACCAGCGGGTATACCTACTGTCGGCACTGATCAACACCTACGGGACCGGGCTGATCGTCACCGCCATGACGCTTTACGCGCTCAGGGTTGTGCACCTCTCGCCGGTGCGCTCCGGCCTGGCCTTGACGATCGCCGGCCTGGTGGGCCTGCTGTCCTCGATGCCGATGGGCCGCCTGGCCGACAGGCGCGGGCCCCGGGATGCGTCCCGCGCGGCCATGCTCGTGCTGGGCCTCGCCGCCGCGAGCTACGTGTTCTTCGCGCACAGTTTTGTCAGCTACCTGCTCGTCGCGATCGTGGACGGATCGGCGCTGAGCGCCTCGAACGCGGCCAGCGTGGCGCTGATGCGACGGGTAGGCGGCGATAGCGCTACCACGTTCAGGTCGCAGGCGAGTGCTGTGATGAACCTGGGCATATCGCTGGGCGTGGCCACCGGCGGCATCGCGATAGAGATCAATACGGAGAACGCGTATCGTGCGCTGTTCCTGGGTAACGCGCTGAGCTGCCTGATCGGCGTCCTGGTGCTGAGCCGGCTGCCCAAGTTCGAGCCGCTGCCGGGCGCGCACTCGGTGTCGCCGCTTGCCGCGCTGAGAGACAGGGCGTTCGTCGGCTACACGGCGCTGTCCGGCGCGATGTTCATGCAGTACTTCGTGCTCAGCCTGCTGCTGCCAGTATGGATCGTGTTCCACACGAACGCGCCGCGGTGGAGTGTGTCGGCGTTCGTGATCATCAACACGCTGATGGTGGTGCTGTACCAGGTGCGGGTCGGCAAGACCGTGCAGACCATCAGGCAAGGTGGCGCCGCGTTCCGCCGGGCCGGGGTGATCTTCCTGGTCAGCTGCAGTGCGATGGGCCTGGCCACCGGCCTTCCCGCTTGGGGCGCCCTGCTGCTGCTTTGCGGCGCCGTCGTTCTGCACACCTACGGCGAGCTGTGGCACTCCTCCGCCATGTACGCCATGGACTTCGGGCTGGCTCCACCGCACGCACAGGGGCAGTACCAGGGCCTGGTCGGCATGGGCAACTTCGCCGGGCAGGCGCTGTCCCCCTTCATCCTCATCGGCGTCGTGCTGAGCGGCGGCAGGCTCGGCTTCGTGATCGTCGGCGCATGGTTCGCCCTGCTCGGACTGTTCGCGCCCGCCATAGCCCGGTGGGGCGAGCGAACCCGCCCGGCCGCGCCCCCGGCCGAGGGCGAGGCCGAACCGATAACCGCGGCCTCGGCCACCGCCGAGATCGAGCTGTAACGCCGCTCGGCAGTGAACCGCGCTCCGGTACGCAGAGCCTAGAGGGCTTTCCAGTCCTGGCCGGGGTCGGCGACGGCGCTGGCCAGGATCCGCCGCAAGTCGGTAGCCCAGCCCGCAACGGTGGCCTCGTCGAATTCGCCGGGATTGAACATAGGGGAGCCGGTAAGCGCGCCAGCGGCTGGCATATGTACGAACCAGACCATGCCGCTGGGGATATCGCGATGCCCGTCCTCATCCAGCCAGCGCACCGCTATCTCACGGGCGTCCTCGGCGATGGGGTAGGTGACAGCGTCGCCGAGTTGCGACGCGGTGGACGAGATAATGAACTGGGATGTGCTCAGGTCATCGCGTGACTTGACAAAGCCGGGGAACGTCTGCTCAATCACGTTGACAGGGAGCTCATGCGCGATGGCGTCTATGAAGGTCTCTCTGGTGCGCGCGATGATGTCGCGGAAGCTCGTGCAGCCGTCAAGACTGGTCCTGAGGGGTATCACGTTGAGGAACAGTCCCATGGTGTTGTGGAACTGCTCGACCTCGCGGCCGGCGGTGAACGCCCGGATCGTCAGGTCGGTCGCGCCGGTGACCTGGTAAGCCAGGACGTAGAAGGCGGAGAGCAGGACCGAGAACACGGTGGTGCGAGAGGCTGCGGCGACAGCGGAAGCCCTGGCCATGACGTCGGCCTCGATGCTGTGCGCGTGCATCGAGTACGGCCTGGAGTAGCTCTCCGGGTGGCCGTGATCGTTGGGTATGGTGAATTCGCGGGCGCCGCGGAGCTTGTCCCGCCAGTAGGCGGGGGCGCCGTCTTCGGCGGAGCTGGTGGCGCTGGCTCGCTGCCATTCGGCGTACTCGCGGTACTGGCGCATTGGGGGGAGCTCGGCGGGGGTGCCGGTGACCCGGGCGGCGTAGAACACACCGAGGTCGCGCATGATCACCTCGAAGGACCAGTCATCGGTCGCCGAGTGGTGCACCGACAGGAACAGGACACTGTCGCGGTCATCGAACCTGTACAGCCGGGCCCGCATCAGCGGAACTTCCCGCGCGCTGATCGTGCCGGTCTGCTGCAGGATTTCCTGCAGGATGAGCTCCCGGGACTTGCCGGTGGCCGGCGGGATGTCCCTGACGTCCAGCGGTACCTGACATGGGGGGAATACGTGCTGGTAGGGCGGATCGGCGTCCCTGACGACCACGGTGCGCAGCAGTTCATGGCGCGCGACCACGTCGTCGAGCGCGTCCTGCAGCACCGCGAGATCTACCGGGCCGGTGATGTGGAGCGGGCGGATCAGGAGAAACCGGCCGCCAAAGGTCCCGCCGTCGTCGCCCTGGTCCAGGGTGAGGAACCATTCCTGTGTGAAGGACAGCGGGTAGCGCTGGCCTTCCTGGTCCGCCGTCGGCGCGGAATCTGTCATTGCCGCCATTGTCTTACGCTCGCAAGGCGGTACAGGCGGTGCACCTCCCGCATTGCGCGGGCCGGTGTACCCGATGCATGCCCGGGCTCGCCTCATGCCCGGGCTCCCCGCATGCAGCGGCGCTGGCGGCAGGTGCTCGGCCCATGGGCGTCTGCCAGCAGGCATCAGGTCAGCGCGAAGGCGGCGGAGTGCTTCCCGTGGCGGCCGGCCCCCTGGAGCGGCGCCCGGCAGCACTCACCGGACATCATGATCGCGGCGGCCTCTCCCGATGAGGTGGAGCGCGGCAACTTCGTGCTGGTCCTCGGGGAAATACACGTGGCCCTCAACACCCTGGCTGGCCGGCTCTTCGTCGAGCAGCACCCCGATCCGGCCAGGCTCATCGCGGCTGAGCGGGCCGACCGCGGGCAGCGGCGGATTGTCGCCATCGGGACGAAGGACGATCCGGACGTGACATCCGGACCGTCCCGCCCACAGCGCTGACCGGGCCAGGGGACCTCTACTGGGCAGCCGGCGTCGCCGATACGTTCGACCCCCCGGAAACGGACACGGTCCTGGCCGGCGCCGCGATGACCGTCGCCCGCCGCGGCGATGATCTGGTCGTCCAGGTCGCGCCGCCGGGTGCCGAACTGGACTTCTTCGAGGTCATCGGGGAGGTCATGAGCGGGATCGTCGTCGATACGTTCCAGCCGGTCGCCCCGGCCGCGCACCGGCCGCGGATCACGATCGACCGGTTCGTCCTGAGCCGGGAGCAGTGGGCCTTCCAGGTCGAAGACTCCGACTGGGCCTTCGCCAAGGACGAGCAGGCACGGTATTGCCTCACGCGGCGCTGGCGGCGCCAGCTACCGGAGCGCGTGTTCTATCGCGTCCCGGTCGAGTTCAAGCCCTCGGCCGCCGATTTCCGCAGTATCGTCCTGGTCAACCTGTTCGCCAAGCACATCCGCCAGACCCAGGCCGCCGGGTATGCCGAGTACAGCGTCACGGAGATGCTGCCCGACCTGGACCAGCTCTGGCTTACCGACGGCGAGGGGCGGCGCTACAGTTCCGAACTCCGGATCGTCGCCTACGACAGCACGACCGCGGGTCAGGACCTGTTACGCGGCCTATCGCGCACGGAGCCCGGCTGGATATGCCTCAGGCGGCGTCGCTGACCGCTGTGCCAAGCCACTGCCGGACCGACTCCTCGGGGATCCGGAACGACCTCCCGATGCGAACTGACTCCAGCTTGCCGGCATGAACCTCGCGGTACACGGTCATCTTCGACACCCGTGCGATCCTGGCGATCTCACCGATGGTGAAGTAGCGCGTCTCCAGGAGGTTCTCATTACTAATCGTCATTGTTTATATCCTGTCCGTATCGACCCTAATTCATAAGTATCCACAGATCACAGCCGCCGTCAACAGCACATGACGTATCGCCGGTCCGACTACTACGTGACGGCATCCCACGTGGCCCCGCCTGGCCCCCTGGCCTGCGCCCCGCTTGGCCTGCGGGCAGCGCGCCGCAGGCAGCGCAAGGCGGCCCGTGGCGCACGAACAGCCACCGGAGGGGGTTCGTGCGCCACGGGCCGCCTTGTGGTCCGTGAGGAGTGGGGAAGATGATGCGTGAGATGGCACCGTGAACGTCGCGAAGGAGCAGTAATCATGGCCGCGCTCGCACTTGTCACCGGCGCGTCCTCGGGAATAGGCAGGGCCTTCGCAGAGCGCCTGCCCGGTGATGGCTACGACCTGATCGTCACCGGGCGGCGGCGCGAACGGCTCGAAGCACTCGCTGAGCCCCTCCCTGACGTAAGGGTCCAGGTTGTACGAGCTGACCTGTCAACTGACCAGGGCATCGACTCCGTGGCCGAGCTGTGCGCGAGCCAGCCGCTGACGATGCTCGTCAACAACGCGGGCGTCGCGCACTACATGCCGCTGGCGGATCTCCCAGCTGACAAGGCGCGGGAGCTGACGCAGGTCAAGGTCGTGGCGCCGACGATGCTGACACGTGCTGCGGTCCCCGGAATGCTCTCGCGCGACACCGGCACCATCGTGAACGTCGCCGGCATGATCGCGTTCGCGGGCCCAGCCCCGGCTTCCCAGATGCCGCGCCGGGCAATCTACGGCGGCAGTCTGGCCTACATCGTCGCCATGTCGCAGACCCTGCACGCCGAGCTTGAGGGGACTGGCGTGAACGTACACGTCGTGTGCCCAGGCGTCGTGGCCACCGAATTCCACGAAGTTCAGGGCATGGATCTCTCGGCCATTCCCCGGATGTCCGCCGAAGACGTTGTCACGGCGGCCCTAGCCGGGATCAAGCTCGGCGAGGTTGTCAGCGCGCCCGGCGTAGCGGACTACAGCCTCCTCGAGGCGGTGTTCGGCGCAGACCTTGCCGCGTTCGCGGCGCAGAGCCCGCAACTCGGGTGCCGCTACCGGGCCAGCTGAACCCGGCGAGCGGGCTAAGCGTCTTGTGTCACTTCGGCGTACTGACCGAGTACCGCCAGGTAGCCATCGTTCACGATTCCGTGAGCCGCCGCGGCGTATGCCGCCGGATCGGGCCGCACGGTTGTCGCGAGCCCGTCCACATAGCGGTTGAACATGCAGAAGGTCGCGGCGATGAGCACCGTGTCATGGATTTCAAGGTCGGTCGCACCCTCTTTCCGCGCGAGCTCAACGTCCTCCGAGCGCACGTCCTTCCCGCTTTGCTGAACGGCCCCGGCGATCCGCAACAGGGCCGCCAGCTTCGGCGTGACCGGTGCGTCCTGCGGATCGGCGCGGACCTGATCCACGAGCGCCATACCCTGGGGCAGCTGGGCGGCCGCGAAGGCCGCATGAGCGGAGGTGCAGTAACTGCAGTCATTGCGCGAGGACACGTAGGCCGCGATCAGCTCCCGCTCGCCGGGGGTCAGTGTACTGGGCCCGCGCAGCAGGATCTCTACCAGCATCGACATGGGATAGGCCGTCTCCGGCCGGTACATGAACAATGACCTGATGCCGGGCTGATCGTTACCGAGACTGATGTGCGGCATCTGCCGGCTCCTGACTGTTGGCGGCTCATCGCTCAACCGCGACCCGTTCCCGCGACCCCAGGACGCCGCTTGACAACGGCGTCCGCAGGGGAAACCTACATGGATAGCCGCGAAAACTCTTCTCCGAGATTGCCGGATCGCGGCCGCAGGTGATCGGTGCCAGAATCGGCCCATGCCCCAGATACCAGAACGCGCAGTGCGGGATCTCGCTGACGCCTATGTCGTCTCGGTCGCCGGCCTCGATCCGTCTGTGGCCATCGCGCTCGGCATGGAGTCTGGCTCGCAGGAGCTGCCCGACCTTTCCCCAGCCGGATATCAGGCCCAGGACGACCTCAACCGTGCGACGCTGGCTGAGCTGAACCGTCTGACCAGCTGGCCGCTGGCGCCGGACGCGGAGCTGCACTGTGCACGGCTGCTGCAAGAGCGCCTTGAGACGGCACTGGCGGTCAGCGCGACTGCTGAACATCTGCGGGCAGTCCGCAATATCCTCGGGCCGGTGCAGGACCTGCAGGGAATATTCACGATGGCGCCCGCTGCGAACGAGGCCGACTGGTCGGCGATAGCGAAGCGGATGGCGCTCGTACCTGAGGCGCTGGCCGGTTACACGGTCTCGCTGCGCGAGGGCATGGCTCGTGGCCTTCTCGCGCCCTCGCGCCAGGTGGGCGTATTCGCGGCGCAGCTGAGCGACTGGAGCGCCGCGGGTGAGGGCCGCGGCTGGTTCGCCCAGTTCTGCGCCGCGGCGCAGGTAGCACCGAGCCTGCGGGCCGAGCTGGACCGGGCGGCCGCGGCCGCCATCGACGCTGTCGCCGAGCTGCGACGCTGGTTGCTTGAGGACTACGCGCCGCGTACCGAGGGCGTGCCCGACGGCGTCGGTGCCGAGCGGTATCCGGTGCTGGCGCGTAGCTGGCTCGGCACCGAGCTCGATCTCGCCAGCACGTATGCGTGGGGCTGGTCGGAGTACCGGCGGATCATTGCCGAGATGGCCGAGCAGGCTGAACGGGTGCTGCCGGGCGCCACCGCCCGCGAAGCGATGGACTACCTGGATAAACACGGCGAAGCGGTCGAAGGCGTGGCGGAGATCCGGCAGCGGCTGCAGCGCATGCTCGACGAGCGGGTCGCTGAACTCGACGGCACCCACTTCGACCTGCTCAGCCAGGTCAGGACGGTGGAGGCGTGCATTGCTCCGCCGGGCAGTGCGGCCGCGCCGTATTACACCCGGCCCTCGCGTGACTTCTCCCGGCCCGGCCGTACCTGGCGAGCGGGCCTGGCTGGCCGGGCGCGAGGCTGCCCGGACGGCCCATGGCGACGCATTCGACCTGAAGTCCTGGCACATGGCAGCCCTTTCGCTCGGCGCGCTCGGGCTGGACGACCTCACCACCGAACTGGCCCTGCTCTGACGCGACCGGGATCGTGACGCGAGCCGACGTGCGTCAGGCTCCGGTACTGTTCGGCTATGCCGAAGGTGATGCGGTCGGTACGACTGGCGGGACAGGGCCGGAGACTGCTGCGCTGCGGCATGTGGGCGGGGCCCGTATTCACCGCCACGTTCCTGGCGGAGGGGGCCGTGCGCGACGGTTACCAGCCGATGCGCCTCCCGGTCAGCTCGCTGGCGCTCGGGCCGCGCGGCTGGATCCAGACGGCGAACTTCACTGTCGCGGGCGTGCTGTGCCTGGCTGGCGCGGCGGGGCTGCGCCTGGGGAGCGATCGCCTGGCGAGCAGCCGCACCGGGCCTGTCATGGTCGCCGCCGCGGGCGCCGGCCTGATCGGCTCGGCCGCGTTTCGCACCGACCCGATCGGCGGCTACCCCCCGGGAACACCTGACCTGCCCGCCAAGCCCAGCGGTGAGGGTAGCGCGCACAACCTGGCCGCTGTCCCGGTGTTCCTGGGCCTTTCGGCTGCGGCGGCCGCCTACGGCCGGCGGAGCTGGCAAGCCGGCCAGCCGCGTTTCGCGGTCTACTGCGCTGCCACTGCCGTTACCATTCCCGTCACCGCGGTGCTGGCGGGGGCAGGCTTCGGCCAGTCATCTCGGCTCGGCAGCTACGGCGGCCTGTTCCAGCGGGCCAGCATTATCACCGGCCTAGGCTGGCTTGCGGTCACGTCAACGCGGGCCGGGCGGGCGGGCGGGCGCTGGCGGGCGGCTGCTGAACCGGGGTCATAGCGTGGCGATGGGAACGCGCGCGCCTGAGGATCCCGCCGTCGGGGCGCGGCTGGCAGACCTGCCTGGCGTCTCGGTCATGACTCACCGGGACGCGGCGAAGACAGCCGAACTCGCCATTTTCGCGATCCCATTTGACGGGCTGAGCGCGGTCGCCAGCGAGATCGCCGGAACGCTGCCGCCCGGGGTTACCCTCATCGACGCCTGTGATCCCGAGCAGCCAGGGCGCCAGTCAGCCGCCCGGAATCGGCTCGCACTCCAGTACGAGCCGCAAGCCTGAATCGACGATCGCCGCCACCCCTTACAGCCGGGATCGGTGGCCTTTGGCTGGATGGGGTGAGCAGGCACTCACAAGACGAACAGGCAGCCCTCCCAGTAGGCATCGACCCTGGGACGCCGCCTGCCCCGCAGCCCGATCCCCAGGACCGCTGGCAGTCTGCCCGCCGGGGCGCGGAACCAGAGGTCCAGGTCGGCTGAACGCACTGCGGTAAACCCCGACAAGCCCGCAGGCGCCGCCGTGGCCGCGTGCATGTAAGCCGGTACCCCCTGACAGCACATGCGCGGGCGCGCCGCCCAGACCCACAGCTGCCCGCCCTGGCCGCGGACGAACTCCGCCGCCTCGGCGCTCACTTCTACCCGCACTGCGTCCTCCGTGCTCAGCCGCGCCCCCCGTGCCGGACCAGGCACGGATCCAGCCGACGCTGCGGCTTGCATCCATCGTGCCACGCAGGTGCCTGGCCTGCCAGATCGCCATGAGCGCTCCATCACGTCGGCGATGCCGGAAGGATGTGCCCTTCAGCCGGCGTTGATGACAGCCCGCCCGTCCATTCCGCGTCCGGCACCTCGTCGATCGCGGCGATGAGCGACTGCCGTACCGAAGCGAAGCGATGCACCACAAGCTCCGGCGAAAGCAGCCGCCCTGCCTCGACACCGCCGACGTTCAGCGCGCGTCCCGCCTCGGCCGGCGCCCACAGCCGTTCCAGGCTCCAGTGTGCCCGGCCACGCCTGGCCTCGGACAAGATCGCCAGTACGATTTCGTCCCACATGGCCACATGCTGGTGCCGCTGGATCAGGGCGCGGCCAGCACTGGTTGTGATCGCGACGTCTGCACGTCACCGTGCAGCCGACGGTACCGCCTGCGCGGACGGGTCGCCCGGTCGCTGGGCGGGGATGGACGTCGGGGGATCGGGGGACGAACTCGGCGATGAGACCGCGGGGCCGGGCGATGCGTCCTGAGGGCTGGCGGCCGCGGAAGGCACCGGGCGGGCCGAGGGCTCCGGCGTCCCGGCGAAGGTGACCGCTGGCGACGGGGAGTGCGCGATCCGGGTTGAGCTGGCCGGCTGCTGGCCGGGTGCGGGGGGCGTCCCGGTGAGGTAACTGACCCCGGTGACCGCGCCGAACACCGCAACGGCGACGCACAGCGCCCCTCCGGCCGCCGTGACCCGCCGGCGAATGCGAAGCCGTCGGCCCCGCGTCATGATCTGTGCGACGTCCAGGGTCTGCTGGCCATACTCCGCGGGCGGCCGCACCTGCAGCGAGCGCCGCAGCGTGTCGAGGTCGGTCATGGCCGGTCACCGCCGAGCGCGGGCATCGGATCCTCGTGCGGGGCCGCCGATACTCGCAGCTTTGCCAGCGCACGCGAACTGGTGCTCTTCACCGTGCCCAGGGTTATGCCGAGGTCGCGGGCGACGGTTGCCTCGGGCAGGTCGAACAGGTATCGCATGATGATTACCGCCCGTTCCCGGATGGTCAAGCTGGCCAGCGCGCCGATCAGCCATTGCCGCAGAACGACCTCATCCGCCAGGTCTGTGCCCGCCCGCAGTTCGGGGATGTCGCCGGTGGCGTACTCACGCAACCGCCGGCGCCACCGGTCAGTCACGTAGTTGACCAGCACCCGCCGCGCGTACGCGAAAGCATCATCCTTGCGGACCCGGGACCAGGCCGCATAGGTCCGCACCAGCGCCGCCTGCACCGCGTCCTCGGCGGCGTCCCGGTCGCCGGTCAGCAGGTAGGCGGCATGACGCAGCCCCGCGGTGCTTGCCTCGATGAACTCGACGAACTCCTCGTCACCGCGCGCCAATGCCACCCTTTCTGGTCGTCTCGCATGTGCATATACGGCCAGACCCCGCCAAAGGTTGCTGCCGCGACGGGACAACTTTTCGCCCGGTCGTACGTATTTCCCGGCATAACAACCTAATCGCCCTCATCGAGGAGGAAGTATATGAAATCCAGCTGGTGGCTCCCCAGGGGCAAGACCGCCGTGACGCTCGGAACCGCGGCCGGGCTGACCTTCCTCGGCGGGGGTGTGGCGCTCGCAGCTGCCAGTTCCAGCGGTGGTCACGCGAGCCAGCGGCATGCGGCGGTCGTGACATCGGCCAGTGCCATTCCTAGCGTACGAGCGGCTACCCCGGCGCCCGTCCCGCCCAGCTCCAGCGCCAGTCCGGTGGCCAGCCCGGCCGCGGGTACGGCCACCCCGGCTCCCGTCCCGCCCAGCTCCAGCGCCAGCCCGGCGGCCGCTCCGACCCCGTGACCTGATCCCACAGCCCGTGTTGGCTCGCGCAGTACGCCTGCCGTGAACCGGGGAGGAAGGGGGCGACAACGGGACCATCGGATCCTTAGCATGAACCGTGACGTATCTCCGGTACCCCCATCTGCACGGTGGCCTCCTGACGTTCGCCGCCGAAGACGCCATCTACCTAGCCCCAGTGAAGGAGGCGGGCGAATCCGGCGGGAGCCGGGCGTGGCGGCTGTCCGTTGACGGCGCCCCGGTCAGCTACCCCAGGTTCTCCAGAGACGGCACCCAGATCGCGTGGACCAGCCACCGCGACGGGGAACCCGAGGTATACACGACGAGCGTCGAGCCGGGCGGACAGCCGGCCAGGCGGACGTACTGGGGTGACCGGAGTACGAGGACCGTTGGCTGGACGACGGACGGCGAGGTGCTGGCGTTCACCGCTGCCGGGCGGCACTCGCACAAGTATCCGCGCGCGTTCGCGATCGGCGCGGTGCCCCGTGAGCTGCCGTTCGGCCAGGTCAGCGACTTCGCGATCGAGGCCGACGCCACCGTGCTGCTGACCGGCGCCGTCTACGTGGAGCCCGCGTACTGGAAGCACTACCGCGGCGGGCGGGTCGGCAGGCTCTGGGTCAGGGCGGCAGGCGCGGACGGATTCACCAGGATCCTCCCCGAGCACACCGCCCAGCTCGGCAGCCCGATGGTGATCGGCGGCAGGCTGTTCTTCCTGTCCGACCACGAAGGCACGGCCAACATCTACTCAGCGGCGCTGGACGGCACGGACCTGCGCAAGCACACCGATCACGACGATTTCTACGCCCGCAACCCCGCGACCGACGGCACCCGGATTGTGTACCACGTGGCCGGCGACATCTGGATCCTTGACTCACCGGGCACGGGCGGGGCCCGCAGGCTCGACCTCACCCTGACCGAGCCGGCCAGGGCCCGCGCACCGAGGCTGGTCACCGGCGCCGACCATCTCGGCGGGCTGGACTGCGACAAGACCGGCCAGGCCAGCGCAGTCGAGGTTCAGGGCACGGTGCACTGGCTCACGCACCGCGACGGGCCGGCCCGCGCGCTGACCGTCGAGCTGCGCGCCAGGCTGCCCCGCGTCCTCGGCGACAAGGTCGTGTGGGTCACCGACGCCGGCGGCGTGGATGCCCTCGAGATCGCGAGCCCGGACGGAGACCCAGGCACCGTCCGCCTAGCCGAAGGCACCATAGGCAGCGTCACCGGCCTCGCCGCCGCCCCCGACGGCTCAGCGGTCGCGGTGGCGACGATAGATGGCAGGCTGCTGACGGTCAATGCGGCAACCGGACAGGTCAGCGAGATCGCGACCACCGAGGACGGGCAGATGTCCGGGCTGGCATGGTCCCACGACTCGGGTCTGCTCGCCTGGTCGCAGCCGATACGCGGTGGCCACGGGGAGCCCCCGCGCCGCATCCGCATCGCCAGGATCGAGCCAGGAGCTGGCGCAAGCGAGGTCATCGACGTGACCGACGGGCGGTTCGCCGACACCGCACCGGTGTTCACCGCGGACGGGCTGTACCTGGCGTTCCTGTCCCGTCGCACGTTTGACCCGGTCTACGACGTGCACGCGTTCGACCTGTCGTTCCCGTACGGCACCCGCCCGTATCTGGTCACGCTCGCCGCTGGCACCCCGTCCCCGTTCGGCCCGCTTCCCGGCGGCCGCCCGCTCACGGATCCCGAGGACGCCGCCGCACCCGAGGTGACCCTGGACGCCGACGGCATCTCCGCCCGGGTAGTAGCCGTCCCGGTCGCCGAGGCGCGCTACCGCTCGCTGCGGGCCGTGAAGGGGGGCCTGGCCTGGCTGCGCGAGCCGGTGGCCGGCTTGCTCGGCGACGGCGCCGCCGATCCGGAAGGCCACCGGTCTCGTGCCTCCCTCGAGCGGTTCGGCCTGCGCAAGCGCGAGGTCACCCTGCTCGCCAGCGAGCTGGACTGGTTCGCGGTCAGCGGCGACGGAACCCGGCTGGTGATCCGCGACGGGGGCGAGCTCCGCGTCCTGCCGTCCGACAGCAAGCCCGACGACAAGGACGACGAAGTCACCGTCGACCTGTCCCGCGCGCGGCTGGTCGCCGACCCAGGAACGCTGTGGCGGCACGCGTTTGCCGAAGTGGGCCGACTGGTCCGCCGTCACTTCTGGCGTGCGGACCTGTCTGGCGTCGACTGGGATGCCATGCTGGACAGGTACCGCCCGCTCGTCGACCGGGTCCGCGGCTCGGCCGACTTCGCCGACCTGCTGTGGGAGCTGCAGGCCGAGCTGGGCGCATCGCACGCCTACGTGTTCGGAGCCCACGGCGGCTATGAGGACACGCCGGCCGTCGGCAAGCTGGGCGCGGACATTTCCCGTGACTACGCGGGCCGGTGGCGGATCGACCGGGTACTGCCCGGCGAGTCGTCCGACCCGGCGGCGCGTCCGCCGCTGCTCGCACCCGGCGTCGTCGTGCAGGAGGGCGACGAGATCGTGGCGGTGGACGGTCAGCCGGTCCTCCCGCAGGACGGCCCGTGGCCGCTGCTGGCCGGGGCGGCGGGCAAGCCGGTCGAGCTGACCGTGCGGTCCGACCCGGACGACCCGGTGCGGCGTGCCGTCGTGGTGCCGCTGCGCGATGAGCGTGCGCTTCGCTATCAGGACTGGGTGGCCAGCCGGAGGTGGGCGGTCCGCGAGCTCAGCGGCGGCCGGGCAGGTTACCTGCATGTCCCGGACATGCAGCCGCCCGGCTGGGCGCAGGTCCACCGTGACCTGCGGACCGAGATGAGCTACGACGCGGTGATCATCGATGTCCGCGGCAACAGCGGCGGCTCGATCTCCGAGCTGATCGTCGAGCAGCTCGCCAGGAAGGTCATCGGCTGGGAAACGGGCAGGTACCGGCAGCCGGTCAGCTACCCGGACACCGCGCCGCGCGGCCCGGTGGTCACCGTTGCCGACGAGTACGCCGGGTCGGACGGCGATATCGTCACCGCCGCGATCCGCACGCTCGGCATCGGCCCGGTGGTCGGCACCCGGACCTGGGGCGGCGTGATCGGCATCGACAGCCGCCACGCACTCGTCGACGGCACCAGGATCACCGTCCCCGAGTACGCGTTCTGGTTCGGCGGCGAGTTCGGCTGGGGCGTGGAGAACTACGGCGTCGACCCGGACGTGGAGGTCTTCCACAGCCCGGACGATTACGCCGCGGGCCGCGACCCGCAGCTGGAAGCCGCGGTCCGGCTCGCGATGGACGCACTCGATGCCGTGCCGGCCGCGACCCCACCCGCACTGCCATGAGCCGCGCGTATCTCCGGTATCCGGACATTCACGGCGACCTTCTTGCCTTTGTCGCCGAAGACGACGTCTGGCTCGCGCCGGCCGACGGGGGCAGCGCGTGGCGGCTGTCCTCCGATTCCGCGGCCGTGATGAACCCGCGGCTGTCCCGCGACGGCGCCACCGTGGCCTGGACAAGCTGGCGGGACGGCGACCCCGAGGTCTACGTGGCCGACACCGCCGGCAGCGCGGCGACCCGGCTGACCTACTGGAATGACCCCGCGACTCAGGTGACCGGCTGGACCGCGGCTGGTGACGTGATCGCGGTCTCCGCGACCGGCGAGTTCGCGGCCCAGTATCCCTGGGCGTGGGCGGTTCCCGCGGCGGGCGGGCCGCCCCGGAGGCTGCCCTATGGCCCGGTCGCCGACGTCGCGATCGGGGCCGAGGCCACCGCCCTGCTCACCGGCAGGTCCGGCGACCCCGCGCGCTGGAAGCACTACCGGGGCGGCACCGCCGGCCGGCTGTGGACCGCGACGGACGCCGACCCGCTGTTCCGCCGGGTGCTGTCCGAGCTGACCGGCCAGCTCTCCAGCCCGATGCTCATCGGCGGCAGGCTGTTCTTCCTGTCCGACCACGAGGGAACCGGCAACATCTACTCGGCAGCGCTGGACGGAACCGGTCTCCGCAAGCACACCGGGCATGCCGGCTTCTATGCCCGCAACCCGGCGACGGACGGCGCCAGGATCGTCTATCACGTCGCTGGGGACATCTGGATCCTGGACACGCCGGATGCCGAGCCGCGCAGGCTCGACATCGTGCTGACCTCGCCCGCCAGGACCCGCGCCCCGCGCTTCATCTCCGCCGCCAGCGACCTCGGCGACCTGGACTGCGACCGGACCGGCCAGGCCAGCGTGGTCGAGGTGCGCGGCACTGTGCACTGGCTCACCCACTCCGACGGCCCGGCCCGGGCGCTGTCGGTGAACCCGCTTGCCCGTGCCCGGATGCCCCGGGTACTCGGCGACGGCAAGGTCGCCTGGGTGACTGACGCCGAGGGCCCCGACGCCATCGAGGTCATGACGCTGGACGCGGAGCCACAGCCCGTTCTGCTCGGTGCTGGTTCGGTGGGCAGCGTCATCAGCCTGGCACCTTCCCCGGACGGGACTACGGTCGCGGTCGCGGCGCGCGACGGGCGGCTGTTCCTGGTGGACGCCGGGTCCGGGCAGGTCACGGAGCTGGCCGCCTGCGATAACGGCGAGATGTCCGGCCTGTCGTGGTCACCGGACTCGGCGTGGCTCGCCTGGTCGCAGCCGGGGCTGAATCCGCTCGCCAGGATCCGGCTGGCCAGCGTTGCCGACGGATCGGTCACCGACGTGACCGACGGCCGGTTCGTCGATACCGAGCCGGTGTTCACCCAGGACGGCCTGTACCTCGCGTTCCTTTCCTACCGCACCTTCGATCCGGTCGACGACTCACACGCGTTCGACCTGGCCTTCCCCTATGGCGCGCGCCCGTACCTGGTGACGCTCGCCGCCGCGAGCGCGTCCCCGTTCGGCCCGCTGTCCGGTGGCCGCCCGCTCGCGGAACCCGAGGAATCAGAACGGCCTGTGGTATCCGTGGACACCGACGGTATCCCGGCCCGCGTGGTGGCGGTCCCGGTGGGCGAGTCCGCCTACTCCTCGCTGCGTGCGTGGAAGGGAGGGCTCACCTGGCTGCGCGCCCCGGTCGCCGGGGTGCTCGGCGACGGCGACGCGGAGCCTGGCGCCGCCCGGCCGCGGGCCGCGCTCGAGCGGTTCAGCCTGCGCGAGCGCGAGGTGACCGTGCTGGCCGCCGAGGCCGACTGGTACGTCGTCAGCGGTGACGGCACCCGGCTCGTGGTGCGCGACGGCCGCAAGCTCCGGGTGCTGTCGGCCGAGGGCAAGCCGGGCGGCGACGGCGCGGTCACGGTCGACCTGTCCAGGGCCCGGTTCACCGCTGACCCGGACGCCCTGTGGCGGCACGCCTACCTGGAGGCGGGCCGGCTGGTCCGTCGTGACTTCTGGCGAGAGGACATGTCCGGCCTGGACTGGGACGGCGTGCTGGACGCTTACCGGCCGCTGCTGGACCGGGTCCGCGGCGCCGGTGACTTCTGCGACCTGCTGTGGGAGGTGTTCGGCGAGCTCGGCACCTCACATGCCTACGTGCTCCCGCCGGGGTTCAGCCGCGACGGCGGCGACGGCGGGCCTGGCGCGGTCGGGCAGCTCGGCGCGGACATCTCCCGCGACGCGGCCGGACGGTGGATCATCGACCGGGTGCTGCCCGGCGAGTCGTCCGACCCGAAGGCACGGTCGCCGCTGGAGGCGCCGGGCGCTGCGGTGCGGGCAGGCGACGAGATCCTCGCGGTGGACGGCCGGCCGGTCGATCCGGCCGCGGGGCCGTGGCCGCTGCTTGCGGGCAGCGCGAACAAGCCCGTCGAGCTGACCGTGCGTTCCGGGGCGGACGACCCGGCGCGGCGCGCCGTCGTCGTCCCGCTGCGCAGCGACCGGCGGCTGCGCTATCAGGACTGGGTCGCGGGCAGGCGGCGTGCGGTACGGGAGCTGAGCGACGGGCGGATCGGCTACCTGCACGTCCCGGACATGGTGGGCGGCGGCTGGGCCGACTTCAGCCGTGACCTGAGCGCGGAGATGCAGCGCGATGCGGTGATCATCGACGTGCGCTGCAACCGTGGCGGGCACACCTCCCAGCTGGTCGTGGAGCAGCTCAGCCGGCGGGTCATCGGCTGGGGCAGCGCGCGCTACGGCAGGTCGGACTCTTACCCGACGACGGCACCGCGCGGCCCCGTGGTGACGGTCGCCGACGAATTCGCCGGGTCGGACGGCGATATCGTGATCGCCGCGATCAGGTCCCTCGGCATCGGCCCGGTAGTCGGCGCCCGCACCTGGGGCGGCGTGATCGGCATCGATGGCGTGCCCGGCCTTGAGCTGGTCGACGGCACGCACATCACCGTGCCCAGGTACGCGTTCGCGTTCAACGCCTTCGGCTGGGGAGTGGAGAACCACGGCGTCGACCCCGACATTGAGGTCCTCAACACCCCGGAAGACCACGCGGCTGGTCGCGACCCCCAGCTGGAAACAGCCGTCCGCCTAGCCCTGGACGCCCTCGCGGAGCATCCACCCGCCACGCCCCCTCCGCTGCCATGATCACGAAGGATCTTCCAGGTTCTGGCCTGGAAGATCCTTCGTGATCATGAAATACCGGCGCTGCGTCAGCTTGGCCCTAGGGTCGCGTTGCCGAACGCCACGTCCATGGACTGCTGGTTCTGGCTGGTCGTATTGATCGCGCTGCAGGCGACTTCCAGCTGAGAGGAACCCTGCAGGTTCAGGTGGATCGATTGCGGATGATCGAGAGAAATGGTGACGGGCGTGCTCAGCTGGTTGGCGGAGCCGTCCTTGTTGAAGGTGATCGTCATGGCATTGCCGACCGCGTTGCTCGCGTCGCTGGGGATGCCGACCAGGGCGGTCAGGAACTTGTAGCCTGCCACGTCGTACACGATGTCGCCGCCGCCGCCGTAACAGGTGAAGCGGACGCTGTCCTCGTAGGTGGTCGCGCCGATCTGCTGCGGTCCGGTGGTCGGATTCGTGATCTCGCTGGTCGTGACCGGTGTCAGCGCGGACAGATCGGCGATCGGCGCGCCGACGCCGCCTCCGCCCGCGGCGATGGCACCCGGCTGGGCTGACGGCGTGCTGGCTCCAGGACTTGCGCCGCCACTGGCTGCCGCGCTTGCGCCGCTGCTGGCTGCCGGACTCGCCGCGCCGCTGGATGCTGCGGTCGCCGATGCGGCGGGAGTCGTGCTGGCCTGTGTGCTGGCCGAGGCGGCCGTCGATGCGGTCGCCAGCGAGGAGGCCTTTGCCGCTGCGGCGGCGGTGGTCCGCGCGGGCAGGTAGCGTACGAGCCCGGCGATGGCGACTGCAGCCAAGAGGAGCAGGCACACCAGCCAGATCAGCATCGAGCGGCGCACTTTGACGACCTTCGGGCCGTCCCGCCGATCCGGTGGGGTACCGGCCGGCGGCAGCCGTACCGTGATGTCGGCATCGCGGCGAGCCTGGCCCGGTGCGCCGGTTGCGGTATCGCCCATATTGCCCGCCATCGTGCCGCCATCCCACGGCAGGATCTCGCCGTTCGGCGAGAATGAGTCCGGCCGGGTGGCATCGCCCTCGGCGGGTGAACGGTCGTTGTCCTTGTTCTTCTCATGTCTCATCGCTGGCCTCGTCAGCGGAATTCGCCGTGCTGGCGGACGGCGCTGATGTCGTCGGAGATGCGGAATATGATCATGAAGAACTCGAGCGTTATCCGCCAGAGCGCCAGGACGATGAGTGTGCATAGCGGTGCGATGACGACCAGGGTCAGGATTCCCAGGCCGGCATTCACGGTGAACGCGGCGAACGAGTAGATCAGTGCGCTGATGATTGTGCCGATAATGATCAGCAGGTAGAGGACCTTGATCACTTTTGGCGTGACGAACGACGTGAATCCCATGTCGAAGAGCGAGCCGAGGAACCCCTTCGACCCAGCTGACTGCCGCATCGCGGCAGGTGGATCGAATCCGGGCCCGGCTGCGTCCGGATAGCCCTGCTGCGACGTGCTGTAGGCGGCGTGCCCCGAACTATCCGGTCTGCCCTGGCCTACTCCGTATCCAGCCATTTGCGTTCTCCCACTCATTTCCTGGCGCGGCGGAAATGCACCGCTTGACAGAAGATGAGACGCGCGAGCATGTCGGCAAGATTACCTAATCTGGCATCACGAAATTGTAACCTACGACAAATTATGATTTGTGAGATAAGGGAGAATTGTTCGCAATGAACACGTACGGATAGCTTGCGTCGACGTCTCGCCGGGTGACGTCTCGCCCGGGTGGCGTCTCGCCAGGTTCGTGGCCGCTGGTGCACGATCTGGCGTCGGCGGCACAATTACGACGGAAATTCGATGCTTCGCGGAGATAAAGTGGTCGTTTTTGACTCCTTTTCTTCCGCCGGGCATGAAAGTTCCGCCAAAGATGGGCGGGCTGGGCGATGCCAAGGTCAGGCCGGAGCGGGCGGGAGCGCGCAGGGTTCGGGCGGACCGGGAGGCGGGAGTGTGGTGTGGCACGGGAGTGTGGTGTGGCGCGGGGAAGTGGTGTGGCGCGAGGG
>Ga0209530_1000234_pt1 | contig 47216 bp, 43 predicted proteins | sample BlaSpr_A8_Ref_O1_FD_187987 | JGI IMG/M metagenome (GOLD analysis project Ga0209530, IMG submission 187987) | Forest soil microbial communities from Thunder Bay, Ontario, Canada - Black Spruce, Ontario site 2_A8_Ref_O1 (SPAdes) (version 2) | ecosystem: Environmental > Terrestrial > Soil > Boreal...
CCCCGCCGCCGTGCCCTAGCTGCTGACCGGCTTGATGGTCGTCAGGACGATGACCGCGCCCGGATAGCGGGTCTGTCCCGTGGCGTACGGGTTGCTGGCGCTGGGGAAACCGGTGAACCTCGCGGTATCGAACTCGCCCCAGTCCGGCTGCGTGAACAGCGGGATAACCGGCGCATCAGCGGCGAACATCGCCTCAAGCTGGTCGGCGATCTGGGTCTGGGCCGCCTGGGTGCTGGCGGCAGCGAACTGAGTGAGCAGGCTCGTCGCCTTCTGGTCGCAGAAGCGGCCCCAGTTCTCCGTCGCCGTCTTGCCGGCCGGCACGACGTTCTCGCAGCCCATGGAGAAGTCGTAGAACGAGTACGGGGTCGTGCCGAGCGTCTCCGACATCAGGGCAACCTGGAAACTGCCGAGCTGGACGTCGGAGAGCACCGTGCTCCAGCCCTTGGGGGTAACCGTCAGGTTGATGCCTATCTTCGCCTCGTCCGCCGACACGATCTGCGAGGACTGGACGTAGTCGGCCGATGTCGAGCCCGTTTCGATGGTGAAGCTCATCGGCTTTCCGTCCGGCATCAGCCGGACGCCGTTCGGCCCCATCTTGTAGCCGGCCGCGGTGAGCATGGCGTTCGCCTTGGCGATGTCCTGCGTCGTCCAGTTGTCAGCGGCGGCGACCGACGGGTCGAACCAGGTCGAGTTCGGGCTGATCCCGGTGGAGTTGCCGGGGGCGGTGTATGACCCGTAGACCGCGTCGACGTTCGCCTGCCCGTTGATGGCCATGCCCATCGCCTTGCGGACGACCGCGTTGTTGAGCGGAGCCATGGTCGTGTTCAGCACGAGCACGACGGTGGGGCCGGTCTTGGAGAAGAAGTAGTGGAAGTCCGGGTTCTTGTCCGCGTAGGTGGTCTGGACGTTCGGGATGTAGGCGTCCCCCCAGTCCACGGTGCCCTGGACGACGGCTTCGTTCTCCGACTCAGGTGAATAGGCCGGATAGCGGATACCCGCGAAGTAAGGCTTCCCTGGCTGCCAGTAATGGGGGTTCTTGCCCAGCACGTACGCCTGCGGCGTGAAGCTCGTGATCTGAGTGAACGGGCCCGTGCCGACCGGATCCGGATTCGTGTAGGTCACCGGGTTCGGGATCTTGGACCAGATGTGCTCAGGGGCGATCACCTGCTGGCCGATCTGGCCAAGGGCGGGTGAGAACGGCTGGCTGAAGCTGAATTTGACGACGTACGGGCTCACGGCCGTGACGCTCTGCACGTACGGGAAGCCGCCGCCGGCGAAGTCCTTCTTCAGGATGGCGAAGGTGTACGCGACGTCGGCCGCGGTGAATGGCTGACCGTCTGACCACTCCACGCCGTGACGGAGGTTGAAAGTCAGGCTGGTGGAGTTCGGGCCCCAGGACCAGCTGGTCGCCAGCCAGGGGGTGTACTTGCCGTTGGTCGGCGTGTAGACGACCAGCGGCTCGTAGATGGCGGTAACGGTGCCCAGGTTGGCGTTGGGCGAGAACGGGTTGAAGTTCCTTGTGTAGATGGTGACTTCACCCTCGCCGCTCATCTGGAGGATGGCGCTGCTGGATGAATGACCGGACTGGCTGGATTGCCCGCCTGAACTGCTGCAGCCAGCGACGAGCGCAGCGCCGGTCAGCAGCGCCAGGCACGCTGCGGCATATCTCTTAGCTCTCATATGACGTCTTCACCTTTGACGTGTGCATGCGTAGGCGCCGCCGACTGGTGGCGCCGGCCTGACCGGGTAGCGATCTGGATGCCTCGCCCGGCGGGCCACAGTTGGCAAGATCATCCGGTGGACGATCTACCAGTGGTGAATCGAGTTAACAGGCGCTGTGCCGGAACCGTACCAAGGCGTGGCTTAAGCGGTCAAGAGACATTACGCAGGTATTTCCGAGCAGGTGCCTGACCGGCCGCCGGCGGCCCCTTGACCCCGGAACGCGGGCCGGGGTACTTTACGTCCGGCGCTGTGGTAAATCGATAAACCTGGTCTCGTGCGAGGGATGAGGCGCTGCCCTCGCACGAGGCCGGACTAAATCCGGCGCACTAGGGAGGGCCATGTCACCTGAAGAGTTCCTTGACCCCGCTCGGCCGGCGCAGGCGCGCGCCGATGACCTGCTCGCGCGGATGAACCTCGACGAGAAGCTTGCCCAGCTGGGCGGCGTGTGGGTCACTGACCTGCTGAGGCAGGACCAGATCAGCGCCGAGGTCGTCCCGCACGGGATCGGCCAGGTGACCCGGATCGGAGGCACTACCGGCCTGCTTCCGGCGCAGAGCGCCTCGCTGATGAACGACATCCAGCGGGCCGTGATGGGCCAGAGCAGGCACGGAATACCCGTGCTGGTGCACGAGGAGTCACTGGCCGGATACTCCGCACGGGATGCGACCGTGTTCCCCCAGGCGATCGGCCTGGCGTCCAGCTGGGATACCGGGCTGGTCGAGGAGGTGGCCGGCGTGATCAGGCGGCAGATGATGGCCGTGGGAGCCCGGCAAGGGCTCGCGCCAGTCCTGGATGTGGCCAGGGATCCCCGCTGGGGCCGGGTCGAGGAGACCTACGGTGAGGATCCGGTGCTGACCGGCCAGCTCGGCGCGGCCTACGTCCGCGGCCTGCAGTCGGCCGACCTTCGCACCGGGGTCCTGGCGACCGCCAAGCACTTCCTCGGCCACGCCATGTCCGAGGGCGGACGCAATCACGCTCCCGTGCACCTAGGGCCGAGAGAACTGCGCGAGGTCTACGCGGAGCCGTTCGCGGCCGCTATCAGGGACGGGCAGCTCGGATCGGTCATGAACGCCTACAGCTCAGTTGACGGGCTGCCCTGCGCGGGGTCGCGTCACATCCTCACCGAGCTGCTGCGTACCGAACTCGGCTTTTCCGGCATCGTCGTGGCCGACTACTTCTCCGTCTCACTGCTGATGACCTACCACCACGTTGCCGCGGACAAGGCCGAAGCCGGGGCGATGGCCCTGGCCGCGGGCCTGGACGTGGAACTCCCGGTGCTCGACTGCTTCGGCAAGCCCCTGCGGAGCGCGGTCGAGGCCGGGCTGGTACCGATGGCGCTCGTCGACGCCGCGGTCGGCCGGGTCCTGACGGCCAAGTTCCGGCTCGGCCTTTTCGAGTCGCCCTACGTGGACGTGACCAGCGCCGCACTGGCGTTCCGCGACCCCGCCAACGCGATCCTCGCCCGCCGGGCCGCCACCGCCGGAATCGTGCTGCTCGCCAACGACGGCGTCCTGCCGCTCCCGCCGGCCGCCGCCGTGCTCGCGGTGGTCGGCCCGGCCGCCGATGACCGCCGGCTGCTGCAAGGCGACTACCACTACCCCGCCCACCAGGAGATCCTGGTCGACGCCGCGGGCGGCCCGGCCGACCGGACCTTTCTCGTTCCCCGCGCCGGAGGGGCCTTCAGCCCCGGGCCGTACTACACACGGCACGTGACACCGCTGGCCGGCCTCACCGCGGCCGCCCCCGCGGGCACCACCATCCGCTACGCTCCTGGCTGCCAGGTCAGCGGCGACGACCGGACCGGCTTTACCGCGGCGGTAGCGGCGGCGGAGCAAGCCGACGTGGCGATCATGTTCCTGGCCGGCCGGTCCGGGCTGACCGAGGCAAGCACCGTGGGCGAGTCCCGCGACGCTACCGACCTGCGGCTCACCGGCCCGCAGGAGGATCTGGTGGACGCGGTGTGCGCGACCGGGACGCCGGTCGTCGTGGTGGTATTGAGCGGGCGGGTCCATACCCTCGGCGCTATCGCCGACCGGGCGGCGGCCCTCATCCAGGCCTGGCCGCCCGGCGAGCAGGGCGGTAGCGCGGTGGCCGACATCCTGTTCGGGAAGGTCAGCCCCGCCGGGCGGCTCCCGGTCAGCTTGCCTCGCTCGGTGGGCCAGATCCCCAGGTATCACGGCCACCGGGCCGGCGGGAGTACCTCGATGACGTCCGGGGCGTACACCGACGGCTCCGCGTCGCCCCTGTTCCCCTTCGGCCACGGCCTCAGCTACACCACCTTCACGCATCATGACCTGGCCATATCGGCGACCGACACCGAGTCCGCGCTGACAATCGGCGTCAGCGTCACCAATACCGGCCGGATGAGAGGAGACGAGGTCGTCCAGCTCTACGCCACCGACGTCGTCGCCTCGGTCGTGCGCCCGGAGCAGCAGCTGATCGGCTTCGCCCGGGTCAGCCTGGAGGCGGGTGACACTCACCGGGTCACCTTCAGCGTGCACCCGAGCCGGCTCGCGTTCTACGACGAGCGCATGTCCTTCGTGGTGCAGCCCGGCGAGTTCAGGTTCTCGATCGGTGCTTCCGCCACCGACATCCGCGCCACGGCCTCCGTGGTTCTCAGCGGGCAGGTGGCCAGCTACGCACAGCGTTCGGTGGTCCCGCTCACGGTGGCAGTCAGCGAGCCGCTCCCGCTGACCGAAGGCTGAGGTCTATTCGGGTACGGAGTACCTTGCTTCGCTACCACAGTGCGACTAGCGTGCGGTTATGTACGGTTCGCGATCTGCTCGCGAAGCCCATGCCCGCCTGCTCGAGGGCGGTGAGCCCAGCGGAGTCAGGGACATGGTGGCTGATTCCTGGCTGCGCTCGATCGCGGCGGGCATCAACGCGGACGCCAGCGAGCCACCGATCACGCTCGAAGGGCACGAGCTGGGCGATTACCGGGCCGAGCACCCTTTGTCGCGTATTTTCCCGCTGCTGTATGACGTCCTCGGGCGAGCAGCGGAGGAATGCGACAGCGTGATGGCGGTCGCGGACGAGCACGGCCAGCTGCTGTGGGTCTGCGGGCCGCCTGGGGTACTGCGCCGGGCCGAGGCGATCTCGTTCGTCGAGGGAGCCCAGTGGGACGAGGAACACGCTGGCACCAACGCGCCGGGAACCGCGCTGCGCCTTGACGCGCCGGTCACCATCAAGGCCATGGAGCACTTCGTGCTGCCGGTGCAGCAGTGGAGCTGTGCCGCAGCACCGATCCACGACCCGGTCTCGCGGCGCATCCTCGGCATCGTCGACATCACCGGGGGCGAAGACATCGGCTCACCGCAGACGATCGCGATGATCAGGGCCGCAGCCAGGATGGCGGAATCGGAACTGGCCCGCCTGAGCAGCCATCCGGACCAGGCACTATGGCGGCCGCCGATGGCAGCCGGTGCCCATGACCTGGTCGCGGTCCCGGCTGCGGGCGGGCTGCACCTGCAGGCGCTCGGCCGGCCGGACCTGGTTGTGACGCTGGAACGGCGGTCCTTCCGGCTGAGTCCGCGGCACAGCGAGATCCTCGTGGTGCTGGCCGGTCATGAGGAGGGACTCTCCGGCGACGAGCTCGCGGTCCTGCTCTACCCAGGTGACGTCACCTCCAGCACGTTGCGGGCGGAGATGGTCAGGATGCGGGCGCTGCTGGGCGACGCGCTGGCATCCAGGCCCTACCGGCTCATGTGCGAGGTCAGCTCGGACTGGGCGGCGGTAACCGCGCGGCTGACCGCCGGTGATGTCCCCGGCGCCCTGCGCCTCTACCACGGTCCGCTGCTGCCGCAGAGCGAGGCCCCGGCCGTCGCGCGCCAGCGACAGGACCTGCACGAGTGGATGCGGGCGGCAATCCTCGCCGACGGCCGGCAGGAGCTGCTGATCAACTGGACGCAAAGCCGCTGGGGGGCCGACGATCTCGAGATGTGGCGTCGGCAGTGCGCGATCTTGCCTGCCACCTCGCCGCTGCGCCCGCGGGCCGAGGCCACCACCAGCCGACTCGACGCGGAATTCGGCAGCTGACCACGCCGGTGCCCCTCACCGGTGCCAGTCACCGCAACGTGATTGCAACATGTCCGTAACTACGTTTGCGATTATCACCGGTCGTCTCGGTGTTGCGGGCGAGCGAAACCTTCGCCGGCGGCCATCCCGAGTAGCAGAAGGACGTAATACAGATGGCGACTTATACAGCTCCCGGCCAGCCCGACAGCCTGGTGTCGGTGCAATCCCGCTACGGCAACTTCATCGGCGGCGAGTTCGTCCCGCCCGTCGGCGGCCAGTACTTCGAGAATCCGACCCCGATCACCGGGCAGACGTTCACCGAGATCCCCCGCTCCACCGGCGAGGACATCGAGCTCGCACTCGACGCCGCCCACGGAGCCAAGGCAGCCTGGGGACGGACTCCGGCGGCCGAACGTGCGCTCATCCTCAACAAGATCGCCGACCGCATCGAGGCCAACCTCGAGATGCTCGCGATCGCGGAAACCTGGGAAAACGGCAAGCCGATCCGGGAAAGCCTGGCCGCTGACCTGCCGCTGGCGGTTGACCACTTCCGCTATTTCGCCGGCGCGATCCGCGCCCAGGAGGGCAGCCTCTCCGAGATCGACGGCGACACCATCGCGTACCACTTCCACGAGCCGCTCGGGGTAGTCGGCCAGATCATCCCGTGGAACTTCCCGATCCTGATGGCCACCTGGAAGCTGGCCCCGGCGCTGGCCGCGGGCAACTGCGTCGTCATCAAGCCCGCCGAGCAGACCCCGTGGTCGCTCCTCAAGGTCATCGAGCTGATCGCCGACCTGCTGCCGCCCGGCGTGGTGAACATTGTCAACGGCTTCGGCTTCGAGGCCGGGAAGCCGCTGGCCTCGTCCAGCCGTATCGCCAAGATCGCGTTCACCGGTGAGACCACGACCGGTCGCCTGATCATGCAGTACGCCAGCCAGAACCTCATCCCCGTGACCCTCGAGCTGGGCGGCAAGAGCCCGAACATCTTCTTCGCCGACGTCGCCGCCGAGCGTGACGACTTCTATGACAAGGCGCTCGAGGGGTTCACGATGTTCGCGCTCAACCAGGGTGAAGTCTGCACCTGCCCGTCCCGGGCCCTGGTGCAGTCTTCCATCTACGAGCAGTTCGTGCCGGACGCGGTGGCCCGCACCAAGGCCGTCAAGCAGGGCAACCCGCTCGACATCGAAACGATGATCGGCGCGCAGGCCTCCAACGACCAGCTCGAGAAGATCCTTTCCTACATGGAGATCGGCCGGGCCGAGGGGGCGAAGGTGCTCACCGGCGGCGAGCGTGCCGACCTCGGCGGCGAGCTGTCCGGGGGCTACTACGTCACCCCGACGATCTTCGAGGGCGACAACAGCATGCGGATCTTCCAGGAGGAGATCTTCGGCCCGGTGCTCGCGCTGACCAGCTTCAGCGACGAGGCAGACGCGCTGAAGATCGCGAATGACACGCTCTACGGTCTCGGCGCTGGCGTGTGGACCAGGGACGGCTCGCGTGCCTACCGGGCCGGCCGCGAAATCCAGGCCGGCCGGGTCTGGACGAACTGCTACCACGCCTACCCCGCGCACGCCGCGTTCGGCGGATACAAGCAGTCCGGTGTCGGCCGTGAGAACCACAAGATGATGCTGGACCATTACCAGCAGACGAAGAACCTGCTGGTGAGCTATTCAGCGAAGAAGCTCGGATTCTTCTAACCACAGTAGGAGTGCGGGCTCGCATCGGTTACTCCGGTGCGGGCCCGCGGTCCGGGAAGGCGACGTCTGGTGAGCGAACCGCATCGGGTAGATCTCAGCAGTACCGCGGCGGAACTGCTGCGTGATCTCACGGCCAAGCACGGGCCCCTGATGTTCCACCAATCGGGTGGCTGCTGTGACGGGTCATCGCCCATGTGCTTTCCCGATGGGGACTTCATTACCTCCGAGGCGGACATCTGCCTAGGAGACCTGGACGTTCCCGGCCTGGACCGGCCCATCCCGTTCTGGATGTCGGTTGCCCAGTATGAGTACTGGAAACACACCCATCTCACCGTCGACGTGGTGCCCGGGCGCGGCAGCGGCTTCTCGGTGGAAGCACCGGAAGGAGTCCGCTTCCTCATCCGCTCCCGCCTGCTCACCGACACGGAACTCACTCATTTCAACCTCGTCTGACCGAGGCCGAACGGGACCGCTGGCCGTCCTGGGGTGCTGACGGCGAGCGACAGGACCGACCCGGACAGCGGCCACTTCGCAAGCTGATCCTCGGTGAGGTCGATTGACGCCGAGGTGACATACAGCGTGCTCAGATCGGGCCCGCCAAAGGCGATGCTGCTCGGCCGCGGAACCGGCACGGGCACCTCCTCGGCAACGGCGCCGCCGGGGGTGAACCGGGTCAGGTGAGCCCCGTCCCAGAAGGCACACCAGATGTCACCGGCCGCGTCCACCCGCAGTCCGTCAGGTACGCCCTGCATTGACGATGTATCGGCGAACACCTGGCGATCAGCGATCGTCCCGGACCCGACGTCGAAGGAGTACCGGTAGATCACCTGGTCATTGGAGTCGACGAAGTACATCCACCGGCCGTCCGGCGACCAGTCGATGCCGTTAGAACAGCGGAAGCCCTCGTCGGCTGTGGAGTACCGGCCATCCCCGTCAAGCCGGTACAGGCGGCCCACCGGCTTGTTCTGGCTGTCCTCCAGCGAACCGGTCCAGAATCGTCCCGCGGGGTCGACCGCTCCGTCGTTGAACCGGCAGGTCGGCCGGTCAGCCTCCGGGTCAGCGAGGAACGTCCTGGCACCCGTCCGCATGTCGAGCAGGTGCCAGCCGGTGCGAAGGCCCGCGATAAGGATCTGCGGATCCTCGGTGAGGCCGATGCAGCTCACCTGGGTCGCGACGTCGATCGCGACCGTCCGGCTGGCGCCGGAAGCCTGCGCGAAAACAGTGTCTGCCGTGAAGTCCACCCAGTACAAGGTGCTGGTACGCGAGTCCCATAGCGGGCATTCACCGAGCACAGCCCGGCCTGCCCAGAACGCTGACACCACAGGACCGCTCCCATCTGTAAAGGTCATGTCCGCCGGCTCGAAGAACTGGCAGAGCTGACGCCACCCGTCGTGATCTTAAGGTGCCCGTTTTGTGAGATCAGCACTCTAGACTAGGTTCCGCGAACGTGGTGGACGCAGCAGCTAGAGTTACGTGGAGCGAGGGCAGCGCGGTGGGGCTACAAGATGACGCATCCGATCAGGACGCGGCAGAGGGTGACAGCGGGACTAGCGGGACCGCCACGGGCGGCGGGCGGCGGCCGCCCATGAAGATCGCTGTTGCGGCGGGCGCCGTGGTCGTGATCGCGATCGCGCTGGTCGTGGTGGCCGTGAGCGGCCCGTCGCACAAGGCGGCCGCAGCGAGCCTGAGCACGGTAGCCAACCACAAGAAAAAGGCCGGACCAGTCAGCCTGATCTCTGTTACCCCTGGCAACGGGTCCGACGGCGTGAACGGCGCCGACCCGATCATCGTCACCTACTCCGGACCCGTGACCCCCAGCACCCCTCTGCCTACCCTGACCCCCAAGATCACCGGAACCTGGCACACCTCCGGCGACAAGGCCACCTTCACTCCCCGGGTCGGCTACACCGAAGACACGCACGTCAAGGTCACCATCCCCGCCCCCGCCGGTGTCACCACCACAGCAGCAGTCACCAGTACCACCTTCACCACCGGCCACTACTCCGCGCTCCGACTAGACCAGCTCCTGTCCCAGCTCGGGTACATCCCCCTCAGCTGGACACCCACCAGCCCTTCCGGCCAGATCCCCGCTGACGACCCCAGCGCACAGCTCGCCGCCGCGTACCAGCCGCCCGCCGGCACCTTCACCTTCAATTCCGGCTACCCCAAGGCGCTGACCAGCATGTGGTCCACCGGGACCAGCAGCGAGATCATCATCGGCGCGATCCGGACGTTCGAGTACGACCAGAACCTCACCATGGACGGCGACGCCGGGCACCAGGTCTGGGCCCATCTGCTCACCGCCATCACCAAGGGCCAGAAAAACCAGCACGGCTACACCTACGTCTGGGTCACCCAGGCCGGCACCGAGCACCTCGACCTGTACCACAACGGCCACCTGGCGATCACCTCCGTGGTGAACACCGGCATCGCCGCCGCCAACACGCAGGACGGCACCTACCCGGTCTACCTCCGCTACACCGTCACCCAGATGCAGGGCCTCAACCCCGACGGCACTCCCTATAACGACACCGTCTACTGGGTCTCCTACTTCAACGGCGGCGACGCCGTCCATGCCTTCCCCCGCGGCGGCTACGGCTGGTACCAGTCCCTCGGCTGCGTGGAACTCCCCTACAACGGCTCCGGCCCCGGCGTCGCGGAAAACGTCTGGAACCTCATCACCTACGGCACCCTCGTCACCGTCACCGGACCCGTGGCGTTATCCATTCGATGCCTTCAGGGATAAGCGGCTGCTCGAAGATGCGGAGCACCCGCGCGGCTTCTCATGAGGGACGATTGGCCGACAGGACACCGGGAACGGCAGATCACGCAACCGCGCCTCAACACACCCTGGCCTAACGGCACCTGCACGACGAGTACTAACGCGGTGATGTACCGGTCAGCCTCGAGTAGAACGCCGCGGTGATCTTGCCATCGCGCAGCAGGATGTCACACAACTCATCCAGTGATGGGGCGGCCGCGGCCCGCTCGGCCGCCCTCGCCCGCTCGGCGGCGGCCTCTTCTGGGTACTCGGCCTCGTACTCCGCCTCCGCTACTGCCTCCTCGGCCTCCTGCGCCCTGTCCCAGGCACGGTCGCCGATCAGCCGTCGCCGCTCCTTGCCGCCGGGCGGCTCGCTGAACGCCTGGTCGAGCGCGCTGGTGTTTCCACGCGGCGCCCTCGTCCGCGTCACCGCTCGGAAGCAGGGCGATGAAACGGTCGTCGCCCTCCCTGGCACGCAGGTCGCGTGCGTCCGCGATCAGCTCGTCCCGGTAGACCGCAGGCAGCGGCGCGCCGGGGTGCAGCTTCATCACGTGCGCGACGTAGCCGCCGAGAATGGCGGCGTCCAGCGTGTGCGAGTCCGGCAGGTGGGTAACGCACCGGCAGGAACTTCCGGCCCCGCAGCCACGAGTCATGCCGGGCCACGACATCGGCTAGGCCCTTCTTCCCGCGCGCCTCCGGATTGCCGCGCAGGATCGCGTAGAGCACCGCCATGATGTGCGACTTACCGGAACCGAACGAGCCGTCGAGATAGGCGGCCCGGAGGACGAGGTCTCGACCGCCGACTTTGATCAGCCCGAGCGCCCGGTCGAAGCAGGCGGCCAGCTGATCGGTGACCACATAGTCCGCGACCGTGGATTCCTCGCCGACCCCGTCGGAGAGCGCGAGCACGAAGTCCCCGGCGTGCACTTCGTCCGGGATAAGACCAGATCCCGCAGCAGCACCTCGGACACCTGCGCCTCCTCTCCCCTCGGCTCGCCACGGCACGCAGAGCCAGCCACCGCCCAAGCAGCCAACGGCCGCACACGGAACGTAACGTGTATCGGTGCATGCTAGACATACCTCGGCGTATGAATAGTTCGCGGCCGACAATTGCGCTCGGTCACGCGATGCATCAAGGCATGCACGCAGCGGGCTAGCGGCGGGCCTGGCGCACACAATGTACAGTGCCGAGCTGGGCGAGGCGCCCGGCGCGGACTTCTCCTGGCCGCCTGTCCGCAGCGGAACTGCTGCCCGCCCGGCGGGGCGGTGCAGCTCGCGTTCAGGTTGCTGGTGCGGTGACTAGCTCGATTTCAGATGGCCAGGACGCCGAGGGCTTCTTTTTCCGGGCCGTAGATGCGACAGATGTTGGCGAGCTGCTGGTCGCGGGGGCTGGCCGGGTTCACCTTCTCCGGCTCCTCGGTGTCGAGCATCTCGTCGAATGAGCTGCAGCAGGCGACGCGCCTGACTCGGGTGAGGGCGTCGTCACGACCGCAGACGAACCAGATGTAGTCGCCGGCCTTGAGCCTGCGCAGGTTGGGATACTGGACACGGACCTCGATGGTCTTTGTGCCGTCCGCGACCATGTCGAAGTAGCGGCGGTAGAGGTTCATCTCACGGGCGCGTACGCCCGTAACGGTGGCTGAGTGTGCGCTCATGATCCTGTCGAGTTCGGCTGTGGTAAGTAACCTACCGTGAGGTATGAAATACAGACCACAAGATATTCTTGACTCGTGACAATCGCTCCGCTCTACATGGAGATCCACCGCCTCGTGGACAAACTGACGCAACCGGAGGCGGAGGCTCCCTACGTGCTGCTCAGGAGCACAGTGGGCGATCGCCCCGGCGAGCCTATCGTGGACGAGACCGCTGCCGTCGAGCCCGTGCACCGATTCTCTTTCGCCGGGATCATGCACATGGGACCTGACTATGCCTCGCGATCGAAGCAGATCCTCCAGGACGAACTCGGCCGCCCTGAAGCCTCGTGATCATCGTCTCCTCCGGAGAGACTCCCCGCTTGCCCAGCAGCCGACGCAGCGCCCGGTCGAGTTCGGTAAGGACCTCTGAACTCCACAGCGGGCGGTACGCGCCGGCGCTGGCGACTTCGAGCAGCACATCACGGGCCCGGCTGGGCACCAGGACACACGTGTCGAGCAGCACGCTGACCATGCCGGGTCAGCCCTCAGGGCCCTTGCGGGCGGCTCTGAGGGCTTCCTTAATCTGCGCGGGGTCGGCATCATACAGGCCCAGGCGCTCGGTGTCGGCGACCATATCCGCGAACGCCAGGTCAGCCTGGCTCCGCTGTCGCCTGCGGTATTCCAGGAGGTCATCGAGTCGGACCTTGCGGTGGCGGCTGGGCTTATCGAAGGGAATCACGCCTGTTTCCAGCAGCCGGACCAAGGTCGTGCGGGAGATCCGCAGCAGGTCCGCGGCCTCCTGGGTGGACAGCGTCAGATGATGCGGGACCACGGTCACCGCCAGGCCGGCTTTCATGGCCGCGGCGACCTGCAGGAGCACCTGGAACATCGAGTCGGGCAGCTCGACGCTGCGCCCGTCCGGGCCGGTCAGCCGCGGCCGGGGATCAGCGGGCTGCCTGCCACGGTCGCGCAGAGCGCTGAGGAAATCGACGATCTCGCCATCGCCCTGGTGTGGCAGGTAGGTCTCATCCCCTACCGGCTGGTTCCTCGCGGTCGCAGCCATGCCGCCGCCTCCTCGAATGTTCGATACGATCATGTTACTCGTTTTGATCGAATCATAACCCTGGCGGTCGGCACGCGCAAAATACGGACCGGCCGATGACACCGACGGCAGGCGTAACAGCCGCGCATAACTGGCCCATATGCCGTGTGGCAAGCCTGTCTACGCTCCGTGACGGCCGTTCCGCGCAAAGAGCGTTGCCGATGAGTGAGCAGCGTCGCGCGGTCCGGCACAGCTCGAGCGGCACGGGACTCTCGCCTTCCAACTCCTGCTTGGGGAGGCCAGACCGCGCATCACTACCGCCAGAAGCACCTTCGCACCAGCCACCGTTAAACGCCCCTTCCTGCACCTTCCTGAACCTTCATGCACCGTCGTAGTCTTCGTGTGTGAGCGAGCAGGTAATCGCCGTATCGGAGGTGGCCGAGCCGTCCGGGGTGGACGCGCCGTCGGCCAAGCGCTGGTGGATCCTCAGCGTGGTCGGGCTGGCGCAGCTGATGGTGGTGCTCGACGCCACGATCGTGAACATCGCGCTGCCCTCGGCCCAGAAGGCACTGGTGTTCTCCAACGCCGACCGGCAGTGGGTCGTAACGGCGTACTCGCTGGCCTTCGGCGGGCTGCTGCTGCTCGGCGGCAGGCTGGCCGACCTGGTTGGCCGGCGCCGGATGCTGATCATCGGCCTCATCGGGTTCGCGGCGGCGTCGGCGCTCGGCGGCGCGTCGACGGGGTTCGCGATGCTGGTAATCGGCCGCGGCCTCCAGGGGGCGTTCGGCGCGATGCTGGCACCGGCCGCGCTGTCCACGCTGACCACGACGTTCACCGACCCGGCCGAGCGCGGCAAGGCATTCGGCGTTTACGGCGCCATCGCCGGGGCGGGCGGCGCGGTGGGGCTGCTGCTCGGCGGGGCGCTGACCGAGTACTTCACCTGGCGGTGGTGCCTGTACGTCAACGTCGTCCTGGCGGTCATCGCGGTCGCGGGCGCGGCGCGGCTGCTTGAGCGCCATCCCCGCGATCCGGACGTGCACGTCGACTGGCCAGGCACCACCCTGGTCGTGGCCGGCCTGGTGGCCGTGGTCTACGGGCTGTCCGAGGCCGATACCAAGGGCTGGGGGGCGCCGACCACCGACGCCCTGCTGCCCCTCGGCGTGGTCCTGCTGGCCGCGTTCGTCCTGGTCGAGCGGCGTGCCCGGCACCCGCTGCTGCCCCTGCGGATCGTCACCAACCGCTTCCGCGGCGGCGCGTACCTGGCTATCGGGCTGTCGTCCGTAGGCACGTTCGCGATCTTCCTGTTCCTGACCTACTACCTGCAGCTGAGCCTGGCCTACTCGCCGGTCAAGACGGGGCTGGCCTTCCTGCCGATGGTCGTGGCGATCATGGCCGCCTCCACCACCTCCAGCGGGGTGCTGATGCCGCGAGTCGGGCCCCGGCCCCTCATCCCGGTCGGCATGCTGTTCGCGGCGGGCGGCCTCGTCGTCCTGGCCACGCAGCTGGGCCTGCACACCAGCTACCCGGGCCAGATCCTGCCCGCCCTGCTGCTGACCGGAGCCGGCCTGGGCCTGGTGTTCGGCTGCGCGATGAACAGCGCCACCTACGGCGCGGACCCAGCGGACGCGGGCGTGGCCTCGGCCATGGTCAACACCAACCAGCAGGTCGGCGGTTCTATCGGCACCGCGCTGCTGAACACCATCGCCGCCAGCGCCCTGACCAGCTATCTGGTCACCCACGGCCGCACCCCGCTGACTCTGGCTAGCGGGGCGGTGCACAGTTACGTCGTGGCGTTCTGGGTATCCGCCGGGGTCCTGGCCGCCACCGCGGTCGTATGCGCGCTGGTGCTGCCCACCGGCGTCCTGGCCCACTCCGCCAGCCTGGCCGCCAGCCCGGCCGCCAGCCCGCCCGCCGCCTGACCAGGAATTGGAGAAACCCGTGACCCCCTATCCATCCGAGAACCTGCGACTTGTCACCATCTCGGCGTCCTACGGCGCCGGAGGCAGCGTCGTCGCGCCGGCCCTAGCCGAACGGCTCGGCCTGTCCTTCCTGCAGCGAGTGACGACCTCGGAGGGACACCCCAGCGAGCCGGGGCCCTGCGATGAGCAGCTGACCAAGGAAGAGGTCAAGGCCACCCCGGTGCACCGGCTGCTCGCCTCCTTCACCGAGGCCATGCCGACCGGACCCACCCTGTCACCGCCGTCCACCCACCATCAGGACCGGCACCTGCGCACCCACGGCGAAGCCGGGATCCACCGCGTGCTGGCCGACGGCAGCGGTGTCATCCTCGGCCGGGCCGCCGCGGTCGTACTCGGCAAGAACCGGGGATTCCACGTCCGGCTGGACGGCCCGCCCGCCCTCCGCATCGCCCAGGGCGCCGTGATCGAGGGCATCAGCGAGCAGGAGGCCAGGTCGCGGCTGGCCGCGGCCGACCGGGCCCGCAACGCTTATGTCCGCCGCCTGTACCGCCGCGATCCGGCCGACGCATCCCTGTATCACCTGGTCATCGACTCCACCGCGATACCGCTGGACACCGTCACCGAGCTCATCCTGGCCGCCGTCCGCGCCCAGGATGCCGTGGTCTCAGGGCACGACGGTGATGGGCACGGGTGAGTGACGGGCCAGCGTCACCGCGACCGCGCCGACCACGCGGTGCATGGCGCTGGATGAGCTGCCGACCAGGATGACCACCAGGTCGTCGGTCTTGGCTGCCTGAATCGACTCGGCCGCCGCGATCAGCTCCTGCGCGATCAGGCCCTGGCGCCACGTGAAGTCCCAGGGCACCTCGCTGTTGCCCAGGCACTTGGCGGCCTCCGCGCGGATCTCCTCGGCGAGCTGGCCGAAGTCGCTTTCCACGATCGACGTGGCGTCCGCCGACAGCTCCACCGCGCCGCTCAGGTGGGCGACCCAGGCCACGGTGATCCGCCCCGGCGGGCGCACCGACAGCATCCGGGCCGCAGTCTCCAGGGCCCGGATGGCAGGCGGCGAACCGTCAAACCCGACGATCAGGTGCAGTTCACTGACAGAAGGCGTTTCAGCGCTCATAGAACGCTCAGGATAGTCCTACACCAGCCACGGTGACGGCTCCGGGTCCGACGCCGTCTGCACCACCCACGGCGACGGCTGCGGGCCCTTCAGCGCCCACGGCACCGGTGGCGGGTTCGACGCGTTAGCGTGGCCGGCCGATGCGCCCAGCATCGTCGCGGCCATCAGCAAGCCGAGCCCGCTCGCGGCGCCCACCTTCGCTTTCCTGCTTACCTTCATGGGGTACCTGCTCCCTCGCTCAGCCGCGAATCTCGCGGCCCATAACACCCTTATGGTAGGTCGGCTATAGCGAGCCGGAAATAGGCAAGTTTGCACACCAGCCACAGGCGTTCTGATTATGGGTTTTATTTTCAGAACGGCTTGTGGTTTCACGTCACAGCACGTGTCACCGGTTCTCGTTGGACGGTTTGCCCTATTATGCGACAGGGGAACGGAGGAGGAGCGCGTGCAGTACTGCGGTATCGCCTGGTCTGCCGACGGCTTCACCGCCGACTTCCTTGACGAGCACGGCTCGCCGGTTCAGCCGCCCGTGCACTTCCGCGGCGCCGATGTCGTGACCATGGCGGGATCCCTGGCGGCGCTTGCCGAACATGCGGGCGGCGAGCTGACCATCGTCGTCGACAGCACCAACGGCATCATCGACGGCACGCTGCTCGCGGCCGGCCTGAACGTGTTCCGCGCCGACCCGCCGCAGCTGGGGCGCCGGCCGGTGCTCGGCTCGGTGGATGCCCGTTCGCTCGCCGACCTGGCACGACGCCTGCCAGACGCGGTGACCCCGCTGCGCCTAGACGACGGCAGCCTCACCGGCCGCCTCGCCGAGATGGCCGCGGCGGTCAAGCAGGCGCGGCAGGCCAAGGAGAAGATGTCCGAGGACGGGACGCTGTTCCGGCATGGCCCGCGGGACGGGACCATGGTCGCCCTCACCTTCGACGACGGCCCGCACCCGCAGTTCACCGGCGATGTGCTTGACGTGCTGGCACGTTACGGCATCAGGGCCACGTTCTTCTGCGTCGGGCTGAACGCGGCCAGCATGGCGCGCCAGGTCTCCCGCATGGCGGACCTGGGGCATTGCTTGGCTAACCACACCTGGTCCCACCCTTACCTCCCCGATCTGTCGGCGCGGGAGCTCCGCGAGCAGGTCGACCGGACGCGGGAGGTCATCGGCCATGCGGCGGGCGGCCTGCCGCCGCTCATGCGGCCGCCGTATGGTTCCCTGACCCCATCGGTGCTGGACAACTGGGTCGGCTACGACGAGAAGATCGTGCTCTGGGACGTCGAGGCCGAGGACTGGGCCAGGCCAGGATCGGACGTCATCGCCGACCGCGTCCTCGACGGCGCCCAGCCGGGCTCGATCATCCTGCTGCACGACGGCGGCGGTGACCGGTCCCAGACGGTGGCTTCCCTCCCGGAGATCATTGAGGGCTGCCTCGATCGGGGCTGGTCCTTCGGCACGATCCCCGAGCTGGTGGGCGGCTGACCCCATGCCGGATTCAGCCAGCGAGGTGAGCGTCGCGGTGATGAGTCATCCGCGGCGAAACCACGAGGCCAGCCTGCTCGCGGAGCGGCTGGAGGGTGCTCGCGTGGTGTGCGACCCTGAGCCGGGAGACGATCCGAGCCCGCTGAAGACCTCGCTGCACGCATGGCGCGCGGTCGAGCCCGGCGCGACGCACCACCTTGTCGTGCAGGACGACATCGACCTGAGCGACGGGTTTCTCCGCCGGGTCCGAGCCGGTGTCCAGCTGTTTCCGGATTCGGCCATCGCGTTTTACTGCAACTGGAACTCGGCCAATGGTGCCGCCGTGCGGCTGGCCGCGGCGGCGGGGGCGACCTGGGCGGAAGAGACCGGAGCCGAGTATTTCCCGACGCTGGCGATGGTCTTGCCCAGCCGTCATATCGATGCGTACCTGGAGTTCGCCGCGCCTTTTGCTGGCTTGTGGCGCGACGACGATGAGGTGGTGCGCGAGTTCCTGGGCAGCCGGGGTATCGGCGCTGTCCTGTCCGTGCCTTCGCTCGTGCAGCACGGGCAGCTGCCGAGCCTGGCGGGCAACGCCGCCCACGGCATTCGCCGCGCCGCGTGTTTCTCCCCGCGGATGGCTCATGACGAGGCATGCGAGGCTGTCGCGCACTCGATCGCGCAGATACCGTGGCTCAAGGCCGGACGCGTGCTGTCCATGGTGCGCAGCGGGGCCCAGCCCTTTAGCGGGAACCAGCCCGAATACCTGCGCCGGCCGTGGACGGAGATGCTCGCCCCGCTAAGGCTGGACGCCGCCGGCCTGCGCGGCCGGTTCGGGAAGCTGACCGGCCGGGACGCGCGGCTGGAAAAGGCCCGTACCGACCTCGGCGACCAGTTCGTCTACTCTCTGTGGCTTGCGTCCTACCTGATGGGGGCCATCACGGGCAATGACGCAGTGCCAGTCCGCGTCCTTACCGAAGGATCGCCGGATGCAGGCGGGCTGATGGCCAGAGCGGGCCTGGACACGCTCGCCGCCGGCGCCAGCATAGGAACTGTCATCCCGGCGGACCTGGTGGAGGCCTACCGGTCGGAACTGGCCGCCCTCACGGAAAACGGATTCGCGGGTGGCCTGGCCGACCGGTGACTAGCCGGTCACGCCCGTATACCTTCGCAGGCTTGCCTTCCACAGCAGCCTCGCGCCGATGAATGCGGCGAGGCCGACCGCGGGCGCCGCGACCGCCACCGCGGGCGGGACGCCGAGGTCCCGGGTGCGGCCGGTGAGCACCGCCGCCGGGAAATAGGCGACAAAGGCCAGCGGGAGGACGAACGTGAACGCGATCCTCGTCAGGCGAGGGAAGAAGCTCAGCGGGTAGTTGCCGAAGGTGCCTATCAGCTCCTCGATCCAGGAGTGCCACGCCGATGTCGCCGGGAACCGCAGCAGGAAGCTGGCCAGCACGGTGGAGACGGCCGCCTCCACCAGCACGCCACCGGTAAGCCCCGCGGCGAGATACGCGATCCGCAGTGCGGTCCAGCGCAGGTCGATGATCGATACCGACCAGGCGAACATGGCAACCCCGACGAGCAGGTCACCAATCGCGTTCGTCGGGAAAACCGCCAGCTGGACCTGCCGGAAGACCGGCATCGGCCTCAGCAGGAACGCCTCAAGCCGGCCTTCCTGCACCAGCGTCGCGAGGTAGTAGTTCCGGTCGAAGAAAAGCGCGTAAACGCCATGGCTGAGCATGCGCATCGAGGCGATCAGGAACACGGCCTGGCTGGGCCAGCCGGCCATGCCGGAGAACCTGCCGAGAATCACCGCCACGAAGACGATGACCGAGGTCTGCCAGAAAACGCCAAGGGCGATGCTGATCACGAAGTCAGCGCGGTATTCCAGCTCGGCCCGGAAGCCCATCCGGGCGATCCGGAACGCCACCTGCCACGCGGCCACGAACGCACGCACTTCGCCTACCCGCCCTGGGCGCTTATCAGCACGGCCGCCTTGCGCCAGAGCAGCCGTGTCAGGATGGCCAGCGCGACCACCCAGCCAAGCGCCGCCGCGAGCTGAACCCAGACGTCCGCGGCCGGCATCCGGCCGATGTAAAGCGACAGCGGCACGCCGAGGGTGTACTGGAACGGCAGCAGCGCACTGACGGACCGGAACCAGGCCGGGAAGAACCACAGCGCCGCGTAGGCACCGGACAGCAGGTTCTGCGTGAACTTCACGATCAGCACGACCGAGGCATTCTTGATGGCGAAGAAGCACATCTGATCGGTCAGCAGCCCCAGGTAGTACAGCAGCGACTGCCCCACCGCGAACGTCATGAGGAACGCAGCCGCGGCCCCCGCGGATGACGGCAGCCCGATAACCCCGGTCGCCAGGCACGCCACGTACCCGGCGGCCGCCCACCCGAACCCGTAAGCCTGCTCCCCCACACCGCGCCACAGGCTGTAACGCTGGGGTGATAGCGGTCGCAGGTACCAGTAGACGATGGTCCCGTAGTGCATGTGCTGGAATACGTGGTCCCTCGCGGCGAAACGATCCGCGCGGCGGATCTGCAGCATGAGCACCGCGAGCACCGCGTAGGTCAGGGCCATCGACCTGGTGAGACCCGCCGTGACATCGGTATGCGCGTACAGCGCCCGCCACAGGCACAGTACGAGAAAGACCTGGACGGTCATCCGGATCGCGTTGCCGGCGAGCCGCGCCGGCGACAGCAGGTCGGACAGGGCGGTGATGCGGGCAGTCCGCCAGCCCCGCCCCGGAGCGGACAAGCTCACCGGTAGGCCGCTCGCATCACGTCTTCCAGGTCGCTTTCCGCGACCCGGACATCGGCCACCTCGTACCGCTCGATGATCAGCTTCAGGGCCTGAGGCACTGTCACCGGGTTCTCGGCGCCTGGCCCGAACACCACCGTGGCGCCGTCCCGGCCCAGCACGGCCAGGCCTTGCGGGCAGGGTTCGGCTGGTCCCTGGATCGTCGCGTGCACCCGCCAGCCCTCGCCGAATCGCGTCCGGATCTCGGCGAGAGTCCCGTCCATCACGATGCGGCCGTGGTTGATCAGGACAACGCGTTCCGCCAGCCGCTCGACCTCGGTCATGTCATGCGTCGTGAGCAGGACGGCCCGGCCCCGCTGCTCCACCTCGTGCCGCAGCAGCCTCCGGACCTGCTCCTTTACCACGACATCCATCCCGATCGTCGGCTCATCAAGGAACACCACCCGCGGATCGTGCAGCAGCGCGGCGGCGAGATCGCAGCGGACCCGCTGACCGAGCGACAGATGCCGGACGCGGGTATCCCAGAACGCTGAGAGCTCAAGCAAGGCGTCCAGTTCCCGCAGCCGGGCCGCGTGCTCGGCCTGGCCAGTGCCGTAGATGTCGCGCAGGATCCGGAACGACTCGCGCGCCGGCAGGTCCCACCACAGCTGGGTCCGCTGCCCGAAAACGGCCCCGACATTGCGCGCGTTCCGCTCACGCTCACGGTACGGAATCACTCCGGCGACCCTCGCCTCGCCCGAGGTGGGGACGATGATGCCGGTGAGCATCTTGATCGTCGTGGACTTCCCGGCGCCGTTGGGTCCGAGCAGTGCGAGCAGTTCGCCGGGTGCGACCGAGAACGAGACCTCGGCCACCGCCGTCGTCGCGACCATCTCCGGCGCGACCAGCGAGCGGACCACGCCCAGGACGCCGGTCCGGCGCCGCGCGGTCCGGAACACCTTGGCCAGGTTCCGCGCCTCGATGGCCGGGCCCTGTGCCTCGGCCGCCGGCTTATGCATGGCCCGTCCCGGACTGGACCGCGGCGGCGACCATCGGCCTGAGCCGCTCCGCTACGGCCGGCAGCGCCGACCGCGGCACGAACCGGCGCAGCCCCCCGCTGGGGAACGTGCCGAGTGCCTGGTCCCTGACCACCTGGTCCTTGGCCGCCGACCTGTCCCCCGGGCCGGCGATCATCCCGATGGCGAACGCGGTCAGGCACAGCCCGGACAGCAGTATCTCGCTGACCTGCCCGCCGTCGGCCCACGGCAGGGCGTCGGCCACCACCGCGTCGGCGTCGATGCCGCGCCCGGCGAGCAGATCCCTGGTCGCGGTTTTCCGCCAGGTGGCACCCGACCGGACACAGCACACCGACCGGCCCTCCCACCAGGAGAAATGCGGCACCACGTCCAGCCCAGCGACGGTCCGCGGACTGGTCCTGGACGCCTGCGCGAAATAGCAGACAGAACGCCGTTCCCCCATCTCGTCATTGCCGGCGATGCTCGGTGCGTCCCGGTGCTCCACGAGGTTGGGCACGCGCACGTACGCGGCCATCCCCCGCTCGTCCAGGAAACCGCGCAGCGCGACGTCATCAGCGGCGACGCCGTCCCGCGCCGTGTGACGACCGAACTGCCGCGCCGTCTCGGCGGGCAGGACGAGCGCGAGTGACGGTACGTACTCGTCGACGGCTTCGGCCCACGCTGCGCCCCGGATCGCCGCGATCCGCGACAGCTGCGCGGTGCGCGATCCCCACTCGGTGAACAGCGCCAGTGCGTCGCCGGGGCGGACGGCGACCGCCGCCAGTACCGCGTCAAGAAACCCCTCGCACAGCTCGACGTCGTCCTGGAGGACAAGGTGATGCGTGGCGTCCGGCGCCACCGCCCGCCACGCCGCCTGGGCGCAGCCCAGCGAGGAACGGCCGCTATCGGTAACCACAATTGCGTTCAGCTCTGGATGCCGGTCACGGAGTTCGCGTGCCTGCCGGACACGCGCCGGATGCGTCATGATTGCAACAGAAAGTACTATGTGCCCCATGGGGCAATCATCACACAACAATCACGGGATACGCGTCGCCGTCGCCGGGGTCGGCAACTGCGCGTCAAGCCTGGTCCAGGCGGCATCCGATGGCGCGGGAGCCATCGGCATCCCGCGTCCGCTGTTCGGGGGTTACGGGGTCACCGACATCACCTTCGTCGCCGCCTTCGACGTCGATGACCGCAAGGTCGGCCTCGACCTGTCGAAGGCGATCCTCAGCCCGCCGAACTGCACGAGCACCTACATAGCGGTGCCGCACGCCGACGTCACGGTGCAATGCGGGCCGCTCGCCGATGGCATCGGACCGCTCACCCGCGATCTCGTACAGGTCGCCGGTGCGGCCGCTAGCGCGGGATTCGACGACGTGACCGCGACGCTGCGGGAGACCGCCGCAGACGTCCTGATCTCGTACCTGCCCGTCGGCTCGGCGGCGGCGACCGCCGGGTACGCGGGCGCGGCACTCGACGCGGGCGTTGCGTTCGTCAACTGCAATCCGGAACCGATCGCCACCGATCCCTCGTGGCAGCGCAAGTTCGCCGACGCCAGGGTCCCGCTGCTCGGCGATGACGTCAAGAGCCAGCTCGGCGCGACCACGCTGCACCGCATGCTCATCGACCTGTGCACCTCACGAGGGGCGATCATCGACCGGACCTATCAGCTCAACGTCGGCGGGAACACCGATTTCCTGAACATGCGCGACCCCGAACGCGCCGCGGCGAAACGCGCGTCCAAGATGTCGGCGCTGGGAGCCCGCCTCGGCGCCGGCACGCAGTTCGGCGCCGGACCCAGCGACTACATCCCCCACCTCGCCGACCGCAAGGTCGCCTACATCAACCTCGCGGGCCGGTCCATGCTGGGCATGCCTTTCTCCATCGAGGCGAAGCTCGAGGTCGAAGACAGCCCGAACTCAGCCGGCATCGCCATCGACGCCATCCGCGCCGCCAAGACGGCACTCGACCAGGGCATCGGCGGACCCGTGCACGACGCCTGCGCCTACCTCTTCAAGATCCCCCCGACCCCGTACTCCGACCCAGAAGCCGAGGACCTGATCACCAGATTCAGCCGCTGATACCTGGCGGAGCGTGCCGATGGCGCCAACGGGCCGGCTCGCGGGCGCCGAAATGCCTCGCCAGCGATGCCGTTGGCGCCATTGGCACGCTGAGCGGCGCCTTGGGTCCGCGGATCGGCTGGCCACAGCGCTGTTTATCGGATTGACACGGCAAGATCGGTTTCTTAACGTGCGTCTCATGCATCTCTCGCATCTCGGCCTGCCCGTCCGGGACGTTGGCCGCAGTCAGCGTTTCTACACGGAATACTTCGGCTTCGACCCGGCTACCGCCCAGCGGTACGACGACGGCACGGTCATCATCCGCAACGGGGATGGCTTCGACCTCGCGCTGCACGCGACCGGGGATGTCGGGGTGCCCCAGCCGTTCCTGCACTTCGGGTTCCGGCTCGCCGCGGGCGAGGATGTCCGCACCGTACTTGGGCGGGCGCGGGCGGACGGGCTTGAGATCATCGAGCATGACGACGATCCGGGCATGGTGTCGTTCAAGTGCCTCGACCCGGACGGTCACCGGATAGAGGTCTACTGGGAGCCGTAGCCCACGGTCATCCCTGGCCCGGCACCGCCGTGACCGGCGGGATGAGATCGCTTCGTCCCTGGAGGAGGCAGGTGAGCCTCCATCCGGTCGCCGGGTCGAGCAGTCCGGTATGCGCGATGCCGAGCTGCCGGGCGAGATCAGAGCTGTACAGACGGGCGGCGGCGTCGAGCATGCGGGCATAGGTATCCGCGGCCGCGCGGGCACGGTGGTGACCGGTCGCGATGATCGCCGCCGCCACGAGCACGCCGGGCCACCACCAGGCGGCGGTGATGAGGTACAGCACGCCCCATCCCGCCAGCGTGGTGGCGGAGGTGAGGGACTGGCGGCTGGTCGTGACCTCCGCTCGCGCCTCATCTGGCATCGTCAGCCACAGGTAAGGCCACACGGTAGCCAGGTCGAGCGCGTAGTCGCGGTCGAGCCGGACGGTCACCGCGTGGATGCGGTCACCCATCCAGGTGGGCCGGCCCGGGTACTCGGGCGAGATGCGGCTCACCCGCTCGTGGGCCGCGGCGAGATCAGCAGGCGGGTCCTGGCTCTGCTTGCGGGCGCGGCGGAGGGCACGGGCATGACCGGCGGCCTCGCGCTCCCGCAGGTAGCTGTCGTGTGCGTCGTTCCAGCGGCTGCGCCGTTCGCTGAGCCGGCGGGCGGCGATCGTGCGCAGCGGGGCGGGCCAGCTCTGCCAGCCGGCGGCCAGCCACAGGTTCTCGATCAGCGATCCAGCCCCCTGGGCGGCCAGCCCGGCAGCGGCCGAGACGAGGAATACAGCGAGGAGGATCACCACGAGCGCCGCATTACTGTGCAACGCAGAGGAGTCCGCCCACGCGGACACCTGATGGACCAGGCGCGGTATGTCGAAGGCGTGGCTCTGCCCGAGCGCGCGGGCAGCGGCTAGGACAGCCAGGAAGAGCGCACCCGGAAGAACGAGCAGGGAAAACCATCGGTCAGCGAGGTTCTTGCCGATTTCAGCGAGGACACCCCCCACGTCATAGCCGTTCCGCGCACAATGGCTCGCCGGCCAGGGTGCAGACGGGCGGCGGAGCAGACGAATCCGGCCACCAGTAGCGAGAGCAACGACGGGCTGGGCACAGGTAGATCACTTCCGCCGGGCGAGACAAGCCGATCCCATGCGGCGCCGGTCCCGCTCCGGTATCACCCCGCGTACCACCGTAGACGCCGAGCTCATCCCCGGCGACTTGCAAGGCCGCGTGCAGGTCGTCCAGCATGCCGGCGGTAACTCCGCCTGCCCGCGCAGCCGCCAGGAAACCGGTCGAGTACCGCTACGTCACCGTCTTCCTCAAGGCAGGCGCGTATATCGGCCAGCCTGTCGCACACGACAGCAACGCCATCCGCCACCGGATCGGCATAGTCATCCGGTATTTCCGCGTCCACGAAGCCCTCCCATGTCCACGAATCCCACCCATTCTGACCGTAGTCGCATCACTTCACCGATTGGAATGAATTCCTCGCGCCGGCGGACGCAATTGAGTAACGTCCAGCGCAGGGAACGTGGGGGGAAACCATGCCTGACATACCCGAGATCGATGCCTGGGTCAGCGCCGCTGCCGCCCGGATGGCGCAAGCCGAAGCCTCGGCTGACCTCGCCGCCGCCACTGCCGCCGTCCGGATGTGCAAGCGCGTCGTCGCGGCAACCCCTGCCGGTCATCGTGACTGGGCCCGTCACGAGTCAAGCCTCTGCGTCGCCCTCCGCATCCGGTTCGGGTGCAGCCGCGACGTGGCCGACATCGATGACGCGATCGAGGTCGGGCGCCTCGCCGTCGCCGCCACCGCGGCCAACCTCCCGGACAGCGGGAAACCCCTCTCCAACCTGAGCCTCGCCCTGCAGAGCCAGTTTGCCGAGACCGGGGATATGACCTGCCTGGACGAGGCGATCCAGACCGTGCGGCAGGCAGTTGACGTCACCCGGCCCGGCCACGCCAACTACGGGAAGTATTCGCTCAACCTGAGCACTGGCCTGCAGACCCGGTACAAGCACAGCGGGAAACCGGCTGACCTGGACGAGACGATCGCGGCTCAACGGCAGGCTGTCGCGGCGACTGCCGGGCATCCCAACGAGGTGAGTTACCTTTCCAGCCTCGCCAGTGCCCTGGAGGAGCGGTACGAGCGCGCCGGGAATCTCACTGACCTGGACGATGCAGTAGCCGCCAGGCAGCAGGCCGCTGCCGCCACCCCCGCCGGCAGCCGGGACCTGCCGGGCGTGCTATCCAACCTCGGTGTCGTCCTGCAGATCAGGTTCGAGCGCAGCGGGAAACGTGCCGACCTGAATGCGGCAGTGGACGCCGGGCGGCTGTGCGTGGCAGCCACTCCCGCCGATCACCCCGAGCGCTGTGAGCTCGTGTCCAACCTTGGCAACGCCCTCTGGATGCGGTTCGACCAGACAGGGAGCCTGGATGACCTGGACGAGGCGGTAGCAACCGGACGGCAGGCCGTCGCGTGCATACCTGACGGCCACCCGAACGGGCCTAGCGTGCGAATCAATCTCAGCAGCTCCCTGATGAGGAGGTTCGAGCGCACCGGAGACTTGGCCGACATTGAGGAGGCGGTCAAGAACGACCGCCTAGCCGTGGCGGCTAGCCTCGCCGATGATCCCCAGCTGCCTGCCAACCTCGCCAATCTCTGTGGCGCACTTGTCGCCGCGTACGAGCGCAGCGGGGATCTGGCTGACATCGACGACGCGGTAAGAACCGGGCAGCAGTCCGTAGCGGTCACGCCCGGCGACCACTCAAGCATGCCCGGCTACCTGTCCATGCTCGGCGCCGCCCTCTGGGTCCGGTTCGGGCGCAGCGGAGATCCTGCCGATATCGATGGCGCGGTGGAGGCGCAACGCCAGGCCGTAGCCGGCACCCCCGCCGACCACCCCGACCGGACGCTGTACCTGGACAACCTGAGAATCGCCCTGCAGATCCGGATGGCCCACAGCCGATCGGCCGCCGATGCCGCCGAGGCGCTAGCCGCGTGCACCGAGGCAGTGAACATAGCGGCAGCGCCGCCCTCACTGCGGATCAAGGCAGCCCGCGCAGCAGCGGCGCTGGCCGAAGGCATGGATAACGTCGCGGAGGCAGCGCGCCTGCTGGAAACCGCCGTCCTGCTGCTGCCGGAGACGACGCCCCGGCAGCTCGACCGCGGCGACCAGCAGCACGCCCTGGCGGGCCTCGCGGGGCTCCCCGGCCAGGCAGCGGCCCTCGCACTCGCCGACGAGGATGGCGGCTCAATTCAGGACCGGGCCATCCGCGCGCTCCGGCTGCGTGACCAGCTCGATGTCCCGGCGCGTTCCGCTGGCCTGTCTACGACCTCGTCTGAGCACGGCGCCCCCGACCGTCACCGCCTCGCCGCCGAGTTCACCGCGCTCCAGAAAGAGATCCGCGCGCTCAAGGGATTCGGCACGTTCCTGCTTCCCCCCAGTACGGAACGGCTCCTCGGCGAGGCCGCAGAGGGACCTATCGTCGTGTTCACCATCGACAGCCGCCGCAGCGACGCCATCCTGCTGCACCGCGACGGCGCCATCACCGACCTTCAGCTCCCCGGCCTCGGCGCCGACGCCCTGCGCCAGCGCGTCGTGTCCTTCCACCAGGCACTCGGAACGGCCCGCGATCCTGCGGCAGGCAGCAAGCAGCGAAGGGCTGCCCAGCGCACGCTGCACGAAATCCTGGAGTGGTTGTGGGACAACGCGGCCGGACCTGTCCTAGACGAACTCAGCTTCCGCAAGCCCCCGGCGCCAGGTGACCCTTACCCTCGGGTGTGGTGGGTACCGGGCGGACTGCTCGGGCTGCTGCCCATTCATGCAGCGGGATATCACCGTGAAGAACCATCTCCCGACGCGGCACGACGCACGGTCATGGACCGTGTTGTCTCCTCCTATACCCCGACCATCCGCGCCCTGCGCCACGCGCGAGAGCGACGCACCGCCCAATCGGCGTCCATGCGATCTCTCATCGTCGCGATGCCCACAACACCCGGCGCCGCACCGCTGAGCAACGTCGTCGCCGAAGCCGCGAATCTGCACTCCCGGCTGCCGCACCCCGAACTCCTCATGGAGGGCGGCGGCGCCGCTGGTGAGCCCACCCTGGCCAGTGTTCTTGAGCACCTGACCCGGTGCTCAATTGCGCATTTCGCCTGCCATGGCCACAGCGATCCCGCCGACCCTTCCCTCAGCCGGCTGCTGCTGCACGACCGCGCCGAGCCGCTCACTGTGACCAGCCTGGCCCCCGTCAGCCTCGACCATGCCGAGCTTGCCTACCTGTCCGCGTGCGAGACAGCTCTCAACAGCGTCACCGGCCTCCTCGATGAGGCCATCCACCTCACGTCGGCGTTCCAGATGGCCGGCTTCCCGCACGTCATCGGTACCCTCTGGGAGGTCAACGACGCCATCGCCGTTCGCGTCGCCGACGCCTTCTACACCGGCCTGGACGACGAGTCCGGCGCTCTGGACACTGCCTCGGCCGCTGCCGCGCTGCACCAAGCGGTCCGCGCGGAACGCGACACGCTGTTCCGCACCCCTTCCCTATGGGCCGCCTACATGCACGCCGGAGCGTAAACCCGGGACGGAGCTAGCGCAAAGTTCGCTTAGGTGACAATCTGATATGGGGGTGGGACTCATGGACGACAAGCGAAGATCCTCGCCGGAGAGCTGCAGTAACTGCGGCCAGGCACTCCGGCCCGGAGTGCGTTTCTGTCCAGAATGCGGCCGCCCGCTTCCCGTACCCGATCATCCCCCGACAGTTCAGTCACCGGTCTCACCCGGCTACGTGCCCGCCGGCACCTGGCCCGCACAGCCCGCGGCTGACCCGGTACCGGATGACGACCCGCTATCGCTGTTCAGCAGCTCTTCCGCTCCGCCGGCCGCACCAGCGCATGGCCACTCGTTCGGAACTGACCCGCGGAGGCAGAAACGACCGACGCGCTCGCAGTTGCTGCTTCTGGCGGCCGTCGCCGCTGTCGCGATCGGTATCGGCGCGGGAGCCGCGCTAGTGACGCTCCCGTCCCACCACCGGCCAACCAGCATCGCCGATACGGCCCTGAAGAGCGCTGCGGCTATGCCGTCGTCACCTGCAGCGGCCCCGGCGGCTCCTTCGACGACGGCTTCTTCGGCGGCTTCTGCCGTGTCCTCTCCCATCGCGACCTCACCCGAGCAAGCGGCGCAAGCATTGTCCGCATTGCTAGCCCAGAGCGGAACAGACCGGAAGGCAATCGTCAGTGCCGTCACCGCCGTCGAGAACTGCTCAAGTGACCTGAGCCAGGACGAGGCGACGTTCTCTCATGCAGCTTCGGCGCGTCAAACGCTGCTCAGCGAGCTCACCGCTCTGCCCGGCAGCTCCACCCTGTCCGCGCCGATGCTGCAGGATCTCACCATGGCCTGGCAGGCGTCCATCGAGGCTGACCAGGACTTCGTCCAGTGGACGCAGGATGAGATCGCGCAGGGATGCAGCACGAACGACCAGTCAGATCCCAGCTTCGCCGCCTCGAAGGCCCCGGACACCGAGGCCACGAAGTACAAGAAGGCATTCGCCGCGCTCTGGGCACCGGTCGCTTCCAAGTATCGCCTGCCGGCCTACCAGTACACGCAGATCTAACGCGGGCCGCTCTAGCGTGGGCCGCCCTTAACCCAGCCGGTCCCAGACCATCGCCGACAACTGGTCAATCGTGTCGATCCCGTACTGCTCCGACGGATTTCCCGTGGTGAGCACGGTCATGAGGTAGTTCCGGCCGTCACCGGAAATCCAGCCGATGCTGTTGACCTGCCAGTCGTCATCGGCGCTGTTGAGCGGTAGCCAGCCGTTCTTCAGCGCCACCTTGACCTGCGACGGGACTCCCCCGGTCACCCCCCAGCGCTGCGACTCCGTCACGTTTTCCATCAGCCCGAGCGCATACTCCTGCTGCGCGCCAGTCAGCTGAGCGTTGGGTCGCAGCAGTTCGCGCAGCAACGCGATCTGGTCGACAGCCGTGGTGGTGGTCAGCCCCCAGCCCGGCCACGGGAATCCGGGGCAGTCCACGCAGGCCGACGGAACAGTGTGGACCAACCCGATGGAGGCATTGAAGGAACTGATCCCGCGCGAGCCGTCCGCCTCATCCCACAAGCTGGTTGCGGCGTCGTTGTCGCTGTCCTCGATCATCGCCTGGGCCAGGGACGTGTCCTGCGCCGAAAGCGTGGCACCGTCCGCATGGTGCTGGACGAGCAGCGTCTCCAGGATGTCGAGCTTCACGATGCTCGCCTCGGCCTGCGGCGTCCCCTTTCCTAGTGACCAGGTCTGACCAGTCCGGACATCGTAGACGGCAGCGAGGACGACTCCGGAGCGATCCGCCAGGTACGTGGTGGCGGCCGCACCGAGCGGATTGCTGTGCGTGGCCGGGCGGGGAGAACGCGACGGGAGAGGGGAAGGCCGCGCGATCTCGGCCACAGCGTCATGAGGCGTGCTGACTGCCGCCGACCGGGACCGCAATTGTGCGCTCCCATGATGAGCAAGCCCCAGCAAGGTCACCGCCGTGAGGACGACCATGACGGCTACCACCGCGGCCAGCACACGCGGGGACCTGCGCGACGCCGCAGCACGCGAGTGCTTAGGTGCGGCGCGAGTGCCATCACGGACCAGCTTCATCACATTCCTTGCGAGGAGGTAGGTCAATGGTACGCAGATACTTCTACTTCGATACGACATACCGGACTTGCCCTAATCGTGAGTTACCTATTCCTCGCATTTCACCCACTTCCGTCCGCCCGCGCGAGCTTTCCCCCGCTGGTGGCTGTAGGCAGCCTTTTGCTAGGATCAAATGTGGGAGGGATTTCCGGGCCAAGTCCCGGATGGAGGGAATTGGTTCGCTTGTGACCTGCCCCAGCACCACATGACCAGAGCACGGCTCGCGACCCTGCTCGCACTGAGCCTGGCCTGCGCCGGATGCGGTCCGATCTCCATCGGCATCAGCGCCAGCAGCAGCGCTAGCGGCTCGCCACGCGCCGCCGCGGCGACCTCCCTGCCTTCGCCGTCAGCCTCCAGTCATCCGGTCAGCTCACCCCCGGTCATCACCGAGTCGTGCCCGGCGCGGGTGTACGCCGGCATGACCGAAGCCCAGCGCGTCGGACAGCTGTTCATCGTCGGCATTGCGGGCGATCCGTACTCCGTCATCGCCCCGGCCGTGGCGACGTATCACTTCGGATCGCTGCTGTTCGCAAGCACGAACACCGGCGGCGTGCCCGCGCTCCAAGCCATGAACCGGGCTGTCCAGTCCATGGCAACCGCACAGGCGACGGCGAAGACCGGCTTCTTCATCGGGGCCAACCAGGAAGGCGGCGAGATCCAGCAGCTCCAGGGGCCCGGCTTTGCCACGATTCCGTCGGCGGTCGAGCAGGGGCAACTGCCCACGGCGACGCTGCAGCAGCTCGCCGCCTACTGGGGAAGCGAGCTCAAGGCGGCCGGCGTCAACCTCGACCTGGCTCCGGTGCTGGATGTGGTGCCTGCCGCGACACAGGACCAGAATCAGCCGATCGGGGTCCTCGACCGCGAGTACGGCCACGAGCCGGAGATCGTGACGGTACACGGGATTGCTTTCATCCGGGGCATGCAGCAGGCCGGCATCGCTACGACGGCCAAGCATTTCCCCGGCCTGGGCCGGGTGATCGGCAATACCGATTTCAGCTCGGGCGTCGTCGACACGATAACCACGTCCAGCGACGCCTACCTGAGCACGTATCAGGCGGCCATCAATGTCGGCGTGCCGTTCGTCATGGTCTCACTGGCCACCTACACGCGTATTGACCCGTATCACCTGGCGGCCTTCTCGTCGCGCGTGATGCGCACCATCCTGCGGCAGCAGATGCATTTCGGCGGCGTCATCATCTCGGACGATCTTGGCGAGGCCGCGGCCGTGGCAGCAATCGCGCCCGCGACCAGGGCCATCGATTTCCTGACCTCAGGAGGCGACATGATCACCTCCGCTAGCCTCCCGGCCGCTGAGGCCATGGCCACCGAGGTACTGCGGCAAGCCGACGCGAATGCGGCCTTCCGTTCCGACGTCGAGTCGGCGGACATGCGCATTCTCGCTGCCAAGCAGTCCAGCGGCCTGCTGCCATGTAGCTAACCTCGTAGTTTGGCACTTTCGCCACTAGCATGAATGCGTTCCCGGCTGGATAATGCAATGTATTAATTCAGGTGGGGGGACAGCATGGAGGTTTGTCAAAGCTGCGGTCGGCCAAGAGGACCAGGGACCGTCTTTTGCACCGGATGCGGGCAGCGTTTTCCGGCGGCAGCCGTATCCAGACCTCCTCCCGCGCGATCAAGACGCCGGCCTCCGATGACACTGATCGCTATTGCGGCTGTTGTGGTGCTCGTGGGCATAGGCGCAGCCGTTTTCTTCGTGCTGCGCCCTGGACCTCAGCACATCCGGAACGTGGCGGATAGTGGTCTCTCAAGCCCGGTGCGCTCGGTCTCTCAGGCTGCCCAGGGTTCAGGCGCAGCCTTGGCCCCGCCGACCGCATCCTCGGCATCGCCTGCCGCGTCGTCGGTCCCGCCGACTACATCCTCAGCGACTCCTAGCCCGACGCCTGGTGTATCGACCGTCGGATCGGTTACCGTTTCGGCGAGTGCGGCACAGAACCCGGACGCTAACGCCGTCGCGACCTTCGTCGGCCAGTACTTTTCCGCGATCAACAGCCATAGTTTCCAGGCGTACGATGCGCTGCTCACGCCTCAGCTCCAGCAAGACGAGACGGCGCAGTCGTTCAGCAATGGATTCGGGTCATCGTCCGACTCCGACGAGATCCTTGTCGCGATAACGGCCGCGTCCGATGGGGATACCGCAGCGAACCTGACTTTCACCAGCCACCAGAACGCCTCGCAGGCGGCAGACCATACGGGCACCTGCACTGACTGGAACATCACCCTGTTCCTGGAGTCGAACGGCACCGGATACCTGGATGGTACGACTCCCTCCGGTTATCACGCGCATCCCAAGTCTTGCCAATAGCGCGTAGACCTGGCATGGATTGGCTAGTCGGCGATATCGGTCACGCGGACCTGCCCGCCGATGATCCCGTGCCCCTGTGGAACTAGCCGGCCAATGGCGACGTCCACTCCCTCGCGGGCGGCGCTGTGCATGACCTCGCGCATCGCCCGGGCTGAGTCATAGCGAAGCGTGACATACAGATCGGTATGGCGGTTGGACAGGGTCTGCCAGATCCTGCCCCAGAGCATCAGGACCCAGCGCAGAAAAGACAGACGGAAATAGAATGTCCAGCCGACGTAAAGGTCCTTCCCGTAGGGGAAACATGCGATGTACCCATAGAACAGGCCGCTCCGGAGCTCCAGGTAGTCACGTTCGCCCGTCCCGGGCAGACGCAGACGGCGCACCTGCACCGAGTCGAGCGGGGTCTCGCGCTGTCTCAGTGTCCAGGCGATATGGTCGAAAGCGGCTGGCGCTGCCGCGCCCCTGCCATCGACCGAGAATTTCCACTCCGACACCAAGACGGGCAGCGGAAGCAACCAGTACAAGCACCACAGCACGATCCAGGTGAGAGCCCCGCAGATGACGTACCCGCGCAGTGCCCCCGCACCCCCCGTGGCCGCGGCGACCACCAGGAAAAAGATGCCAGCCACGATAGCGCCCGCGAAATAGACCAGCCCGTACGCCCAGGCGCGGAAGAACAACTGCTTGAAGAACCGCCAGCTTTCGAGCGGGTCGAAGGACGGCTCGGGCACTTGGTCGTACAACAACCGCAGGCCGATGTAGGTGGAGTTCGGCATGGCCTGACCCACCGACGCCTCGGTGGCCTCGACGGGATCACCGCTGCCAGACCACACACCCGCAGGTGAGGCCTCGGCTGTCCCTGGCCAGGCTTGCCCGGGCAGCTCGGGAGACGACTCTGACGGGTCGGATACGCTCGAGAACGGGCCGGGGACGCCGGCGAGCGGGTCGGGTACCGCCGACGCGACCGTGGCATACGGATCGGGTTCGTCGGCTATGAACGCCGTGAGCGGGACTTCCGAGCGGCTAGGCACGCGCTGGCCGCAACCCCCGCAGAACTTGTCATCCTCGGTGAGCGGCGTATTGCAGTAGGCGCACAGCTCAGTATCGGGTCTTCCGGCTGTAGTGGTCATGGCATCTGTCCTCCGAGTTTCTCGGGCCGCAGATAAGCGAGACGGAAACGGGGGCTAGTAAATGCGCTAGCGGATTGTCGAAACGGGCAGGCTGGCCCAGCCGTCACCTGGCCCCGACTAGGCGGCCGGTGGCAGCATGAAAAAGCGGTATGCAGCCTAGCTAATGCCAATGCCGAATCCACGCAGGCGATATTCACGCCAGTCCCTCCCCACACTCCGACCAATCGCGGAGTCCCTATTTGGGAGCATATGCCGTCGCGACTGCTGGCAGAAGGGATTCATCTGCCCAGATTTCGTTACGGTTCGGTGACCCTACGATGCAGGGCTCGATTGCTCAATCTGGTGTGGCTGATGAAATCTTCCGGGGCAAGAGCGCAGTCGGGTGCCCTTCAGCTGAGGCGACTGAGATCATGGCATCCGGACGTGCCGCAGTTTCGCGGTGCCAAGGATCGGAGGAACGCATGCCCATACCGGGAGTTGCGCTGGAAAGGCTTAGCTTCCTCACCATCGGGCTGTTCGACGGCGACAACCCCGGAGCCGGGCATCAGACGACGCTGGAGATCATCGAACTGGGTGAGCGCCTCGGCTTCGACAGCGCGTGGGTACGTGACCGGCACCTGCAGTACGGCATCTCCTCACCGGTCGCCATCCTGGCCGCAGCCTCACAGCGGACCCGCCGCATCGAGCTCGGCACGGCGGTCACCCCGCTCGGCTGGGAGAACCCGCTCCGCCTAGCGGAGGATCTGGCCACGGTCGACGTGCTCTCCAACGGCCGGCTCAATCCGGGCGTCAGCGTCGGGCCGCCTATGCACTACGAAGACGTCAAGGCGGCGCTCTACCCTGACACTGGCGACGTCGAGGACTTCAGCTACGAGCGGGTATCCCGGCTGCTGCGCCTGATCGACGGCGAACCGGCCAGCACGTTCCAGGGCACCGAAGGCATGGAGCAGTTCTCCAGCCGAGTGCAGCCGTATTCTCCTGGGCTGCGTGCCCGCATGTGGTACGGCGGCGCGAGCACGGCCTCGGCGCGGTGGGCTGGCGAGCACCGCATGAACTTCCTGACCAGCAGCGTGGTCCGGGCTGAGGACACAACGGACTTCGCCGAGATCCAGCAGGCCCACATCCGCGCGTTCCGGTCAGCCCATCCAGACGGGCCGGCTGCCCGGGTGTCGCAAGGGCTGGTGGTGATCCCGACCGACAGCGCAACCGCCGCGCAGCGGAAGAAATACGCGGCCTACGTCGAGGCCCGCACGCCGCGAACGGCCAGCCCGCAGGGCCCGGCCCGGATGATGTTCGCCCGCGACCTGCTCGGATCCTCCAGCGAGATCGCCGAGGAACTGTACGCGCACGCGGGCTTCCGTGAGGTCGGGGAAGTCGCCTTCGCCCTGCCTTTCAGCTTCGAGCACGAGGACTACGTTCAGATCCTGTCCGACATGGCCGAGAAGCTCGGCCCAGCCCTCGGCTGGCGCCCCGCCGCGGACTGAGAGCGGGGCGTGCAGCTCTAGTAGTCCTCGGGAACAGGCCCGTCATCATCTACTAGTTCACGGACGACGCTCGGGGCTGCCGGTGCGCCGCTCAGCAGCGCCTGAGCCTCGGCCGCGCGCTGCTGCTTCGCGTTCGCGCGCCTCAGCTGCGGGTCGTACCGGGGATCGCCCTTGATCTCAATCTCGGTCTTGTGATTCTTGAGGTCACAGCTGACCTTGACCAGTTCGCCGACCTGCGGGGCGTGCAGGCTCGGCACCTTCGCCTTCACCTCAACCCGGAACGCTGCCTGGCCGACTGGACGGACCTCGAGGATGAACTTCCGGTGGTCCCAGGGAACACCATGAGTGTCCCTTTCAACGACGCTTCCGCTTCCCTCGTCGGCGAGCACCTGAGCCTCAGCGGGAACTCTCTTATCAAACATCGCTCCAGTATGAGTGACCCAGGCATCCCAAGCCAACGCCCGCCGCTGACCTGGCCGTATGAGCGTAGTTCGTGAAACAACCGCCCGTTCTGCGCTCCTGTTTTAGCCGGAGCATTCATGCCCGACGGAAGAAAAAGAGTCAAAAATGACACCTTTCTTTCCGCCGAGCTGCTTTCTTCCGCGAAAACCCGCGCGAAAAGCCTCCGCGCGCGTTTTGGCCCCCGCTGCACCCGTAAGCCGGGCACGAAGTGGATGACATCGGACAGATCGGGCGGCGCGCGGGAGGCCGGGGCGGCGCGCGGGAAAATGTGCGGCGCGCGGGAGACCGGGCGGCGGGGCCAGAGGCCATAACGCGCCCCAGAGCCCATTATCGGGGCGGGAACTAACGCCACGTCTCTTGCACAAGAGGCGTGCCACCCTCGGCGACCAGCGTTCCGCGGAACACGTACCGGTCCGCCCGGTACACCGTCTTGGCCAGCTCAAACGCCCGCCCCAGCTGGTCGTAACCGGTCTGGCTGAAGATCAGCACCGGATCCCCGTGCTTGATCTCCAGCTGCTCCACCGTAGCGGCATCCGGCGCCTGCGCCTGGATGGCAAAACGCCCCCGGCTGGGCAGTACCCGGTACTCAGAACGCAGCACGTCATACAGCGACAGCGAGCTGAAATCGTGCTGATCCAGACCAGGTGCGAGGTATGACGGCACGATCGCCGAGGTAGTCGCGATCGGCAGCCCGTCGAAGCACCGCACCCGCGCCAGGTCACATACCTGACTGCCCGGCGCCACGCCCAGCTCCTCGGCCTCGGCCAGCGTCGCCTCCCGGGACGAGCACCGCAGCACCCTGGACGTCACCGCCAGCCCGCGCTGCTTGCCCTGGTCGGTGAAGCTGATCATCACGTCGCTGCCCTGGCTCACCGGCCCGGCGAACCAGCCGCTCCGCTCCGAGGAGCGGACCAGGTCCTTCTCGGCGAGCCTGGCCAGCGCGCGCCGGACGGTGATCCGGCTGACGCCGAGGTGCTCCGCCAGCGAACGCTCGGACAGCAGCCGCTCATCCACGCCAAGCTTCCCGCTGCGGAGCTCGGCCTCCAGCGTGGCGGCGGCCTGCTCGTAGGCTGGCACCCGCCGGGAAGCGGTCAGGCCGTCATCGCTCATGGCCACGATCCTACGGTTATCACCGACATGTCACTCGACAAGAGATCCTGCGAAGATGCCCTTGATGAAGCTGCGCTGCGCGAACAGGTAGACGACCACGACGGGCAGCGCGGCCAGGCAGCTGCCCGCGGCGAGGGCGGCGTAGTTGTTGAAGTGCGCGCCCTCGAACGTGGACAGCCCCACGGTCACCGTGTACAGCGACTGATTCGAGATCATGACCAGCGGCAGCAGGAACGCGTTCCAGGTCCACAGGAACACCAGCGCCGCCATCGTCTTCACCGCCGGAGCCACGTTCGGCACCAGGATCCGCCAGAGCAGGGTGAACGGGGACGCGCCGTCCATGCGGGCGCTCTCCGCCAGCGACTTGGGTACGGAGCGGAACGCCACGTACATCCAGAAGGTGCCGAACGCGACCGACTGCGCGGCCTGCGGCAGGATCATCGACCAGTAGCTGTTGATGATCCCGAAGGCCCGGAACTGGTAGTACCACGGGATGATCAGCGCCTCAACCGGCAGCATGAAGCCGAACACCGCGACGTACAGCACCCAGCGCGCGCCCGGCGGCTTTGCCAGCGCGATCGAGTACCCCGCCATCACCGCGACCACCGCCGAGATCACCACCACCGACACGGTGACGATCGCCGTGTTCAGCATGTACCTGGAGAAGTCGCCGGACTCCCAGGCAAAGCTGAACGCCTTCAGCGACAGCGCATGACCGAAGCTGAGGCCGCCCGAGCTGTTCGCCGGGGACAGCGCGGTGCTGACCAGCGCGACCAGCGGGTACAGGGTGACGATGGCGGCACAGCACAAGATGATCAGGCAGATCACCCGCTCAGTCCGCGACAGCATGAAGACACCTCCCTAAAGATCACGTGGCGTTCCTCTCGATCAGCGCCCGGATGCCGAAGGTGAGCGCGAAGATGATGATCGACATGGCGATGCCGAGCGCACTGGCGGTGCCGACCTCGCCAAGCTGGAACGCGTCCCGGTAGATGAGCAGGCCGGGCACCATCGTCTGATACCCGGGCCCACCATCGGTCGCCTGGTAGACCAGCGTGAAGCTCTGCAGGGCCGCCACCGCGGTGATCGTGATGGCGGCGCCGATGTCACGGCGCAGCATCGGCACGGTGATGCTGAAGAACTCCCGCAGCAGGCCGGCGCCATCAACCCGCGCCGCGTCGTACAGCTCGGGCGGGATGCGCTGGATGCCGGGCAGCAGCAGGACAAAGCACAGCCCGAAATCCAGCCAGGCGGCGATGAACCCGACCGCCGGCAGCGCGGCGCTGAAGCTGCCCAGCCAGGGCGTGCCCGTGCTCGGTCCCAGCCCGAACACGTGCAGCAGCCCGTTGACGGTGCCGGTCCCGCTCGGCGCCAGCAGCCACGTCCACACGATGGCCACCACAACCGTCACGATGACCTGAGGCAGGAAGTAGATCACCCGGAAGAAGCCCATGCCGCGCTGCCGGCTGCGCCGCATCAGGTTGACGATGACCAGGCTCAGCGCGGTCGGGATCAGCGAGTAGAAGACGAGCAGGATGCCGAGGTTGACCAGCGAGCCGCGCTCCACCGGGTCGGTGAAGATCTGCGTGTAGTTGGCGAAACCGACGTACTTCGCGATGCCGACGCCGTCCCACTGCTGCAGGGAGTACTGCACGGCCTTGCCGAGCGGGTAGATGATCAGCGCGCCGAGGATGATCACGGCCGGCGCGAGGTACAGGTATCCGGACAGCCAGTCCCGGCGCTTCCTCCGCCGGGAACCGGCCGTACTCGTCTTTAGCAGCGTCATGCTAGCCCTGCTGGGACCAGTAGGACGTGTAATCCGATTGCAGCGACTGCATCAGCGCGGATGGCGTGATCTGCCCGGCCTGCAGTTCCTGGATCCCAGCCATCTCCTGGTTGAGGAAGTTGGGCGTGGCGTAGTCCAGGTAGGGCACCAGGTTGCCGCTGTGCACGGCATCAGACCAGCCGGCCGCGGCGGATCGCAGCGTCGGCGACGCGGCGGCGAGCGCGGCGGCGCTCGGCGTCACCACCGGGATGTCGCCGTAGTGCAGCAGGTCGTTCTGGATGGCGGGGCTGAGCAGCACGTTAATCAGCGCGGCACCCGCGTTCGGGTCCGGTGCCTTGCTCGGGATGGACCACCCCTCCCCCGGCCCGCCGGTCACCACCGGCGGCACCCAGAACCCGGCGTTGGCGCCGAGCGCGCTCTGCACCGAGCTGGAGTACCAGTCACCCTCAAGGAAGAACCCGGTCTGGCCCTGGTCGAACATGTTGAGCGCCGTCACGTCGGACAGGCCCTGGTACCCCTTGGGGAAGTAACCGTCCTTCGTCCACGCGGCCATGGTCGCCGCCGCCTGGACGAAGCCAGCGGTGTCGATCGACGGGTCACTGCCGGTGTGGAACACGAACGCGTTCTGGGCGGCGGCGGAGACGTAGTGGTTGGCGATCGTGTACAGCATGTGCACCGGCTGGTACGCGGTGGGCTGGCCGGCCGCGTAGGCCATGGCGGTCTTGCCGTGGCTGGCGAGCAGCGCCATGTCACTGGTGAAAGACGCCCAGCTTGTAGGCACCACCCCGCCGACGGAGGCGAGCACCGCCTTGTTGTAGAAGATGCCGACGACGGTGCCGGTCTCCGGTATCCCGTAGACGTTTCCGGTGCCGAACGTCTTGCCGCTGGCCGGCAGCGAGTTGTACTGCAGCGGCAGCGGGCCGACCTTCGCGAACCAGTTGTACAGCTTGTTGTACGGCTCGAGTGGCAGCAGCTCGCCGTCGGCGACGAGCCTGCCCTGGTTCTGCAGGCCCTCGTTGGTCTCGCTGACATCGGGCGCGCTTGAGCTGTCCGCGAAGGCCAGCGGCAGCTTGTCGTTCTGATCTGACAGGCTCATCGAGGTGTTGGCCACCTTCAGGCCCGGGTACTCCTGCTCGATGGTTTTCTCCAGGATCGGCAGGACGGCCGTCTCCCCTGGGTCGTCACCGGGAATGTCCCAGTTCCATTCGTTCAGCGTGCCGGTGATGTTCTTCGCCAGCATGGCGGGCTGGGTCGCGCTCGAGCCGCTGGCGCCGGAGCCGGAGCCGGATGAGCTGCACCCGGCGATGGCCGCTGCCGCGACCACGCCCAGAGCGACCGTCAGCCGGGTGGTTCTGCGGCCGTACCTCGTTCTAGCTGCCACTTCTGGTCACTTCCTCTTGATCACGATGGGAGTTTGCTGTTGCTGAGGAGCGCGCGTTCAGGCCGATCAGGCCGGCGCCGATGACGCCCGCGTCGCCGCCGAGACGGCCGCGGATGACCGGCGTGCCCCTGGCGTGCGCGTGCACATAGCAGCTGGCCCAGCGCCGGGCCTCCTCGCCGTACGAGGTGTCCGCGCTGCCGAGGCCGCCGCCGATGACCACCGCTTCCGGGTCGAGCATGTTGATCAGCAGCGCGATGCCGGCCCCGAGCGCCTGGGCGCCGGAGGCGAGCACGTCGACCGCCGCCGGTTCGCCGGCGGCGGCAGCGGCGAGCACCTCTTCGGCCCGCTGCACAGCGCCACCCCGAGCGCCGCCGCGAGCGGCATACCGCCGGACCAGGGCGCCGCCGGAGGCGACATCCTCCAGCCTCAGCTCCTGCCCGTCCGGGAGGACGGCCAGCACGGAGGTGCCGAAGTGCAGCGCTCCGCCGTGCGCCCCGGCGAATGGGCGCCCGCCGCGGACGGCGCAGTAGCTGATCCCGGTGCTGACCGTGAGGAACAGGTGGTACCCGTAGTCACGGCCCGCGCCGAGCACGGCCTCGGCCAGCGCCGCCGCGCGCACGTCCGAGTCGATCACGGTCGGCGCGACCGCGCTGAGCGCCGAAGCTACCGGCAGCTCGTTCCACTGCGGGATCACCGCGCTCGAGGTGATCTGCCCGGCCAGGTTCACGTTCTCCGGCACCACCACGCCGATGCCCGTGACCTGGTACCCGAGCCCGGCGCTCTGAGCAGCCAGCGAGGCAACCTGCTCCTCGATGTCACGCAGCACGGCCGCGCCGCCGCGCTCGCGCCCGGTCGGGATCACCCGCATGGCCAGCGGTGTGTCCGACGCGGCGTCGATCAGCGCGAGCGCCGTCTTGGTACCGCCCACGTCCACGCCGATCGCCGCCGCCGTCATCTAGCCGACCTTCGTGTCGTCCTGGTGGTACAGGAACTCGCCGTCCGGCAGCCCGCTCTCGATGGCGAGCACCGACGTGATCGTCTGCAGCGGCAGGATGCCGAGCACGGCCTCCGCCGCCGTACCGAGCGCGGGCAGCCGGAACGCTGCGTCCGCATCCGACGATGTGATCAGCAGCACGGTCGCGCCGGCGGCGGCCATCGAGGCGGCCAGCTTGGCCTCCCGCGCGCCGCCGATCGCGATGAGCACCCGGCCGGGACCCGCGGCCTCGATCGGCCCGTGCAGGTACTGGTAGGTCTCGTAACCCGTAGCGGGCAGCTTGCACACCTCGCGCAGCAGCAGCGCCCCCTGCGCGGCGGTCCCGGCATGCACGCCGGAACCCACCACGTCGAACGCCGTTATGCCCTTGAGCTCTGGTAGCAACCGTTCGGCCAGGCGCTCGGCCTCCGGCAGCAGCCGCTCCACCTCGTCGGCGACCGCGTCCCAGTCCGCCGCCGGGCCGCCTGATGCCGCGAGCGCGTCACGCAGCAGCAGCAGCGCCTGGACGGTGCCGGTGTAGCCGATCGTCCGCACCTCGCTGTCCTCAAGGAGGGCGAGCGGCACCGTGGCCGCCGCCAGCCCGGCGATCGGCGAGCTCTCCACGTCGGTGACTACAAGCCGGGGGCAGTCAGCCCGTGAAAGGGCGGAGTAGATCTCGGCGCTCTTGCCGGTCTGCGACACCGCCACCACGGCCTCGGCATCGGCCGCCGCCCCCGCCTGCTCCAGTTCCGAGCCCAGCCAGCTGGCCGCCCGCACCCCGGCCGACCAGTACTCGCCGAGCACTGAGGCGATGGCGTTCGAGCTCGCGCCCATGCCGACCAGCGCGAGCCGGCGGTCGCGCCAGGGCGCGAGGTCCAGGCTGCTCAGCCGGTCGGTTACCGCCGCCCGGGACGTCCGCAGGCTCTTCCCCTGCGCACGTACGGCCTCGATATAGCGCATTCGCATCCTCTCCGTAAATCGGCTCTACCATCATGTGTACCAGTTAGAGCCCAGAGGATCAATAGCCTGCTCAACAATAAAGCCCAGTAGAGCCCAGACCGTAGCAACGGCTCAGCAAAAGCAGAACGGCATGGCAGCCGGGCACCCGCCCCGGCCGCCATGCCGTTCTGTTTGGCTAACGCCCCCTTATCCGGCTGCGCTGCATCCGGCTGAGCAGTGCTCCCCCGGCGGTGCCACGTCCAGCGTCGGGTTGCGGTCGAAGAACCCGGTCGGCTTGAGCACGAAGCCGCACCGCGCCACCGGCATCACCGGCCAGTCCTCCGGCCGCGGCGAGTGCGTCGGCCCGAACGTGTGCCACAGCACGATGTCGGTGCCGTCGATGTCCTCATCCCCCGCGATGAACGCCGGGATCCCCGCTCCCCCTGGATGCTGGTTGACGAAGTCCCCCGCCGGGTACCGCTCCGCCGGGTCGTACCTGGTGACCCACAGGTGGTTGGTAGCGAACACCGCGCGCCCGTACAGCGGCGCCGCCGGATCGGCCAGCAGTACCGGTGCGGCCTCGGGGTACAGCGTGTAGGCGGTCGGCCGCCCGTGCCGGTTGGCATGCTCGGTGCTGATGACCCGCCAGATCCGCCCGCGCGAGCTATCGCACCGGCGGCCGCTCTGCGACTCGCGGGTGAGCCGGGTGACGTGCTGCGCGATGGCGTTGCCGTACGGGTTATCCTCACCCGTCGGCAGCCCGCTGACGTCCACTTCCTCGACGGCGTTGGCCAGCCCGTCCACCGTCATGTCCAGCCGCGCGCTGAACAGGTGCTGGTGGATCGGCGCGCCCAGCCCGGGCGCTATCTCGGTCGCGTACGCGCCGGGCTGCGCCGACGTGAACAGCACCCCGGTCGCCTTGATCTCGCACTCGATGGTGCCGTCGAGGTAGAAGTACCAGTAGAAGCCGTAGTCGTAGTTGCCGACCGTGGCGAAGAACGACACCACGAGCCTGCGCTGCCGGCGGGACTGCGCCGAGCCGTTGAACATGTCGGTGTGCTTCCACAAGATGCCGAAGTCCTCTTCGTGGATGCAGATCGCGTTGGTGATGACACGCGGCTGGCCGGTGTCGTCGGTCACCGTCGCGTCCAGGTAGGCGATCTCCCCCAGGCAGTCGCAGCCGAGTTCCAGTGAGTTGGCGAACTTCCCGACGAGGAACTCGCCGGTATCGAAGTAGGTCTGCCAGAACCGGAAGTTCGGGTCGCCGTACGGCACGACCATCTCGGCGATGGACGCCCGGTAGATCACCGGCCGCCCGGCGATGCCGATCTGGTGGAGGGTCAGCCCTTCGCGGGCGTCGAAGCCCACCCGCATCGTCCAGTCCTGCCAGGTCAGCAGGTTTCCGTCCAGGGTGAAGCTCGGCCCTTCCGGCTGGGTGATCTCGACGGGCCGCAGCGTCGTGCGGTGCGGCCCGCGCACCGCCGGGTCGTCGTAGTCGCCGGACTCCGCGGGCACCGGCGCGCTGAGCTCGTCGATGACCTTGAAGACTTCCTTGGTGATCAGGTCGACATAGGCTGCCACGCCGTCCACCGGGTGCGCCCACGGCAGGTCATGCTCCTGCTCCTGCACGAAGGCAAGCACCCGCACCATCCGGCGCTTGTCGTCCTCGCCCTCTCCGAACACTCCCGCGGTGATCGGGCAGGTCCTGATCTTCGTGACATCGGTCAGCCCGCGCCTGGCCATCGCGGCCCGCCAGGCCGGGTCCGCGCGCACGACCTCCTCGACCACGGCGAAGTCCGTGTCGATGATCGGCAGCTGCCCGTCGGTGCTCGGGTCGAGCGTGCGCGCGCTCACCACCCGCCGTTCCGGCAGCGACACGACCACGTCGGTCGACTCGCCGCTGAGGAGGTCGAGCAGGAACGCGCGCAGCCGCCGGTCCGGCTGGCTGGCGCCCTTCGGCGGCTCCTCAAGCCCGTAGTAGGCGAACCTGACCGGCTCCGCGAGCAGTCCGCTGGCAGCCATGATCTCTCGTCCGGCCAGGTACTCAGCCTCCGTGACGGGATCGAGCGGGCTGGGCTTCACTCTCAAGACCTCCAATATCAGAACGGGCTGTGGTGCCACGTCCAGCCGGTTTACTGGTCGGCCCGGTTTTACTCGTCGGCGACGATGGAGCCAACCCGGTCACCTAGGGCGGGGTCACGCCTGGTCAGCACGATGGCGTAGATCACCGCTACGACCGCGATACCCAGTGCCGCGTACGGGAACCAGTTGTATGGGTTGGGCTGGCCTGGCTTGCACAGATAGTAGACGGGGACGGCGATCGCGGCCATGCCGAGGACGGGCAGCACAGCGTGCTTGATGACGTTGAACTCGCTGCGCCGGTACTTGAGGTAGAAGAACGGCAGCGCCAGGTTGGCGAGGAAGTACACCACCAGGACGAGGATGGTACCCATGGTGCCGGACTCGTCGAAGTAGTTCAGCGCGCTCAGGCTGCCGGTGCTGCCGCCGATCAGGTGGCCGAGCGCCCAGCCGGCGACGATGACGGTCGCGATGGCGATGAAGGTGATGATGGCGTTGACCGGGGTGCGCCGGGTCGGGTGCACCTTGCCGATCCAGCGTGGCAGCAGGCCTTCCCGGCCGGCGTTGAAGATCAGCCGGCACTGCGAGTTGACGGCCGAGATGAGCACGCCGAGGGTCGAGGTCATGCCCGCCAGGTAGGCGAAGAAGGCCAGGAACGCGACCGCGCCATGCGCGACGGTAATGAACGGGATGGCGGATCCGGCCAGTGCGGTGCCGTTGTCGCGGAAGCCGCTGACCGTGGAGTACGCAAGCAGCAGGTAGGTAACCGTCATCAGGCCGACGGACAGGAACACGGCCCTGGGCACGTTGCGCCGCGGGTTGCTCGTTTCCTCGGCGAGCGCGGCGGAGTTCTCCCAGCCGATGAACAGGTAGATGGCGAGCGGGAACCCGGCGGCCAGGCCGCTGAAGCCGTTAGTGATGTGCTTGGGCTCGAACGGGGCGAGGGACAGGCTGCCGCCGTTCTTGATCAGCGTGACGACGGCGACGATGACCAGGACGAGCATCTCGAAGCCGAAGAAGAACCCGGCCAGCTTGGTCGACACCGCGACACCGCGGAACATCATGAACATCGCGCCCGCGGTCAGCACCACCGAGAAGATGATCCAGGGCACATTCCAGCCGAGGTAGTAATTCAGCATGATCGACAGGAAGCCGCCGGAGATCACCAGCACCGACGAGATCGCGATGATGTACCCGGCTCCGGCCAGCAGCGCCGTCGTCACCGCGCTGGTCCCGCCGAACGTCTTGCCGACGAAGGTGATGAACCCGCCGGTCGACGGATGCGCGCGGGCGAACTGCGACAGCGTATTCGCGAGCAGCGCGATCGCGACGGCGGCGGCGATGATCGTCAGCGGCGCGGCGATGCCGGCCGTGAGGACGATCAGCCCGAAGCTGAAGAAGAAGCTGTAGGCCGGGCCGATATTCGCCATCGTGGACGCGGAGATGTCGATAAGCCGCAGGGCCCCCCGGTGCAGCCGTTCGGGCGACTCAGGCGCCTTCGTTTCCGTGAAGGGGATTGATGCCGCTTCGCTCATATGCCCACGCTCCAAGGCTCAGGTCAGTAGGGGTAGTGCACCGGGTGCGGGTTGACCGTGAGCCAGCGGCGCTCGGTGAATTCCTCGATGTTGGCGTCGCCGCCGGACCTGCCGCCGAGACCGGACTGCCCGATCCCGCCGAACGGAGCCAGCGCCTCATCCTGCGGTGTCGCGTCGTTGACGTGAACCATCCCGGCCCGCAGCCGCCGGGCAATCTCCAGCCCGGAGTAAATGTCGCCGGTCAGTACCGAGTTGACCAGGCCGTAGCCGGTGTCGTTGGCCACCGCGACGGCCTCGTCCGCGTCGTCGACCACCAGGATTGGCGCGACCGGAGCGAAGATCTCCTCGGTCCAGAGCCGGGAGCTCCTCGGTACGTCGGCGACGACCGTCGGCCGGAAGAACGGACCTTCGGTAGTCCCTCCGGCAACGATCCTCCCCCCGGCGGCGACCGCCTCGTCCAGCAGCTGCTTGCCCCGCTCCAGCTGGCGTGCGTTGATCATCGGCCCGAGGCCGACGTTCTCGGTCACCGTGTTCCCGACCGTGATCGCATCCGCGCGCGCGGCCAGACCCTCGGTGTAGGCGGCGGCGATGCCCCGCTGGACGATGTGCCGGCCCGCGGTGATGCAGGTCTGGCCCTGGTAATGGAAGCTTGACCAGGCGCCGATCATGGTGGCCTGATCCAGGTCGGCGTCGTCAAGGACGATGAGGGCGTTGTTGCCGCCCAGCTCCAGCGACACCTTCTTGAGCAGGCCGCCCGCGGTCCGCGCGATCTGCGCGCCGACCGTGGTGGACCCGGTGAAGTGGATCATCTGCACGTCCGGATGGGTGACGAGCCGGCTGCCGACCTCGACGTCGCCGGGCAGCACCTGGAAGATACCCGCGGGCAGTCCCGCCGCCTCGAACAGCTCCGCGATCATGAGGCCACCCGACAGTGGCGTCTCTGGCGATGGCTTGATCAGCACCGCGTTGCCGAGCGCGATGGCGGGCGCGATAACCCGCATGCCAAGTACCAGCGGGAAGTTCCATGGGGTGATCACGCCGACCAGGCCGACGGGCACCCGCTCGGACAGCGAGAGCCGTCCGGCGTGGCCGGTCGGCAGCAGCTCGCCGTTGGCGCGCGAGGCCAGCGCGGCCGCCTCGATCAGCTCGCTGGCGGCGGCCCCGATCTCATAGTCGGCCTTGCCGCCGATGCAGCCGGTCTCCCGCATGATCAGCTCGCGCAGGTCCTTGGCACGGTCCGTGAGCGCGGCGGCCACATCCCGCAGCAGCGTGGCCCGCTCCGCGTAGGTCCGCGCGGCCCAGGCCGGCTGGGCCGCGCGCGCGGCCGCGACGGCCGCGTCCACGTCCGCCTCCCCGGCCAGCCCCGCATGCCCGAAGATCTCACCAGACGCCTTATCCCGGACGGCGATCGTGCCACCAGCCGCCGGCCTGCGGAAACCACCGTCAATGAAGAGGGCTTCCTGCCAGCCAGCTGATCCCATGTCACTCTCCACATCTCGGCAAGCGCTTTCCCAATTTCAGCGAACGCTATCCGATGCAAAGGCCACCGCGCAAGACCCCACCCCAGCTCACCCCAGAGCCCCACCCCGCGCACCCGCCCCGCACCCCAT
>Ga0209530_1000235_pt1 | contig 47167 bp, 48 predicted proteins | sample BlaSpr_A8_Ref_O1_FD_187987 | JGI IMG/M metagenome (GOLD analysis project Ga0209530, IMG submission 187987) | Forest soil microbial communities from Thunder Bay, Ontario, Canada - Black Spruce, Ontario site 2_A8_Ref_O1 (SPAdes) (version 2) | ecosystem: Environmental > Terrestrial > Soil > Boreal...
CACACCCGTTCCCATCCCGAACACGGAAGTTAAGCCTTGCCGGGCCGATGATACTGCGCTGGAAACGACGCGGGAACGTAGGTCACCGCCAGGATTAAACTCAAAAAAGGCTCCGAGCGATCGGAGCCTTTTTTATTTCTGATTCCACCTTGGTGTTACACTTCGCCAACTGCGCTACGGAGGAGTCTTCCGCGAAGCTCTCTTCGACGATCTGACGCTTGATCGCGACGGTCCAACGTCGCCGTCTCTTACCAGAAGTGTCCATCTATTGCTCGTGGGCACTTCTTTAGTGCCCACGATCACCATCGCTTATCTACCCACATTTCGTCCAGACGGTGCGAAAGCGACGCTTACTTACACTTTCAGCAAGGGAGATCAGCTGTGAAAGCGAAGAGGGAATTCACGGTAATAATCGAGCGTGACGAAGATGGATATTATGTCGCGCACGTTCCGGAGCTGGGCGGCTGTTACACCCAAGCGAAGAATCTGGATACGCTGACGAAGCGAGTCCGGGAAGTCATCGAACTTTGCCTCGAAGACGGTGATTCGGCACAGCCCATGGAGCTCGTGGGGGTTCAACGCATCACCGTATGACCCGCTGATTTACCGCAGCGCAGCACATACCTCGCTCGACAGACCGGGCACCTCTATTTCCGTTTCAAGAAGCGGAGCGTGTCCAGCCACTTTAGAAATTGGTAGGGCCAGCCTGCGATTGCACCGGTGTTTGCGCTGCGTACGCCGAAGCCGTGCCCTACGCCGGTGTAAACGTGCAATTCCGCGGGCACGCCGGCGTGTTTCAGTTGGATGAAAAGTGCAGGGAGGCCTTCGGAGATACCCGCACGGTCGTCTGCGCCACAGAGCAGGAACGCCGGCGGTTCGTCCCTCGATACTGGCAGATCCGGCGGCAGGCCCGGATAAATGAGCGCCTGAAAGGCGGGCTTCGAGCTTTGGCTATCGATGGGATCCGCCGCAGCAGCGTTGCCTGCATCGAATTGCGTCGCGGCTCGGGCGGCAACATCCCCACCGGCAGAAAAGCCCATCATGCCGACACGCTGCGGGTCCACGCCCCATTCCGCCGCGCGGCTGCGCATCACGCGCATGGCCCGCTGCATGTCCGGCAGCGAATTCCCTTCGACCGTGTAGGTCGACCCCGCCTCGCGCGCCAGGCGATATTTCAGAACGAAGCCCGCGACGCCGTGTTTGCTGAGCCATTGCGCGACGGCGTACCCTTCGTGGTCCATCCACAATTCCGCGTTGCCGCCTTCTGGCGCGATTACTACAGCAGCGCCCGTGGCCGTTTCTTTCGGCGGCAAGTACACCGTGATCGAAGGCTGGTGTATGCTGGAAATCACGTGCTCGCCGTCCGGCGTGATTCGAATTTTTTCCGGCGCGGTCTTGCCTTCGGAGCCGGGAGCGCCATTCGGCCACAGCGGCACCACGACATTCTGTTCCGCGGCCAGTGTTACCCGTGAGAATACGCACATCAGCATCACAACGTAGACAGTTGTTCGCTCGATCTTGCGGCTACGAAGTTTTTCCACGTACGAATCCCCTGGCGACGGAAATCGCGCGTGCCATCTTACTCGAAGCATCGCGAATGCTGGAACTGGTGCATTCGCAAGCCTGGTCGGCGTCTTTGTCGCGTCGGTCCGACACCTTCCAGAATTCGATCCTTGCGACCGACTCGTGCAGGAGCTAGCATAGAACCAAGATGACTCTTTACAGCTATCCCATAACCATTGAAAAAGAAGGTAAGCAGTACAACGCCTACAGCGACGACTTCCCGGGCGTTTACGGCCTTGGCAAGACGATGGAACCTGCCAAACGCAGCATTCTCGAAGCGATGCGCGTTTATATTGAACAATGCCGCAAGACTCGCAGACCCATTCCAGCGACGCGGACAGTATATGCCGAGACCGTAACCTTAGCCCTCGAATAAATGCCGAGAGCCGCTGAGCTGCTTCGGTTTCTGCAGCGGCAGGCCTATCGAAGAACTCGCCAACCTGGTTCACATCTAGTCCTTGAACATTCTGAACGGCCTTTGCTGGTGGTTCCGGTGCATTGCGGAGATCTTCCGAAGGGTCTGTTCATGAAAATTCTTAAAGATGCAGGATTTTCGCTCGAGGAATTTCGCAGGAAATGAAACCGCGACCGCAGCGATTTCTCGCGACGATTTACAAAATCTGGATGATGCGGCACGTGGATGTGCCATCAGAAATTGCCGACGCTCTCATCCAGCAACTCCACAGCAGCAAACACACAGCAGCGTCCTCGAAGAAACGCGAGCAGCCGACGCCGAAACACATTCCCGTAGTCGCCTCGGTCAATCGCTGCTCCACGCGCAGTACGCTAGTTCCGGCCGGCGCCGGGCGTTACCGACTGCAAATCAACACGGCACTCCGTAAGGCAGGCGGAGCCGACGTCGGCGACATAATCGGCGTAACACTCCAGCTCGACACCGCGCCGCGCGATGTTCCCGTGCCCGCCGAGCTGACGTCCGTGCTCAAACAACATCCCAAAGCCCGCGAGGAATTCGACCAACTGCCGCCCGGCCATCGCCGCCAGCTTCTGCTGTATTATCTGCGCGCTAAATCGCCGAAGGCCCGCACGCACGTCACCGAACGTTTCCTCGACCACCTGCACGAGCGCGCACTCCTGCGTCACCCGAACCGAAAACCAAAGCCGAAGCCTGTCGCCGCACGGCACAAATAGCCGCGTGAATCACCCAGCTAACAAGCCGGAAGTGCGTGCCGCAGCGCCGCATCTGCGCTATCGTATTCTCCGATAAAAATATGTACGGGCAGAACATCCAACACTCCGAGCCGATTTTCCTGCTGCTGTTGCTGTGTATTGCTGTGCTCGCGACGCTCGCCAAGCGCTTCAAGACTCCTTATCCCATCGTGCTGGTAATTGCCGGCCTGTTTCTCAGCCTGATCCCACGCATGCCGCGCATCGAACTGAATCCGGAAGTCGTTTTCCTGCTGTTCCTGCCGCCGCTACTCTTCTCGGCGGCGTTCCAGACTTCCTGGCGCGACTTTCGTTACAACATTTCCAGCATTTCGCTGCTCGCGCTTGGCCTGGTTTCGTTCACCGTGTATGGCGTAGCCTTCGCCTCGCACTGGATTTTGCCCGACTTCACTTGGAAGCTCGGCTTGGTTCTCGGCGCGGTGATCTGCACCACCGATGCCATCGCTGCAACGTCCATTACCCGCCGGCTGGGATTACCGCAAAGAGTCACCGACGTGATCGAAGGCGAGAGCCTGGTGAACGACGCCAGCGGCCTGCTCGCGCTGCAGCTGACCATCGCGATGGTGGTCACCGGGCATACACCGTCGCTTCAGGAGCGCATGAGGCTGTTGCTCTACCTGATCGCCAGCAGCATCGTGATTGGCTTGGTAATCGCGAAGCTACTGGCATGGCTGATCAAGCAAATCACTGATGCGCCCGTGGAAATTACGCTCAGTATCATCACGCCGTACTTTGCGTATCTCGCGGCGGAAAGCGTGCACTCCTCGGGCGTACTAGCGACGGTGGTGTGCGGAATGTATTTAGGCCACGAGAGCTCGTTGTATTTTTCCACCCGCGCGCGGCTGCAGGGCGCGGCCGTGTGGGAAACTCTCAGCTTCGTGCTCAATGGCATCGTTTTTATTCTGATCGGATTGCAACTTCCTTACATCCTGGGCGAGATTCGCAATCACAGCCTCTTTCACTTGATCCTCATCGGCCTGCTGGTCAGCGCTGTGGTAATCGTCTTGCGGCTGGTTTGGATGTACCCCGGCGTCTGGGCGTCGAACTGGCTCCGACGCCACGCTCAACATCAGCAGGTCACAATGCCGAGCGCGGGAACTATCTTTATTGTCGGCTGGACGGGCATGCGCGGCGTCGTGGCGCTGGCTGCCGCGATTTCCTTGCCCCGGGCGCTGCAGGACGGCTCTCCCTTCCCACAGCGAAATCTGATTATTTTCCTCACGTTCTGCGTGATTTTCGTGACGCTGGTGTTTCAAGGCTTGTCGCTGCCGTTTTTCATTCGCCGCCTGGGCTTGGCCAGCGCTGTGGTGAAGAATCCGGAGGAGGAGCGCGCGCGCTACGCGATGATCGAGGCTGCGCTAGCCTATCTGGAACACGCGCGCGAACTGGACGAAGCCGGCTTTGCGCCGGTGTACAAGGACCTGATTCGCATACAAAAACATCACCTGAATTTATTGCCAGGTGATCGCACCGTAGAAACGGGCTACACGCCGGAAGATTACGTTCGTTATCGCGAGCTCACGAAGAATATCCGCGCCCTGCAGCGCGCGGCTCTGCTGAATATGCGCAATCACAATAAAATTAATGATGAAGTGTTGCGGCGGCTCGAGCAGGAACTCGATCTTTTCGAAATGCGCTATGCGAGTTCGCAGTAGAGTGGCGGGAGGATCCCCAGAAATGAAATTATTTTGTGCGTTGCTGATTTCGCTGGTGCTGGCGCCCGCTGGCTTTCCGCAAGCCAAACCTGCGCAAACGAAAACTGCCGACGCTGACCGGCTCGGGCTTACCTGCACGCAAATCCTGCAAATGACTTCCACGGCGTGGGTGGCGCAATTCGCGGAAAAAGCCCGCACGTCAAACAAGGCGGCTGGGGTGCCGACGGTTCGGGCCATCACCGTCTATGGAAAATGCTATGAAGCGCGTACGAGCCAGGTGGCCGCGTCACTGGGCAAAAGCGGCAGGGGACCGCTGATGGGCGCGCTGGGAAACTTCCGCGATTTTCAGCAGGCGTTAGATGATTTCACCGTGAAGGCTCTGGCCGCGTCGAGTAAAGCGCCCGGTACGCAGGAAGCCGCCTATGCCGCGCTGTACGAGAAACAGTTTCGCTACGAGTTCTACCAGAAATACGCGCTAAGACTTTCTGAAAACCGACCGCTGACTGCCGAAGAAGCCGCCGAATATTCCAAAGCTAAGAATCGTTTTGGCGAATTTCTCGGATTGCTGCCGGAAGACCAGGCGCACATCATTCACGCCGCCTTCAGCCACATTTTCGATTCGGGCCCGGTCAGCGACGTCACCAAGCTGGAGCTGTACCGCTTCGCCATCTCTGTTCTGGAATCGCCGAAAGACAAGCCCTTCTCCGCGCCGCCGTTTTGACCATCGCGCCGGTGTCTGCTAGGCTCGTTCGTTCCTTTCCTGGGAGAGAACAACTTGAAATCTCGGACCGTGTTTGCGCTCGCGTTGATCGCGGGTTTTTTCTGTGCTGGCGCACTCCGCGCCCAAGTGAACGATGGCACCAAGCGGCTTTCTCACGACATCTTCAAGCAGCTGGTTGAGATCAACACCACGGATTCCGTGGGCAGCACCACGATTGCTGCTGAGGCGATGGCCAAGCGCCTGCTCGATGCTGGTTTTCCTGCGAGCGACGTGCAGGTGCTCGGAGCGAACGAGCGCAAAGGCAACATGGTCGCGCGCATTCACGGCACCGGCGCGAAAAAGCCGCTACTCTTCATCTGCCATCTCGACGTGGTCGAAGCGCGCCGCGCCGATTGGTCCATGGATCCGTTCCAGTTCATCGAAAAGGACGGCTACTTTTACGGCCGCGGCACCGGAGACATCAAGGACGGCGACACGTTTCTCGTCACCACCTTCATTCGCCTGAAGCAGGAACATTACCAACCAGATCGCGATTTGATTCTCGCGCTCACCGCCGATGAAGAGGGCGGAGCGTTCAACGGTGTCGCGTGGTTGATCAAGAATCATCGCGATTTGATCGATGCGGAATACGTAATTAATCCCGACGCCGGTGACTTCGAACTCGACAACGGCAAACACTTGCTGGTCGGCATTCAAGCCAGCGAAAAGCTGTATCAGGATTTCGATCTGAAGGTTACCAATCCCGGCGGACACAGTTCGCTGCCCACTTCCGAGAATGCGATTTACCAGCTTGCCGGCGGCTTGACGCGCCTGGAAAAATATCAATTTCCGTTCGAGCTCAACGAGGTCACGCGCGAATATTTCAAGCAGGAAGCAGACATCGTCGGCGGCCAAACCGGTGCGGACATGAAGGGTATCCTGCAAACGCCGCCTGATCCCGCCGCACTCGCGCGGCTTTCTGCGATTCCTTATTACAACGCGCGGTTTCGCACGACCTGCGTTGCCACGCGGCTGGACGGCGGCCACGCCAACAACGCATTGCCGGGAATGGCGCGCGCCAATGTGAACTGCCGCATTCTGCCAGGCCATTCGGGAGACGAAATCGAAACCACGCTGGTGAAAGTGCTCGACGACTCGCACATCGTTGTCACGCATGCGCCCGGTCTTGCGTCCAGCGGTATACCCAACCCGCCATCGCCGCTGCGACCCGACCTGATGGCCGCGCTGACAAAGGTCGCGAATGAAATGTGGCCTGGCATACCGATCATTCCCGTAATGGACGCGGGCGCGAGCGATGGCGCAATTTCCCGCGCGGCTGGACTTCCCACGTATGGGCTGCCCGGATTATTTATGGATGTGGACGATGATCGTTCGCACGGCCGCGATGAACGCGTGCGCGTCGCTTCCTTCTACGACGGCGTGGATTTCTACTATCGCCTGGTCAAAGCGCTCTCTTCTCCGCAATGATCGTCCACTGCAGAAGAATCGGCAGCGCGGGGATGGCGGACCGGCGCCGCAATCGAAAAACGGGTCAACAAACGAGTAACAATTGAGCCAGTCATGAATTTCATGCGCAGCGGAATTCTGGCAGTCTCGCAGAATCAGTGGATGCGCGAACACGCGCCCCGCTTCGGATTCATGCGCCGCGCCGCCGCGCGTTTCCTGGCGGGGGAAGATGTGCAGGATGCCGTCACCGCCGCGCGCTCGCTTGCCGCGAATGGCATGCAGTCGGTGCTATCGCATCTGGGTGAAAATATTACCAGCCGCGACGAAGCCGCGGAGGTGACGCGCCATTTTCTGGAGCTTTACGATCGCATACTCGGTGCCGGCATTCCGGCGGAAATCACCGTGAAGCTCAGCCAGCTCGGCCTCGACCTCGACCCGAACTTCTGCTACGAAAATCTCGCGAAGCTCATCGAAAAAACGCCTGCCGACAAAATCCTCTGGATTGACATGGAGGGAAGTCCTTACGTGGACGTTTCTCTGGAGCTCTATCGCCGCGCGCGCAAGGCCTACTCCAACGTCGGCATATGCCTGCAGGCCTATCTCTACCGCACGGAAAAAGACCTCGACACGTTGATTCCGGAGGGCGCGGCGATTCGCCTGGTGAAGGGCGCGTACAACGAGCCAGCGGAAATTGCCTTTCCCAAGAAGAAAGATGTGGACGAAAATTTCCTGCATCTCGCGCAGCGTCTGCTCAGCCCAGAAGCGCGGCGCGCCCGCGTGCGCGTGGCTGTGGCGACCCACGATCGTGCGTTGATCGCCAGAATAATTGCCTGGGCCGCGGATCAGCACGTGCCCAATAATTTGCTGGAATTTCAAATGCTTTACGGAATTCAGCGTGATGAGCAACTGCGACTGGTGCAAGCCGGATACCGCTGCGGCGTGCTGATCTCCTACGGCACGTTCTGGTTTCCCTGGTTCATGCGCCGCCTGGCCGAGCGCCCGGCGAACGTGTTGTTCCTCGCAAAAAACCTGTTCTCGAATTAAAGGCAGGAACTTCCTAGCGGGTTCGTTCGTCTCTTTCGATTTTTCCGTCGCGCAGCCGGATCACGCGATGCGCATGCGCCGCAATGTCTGATTCGTGGGTAACGAGGATGATGGTATTACCCTGCCCGTGCAATCGCGCGAACAGGGCCATGATTTCTTCGCCGGTCTGTGAATCAAGATTTCCCGTCGGCTCATCCGCCAGCAGTATGGAGGGGTTGTTCACCAGCGCGCGCGCAATCGCCACGCGTTGGCGCTGCCCGCCGGAAAGCTCATTCGGCTTGTGCATCATGCGCTCGCTCAAATCCACCTGCTGCAACGCCTTTTTCGCGCGTCCCAGGCGCTCTTCCGAAGCCGTGCCGTTGTAAATCATCGGCAATTCCACATTGTGCAGGGCGGTGGCGCGCGGCAATAAATTGAAGGTCTGAAAAACGAAGCCGATTTCCTTGTTGCGGATGTAGGCCAGCTCGTCGTCATCCAACTGGCTCACTAATCTGCCGGCCAGCCAGTAGCTGCCCTTCGTGGGAGTATCCAGGCATCCAATCAAATTCATCAGCGTGGATTTTCCCGAACCGGAGGGACCCATGATGGCGACGTACTCGCCCTTGTGAATCTCGATGGTGACGCCGCGCAGCGCGTGCAGCTTCTCCGCGCCCATTTCATACGTCTTCCACAGCTCCTCGGTCTGAATGACGATCCCTGTGTCAACGAGGTCCTGCCGGAAATTTTGCGACGGGGCGATTTCTTCCACGGCCATGTACAGGCGCTCCTGAATTCCTCTTACTTACGTCGCGGACTCTTCGCGCTTCGGCGTGGAATTATCCACTTTCACGGCGGCGCCCGGGCGCAGCGTGCGCAGAGCTTTATAATTGCCGATTACGATTTCGTCGCCTTCCTTCAGTCCGGTGGTAATTTCGATGTCCGTGACGCCGGTGATTCCCGTTTGCACCGGAACGAACTCCGCCTTCTTGCCGCGGATCACAAAAACGCCCTGCACGTCCACCTTCTGCTGCGCGTCGGCCGTAGCGGACGGCTTCGATGCCGCCAGGGTCACGTTGCTCCCGTGTTCCTTCTGCGCTTCTTCCAGATCTTTCTGCGTGCGCACCGCCAGCGCCTGAATCGGAATCGTCAGGATGCCCTTCTTCTGTTCCGTCTGAATCTTCGCGCTCGCGGAAAGCCCCGGGCGAAGATCGATCGGCGGATTATCAATCGTCACCACCACTTTGAAATCGCGCGCTTCCTGCGTGTTCGCGGTGGCCTGGGTGGTGGCGGCTTGTCCCGACGAGCGCAAAATCGCCAGCTCGCCTACCTGGGTTACGTGCCCCTTGAAAATCTTTCCAGGAATAGCGTCAATGGTGACGTCGGCTGGATTTCCCTCGCGCACATTGGTGATATCGGTTTCGTCCACTTTCACTTCTGACGTGACCACGCTCATATCCGAGATGGTCATCAGGAAACTGCCTTCGGCGTTCTGGATCCCGGGCACCACGTTCTCGCCCACCCGCACCGCGATGTAACTCACGATCCCGTCAATCGGGGCCACGTAGGTGGTTTTCCGCAAGACGTCCTTGGTATGCTTCAGCACCGCGCTGGCCTGGTCCAGGTTGTACCGCGATTGCTCACGCCCCGCACGGCTTTGTTCCACTTGCGCCTTCAGCGCGTTCAGACCGGCGGAAGCGGCGTCGTAGGTGGCTTTGCTTGCGTCGTAATCCGATTTGGCGATGAGTTGTTCTTTATACAGCTGCTGCGCCCGCTCCCAATCGAATTTCGCCTTCTCCAGGTCCGCCTGGCGTTGCGCCAAGGTGGCTACCGCCGAGTCATAACTGGCAGCCGCGGCGCGCACGGATGCTTCGGTGGAATCAATCGCCGCCTGCTGCGCCTGCACGTCGGCTCCGGGCTGGATGTTCTCCAGCCGCAGCAAAATGTCGCCCTTCTTCACGTGGTCGCCTTCTTTCACCACGATCTCGGTAATCTTTCCGATGCCTTCGCCCAGGACGTTCGTGTAATTCTTCGGCCGGATTTCGCCGGATGCGGTCACGATGGACGTGAGGTCCGCCTTCATCACGTGCCCAGTCTGCACCGCCACCACGCCCTTATTAACCTGGTAGGCGCTGAACCAAGCCATCCCCCCAAGCACGAGGACGACACCCGCACCAATCGTTGCTTTTTGCCACGTTTTCATTGCTTTACCCTTGGACTCGCCCCGAGAGGCGACAGTATTACCATGACCTAATTACGTTCCGGGGACACAAAATGTTTCTCGGTGAACGTTAGACGTCCGCGCGGACAGAAAGACAGGCGCGAATATGACATTTCGGAGGGCGCCGCTCTGTATAACTGTTCTGCAGGCCCCAGACGGTAGCTACGCACACGCCACGCCACTACACACACGCCACGTTTCCCACACTACTCCGCGGGCGCAACTTTGCACCGGCCACGCGGCAGGCGCATCCCTTTCATCGCTGCCCTATTGTAGAGCTAATTAGGCACCAAGAGAATAGGGCATCGGAGATCTCCGAGGCCTCCGAGGAATTCCGGCAGCCGTTGATTCCCAATTGGGGATTCTGACGCAGCGACAACCCGCCCCCCACCCTCAGTTATCCCTTCCGTGCTTCGTACCGTTAAGGTCTAGGCAACCCCGCAGCCACCATCCGATTCCAATGGTTCAAGGCCAGTTAGGGGGTTCCGGCATTGACCTGTACCGTTGGACAGGATAGAATTCCGTGCCTCGGGGCAAAGGCTTAACTATGCGTGCTATGGTCAAGGTGTTTCTTTTCGGCGTTTTAGCTTGCGCAGTGGTGTACGTACCAAGGGTCTCGGCTCAAGGTGAGTCTCCCACTCAGCAGCCGGAGCAAACCGACAAAAAGACTGCGAAGCAAGCCGCCAAGGAACGCTCCAAGCGCGACAAAGATCTATTCAACGAACTCGATTCCCAATATAAGAAATGGTTGAACGAAGACGTCGTCTACATCATTTCGCCCGAAGAGCGTAGTTCGTTCCTTCATCTTTCCACCAACGAAGAGCGCGAGCAATTCATCGAAGCATTCTGGCAACGCCGCAATCCTGACCCGGACTCTGCTGAAAATACTTTCAAGGAAGAGCACTACCGCCGCATCGCCTACGCCAACGAGCATTTTTCCTCCGGTATTCCCGGCTGGAAAACCGATCGCGGCAGAATCTACATCATGTGGGGCCCCGCGGATGAAGTTCAATCGCATCCGTCGGGTGGCAGCTACGACCGTCCAGCCTCCGAAGGCGGCGGCGAAACTTCCACGTACCCGTTCGAAGATTGGCGCTACCGCTATCTCGAAGGGATTGGCGAAAACGTTGAAATCGAATTCGTAGATCCCACTATGAGCGGTGAGTACAAGCTCACCATGGACCCCAGCGAGAAAGACGCCTTGCTTTACGTTCCTGGCGCCGGTCTTACGCAAATGGAAGCCATGGGCATGTCCAGCAAGACCGCCCGTTTCAACAACACGGACGGCACCCATGACGCACAATCCATGGGCATGACTCCGGAAACCATGCAGGAATTCTCGCGCCTGGAACTGTATGCGAAGATTCAGCAAGCTCCTCCGGTAAAGTTTAAGGACCTCGAAGCGGTGGTCTCATCCCGCTTGGTTCGCGATCAAGTGAAATTCCAGTACCGCACTGACTTCCTGCGCATTACGTCGGACACGGTTCTGGTGCCGATCACCATTCAAATCCCCACGCGCCAGCTTAGCTTTCAGCAGAAGAACGGCGTGGAGTCCGCCAACGTCAATCTGTTTTGCCGCGTCACCAGCCTTAGCGGCCGCATCGTCAACACGTTTGAAGACACAGTCCGTCGCGACGTTCCGTCCTCATTGCTGCAGCAATCGCTCGCGACCGCGTCGATCTACCAAAAGGCTATCCCGCTCAGCCCCGGGCTCTATCGCCTCGACATCGTGTTGAAGGACACGAACAACGGCAATGTCGGCGTCGTCAATACCCGCTTGGCCGTCCCGCGCTTTGAAGACGACAGCCTTTCATCCAGCACACTGATCCTTGCCGACGAAATTAAGCGCGTCTCCAATCACGATATCGGCTTGGGCCAGTTCGTCCTGGGCGACGTGAAAGTCCGCCCGCGCATTGATTCTTCCTTCACCGCCAGCGATGAAATGGGCGTCTTCCTCCAGATCTATAACCTCAAGGTGGACGATAAGACCCACAAGGCCGACGCCACCGTGCAATATCGCGTGACCCTGGACAAGGAAAATGACCCAGTCCTGAAATACGATCTCGGCGGAGACAAACTGCCTCTGCACGGCGAAGAAATGACGCTGCAGAACATCATCACGCTCGGCTCGCTGAAGCCCGGCAAGTACAAACTGGAAGTCGCTGTCACCGACAACCTGACCAAGAAAACCATCACTCCGGCTACGGAATTTACCGTCCGGCCAACCGGTGCGCCACCGCCTCAGGCGAAGTGAACATTATGAATCTGCGGACGATTCGCTCCATGGGCCTTGGCATGATCCTATGCCTCTCTTGGTGCGCGCTCGCCGCTCCGCTGCTGGCCGCGCCGGCCTCTGGAAAGATAACTGGATTGGTCGTGGACTCCACCGGAACTCCTCAGATGGGCGCCACCGTGATTATTTCCTCCGATCGGCTCCTCAGCAGCATGGGCTTCCAGTTGCTGACCAACGAGCACGGTCGCTTTTCCAGCGCCACCCTGCCTGCCGGCGTTTATTCCGTTAAGGTAACTCTGGCGGGCTTCCTCCCGGCGGTGGAGCAGGATATTCAGGTGCGCGATGAGCACACCACGCTGCTCGAAATCGTTCTCGGCTCCGTCTTCAGCTCCCTGGAAAGATTGCGCCGCCAGCCCGATCAACAAGTCTCTTCCGACGATTGGAGTTGGGTGCTTCGCACCTCCGCTGCCACGCGGCCCGTCCTGCGCTGGCAGGATGGCGACGTCGTTCTCGGCGCCCGCGCCAATCCCTTCGAAAAAGGGCAAGACCAGTCCGCGCGCACGCGCTTGGAATTTACCTCCGGCTCCGATCACCCCGGTTCCATTTCCAATCTCGCGGACACTCCCGGCAGCGCTTTTGCTTATGATTACGGGCTGGGCGGGCTTGGCAATCTGCTGATCGCAGGCCAGTTCAGCTACGACGCGGGCTCGGAGTCCAACGGCTTCGTCGCGCAGTGGCTCCCTTCCGGCGATTCCAGCGCGGGCCCCGTAACCACTTTCTTGATTCGCGAATCCCAGCTGGGCGACGCCGGTCCCACGTTCCACGGTTTGCGGATGTCTCACGATTCTTCCTTCCAATTGGGCGATCGCGTTAGCATTCGCTATGGCGCCGATTTCCTGATGGCGAGCTTGGGACTGACAACCACATCCGTGCGGCCGCGCGCGGAAATGGCAGTGCGGATCACGCCCACATGGCAAGCCTCCGTGCTGGTCACCACCAATACTTGGCAAGATTCCGCCGGCGCTCCGGGGGATCTACAATCCACGATCAACCAGCTTGACGCATTTCCCACTTTGTTGCTGCGCGCCGGTCATCCTGTCCTGGAAGATGATCTGCACGCCGAAATTGCCGTCGAGCATGACCTCACCAAGAAATCCAGCGTCACCGCCGCCGTATTTAACGACCACTCCGGCAACACCGCCATCTTCGGCCACGGCAATTTCTCGGGGCCGGATTATTTGCCCGACTATTTTTCCAACGTTTTCGCCTATGACGCTGGCAGCTTTAATTCCTTGGGCGCGCGACTGGTTTATCAGCAGAAACTCGCTGGCAATCTGGACATGACTTTGATTTACGCCTATGCGGGAGCGCTGGCGCCCACCGAAGATCCCGCCCAAGGCGCGCTGCGCAATCAGTTGGACTCGCAATACCGCTCCAGCGCGTCCACCCGGTTTTCCGCCGCCATTCCCCGCACTGGCACAAAAATCGTCTCTAGCTATAAATGGATCAGTGGGCCCGCGGTCTCCCCGCAGGACGCCTACGGCCAATCCACTTACCACATCGATCCTTACCTGAGCGTCCAGGTTCGCCAGCGCTTGCCCGGTTTCATCCCCGGTCACGCCGAAATCCTGGCCGATTGCGGCAACCTGCTCGCTCAAGGTTACGTGACCCTTGCCACCAACGACGGCCGGATCGTCCTCGTGCCGGCCTATCGCTTCTTCCGCGGCGGCTTGAGCTTCCAGTTTTAGGTACTGCCACGCTATTGTAATTGGGAAGCTACCTTCCACAAATGGTATGAGAGAAACTCCTGGCTCCGGCTGCTTCTGTAACCTGCTGACAAACAAGCGCTTACATATTTCGGAATCTGTGATTCGCTGGAAGTTGACGTGCTACCATTCTAATCCAAGGAAATTGGTGTACTCAGATGAACGATAGTCTGCGCATGCGACTCGGAGCGGTGATCTTGGCCCTCCTCACATTGGCAGCTATTGTTTTTGCCGTTTTGAACTTCCAGCAGCGCTCCCTGTACGTTCTTCCCGATGACGGCGTCACTTGGATGGATTCTCCGCAGGGCGTCGCCGCCTGGCACGTGGTCGCGGATTCACCCGGCGCGAAGGCGGGCATCCGCCAGGGCGATATAGTCGAAACCGTCCGGGGCATGACCATCCACCGCGCCGTGGACGTCACGCGCGTGCTGTTCCACGTGGGTCCCTGGACCGAAATCCGCTACCAACTGCTGCGCGACGGGCGCACCTTCGAAACGCCGCTGGTCACCGCGCCGCAAGAGAATCCCTCCTCCATTGAAAACTATCTGCGTGTCCTCGGCCTGCTTTACCTGTTCATCGGCCTGTTCATTTTTGTGCGCCGTTGGAACGCGCCGCGCGCGATTCATTTCTACATTTTCTGCCTGGTCTCTTTCGTCCTTTACAGTTTTCATTACAGCGGAAAGCTGAATTCCTTCGACTGGATTATTTATTGGGCCAACGTTGTGGCGCTCTTGCTGCAACCCGCCATGCTGGTGCACTTCGCGCTGGTATTTCCCGAAAGGCGCGGCACTTTGTGGCCCAAGCTAGCGCTCGTTTACAGCGTTCCCACGGCGCTCTTGACGCTGCACCTGTTCATTGCCACTGGCACGCTGGATTTCCTTCCGGCGTTTGGCACGCGCTACTGGCTCGATAAAATCGAACAGGTCAACCTGGGAATCTATTTTGTCCTGGCCGCCTTCATTTTCTTTTTCAGTTTTCGTCGCGCTCCCAGCGGCGTGTTGCGCCAACAATTGAAGTGGGTCACCGCCGGAGCCTTTGCCGGCAGCTTACCTTTCGTCTTCCTCTATATCGTGCCTTACGCCTTGGGCATCGTTCCTCCGCCCTGGATGAAATTGTCCGTATATTCGCTCGCGCTGATTCCGCTTTGTTTCGGCTACGCCATCATCCGTTACCGCCTGATGGACGTGGACATCATTTTCAAGCGAGGCTTGTCTTACACCTTCGCCACTGCCGCCGTCGTCGGCATTTATTTCGCGTTGATCGCGGTTATCGGCGAACTTTTCCACCGCCCGGGCCTTTCCACCGGACCGGCGGGCGGCATTATCGCGATCGTCGTCGCCGCGTTCTTGATCGAGCCTCTGCGCGAGTGGGTGCAGACGCGCCTGGACCGTTTCTTCTACCGCGATCGCCTGGATTACCGCCGCACCCTGATCGAATTCGGCCGCGCGCTCACCAACGAAGTGCGCCTGGAACCGCTGGTCGGCTCCGTGCTCGATCGTGTATCACAGACCCTGCTTGTAGACCGCCTCGCCGTGTTCCTGGAAGATCCCGCGTCGCCCGGACAGTTCGTGCTTTCGCGTTCCATGGGTTTGCGCCCCGAAGGGCCGCTGGATTTGTCGTTCCTCGATCCCGCTCGTCCGGCGTTCGAGCGCGGCTGCCTGTTTTTCGAATCGGCGCGCACCGCCTTGCAGGAATCCGAATCCGTTCGTCGCACTCTCGAAGAGCTCGACCTGAACTATTTCATTCCTTGTCGTTTCCGTGAACGCACCGTCGCGGTTCTGGGCCTCGGCAAGACCGTGGACGGTGATTACCTTTCCAGTGACGACCTCGAACTGCTTTTCACCATCGCCGGATACGTCGCCATCGCTATCGAAAACGCCGGTCTCTATCATTCCCTCGAACAGAAAGCGATGCAGATCGAGCGCCTGAAAGATTTCAGCGAGAACATCGTGGAGTCGCTGAAGATCGGCGTTGTCACTGTGGACCTGGAAGACCGCATCGAATCCTGGAATCCGCAACTCGAGGACTTGCTCGCCATTCCGCGCGCCGAAGCGCTGCAGCGCCGCTTGCCGGAAGTGCTGCCGCAGGATCTGGTGGCCGAAATTACTTCACGCGCGGCCAGCGATCATGTTTCCGGCATCTACAAGTTCCGCCTGAACACGCGCGCCGGACGTCACCTGGTGATCAACGCATCCATCGCGCCGCTGGTAGGCAAAAATGGCGCGCGTCTGGGCCGTTTGATCTTGCTCGACGACATCACGCAGCGCGTGCGCCTGGAAGACCAAATGGTGCAGACCGAAAAGCTCACGTCGCTCGGTCTGCTGGCCGCGGGTGTGGCGCACGAAGTGAATACGCCACTCGCGGTGATTTCCAATTATATCCAGATGCTCGCCAAGCAGATTCCCGCGGACGATCCGCGCCAGAAAACCATCGAGCGCATCGTCAAGCAGACCTTCCGCGCCAGCGAGATCGTCAACAACCTCCTGAATTTCTCACGCACTGGCGCCGCCGAATTCATCGAAGTGGATATCAACAACGTCCTCGAAGAAACGCTCACGCTCGTCCAACACCCATTCAAGACCGCGCAGGTGAATGTCGTCAAGAATTACAACAAACAATTGCCGCCAGTGCTGGGTTCCATGACCCGCCTGCAGCAAGTCTTCCTGAATCTTTTCATGAACGCGCGCGACGCCATGCCGCAAGGCGGCTTGCTCGAAGTTCGCACCGGAGCGCAGAACGGCTCCGTGGAAATCGAAGTCACTGACACGGGCTCGGGGATTCCTCCCGAGCACCTCCACCGTATTTTCGATCCATTCTTTACAACCAAGGCCACCGGACGGGGCACCGGGCTGGGTCTTTCGGTGAGCTACGGCATCATTAAAGAGCACGCCGGCAAAGTCGACGTACGCTCAACTCCAGGCAAAGGCACTTCCTTCCGCCTGGAATTTCCCGTAGCTAGGAAAGCCGTCCATGCCTAGAGGTTCGATTCTCGTTGTTGATGATGAAATTGAAATCAGGGAAGGACTCGAAGCTCTGCTTACTTCCGAAAGTTTTCAAGTCACTCTCGCCGAAACCGGCGAGGCCGGGCTGCAGAAGCTCGAAGATCAACCTTTCGATCTGATGCTGCTGGACGTGAGCCTACCCGATCGCAATGGCCTGGAATTGCTGCGCGAAATCCGCCGCCGCGATCCGCAGCTCTCCGTCATTTTGATCACTGCGTTCGGCTCGATCGATATGGCTCGCGCGGCCTTTAAAGGCGGCGCGCAGGACTTCATCACCAAGCCGTGGTCCAACGACGAATTGATCGCCCAGATTTCTCTGGCGATCGAAGGCCGGCGCCTGCGCGATGAGAACGTCCAGCTGAAGCGCGCTCTGAAACAGCGCTACAATTTCCCGAACATCGTCGGCAAGAGCGACAAGATGCAGGCCGTCTTCGACCTCGTCACTCAAGTCGCGCCGTCCCGCTCCACCGTGCTGATCTCCGGCGAAAGCGGCACCGGAAAAGAAGTCATCGCGAAAGCCATCCATTCCGCGTCCACGCGCGCCGACAAAGCTTTCATCCCCATCAATACCGGTTCCATTCCCGTGGACTTGCTCGAATCGCAGCTTTTCGGCCACGTGAAGGGCGCGTTCACCAGCGCCGTCGCGTCGAAAAAAGGACTCTTCGAAGTGGCGGATCAGGGCACGATTTTTTTCGATGAAATCTCGACGATCGGTCCCGAAACGCAGGCCAAGCTGCTGCGCGTGATTCAAGAGCGTGAATTCATGCGCCTGGGCGGCACCGAAACCATCAAAGTTGACGTGCGCATCCTCGCCGCTTCTAACGAAGATCTCAGCAAGCTGGTGCGCGACGGCCGCTTCCGCGAGGATTTGTTTCATCGCTTGAACGTCATCTCTCTGCACCTTCCGCCGCTGCGCGATCGCAAGGAAGATATCCCGCTTTTGATCGACCGTTTCCTCGGCCAGTTCTGCACCGACAACGGCAAACCGCCGCGCCTCTTCACTCACGGCGCCATGAAACTTCTGATGGATTACGATTGGCCCGGCAACGTGCGCGAACTCGAAAACGTCGTCGAACGCGCTGTCGTTTTGTCCACTCAAGAATCCATGGATGCCGATATTCTTCCCGAAAGCGTTCGCACCCGCGAAATTGTCCGCGGCGTCCGCTTGCAGCTCGCGGAATTTTTGCCACCTCTTCCCGGACAAGTTGGCGGCGCGGGCACCGCGCCTTCGCTCTTCGAAATACTGGAAGAGGTCGAGCGCCGCATCATCGTGGACATGCTCGAGCGCACTAACTGGAATCAGACCGAAGCATCCGAGCGTTTCCAGGTGCCGCTCTCGACGCTGAATCAAAAAATAAAACGCCTCGGCATCGAAACCCGCCGCCGCAGCATGTCTCCGCGCGGCCCCGGCGGGTTCGGCGAAGAGCCGGGCGAATTCGCCGCCGGCAAATAACGCATCTCTGCATCCGCGCAGCATGCGTCCGTGCGACGTCCGTGCGGCATCCGCGCGCCGTCTCGCGCTCGCCTTCGCACGCAATACACCCATCATCTTTCGTTGCCAACTAAAGCACGGCCGCCCGTCACTGTCTTTGACTTGAGCAAACTCCAACCCTAAGCTGGCTACGAAGACATCTCACAAGCTCGAAACAAGAGACCCAGTGCCGCAATGTCAGCAATGCGCAAAGCCATTCGAATCGTCCGCGCTTTTCGGTGAAATTTGCCCGGAATGTGCCGCGGAGACTCGTGCCAACTCCACATCGGCCGTGCAGGCAGGCGGTTTCTGGAACGAATCGCGCGACTTGCGTTTGCGCGTCCCCTGGTTGACGTCGCTGCTCGCTTCTTTGATCGTCGCCACTTACGGTCTCCAGGTTTTTGCAGATCATTCCAAGCCCAAAAATCCCTTCGATCCCGTGTTACTCGCGATCGGCATGAAGGGCGAAGCGGTCTTCGCCGGCCAGTGGTGGCGCGTAGTCACCGCTATTTTCGTGCACATCGATCTGTATCACTTGCTCTCCAACCTTTGTTTCCTGCTGCTCTTCGGCACCATCGCTGAGTCCGTTTTTCAGCGCGCCGGCTACTTTGCTCTTTGGTTTCTTACCGGCATCGCGGGCAGCATGGCGCAATTGGTCGCTCTTTCGCCCCAATACTACGGATTTGGGGCGAGCGGCGTAGCCTTCGGCCTGGTCGGCGCACTTTGGGCCGCGTATTGCCTGGAGCGCGCGCCATCCACGATCAGGCGGCGCTGGACCATCGTTATCCTTCTCGGATTTTTCATCATCCTCGGATTATTGCCGGACTGGCTCCAAGCTCATTCATTCAATGCAGCGCACCTCGGCGGCCTGCTCGCCGGAATGATCCTCGGCTTGGTTATTCCCGTTCGCACTTCGCCTGCCCCCGTGCGCCGGCTCTGTGTCATCGTCGCGATTGCCGCGATTGTGTTTCTGGGCTGCGCGAAAATCGCTCGCGCCAAGCACGCACCGCCATTACTTCAGACTGGCCGCGGCTCCGCCGCCGGCCCGTCGGATTCGCCTGCTGTTGCGCAGCGTCCGCGATAACTTCGAACGCGTGAAAGCCACGTTATTACTAGCCCGCGCAGTGATATTATTCGTCGCCAGAGCAGAGTACGGAGCGCACTAAATGTTTCACACGCGCTCGCTGGCGACGCACGACGCGTGATGCGCACGCCGCACGCGCGCCCAAAATATTGCACGCACAAGGAGCGGTTCTTTTCCGCTGACGAATGGCATCGGTTAGGGAAACCACTCCTCGATCAGACGAAGGCCTGCGCCGCCAGCTCGGCCTGGGCTCTGCCGGCGCAGTCGTCGCGGGTGAAGCGATCGCCGTCGGCATCTTTCTCACGCCCGCCGGCATGGCCAAATCTCTCGCCTCGCCCTTCTGGCTACTCATCGTCTGGCTCGCCGTCGGCGCGATGACACTTTGCGGCGCGCTCTGCTTCGGCGAACTCGCTGGACGTTTCCCGAGTGCGGGCGGCCCGTACGTGTACCTGCGTGAAGGATTCGGCCCTCTCACTGCCTTCCTCTATGGATGGATGAGCCTGTTGGTCCTTGATCCCGGACTCACTGCGGCATTCGCCGTGGGATTCGCAGCGTATGCGGCCTACATTTTTTACTGGCCGCCGTTGATCGTAAAAATCGCCGCCGTCATCGCCATCTGGGCGGTCTGCCTGTTGAACATCGTCAGCACGCGAATTAGCGCAGGCTTTCTGCGCTGGATTACCTGGCTGAAATTTGCCGTGCTTGCCACTCTCACCGTTTGGGCGCTCGTGTTTCGCCTCGGCTCCTGGTCCAATTTCGTTCCGTTCGTCGCACAGGGTTCTGGCGCGTTGCCATTGGCGCCGGCCCTGGGTGGTGCCTTGGTCGGCGCCTTCTTCTGCTTCGGCGGTTGGTGGGATGCCGCAAAAATTGCCGGCGAAGTGCGCGACCCGGGCCGCACGCTTCCGCGCGCTCTGGCTCTTGGCGTGATTGCGGTCACTACCGTGTATATCGTCATCAGCGCCGTTTTTATTTATCTCGTGCCCATCGAAAAGGTCTCCTCCGACGGCACCTTCGTTGCGCAGGCAGGAGAAGTCCTATTCGGTCCTGCTGGCGGCATTGTTTTTGCTGCGATCGTCATCGTGTGTGTGCTCGGTAGCCTGGCAGCATTTATAATGTCCGCGCCACGCGTGTACTACGCGATGGCTCGCGACGGCTTGTTTCTGAAATCCGTGGCCCGCATCCACCCGCGTTTCGGCACGCCCGCGCGCGCCATCACGGTTCAGGGCGTCATCGCCTCCATTCTCGTGGCATTAGGCTCCTTCGAACAGATCATCGCGTATTTCTTTTTCGTCGCGGTTCTGTTTCTCGGTCTCACGGTTGTGGGTCTCTTCGTAATTCGCCGCAAACCGCGGCAAGCGGAAACAATAATCCTCACCGTGGGCTATCCGTTCACGCCTATTGCGTTCTTGACGCTCCAAACTGTTATGCTGCTTCTCCTAGCGACCCGTAATCCACGAGAAGCCGCGCTCGGCTCGGCTGTGGTGCTGGCAGGCTGGCCCGTTTTTGTCTTGAGCCCGAAGATCCTTGGGTGGATTCGCCGGCGTCGCGCCGCGTAGGGAGGCCCCGATGTCAAACGATGAAGAAAGAAAATCGCCGAACCCCGGTGTGGTTCCTGATTCCGCACCTGAAAAATACGCTACAAAAATCCGCATCACTGAAGACGGCGAAGCCGTCGGCGAAGTCGCTGCCGCCTACGATTTCTGGCGCGCCGGCTCCGGACGCAACCAGGTTCCCGGCATCATCAAATGTTTCGGCGCGCGGCCTGATTTTCTTCGCCAAGTGGTTGAATTCTCGAATAAAGTGCACTTTTCGGAAGGACATCTCTCTCGCCGCCACAAGGAAATGATCGCCAGCTACGTTTCCTACCTGAATCGCTGCCCGTATTGACTCGACAGCCACGCTTACTTCCTGCGTGTTCAGGGAGCCACCGATCAATGCGTAGCCGCAATTCTAGAGGGCAAACTCGATGAGGCCGGCCTGACGCCCGCAGAGCGCGCTCTAATGGTTTATGTCGAGCAGATTACGAACGACGCAGCGCGCTCCACCCACGCGGACGTGCAGAAATTGCGTGATGCCGGATGGAAAGAAGATCAAATCGCCGAAGCCGTGTACATCATCGCGCTCTTCGCTTTTTTCAATCGCGTGGCCGACGCGTTCGGCGTACCGTCGCAGGACTATCTGACCAAAGGAAAAATGACTCCGTAAAATCGGTGCGGCACAAACTTCAAGTAGGACTTACGAAACCAGCGGCCGCCCCGCAATTCCTTCTAGAATCCGAAATGGGGCCGCTTCCGGCGCCACCAACGCCTTCGGCGGAATCAAAAACGTCTGCTCCACGGCGTATTGCCCGCTCAACGCCGCATGCGCCACGCTATCGGTAAACACCACCCACGTCGCCAGCGGCGGAAATTCCATGCGAATCTTCGGGCAATTCGCCTGGAACGCCGCATTCTCCTTCAGATAATCGTGGAATCGCAGCATGAACATGTCGTACGGCGTGCGGCTCATCGTACCAATCCCCAGTTTCGCTCCCAAGCTCTGCACCGTTCGCCCAAAAAAAGAATCGTCCTCTGCAATTTGCTGCAGCCCGGCGGCTTTCGCGTACTGCTGCGCCAGCGCGTCGAAACTTTCCGTCGTCGTCCATACCCGCGGCCGCGTCGTATTCAAATTCGTGAATACGCGCAAAATTCGTCCGCCGCGCGTCGGCCGGCTGGGAAAAGCATCCACGTGCAGCAGGTCGTTGCGCTTGTGCACCGGCAGATCGCGGTTTTCTTCCTCCAGCGGCCGAAAGCTCGCGAAATCCAGGTTCCATTTGCCGCTGTACGGCGAAAGAAAATTCCCCACGAATTGAATAAGCTGCGCGCTGTAATTGCGCATGATCGTATGCAGCCGCGCCACGGTTTCCGCGTTCCCGGAAACTCCGCGCAGAATATCTTCGCTCGGCCGGTAGGAAACATTTTTGTGCAGCCGCAGCTCGGTCCATTCCTGCTCGCGCAAAAATCGCTGGTCCTCGGCGGGCAAATCAAACGGCAATTCGCGAAAAAAAAGTATCTGCCCGCGCTCCGCCATCTCGCAATAAGCCCGCGCGCGCGCTTCCTGCTGCTCGGCCCCAACCCAGCCGGCGGGGTACTTATAATCTTCCACCATGATCCACGGCAGGTTTGCCATAGCGCTACTTCTTGCCGCTTCCCGCCACCACGTACCCCGGAGGCAGCAAAGTTGTGCTCAAATCCAGCCCCGAAAGATCCACGCCTTCCAGGTTGGTCTCCCGCAAAATCGCGGTGCGCATTTCCGCCCCGCTAAAATCTGCTCCGCGAATCTCCGCACTGCGAAAATTTGCCGCGCCAAAATTCGCGCGCCGCAAAATCGCTTGCCGCAAATCCGTGCGGAACAATTCCGCGCCTCCCACCTGCGCTTCCGTCAAATCCGCGCCTTCCAGATTCGCTTCGGTCAGGTCCGCCTTGCGCAAGTCGGCGCGCTGCAGGTTGGCTTTGCTCAAATTCACCGATGAGAGCCGCGCGTTGTAAAGCCGCGCTCCTTCGAGATTCGCTCCCTGAAAATTCACTAGGTCCAGATTCATCGCCTCCAGATTTATACCCCTCAGGTCCGCGCCAGACAGGTCCGCGCGCGCGCCCGTTTCATCGCCGCGCACGAATCGCTGGTGCGCCTCGATAATCTCCGATACTCGTTTGCCCTTGTGCTTAATACTCTTGGGGGATTTCACACCACTCCTTTCAATGCCGCCCAAATTCCCACGAAGCGTAGTTCCGTCAGGATGGTCGCTTACCGTCAAATTTTACTAGAATTCGCGTATAGCGCGACGATGCAACTACTTCAACCCAGAGAACGCCTCCAGAGAAATTCCGAGTTGCCGCAGAATTTTATGGAATAGCGGCGGTCCGATTTCTCGACCGCCGTGTAATGGGATCGTTACAGAGCGGCCATCAGGATGATTCCATCGTTCGTGGCTTCCCGTCGTCCGCTGCAGTACAAATCCGAGTTTTCTGGCAACTCTTTGAAATTCACGCGCGGTTGCGCTAGGCATGCAGAATTTCAGTGCTGTCTGCTGGGAAGGATAGTCCCTTGTCGCGATATTCGTCAGCGATCATTGCAAAAACATTCGCCAGCTCGGCCAACGCTGCTTCGCGCGTTTCCATCAATGCGTAGCACCCTGATATCGCGGGAATTTCAGCAACCCAGGAACCATCCTGCTGGCGATACAACACGGTCTTGTAGTTGTCGATGGTCATAATGCCTCCGCCGCTTACCGAAGTATATCACGGCGAAAGTGCGAGATTTTGTTGCCCCACTGGAACTTGTGGTACCGTCGAGTCATGGGTGGGCTTTTTCGCATGATTTGCTACAGCAATCGCAGACCCGCGGCGATACTTCTACTTGCTGGAATTGTCTGCTTCATTTTCTTTCCGCGTCTAGCGGCCGCCCAACAGGTTCAGGATGTGCCCACCGAAGAGATCGTCGTAAACTTCGCCGCTGGCCGCGTCGTTATTGCCGTCGTCAAAGATGCGATCCTCATCGGCACGATTGAAAATAAAATCGAGACGCAAACCCATCCTCCCATTCCCATGGCCATGAACCGCACGCGCGCCGGCATCCTCCTGGGCGCCGTGGATTGGTTTTCGCCATCCTCGCAGCTTCAACTCGCGCGCCTCGACACCGAATTGCCGCACCTCCACGGCCATTTCGCCGCGTCAGGCCCCCACATGAATCAGGCGCAAACCAGCCCGGAAGCTTCGGACATCGAAAGCGTTGGCCAAAATCTTTACGAACGCATGAACACTGTCGTCGGCAATCTGCACGGCAAGCTCGATTGGCCACAGGACGAGCCCGTCGCCGAGCTTATCCTCGCCGACTATATCCAGGGATATGGCCCGGAGGTCTGGCAGCTCACTTTTACCTTAAAACAGGAAATGCAGCGGTTGGACTACTACGATACGCATGTTTCGCATCCCGCCTACCTGCAAAGCTGGCCACCCGAAAAGGGCCAACCGCACACCCTCGTCGAATTTCAGTACCCACCCGAGAACGCCACACCCACGTTGCTCGATTTATTGCGCCGAAAAGATCCGCGCATCGAAAAAATCTACGCTTCCGATGCCAAAATGCGGGAAGTTGCAGATCTTTTTCTGCAAGGGCAAAGCGGCAAGATCATCGCAGCCGACGCCACGCAATTCCTGCGCGCCGTTCTCGCGGTCTTGGCTCCGCAAGACGCTCGGCAAACCATGGCAATAATCAGCATCGATACGGGTTTCGACTGGATTCTCCGCCCGCCGCCCGAACCGAAGCGAGCGAATGCGCAACCAGATCAGGAAAGGCCCGCCGATGCTCCTTCGCTCTTGAAAGGCTCGTCGCCGGAATAGATACAGGCCAGCTAACTACGAAGTCCCGCGTCACCGATAGTCATATTGCGGTTGCCCAGAACTACCGAATGCTTTACTTCCGCTCCGCCAGCTGCTGCTGCAAACGCGCATTCTTCTCCGTCACCGATCGCGCCAACTCTTCCTTATGCTCCACCAATTTGCGCGCGATCTCCGGATCGGACAAGCCCAATATCTCCGCTGCGAAAATCGCTGAATTCACCGCGCCAGCCTTATCTATCGCCATCGTAGCCACGGGAATCCCGCCCGGCATCTGCACGGTCGAAAGCAGCGCGTCCAACCCATTCAGCGAACTCGTCCCCATCGGCACGCCAATCACTGGCAAAGTCGTGTTCGCCGCGATCACTCCGGCCAAATGCGCCGCTGCGCCCGCCGCCGCGATCAACACTTTCAATCCGCGGCTCTGCGCCGTCGTGGCATATTCGTGGGCGCGCACCGGAGTGCGATGCGCGGACATTACTTCCATCTCGTATCCAATCCCAAATTTATCCAGCACTTTCCCGGCTTCGCTCATCACCGGCAAATCGGTGTCGGATCCCATCAGCACGCCTACGCGCACTTCCCGCTTTTTGTTCGTTGCCACTTCACCCATTCGCCCGAACCTCCGCGATCTTCGCCTTCTTAATGTCCGTCATCCCGATGTCCTTCCGATAGTGCGCCCCGGCAATCTCGATTCTACTGACAGCGTCGTAAGCAGCCCTACTTGCGACTTCGACCGACTCACCAACAGCGGCAACCCCGAGAACTCTTCCACCACTTGTGTAGTAGTTGTCCACCTCGCGCCGCGTGCCCGCGTGGAACACAGCCACATTTGGAACTCTCTCCGCTTGCTCCAGCCCGATGATCGGCTTTCCCAAAACGGGGCTGGCCGGATACCCCTCCGACGCCATCACAACACAAACGCTCGCTCCCCGGGTCCACTTCGCATCAAAACCGTCGAGCTTCCCCTGCGCAGCATCCATGCAAGCCGCCGCAAAATCAAAATCAGCCCGCAGCAAAATTGCCTGCGTTTCCGGATCGCCCAGCCGGCAGTTGTATTCTAGAACTTTCGGGCCATCTTTCGTCAGCATCAATCCAAAAAAAATAAATCCGCGATACTCCATTCCTTCTTTACGCAAACCAGCGAGCGTCGGCCGGACAATTTCCGCTAGAATTTGTTCCTCAAGCTCGCGCGTCAACATTCCGTCCGTCGAATACGTTCCCATCCCGCCGGTGTTGGGCCCTCCATCATTATCAAACGCGCGTTTGTGATCCCGCGTCGGCGCCAGTGAAATGAAATTCGTCCCGTCTGTCAAAATGATGTACGAGAGTTCTTTGCCATCGAGTCCTTCCTCCAGCAGCACGCGCTTGCCCGCGGCGCCAAACTCATCCCCGTCCGTCAGCCGCTCAATAAACTTCTTTGCTTCGCTCGCCGACGAAGTCACCAGCACGCCCTTGCCCGCGCAAAGTCCGTCGGCCTTCACCACCACGGGCCATGCAACCGAATCCAACTTCGCGTCAGCTTCGCGCGGCGAATCGAACGTTCCATACACACCCGCGGTCGGAATTTCATTCCGCGTCATGAATTCTTTTGCAAAAATTTTGCTGCCTTCCAGCTGGGCGGCATTTTTCGCAGGGCCCAGAATCGCCAAGCCCCGCTGCTTGAATTCATCCGCGATGCCCTGAACCAGCGGCAATTCCGGCCCCACGATCGTTAGATCTACTCCCAACTTCATCGCTAAATCCGCCGCTGCTTTCACATCGCCCACGTTCAGCGCAACGCATTCCGCGTCGCGCGAAATCCCGCCATTGCCCGGCGCGCACCAGATTTTTTCCATGCGCGCGCTCTGCCGCAATTTCCACGCAATCGCGTGCTCGCGTCCGCCGCCGCCGATGATCAGAATTTTCATGTTGTCCGTTCGCCGGAACAAGAACGATACGGCGGCGCCTCTGGCGGTGTCAACTCCTGTGCCGCTTATTCGCAGTTCGGCTTGCTTCCGCCGCCGCAAAAGTGTTTTCATTTACGGTCATGCATTGGGACTTCGCTCTCATTCTGTTTTTTCTCGGCATCGCTGTCCCCCTTCTCGGACGCCGCCGCGTCCGCCAGCTCATGCAAATGCCAAGCACCACGAAGGTGGATCGGCTCTCGCTCTACGCTTCCACTCTCGCATTTCAATGGATCGCCGCCGGCGTGATTTTGTGGCGCAGCAGTGCACACGGCATTCACCCTAGTCAACTTGGTCTGGCGATACCCAGTCCAGCGCTCACGGTCACTGCCTCAGTCGTGCTGGCCGCGCTAATTTTGCTCAATCAAATTATGGGTTTGCGTCGCCTCGTCGCGCAGCCTGAAAAAATTCAGGGTATTCTTCCGCAGTTGGCGTTGAAGTTGTTCCCCCAGGACGATGTCGAACGACTCGCGTTTTTCGCTCTGGTAATCACCGTGGCCCTCTGCGAGGAACTGATCTACCGCGGTTTCGTACAGCGCGTTTTTCAGGATTGGTCGCGAGGCTCCGTGATCGTCGCCGTAATTGGCTCTGCGGTGTTTTTCGCTCTCGCCCATCTTTATCAGGGACGTCGCGGCTTGGTCTCTACGCTCACCATCGGGCTTCTGTTCGCGACCATACGGGCCTGGACGGGCAGCGTAGTGCCTTGCGTGGCGGCGCATTTCGTAGCGGACATCACGGTGGGAATGCTGGCGCCGGGCCGGTTGCGCGCTTCACTCGAGGCTCAGCACCTGCAAGCTGCTGAAAATACAGTTGATACATAGGTATCAATTTGGAATACAACTACATTTATAGTAAATAACCGTGAAACTGCTCTCGAACGAGACCATTATCCGCGCACTCCAACCGTATTGCATAACTGCCTCATCGCGGCTTTGCGATCAGGTCCGCGTTTACATCGATCTTCTATTGCGCTGGAACCAAAAGACTTCGCTAACGGCCGTTACCCAGCCAGAGGAGATTGTGCGCTTCCACTTTGGCGAAAGCCTGCTCGCCGTTCCGTCAGTTCCCATACGGCATGGTCGGCTCGCCGACGTTGGCTCGGGTGCCGGCTTTCCAGCCGTACCAATCCGTATGGTTTTCAGCAATCTGAGCGTAACTCTCATTGAATCGAATCAAAAGAAGGCCACTTTCCTCGCCGAGGTCTTAAGAGAACTACAACTTCAGAACGTGGAAGTGCGCAGAAGCCGAATGGAAGATGTCTCATTTCAAGATGGAGCTGTGGATTACGTCTCTGCGAGAGCCGTTAGAATTGACGATGGTTTTCTAAATTGGTCACGCCAATCGCTCAATTCCAGCGGATCGCTTGTCCTCTGGCTTGGTGAAGGAGACGCGGCGAACGTTTCCGGAAAGCCCGGCTGGAACTGGGCGGATCTGATCCGCATTCCAGGTGCTGAAAGGCGTGTAATTCTTCGCGGCACAAAGATTTAGCCCGAAACAGATGTTTCACGTGGAACCGCGGAAAGACAATTCGATCCAATCGACGTTTCACGTGGAACAATCCACAATTTATACGGTTCCACGTGAAACATCTTGCCTCTTCTCAAAACTCTCTGCTACATTGACGCCGCGTTAGGGGGAATTTCATTTGGCTCGTGTCATTGCTATCACCAATCAAAAAGGTGGAGTAGGAAAAACAACGACCGCCGTAAATCTCGGCGCTTCGCTGGCCGCCTCCGAGCAGCGCACGCTGGTTATCGATTGTGATCCGCAGGGCAACACGACGAGCGCGCTGGGCTTTCCGAAGGATCCAGCGCGCCGCACTTTATATCAGGCTTTAATGCTCGATGAGCCAATAGACAGAATCATTCTTGACGCGCAAGTGGAGGGACTGGACTTAATCCCTTCAGACAAAAACCTAGTCGGCGCCGCCGTGGAGCTCGTCAACCTGGAAAATCGTGAATACAGACTAAGAGCCCTCGTGGCAGGTATACAGGCCCGCTACAATTATGTCCTGATCGACTGCCCCCCGTCTCTCGATTTACTTACACTCAACGCCCTGGCAGCCGCCGACTCCGTACTTGTCCCTATTCAATGCGAGTATCTAGCTCTCGAAGGCGTATCCGAACTCCTCGACACGCTAATGCGTCTGCGTCGCACCATCAATCCAACTCTGGCCATCGAAGGCATTCTGCTAACGATGTACGACGATCGCACCACTCTCTCAAAACAAGTAGCCGCCGATCTTCGCAGTTTTTTTGGCGCACAAGTCTTTGAAACCGTCATTCCTAGAAACGTTCGTCTGGCAGAAGCGCCAAGTCATGGCATGCCAGTAATGTTCTACGACATACATAGTAAAGGCGCTGAAAGCTACATTCAATTAGCCAAGGAGGTTATCGCTAATGCCCAGAAACGCGTTGGGCAGGGGATTGAGCGCGCTGATTCGGGAACCGGAGCCGACCGCGGTAGCGGCACCACCGCCTCCGCCGCAGCAGCAGGAGCCGGCTCCGGTAGTCCAGCCTGCGCGCCCGATAGCAGTGGGAACGACGGGAGCAGCGACGGCAGCGGCTCCGGCGCCGTCTGAGGGACTCTTTCAGGCAGATATCGACCTGATCGATCCGAGCCCCTACCAGCCACGCACGCGCTTCCGCGAAGAGTCGCTCGACGAACTTGCCCGCTCCATCCATTCCAGCGGCATCGTGCAACCGCTCGTCGTCCGCAGGATCGCCGGCCGCTTTCAACTGATCGCCGGCGAACGCCGCTGGCGCGCCGCGCAACGCGCTGGCCTGCTTCGCGTTCCGGTGGTCGTCCGCGATGTGTCGGAGGAAATGGCGCTGGAGATGACGCTGGTGGAGAACCTCCAGCGCGAGGATCTCAACCCAATCGAGCAAGCCCACGCCTTCCAGCGCCTAATAGACGAATTTCACCTCACACAAGAACAAGTCGCCGAACGCACGGGCAAAGATCGCGCAACCATCGCCAATGCCGTCCGCCTGCTCAAGCTCGAAGAGCCGATCCAGGAGCTGCTCGAGGAAGGTCGCATCACTGCGGGACACGCGCGTGCCCTCTTGGCGGTAGCCGACTCCCAAACGCGCCTCACCATCGCTCGTAAAGTCGCTCGCGGTGGCATGACAGTCCGCCAAGTCGAGCGCCTCGCAACGCGCAGCTCGAAGCCGCACGTCAGCGCGCCGACATTTTCGGTGGATGCGAACACGAAAGCTGCCCTCGAAGAGCTGCAACGTGAGTACGGCACCCGCGTGCACATGCATCCGCGGCAAGGCAGCAAGCCGGGACAGTTAGTGTTTGAATACTACGACGATAGTGATTTAGCCCGCCTCTACGACCAACTCATGCGAAAATAGTGCTACGCTATCAACGTAGCGTGGGGAAAGCGCATGGGTTGGTTTGACCGCAAACGACATGATTCCGGGGAGTGGACCGGCTTCCTGGACCAGGGCGTCAAGCTCGAAGGTCGTCTGGAATGTGCCGGCACCTTTCGCATTGATTCCGCGATGAAAGGCACGCTGGTTTCCCACGAAACCCTGATCCTCGGCGAGCACGCCAAAGTGGAAGGCCAGATTGACGGGAACTACGTGATCATCGGCGGCCACTTCGACGGCACCATAAGAGCTTCCGGCAAAGTCGAAATTCAACCGAAGGCCATCGTCACCGGCGAAATCCACACGCCATGCCTGATCATGGAACCGGGCGCAATCTTCGACGGCCGCTGCCACATGCTCTCTGCCACCGAAGCTGCTAAACCCATCACCATTCCTATTCGCTCGGCTGCCGCGCACGCATAACCCGCACACTCTCCGGGCCACACGGTGCTTCGCATTTTTCGTACGAAGCCCGCCAGTCGCCCCGCGTTATAATCATTCAATCTGTTCCACGGAGAAATGACCTTGGCGGAACAAGTCCGACTCACCACCACCGCAAAGGCCGCGGGCTGCGCGGCAAAATTGAGTCCCAGCGTTCTCGACGCGGTACTAAAGCGCCTTCCCCCGCAAATCGATACGAACGTGATCGTCGGTTTCGAAACCAGCGACGATGCAGCCGTATATCGCCTCACCGATGATCTCGCCATCGTTCAGACCGTGGATTTTTTCACGCCCATCCTCGATGATCCTGAGCTTTTCGGTCAGGTCGCTGCCACCAACGCGCTCAGCGATGTGTATGCCATGGGCGGCCGGCCAATTTCCGCGCTCACTATCCTGGCGTTTCCGGCTGCCGGTGCGCCGGAGGTCCTCGAACAAATCCTGCGCGGCGGTCTCGCGAAAATGGCGGAAGCGAGTTGCACCGTCGTCGGAGGACATTCGATCCGCGATGACGAGCTGAAATTCGGCTACGCGGTGACCGGCGTGATCCATCCGCAAAAAATCTGGAAAAATGTGGGCGCGCGCCCGGGCGATATTCTGATCTTCACGAAAGCGCTAGGCACTGGCGTCATCTCCACAGCCCTGAAGCAGGGCCAAGCCGAAGAAGCTTGGGTCGCCGGTGCCACTGCGTCCATGACGCGCCTGAATCGCGACACCGCCGAAGCGTTCCACGAAATTGACGCGGCGCATCCGTCGGAACAGCGCCCGATTCACGCAGTCACAGACGTCACCGGTTTCGCGCTCCTCGGCCACGCGCGCGAAATGGCCATCGGCAGCGCCGTCTCCATGACCCTGGATCACGCCCGCATGGAGTATCTTCCCGGCGCAATCGAAGCGGCTCAGCGCGGCTTTTTCTCCGGCGGCATGAAGAACAATCGTGACTTCGTGGAAAGTTGCACTGCTTTCGCGACCAGCGTCCCCGAAGAATTCCGAGCGCTGCTCTTCGATCCGCAAACTTCCGGCGGCTTGCTCGCAGCCATCGCTCCGCAATCCGCCGATGCCGCGTTGGCCGCGTTGCAACGCCGCAATGTTCCCGGCAGCATCATTGGAGAGGTTACCGCCAAGCGCTCTTCTCTTCTCGAAGTCGTGTGATTGCCGCGCAATCGTGTACACTTTTGTTTTTTCGATTCGTCCATGGACACCATAACCCACGGAATCGTCGGCGCGCTCATCGGTAAAGGCTTTTTTTCGGAGCGTTACGGCCGCGTCGCAACTTTCGCAGCCGCCGCGGGCGCCATGTTTCCCGATGTTGACGTCGTTCAGGAAATTTTCTCGCGCGACCCGCTGGCCATCGTCAAATATCATCGCGCCATTACCCATTCCTTCGTCGCGCTGCCTTTTTTCGCCGCGCTTCTCGCCTGGCTCACTCGCGCCGGCTTCGCATTCGCAAGAAAACGTTGGGGCCTTCGCGATTGGGATCCCCCTTCGTGGGGAATTCTCTTCATCATTTACGCGATAGCGATCGCCAGCCACATTTTTCTCGACGCCATGACTTCCTTTGGCACGCGCGTCTGGTATCCGCTCTCGCACGAACGCGTCTCGTGGGATCTCCTGTTCATCATCGATTTCTGTTTCACCGCAATCGCCTTACTTCCGCAGGTCGCCGCCTGGATTTATTCCAATCGCACTAAAACTTCCGCGCGCGCCCTTTCCATGTGGTTGCTGTTCACGCTCTGCGCTTTCGGCGCGTGGAAAATTGCCGCCTCCGTCGGATTTCCGTTTCATTTGTGGATCGCGTTTCTTGCCAGCGCCATTATCGGCGTGCTGTTTTTTCTTCCCGCACTACGCGGTGCGGGTTTCCGCGTCACCGCCGCGCATTGGTGCCAGGCTGGCTGCGTCGTAATGTGTGCCTATCTTTTCGCCTGCAGCACCGCTCATCATGCCGCGCTGCTGCGCACCAGGAATTTCGCCGCCGCAAATAACATTCCCATTGATCGCATCGCCGCTCTTCCACTTCCGCCTTCGCTGCTCGATTGGGGCGGCGTGATTCGTACCACCGACGGCGTGTACCAGTCGCGCTTCGATCTGCGCGATCCTGCCGTGCCCGTCTTCGCCTTCAGCGCCGATTCTCCGCCGAACGAATTCGTCGCGCGCGCGCTGCAACTTCCCGAAGTGCAGCTCTATTGGTCTTTCGCGCGCTTCCCGGTAATTCACACGTCGAACGAGCCCGGGCGCCATTACGTGGATTTCAACGAGCACCGTTTCATTACGCGCAATCGCCAGGGCCCCGCACCGTTTTCCTATCGTGTAGTATTTAATGATGCCGGCGACCCCATCGAAGAAGGCTGGGAAGCGGACGGCATGGACGTGCGACGCTTGATACAAATTGCGCCCACGCGCTCGGGGAACGTGCGATGAAAATTCTAATCTTCAGCGATATTCATGGCGATTTGGCCGCGCTCAAACGCGTCGTTGCGCAGCCCGCCGACATTTACATCGCCGCCGGCGATCTCTCAAATTTCAGCAAAGGGCTCGAACGCTGCGGTGAAGCGATGATTGAGCTTGGAGAACGCGCCTGGATTCTGCCAGGCAATCACGAAACGCATAAAGAAACGGCGCAATTTTGCAAACGTTTCGGCTTCACGGACTTTCATCGCCAGACGCGAAAACTCAACGGCACCAATTGGGCCGGCCTGGGCTATAGCAACATCACTCCGTTCAAGACTCCGGGAGAATATTCCGAAGCCGAAATCGCCGCGGCCCTCGCGCCATTCGCGGGCCTGGAGAAACTCTACCTTGTTGTTCATTTTCCCCCGCGCGACACAAAACTCGACGAGTACGCGGAAGGCCAGCACGCCGGAAGTCCCACTCTGCGCACCTGGGTGGAAAAGGAAAAACCTCTTTATCTTTTCTGCGGGCACATTCATGAGACAGCGGGCATGACAGATCGCCTGGGAGCGACGCAATGCATCAACGTGGGAAAAGACGGCTACACAATCGAAGTTTAGAAATTGCGGTGAAGAAAAATCAGAATTTCGGTCGGAATCTTACGGGGCGCGCTAACGCACGAGTCACGAATCACAAGTCACGAATCACGCTTCACTTTTTCACCACGGGATACACCACCAACTGCCGCCGGTCGCCTACTCCTTCGCTCATCGTCCGCACGCCTTGTGCTCCGCTCAATTCCAGATGAATCAGACGTCGCTCGCGCGGCGACATCGGATTAAATCGAAATACCTGGCCCGTTTCGCGCACACGTTGCGCGGCTACGCGCGCCGAAAGTTTTAATTCGTCCAACCGTTGCGCGCGATATTCCCCGCAATCAAATCGCACCCGGTCGTGCAGCCGTGGGTCCAGCCGCAGCCAGCGATGCCCCACGTGTTCCAGCGCCAGCAGCAATTCCGCGTTGTGCTCCAACAGAAAATCCTGATCCGCTCCGCTAAATGCGACCAACACGTCCTTATCATCCGCGCCGCCGCCCACTGTCGCAGGCGTCGAGATTTCAAATGAGATCTCCAGGCCCATCTCGCGCACCGCCAGATCGAGATAGCGCTGCAATTCCGCAATCGCGCGCTCGCGATCCAGCCGCGCTTCGCTCTGCGCGTGGTCCCTCGTGAAAGGCCGCTTGCCGGCCCCTGTTCGTTCCTCAGGCATCGATTATTTTCTTTTTGAATTTTCCCTTCGCGGGAAGCGGTTCCGATTTATTCAGATAATACTGTTGGCCGATTCCCACGGCATTGCTCGTGAACATATACAAATTCAGCCCGCTCGAAAGCCGGAAGAAAATGAATCCCATCATCAGCGGCATCAGCGCCATCATTTTCTGCTGCGCCGGATCCGTGGTGGTCTGCGGCGTCATTTTCGTCATCAAGTACATCATGATGGTCATGCTGATCGGCAGAATATAATACGGGTCCATCGCCGAAAGGTCATGAATCCAGCCCATCCACGGCGCGTGGCGTAGTTCGATCGCGCCATTCAATACGCGCCACAGGGCCCACCAGATCGGCATCTGAAAAACCATCGGCAGGCAGCTGCCCAGCGGATTGATGCCTTCCCGGCTGTAAACCGCCATCACTTCTTCGTTCATTTTTTTCTTGCGCGGATCGCTCATCGAATATTTCTTGTAGCGATCCTGAATCTGCCGGATTTCCGGGCCCACTTTCTGCATCTTCTGCATCGAACGCCAGCTTTTCATCTTCAGCGGAAACATCGCGATGTTGATCACCAGAGTCATCAGCACGATGCACCAGCCCCAGTTCGAAACCTTGGTGTGCAGCGTTTGCAAAATCCACAGCAGCGGTTTCGCGATGATCCCGGTCCATCCAAAATTCACTAGCTCTGCCAACGGAGGCTGAATTTTCTCCAGCAGCGCCAAATCTTTCGGCCCCACAAATACGCGCATGCGCAACGGTGCGCCCGCCGTCGTCCCCGCCGCCATTTCCGCTTCCGGCTCGCTGGTCTGTTTGCCGTCCGCCATCACAGTGTGGTTCTGCATCCAGTGCCACAGCGAAATATCCGTGCCATCCGGCAAAAAAGATGCCGTGAAGAATTGGTCCTCCACGCCTGCAAACTCCAGCGGACCGTACTGTATTGCCGGCTGGCTCTGATTTCCCGAAACGCCCAACTTTTTGTACTGCAGCAGATTCAGCTTGCCGCCGGTTTTGTAGTACACGGTGACCAGCTGCGCCGCGTTGTAAACAGCTTTGTCGCCAAACCCGCCGCGCCAAGCCACCGCCGCCGGCTGCGGCTTTCCGTCCAGCGTCACCGCCACTTCCACGGTCGTCTCGTAATTCAAATCGAATTTTAGTTTCTTCTGGACTTCCAGATGGCCGTCGCTCCAGTGCATATCCACTTCGATGGGCGCGAATAATCCGGCGCCGGATGCCGGTGGAGTCAATGGAACATTGCCGGGTTTCAACTCTGACTTGTAGGCAACTGCGCTGGGCATCACGTGGGTCTCGACCTGATAGAGTCCCGAATTTGCCTTGGCTTCCAGCTGCGAATCCGTCAGCACCAGAGAAAATGGCCAGCCCAACTGCTGCGCCACGGTGTCATTCACCAGATCCAACGGGTGCGGCGGCTTCTGGTCATCGAAATATTTGTTCAACTGCCAAGTTTTCACCACGCCGCCGCGGTTCGATAGTTCCACGCGATACAGCGCGCTCTCCACCACCACGGTTTTTTCTTCGCTGGCTTCCACCACGGAGGGATTCGGCACTGCTGAGGTTGCGCCCGATTTCGCAGCGCTGGTCGAGGACGCATTCCCCGGAGCTCCGGCCTGCGCGGAAGCCTGCTGTGAACCTTGTTGGTTCAACGGCGCGGAACTTTGTGATGGATTCGACCCCGGAGGAGGAACGGGCGGCTTGTAGAAATGTCCCCAGGCAAAAAGAATCAGCAACGAAATGACGACGAATACAATCCCGCGGACCTGGTCGGACATTTCCTTCACTGCGCGCGCTCCTTGCTCTCGACTGCTCCACCCAACCGCGCGCCGCTGCGCAGCCACTCCGCGTCCAAATCCTCCGCGTCCGGCACCGGATCAAATCCGCCCTTGGTAAACGGACGGCAACGGCCCAGCCTTTTCAGCGCGAGCCACGCTCCGCGCCGCGCGCCGTGCAACTCGATCGCTTCCTGCGCGTAATTCGAGCACGAAGGATAGAACTTGCAGGCTCCGCCCAGAAATGGCGAAAAGAAGATTTTGTAGAAGCGCACGAACGCCAGCAGCAACCACGCGCCAAAAGTTTTCGCGCGCGCGGCCATGTTCGCGCCGGCGTACGTGCTCATATTCGTGTTTGCGGTCAATTGCGGCGAAGTCGCTCGGCTGGTTTCGCCGGCGGTGCCGCGGGCGTTTGCGGCGCGTGCGGCGGCATCAGTTTCAACAGCTCTGCCTGCAACGCTGAAAACTCCTGCGTTCCGGCTGAGCTGCGTGGATGAATCACAATGTCCCATCCCGGGGCGATCTCCTGTCGGTGCAATCTTACTATTTCGCGGAGGCGGCGCCGGATTCGGTTGCGCCGGACCGCGTTACCCAGCGCCTTTTTTATGCTCCAGCCGAAGCGGCTGCTTGCGAGGCCATTGGGACGTAGAAATAGCGTGAACTCGCGGCTGCTCCGGCGGCGCCCTTCGCGATACACCGCGTCGTATTCGGCGCGACGCACCAGGCGAAAAGCGCGCGGAAAATCCAGCCGCGTCGCGACGTCAGACGCGCGTGAGGCTGTGGCGCCCTTTTTTGCGGCGTCCTGCAAGAACTTTCCGTCCACCCTGGGATTTCATGCGCTTGCGAAACCCGTGCTTTTTATGGCGGCGCCGCACATGCGGCTGAAAAGTGCGTTTCGGCAACGATACTCTCCCTCACAATTTATTGCGGCTCGCGCACTGCTACAAATCGCGCGTCCAGTCGAAACAAGCAGTTTAGACGACCTGCGCGCGACGGTCAAGGAACCGCGTGGGATGTCATTCCGGCGCTCCGGGTTTTCGTGATCCGTGACTTGTGATTCGTGGTGCGTGTGGTCGAGACAACACCGGGGGCTTCGCCTTTCGCTGCATCGGCGCCGCAGGAGAGCCTGTCTGCGACAGGCGGCCTGCGCCCGGAAGTCGGCGCGCATTCCCAACGCAAAGTAAGGAGCTTTGTGTTAGAGTAAGGAATGGCAAAAGCCGCCCTGAAAAAGAAAGCGCGCATCACCAGCAAGGGACAGATCACGGTGCCGCATGAGGTTCGGCGCGCGCTCGGCGTTCGGCCCGGCGACAAGCTGCTCTTCGAACAAGACGGCGCCGAATTTCGCGTCAAACCACTTCGCGCCGCAAGCCCCTTTGAAAAATATGGCGGCATCGGCAATCCGGGCATCCCCTCCGGCCGCAAAGCAATCGTCCGTGCTATTCGCCAGCTCCGCGGACGATGACCACCGCGATTGACAGCAACGTTTTCATCGCGTTTTGGGATGCGAGCGATGCCCTGAATTCCTTGGCGCAGTCTGCCCTCACTGCCGCGTGGAATCGCGGGTTGTTGGTCATCGCCCCGCCGGTCTATGCCGAGCTTCTCGCCTTTCCCGGCCGCAGTGAACCCTTCCTCGAGGCATTCCTCAGGGAAACCGGTATCACGGTCGAATGGGAAATTGACGAGGCCACTTGGCGCACCGCTGGTCGCGCCTTTCAAACCTATGCGGCGCGCCGCAGACGCCAGCAAGGCTCCGCCCCCCGCCGTATCCTCGCCGACTTCCTGATCGGCGCTCACGCCCTGCGCAACGGCTACCGCCTCCTCACGCTGGACTCCGGCCTCTACACCGCAGCCTTCCCCCGCCTTACGGTAATCGCCATCTGAAGATTTCTGGACAACAATCGCCTGCCGCACGCTGCCGCGTTGACCACCCCGCATCCGTCCCCTACAATGAAATCTGTGCCCTGCACGCTCCAGCGCGTAGCGCGTTTTGTTCCGGCAGTCGCGGAGCACGGGTCACTAATCGCGAATTGCCGGTCACCAATCACAGGTCAACTGAATGTTTGAAACGCTAACTGAGAAACTGCAACGCGCGTTCAAGAACCTTCGGGGGCAGGGGAAGCTTTCTGAGGAGCACCTGGACGCTGGGCTCGCGGAGATACGCGAGGCGCTGCTTGATGGCGACGTGAACGTGGGCGTTGCTGATGAATTTATTGCGCATGTGCGGGCTAAGGCCTTGGGGTCTGAGGTTTTGTTGCAGCTTTCGCCGGACCAGCAGGTTGTGAAGATTGTGCGCGACGAATTGGGCGATTTGCTGGGGAAGGAAGCAAAGCCGCAGTATGGGTCGAAGCCGCCGGCGGTGTGGCTGGTGGTGGGGTTGCAGGGGTCGGGCAAAACTACTTCTACTGGAAAAATGGGGAAATGGCTGGCGGAGCACGGGCACCGGCCTTTGGTGGTTTCAACCGACGTGTATCGTCCGGCGGCGCGCGAGCAACTGGCGCAGGTGGCGAAAGCTACGGGCGTGCCGGTGTGGCCGGGAACGGGGACGGACAAGCCGCTGGAAATTGTGCGTGGGGCGTTGCGCGAAGCGAAGATGTCCGCGTGCGACGTGGTGCTGGTGGATACGGCGGGCCGGCTGCATATAGATGATGAATTGATGAAAGAGCTTTCGGAGCTGAAGCGGGAGCTGAATCCGGCGGAGCTGCTGTTTGTGGCCGACGCGATGATTGGGCAGGACGCGGTGCGGTCGGCGGGAGAATTTCACAAGCGGCTGGGTATTACCGGCGTCGTGCTGACGAAAATGGATGGCGACGCGCGCGGCGGCGCGGCGCTGTCGATTCGCAAGGTTACGGGCGCGCCGGTGAAGTTCGTGGGCGTCGGTGAAAAGTACGATGCGCTGGAACCGTTTTTGCCGGATCGCGTGGTGTCGCGCATTCTGGGCATGGGCGACGTGCTGGGACTGATCGAGCGCGTCGAGAAGACGGTGGATTTGAAGCAGGCGCGCGAGCTGGAACGCAAGCTGCGCGAGGACGATTTCACGCTGGAGGACTTTCGCGATCAGTTGAAGCAGATCCGCAAGATGGGTTCACTGGAATCGCTGATGGGCATGCTGCCGAAAGTGGGGCCATTCGCGAATTTGCCGAAGGATACGCAGATTGATGAGAAGCGGCTGGGGTCGGTGGAAGCGATTATCAATTCGATGACGGCGAAAGAGCGGGCGAATTCGAATCTGATTGATGGAAAGCGGCGGAAGAGGATTGCGGCGGGGAGTGGGACCTCGGTGCAGGAAGTGAATCAGGTGCTGAAGCAGTATTCGGATATGCGAAAGATGATGAAGCAGTATGGGAGTTACGCCAAGACTAAGATGCGCGGGCTCGGGAAATTTGCTGGATTGAAGGGCAACAACTAGCTGACGCGGCTTTTACGTCCGAGGTTCAGGTTTCCACGGTCAAAGCGAAAGCAAACACAAGCGCACAGGCAAGAATGCCTATGCTACCAAAGGCTTTGGCGAAAGCGGCCGGGTTCGCTATACTGGTTGGCTCTGGCGCACGGATACGATTCAGGAGGAAGAGGCTTTGCTAACGATTCGTTTGGCTCGGATTGGCAAGAAGAAGCGCCCGTTTTATCGCGTGATTGTGACCGAAAAGACGCGTCCGCGAAACGGGCGGTTCGTGGAAATCGTGGGCACGTATGACCCGCTGAAGACGCCCGCGGCGATTGAATTGAACCGCGAACGAGTGGATTACTGGATCGGCAAGGGCGCACAGCCCAGCGACACAGTCCGCAGTTTTTTGCGTAACCGCAAGCCTGCCTGACGCGTCCAAGTCCTCAGCCCAGCGACTTAATAATGGAACTCGGGTTAAGTCCCGAGTGAATTACTACTACGCTGGCTCTTTCTCGCGCTGGGGGGACTCATGAAGGAATTGGTGACGGATATAGCGAAAGCTCTGGTGGATCATCCGGAACAAGTTCAGGTAAATTCGATCGAAGGCGAGCAGGTGACGGTGCTGGAATTGCGCGTGGCGCCGGACGACCTGGGAAAAGTGATTGGGCGGCAAGGGCGCACGGCAAAGTCCATACGCACGCTGCTGGGCGCCGCGGGTATGAAATTGAAGAAGCGATTCACGCTGGAAATTCTGGAGTAGTCACCACGCAGGAAACACCACGGGCGGCGAGCGTCACGGTAGCGCGAATTGTGCGACCGCACGGCGTGCGCGGCGAAGTGGCTGCGGAAATCCTCACTGATTTTCCTGAACGGCTCACACGTTTATCTTCTGTGGAGCTATGGGATGGGAGTGGTGTGCCGCGACGTGCCGCGGTGCGCAAGTGTTGGCTTTCGCACAGCCGCGGAGGGCAGGCGATTTTTCATTTTGCTGCGAGTGACTCTGTGGACGACGCGCGGAAATTGGTGGGGCTGGAGGTGCAGGTTCCTTTGGCGGATCGCGTGAAATTGCCGGCGGGGAGTTATTACATCAGCGATTTGGTGGGATGTGCGGTGCGCGAGAAGCACGGCGGCGACGTGGGGCTGGTGCGCGACGTGGAAATTCATGGCGATGTGATTTCCGGAACGCCTAATTTGGTGGTGGATACGGCGCGAGGGGAATTGCTGATTCCTTTGGCGCAGGAAATTTGTGTGAATGTGGATTTGGCGGCGCGACAGATTGAAGTGGTGCTTCCCGAAGGGCTCCGCGAATTAAACCTCGAGTAGTTTTTCCAACCAAGGTGCCGGGCGCGCGTTTTGCGTGTTTGCGGTAGGATTAGGCGCGATGCGCTTCGACATTGTGACGATATTTCCGGAGTTTTTTGCGGGGCCGCTGGATTATGGGATTGTGCGGCGGGCGCGCGAGGCTCAGCTGATTGAAGCTCGCGTGCACGATTTGCGCGAGTTTACGCACGATCGGCACCGGACTGTGGATGACCGTCCGTTTGGCGGCGGCGAGGGCATGGTGATGAAGCCGGAGCCGCTGTTTGAGGCCGTGGAATCGCTGGTCGGCGGGGTTGGCGCTGCCGGTGCTGGCGCCGAGCCGGCTGGGGTGCGCGGCAAGACTGCGATTGTGCTGCTTTCGGCGGCGGGAAAAATGTTCCGGCAGCAGGCGGCGCGGCGGTTTTCTAGCTTAGAGCGCGTCGTCTTGATCTGCGGACGTTATGAGGGTGTAGACGAGCGCGTGGTGGAGCACTTGGCGACGGACGAAATTTCGATTGGGGATTTCGTGCTGTCTGGCGGCGAATTGGCGGCGGCGATGATTTTGGATGCGGTGACGCGGTTGATTCCCGGGGCGCTGGGGAATGAAGATTCGATCGTGAATGAATCGTTCAGTGAACCGGCGGTCGCGGCGGCGGGTGTTACGCGCGCCGTGCCGGCACGACTGGCGGATTATTCAGCACCCACGAGCCACGAATCACGCGTCACGAATCACGGCATACTCGATTATCCGCATTACACACGGCCGCCTTCATTTCGCGGGTGGGATGTGCCGGAAGTATTGCTGGGCGGAAATCACGAGGAAATTCGCAAGTGGCGGCGGCGTTGCGCGCTGGAGAAAACTTGGCGCAATCGGCCCGAGCTGCTGGATGGGGCTGGGTTGGGTGCGGAGGATCGCCGGGTGTTGGATGAGATTGTGCACGGCGCGCGGCCCGCGACAGGGTAAGTATGGCGAAGTAAACGCGGTGATTACTTCGGGGATAATGCCACGGCCGTTGCGGTGCACTTTGGTGTGGCGAAAACCGGGGGTGTTGCGCTAGAATTGGAGATTGTGCGTTGTGTGCTGGCCCCACCTGAGCGGGTCTGCCTGGAAATAATGTCATGAATCCGATTGTGCATAAAGCGCAGCAGTCCCAAATTCGCAAGGATCATCCGAATTTTCGTCCGGGCGATACGGTGAAGATTAATGTGCGCCTGAAGGAAGGCGAGGGCGACAAAGAGCGCATCCAGCCGTTTGAGGGCGTGGTGATGAGCCGGCGCGGCGAGTTGCTGGGCGAATCGTTCACGGTGCGGCGCGTGAGTTTTGGAATTGGCGTGGAGCGCATTTTTCCGGTGCATTCGCCGATGATCAGCTCGATTGAGATCGTGCAGGCCGGGCGCGTGCGCCGTGCGAAGCTGAATTATTTGCGCAAGCGCAAGGGCAAGGCGGCGAGGATCAAGCGCGCGGCGCGGATTGAAGCGCCGACGGAAGCAGCAGCGGCCGTCGCGAAGTAGGTTTCGCTACGGATTTGAATTGGCCCGCTCCGAGAAATCGGGGCGGGCTTTTTTATTTTTCCCGTTCCAGGCGGCGCGTGCGATGTGCAGAGGTATACTCTATCCAATGCGCACGCTCTACAACAAGATAGCGATGAGAATCACGGTTGGCTATGTCGTGGTGATTGTCGTGCTGCTGATAATCTCAAACGTGCGGTCTGATTCGGAGGGCCGAATATTTGATTATCTAGTCATCGGCTTTCCGTGGATTTTGGCACTCATGAACAGCAGCAGCATATGGGATCCCGCGCTATTCGTCATTCTTAATTCGTTGACCGTTTATCTCTTGGCGTTAATTTTTGTCGAGTCATTTGAGGACGCAGACAGGAATAGGACTCGAGGCATGAACTCGGGGCGTTAGGTCGAAGTCAACGATCTGCGACTGACGTAACTGTGTTGCAGGCCCGCCAACTCTTGACAAACGCCGTTATCCGAAACTGACCCGCCACGGACAAGTTGGGTTGTTCCGGTGTGTGCTAAAATCGCCAGCCGATGGGAAGACTTTGTTGTTCGCGATATGAGCGGGAGGCGCGGCAGTGCGGGTGGCTGCGCGTCGCGGGGATTGATGAGGCGGGGCGCGGGTCGCTCTTTGGCCCGGTGGTGGCTGCGGCCGTCATATTGAATCCGCGACGGCGTATTGTTGGCCTGGACGATTCCAAAAAACTAACGGCGGAACGGCGCACCGAACTTGCGCCGCGCATTCGCGAGCACGCGCTGGCGTGGGCGGTGGCGGAAATTGATTCGAGCCGAATTGACGCGTGGAACATTTATCAGGCCAGCCGGCAAGCGATGATGGCGGCGGTGTCGCAGCTTAGTCCCCTGCCGGATTACCTGCTGCTGGATGCGATGGAGATTGATTTGCCGATCGAGCAGAAGGCGCTGATTCACGGGGACGCGCGGTCGGTTTCGATCGCGGCCGCGTCGATTCTGGCGAAAACGGAGCGCGACCGGCGCATGGAAGAATTTGACCTGCAGTATCCGCAGTATGGGCTCGCGCAGCACAAGGGCTACGGCACCCCGGAACATCTGGAAGCGTTGCGACGGCACGGGCCTACACCTTTGCACCGGTTTTCTTACGCGCCGGTGCGTCAATCGGCGTGCTGGGCTTCGGGTGCGACGCAGGATCCGTTGCCGCTCAGCCCTACCAGCGACATTCCTGTCCACTAGAATTTATCTGGCTCTGTTGACACCCTCAGTTTTCGGCAACAGCGAAATTCGCGGCAAGTGTTTGTCCCAGCCGCAGCCAAGCATGTGTCGCACCTACGGCGCTCCCGATTCTCTTTGCGATCTTTCGCAGACCTTCCGGCCTGGGCTGACTTGTGCCGCGCCTACGGCGCTGGGTGGTGGCTTGGTGTAGGGGCGGGTCTGAGACCCGCCCCTACTAAACACAAATCGTCGGCGGGCGGCTCGCGAACCGCCCCTACTGTTGTCTACTGCGCGATCGCGCGGGACGACGCGACGGAAATCCAGCCCATCCCGAGACCCTCCCGGGGGCCCTCCCCGGCGCCCAAGAGGCACTGTTATCGCCTATGGCACCTGCCCTCTTGTGGCGCGTTGCTCCTTGTTTTTGGCGCGTGCTAACCTTCATGTCTAAGCCGTCTGTATGGCTGCAGTGCATTGCCGGAGTCCGCGGGGTCCGGCAGGCGAAAATCATCCATGGCCTTCAACAAAAGCAAAGCGCTCGAAAATGCGCTGAAATTCCTCAACCAGGGCAAGGTCGCCCAGGCCATCGGCGAATACCAGCTAATTCTGCGCGCAGACCCGAAGGATCAAGCGACGTTAATGACGGTGGGCGATTTGTTCGCCCGCCAGGGAGACATGACGCAGGCCATCGAATACTTCGAGCGGCTCGCGCAGGTCTATCTCAACGATGGATTCAACAGCAAAGCCATCGCGATCTACAAGAAGATCGCCAAGCTGGCGCCGAATGAACTGGCACCGCTGGAACGGCTGGCGGATTTGTACGTGCAGCAGGGAGTGCTGAGCGAAGCGCGACCTTTATTCCTGCAGATTGCCGAAGCCCACCTGAAATCGAATCATTCGCAGAAGGCCGTGGAGGTGCTGCACCGCCTCCTGGAAGTCGAGCCGGAAAATCAGCGCGTGCAAATGCGGCTGGCCGAACTCTACGGCATGATGGGACAGAAGAAGGAAGCAGCGCTGACCTACCAGGCATACGCGCACCGCCTTTTTGACCGCGGCGAAACCGAAGAAGCGGAAAAGCTGGTGGAGCGCGCGCTGGAAGTGGACCCCGGCAACGCTGCGGCGATTCTGTTGAAAGCGAAAACGCTTAATTCCGCCGAGAAGACCGATCAGGCCATCGCGATTCTGGAAAAACATCCGGAAGCGGATGCGGGCAGCGACGTAACCAAGCTGCTGGTGGAATATGAGCTGCGCGCGGGGCACGCGGCCAAGGCCGCGGAGCGCGCGCGACGGCAACTGGCGCAGGGACACGCGCATCACGCGCTGCTGTGCAAGGTTGCCGAAGCGATGATCGAAGGGGCGCAACCGGAGCAGGCGCTGCCGCTGCTGGCTGAATTGCGCGCGCCGATGATTGAAGCAGGCGCTCAAGATCACTTTTTGAAATCGCTTACCGCCGCCTGCGAGCGGTTGCCCGGACATACCCACGCGCTGGAAGCCCTTGCGGACTTCTGCAGGACGACCAGCGATCCCTTCCGCTTGAACGCGGCGCTGGGCCAGCTTTCAGACGCGTACGCGGCGGAGGGGAACCTGCCACGCGCGGAAGAATTGCTCGTGGAGTTGGTGGACCGCAACAAGAACGACGAGCGGCTGGTGGACCGGCTGAATCAATTGCGCGCGCGGACCGGCGGAACGCCCATGGCGGGCGGGACGAGCCCGGAGAGCGCGACAGCAAACGCGGCGAACGGAAGCAACGCAGGTCTGCGGGAAGCCGCGGCCGAAGAAAAAAACAAGCTGGTGCCTCCCGCGCCGCCAGCTATTGCCGAAGAAGCCCTGGACGAAGAGACGCAGCGGTACATCGCGCAGGCGCTGACCGACGTGGACCTGTTTTCAAGTTACGGGCTGACGCAGAAAGCCACGCATCTGCTGGAAAACGTGCTGCAACGCGCGCCGCGGCATACGCCGACTCTCGAACGATTGCTGGACCTGCATCTGGGAGCCGGAAATGATCGCCGGACGGCGGAACTGGCGGCGCAGCTGGAACAGATTCATCGCGAGCGCAACGACACTGTCAATGCCGACCGCTTTGCCGAGTTGCGGCAGCGATATTCGAAAGTGGCGGGACTGACGGAGAAGGATCTGCCCACGGCGCCGACCGTGGCTGCGCCGGCGGCCGTGACTCCTTCCGCGGGAGCAGCCGCTACGATTCCCGTGCAGGCATCTGTTGCTGCGCCGGCAGAGCCCCCGGCGTTTGAGATTGCGGCAGAACCTGCCCCTGTTGCCAAGGCTCCTGCACCTACTGCTGCGCCCATCGAGTTTGAGATTCCCATGTCTGGTGTAGAACCGGAGGCGCCACCGCCGCCCGCGCCGATTCCGCTTGCGGTGGAGGGAGTGGTTGACGGCGCAGTGCCCGCGGAAGAAGCGCCCGCACAGATAGCCGGGATTGGGGAAGAGCTGGATCTCTCTGACGAGTGGGAAGCGATTGCGACCGAAACAGCCCAGGCCGCGACGCCTGCAGCGGAACCGGAAGAAGTTCCGGCGGCAGGTTTGGAGCTGGATCCGATCGTCGAGCCGGAGCCGGTTGCGGCCGAGGCTGCGCAAGCGACTGATACGAATGCGGCGCTCGAGGCAGTGTTCGATTTGAGTGCGCTGAAGGATGAAGAGCCGGAGCCGGAAGCGAAACCCGAGCCGTTCACAATCGAAGCAAACACGCCGCAATCTGAAATGGCGGCGCCTGTGCCAGAGGCTGAGGTGCCGGTAGAAGCGCCAGTAGAAGCGGCCGCAGAGCCTGAAATCGAACTGATCGACGTGGCAGCAGAAGAATCTCCCACGGAAGCGATTCCCGAGGCCGTGCTGGAGCTGGTGGATGAACCCGCACCGGCCGCGGCGGAGACGGCTGCGACGTCCGCCTTGGGCAGCGCTGAATTCGAACTGGAGTTAACGCCCGACCCGACTGCCACAACCACGCACGCCGGAGCCGCAACCACCGAGGATTTCATCAGCGAATTGGTGGCGGAGCTGGACGATCTGGTAGGTCCGACAGCTGAACCGGCGCGCGAGCCTGCGACCGCAGCGGCATCTGCGCCTGCGCCTCAAGACACGCACGCGAATCTGGAACAAGTGTTCGCCGAAGCGAACGCCACGCCGATGGCCGCCATCACGCCGCCACCAACAAACGGCTCCACCAACAAGAATATTGCGGCCGCGCCCGCCGCTACGCCCGGCACGATGGAAAATCTGAATCAGCTGCATGAAGTATTCCAGGAATTCCGCAGCGAGCTCGGCGAGATGGGCGAAGAGGATGAAGACCTGGAAACGCACTACAACCTCGGCATCGCCTACCGCGAAATGGGACTGCTGGACGAAGCCATCGGAGAATTTCAGAAAGTGGCCAAGGCCGTGCAGAAAGGCAAGCCGTTCCGTTACGAGATGAATTGCTCGGTAATGCTGGGGCTTTCGTTCATGGATAAGGGCGAGCCGGCAGTGGCGTCGCTGTGGTATCGGCGCGCGCTGCAAGTGCCGGGGCTGGAAGAGGAATCAGCCTTGGCGCTGCGTTACGATTTGGGACTGGCGCTGGAATCCGCAGGCGAATCGGACGCGGCACTGGACAGCTTCCGGCAGGTTTATGCGGCGAACATCGATTATCGCGATGTGGCCGATCGCATCGCCACGCTGCAAAAGCACTAACCCTCGACGGCAACTCCTTCAATCCATGCTGTAAGAATATCGACGACAACTCCGTTTCCGATTTACGCGTTAGAACGAAGCCGCCCGCGCGGCGGACGCTGCGCGTGAGGCGCTCGGAACGGTGGTTGCCCAACGGTGAGATAAGTTTGGGTCACAGGAGGTGTT
>Ga0209530_1000237_pt1 | contig 47019 bp, 33 predicted proteins | sample BlaSpr_A8_Ref_O1_FD_187987 | JGI IMG/M metagenome (GOLD analysis project Ga0209530, IMG submission 187987) | Forest soil microbial communities from Thunder Bay, Ontario, Canada - Black Spruce, Ontario site 2_A8_Ref_O1 (SPAdes) (version 2) | ecosystem: Environmental > Terrestrial > Soil > Boreal...
AGCTGGACGTGATCATGCGCAAGGCCTGGCACGCCGGCATCGTTCTTGCCGGGTCCAGCGCCGGTGGCATCTGCTGGTTCGAGGGGGGTACCACCGATTCCTTCGGACGAGAGCTGCGGCCGTTCACCGACGGGCTCGGGCTGCTGAGCGGCAGCTTCTGCCCGCATTACAATTCCGAGCCTGGGCGGCGGCCGCTTTATCACCGGCTAATCATCGACGGGACGCTGCCCGCCGGGATCGCCTGCGACGACGGGGTGGGCGCCCACTTCGTCGACGAGACGCTCACCGAGGTGCTCGCGGACCGGCCGGAATCCAGCGCATACCGGGTGTCGTCCGGTGCCATCGAGTCCCCGCTCAGGGTGCGGTACCTGGGAGCCTGACCAGATCGGTCCGGGTGGAGACCTGTTGCCGCCTTGTGGCTGGTGCGGGCAGGGCTCGATGATCGTTGACATGAAACGTGCGCTTCTTGTCATCGACGTCCAGGAGTCCTTCCGTCAGCACCCGCTGTGGCAGGCGATCTCCAACCCGGGCATCGCCGAGGACGTGGGCCGCCTCGTCGAGGCGAGACGGGCGGCGGGCGATCAGGTCATCTGGTTCCTGCACGCCGAACCGGGCTCTGGCTCGGTCTTCGACCCGGACGCCGGGCAGGTGCGCCTCATCGAGCCGCTCGCGCCCGCGGACGGCGAGCCGGTGCTGACCAAGACGTCCATCAACGCGTTCACCACGACCCGGCTGCAGCAGGTGCTGGTCAGCGGCGGCATCGGCGAACTGATGATCTGCGGTATCCGGACCGAGCAGTGCTGCGAGACCACCGCCAGGGTCGCGTCCGACCTGGGCTATGACGTGAGGTTCGTCATCGACGCGACCGCCACCCACCCGATCCGGCACCGGGACGCCCCGGCCGACCTCAGCGTGGCGGAGCTGCTGGCCGACCCGCGGACCCTGCCCGCCAGCGCGGTCATCGAGCGGACCGAGTACGCACTGGCCGGCCGGTTCGCCGCGATCACTAGCCTTGCGGAGCTGGATATCCTGACTAGATCGTGACCAGAGTCGTCTTCCTCCTCGCGCCAAGGCTGCATTTGCTGGACCTGGCCGGGGCGGCCCAGGTGTTCTTCACGGCGGACGGCTACGAGCTGCACTACGTCGCGGAACAGGCGAACGTGATGACCGCGCAGGGCGTTGTGCTGCGGGCCTCAGTGAGCTGGCCGGCGCTCGGGCCCGGCGACATCGTCGTGGTGCCCGGCTGGCGCTCCCCCGAGCTCGCCCCGGTCGTCCCCCTGGCCGGCCCGAGCCTGGACCGGCTGGCAAGGCATCATGCTGACGGCGGCCTCGTGGTGAGCGTCTGCTCGGGGGCACAGGCGCTCGGGGCCGCCGGGCTGCTCGACGGGCGCCGCTGCACCACCCATCACGAGCTCCAGGACGAGCTGGCGGCCCGGTACCCGAAGGCCACCGTGGTGCGGGATGTGCTGTACGTGACCGACGACAAGGTGGCCACCTCGGCAGGCATCGCCAGCGGCATCGACCTGGCACTGCACCTCATCGCCACCAGGCACGGGCCAGCCGCCGCCGCCAGGGTGGCCAGGGAGATGGTGGTCTACGCCCGCCGTAACGGCGACGAGCAGCAGGCCAGCGCGATGCTGCGGTACCGCTGGCACCTCAGTGACCTGGCGCACCGTGCGCAGGACCGCATCGAGTCCGGCTTCACCGGCCCGCTCCCGCTAGCCGAGCTGGCGGCTGCCTGCGCGGTCAGCGAGCGCACGCTGACCCGGCGGTTCTGTGAGGCCACCGGGATGACGCCGCTGCGATACCAGCAGCTGCTGCGCCTGGAGCGCGCGGAGCACCTGATCGGGCACGGCAGCACGGTCGAGGCGGCCGCGCACGCGGTCGGCTTCCAGGACGCCCGCATGCTCAGGCGGCTGCGCCACGCCCGGCCTGTGGTTCCCCCTCTACCCGAGGGTGGAGGGGCGGGTCTGTTCCCGGGCTGATGTGCCAGTTACCCCGTCCAGGCAGCATCGGTTACATGAGTGCTACGGACGTCATAACCGTACGGGGTCTCCGCAAGACGTACGGCAGGAGATTGGTGGTGGACGGCCTGGACCTCGCCGTTCCCGCCGGCGAGATCGTCGGCCTGATCGGTGCCAACGGCGCGGGCAAGACGACAACAGTGGAATGCATCCAGGGGCTGCGCAAGCCGGACGCCGGTGTGCTGCGGGTCCTGGGCCTGGACCCGGTTACCCAGGCCGCCCAGCTGCGTCCGCTGATCGGAAGCCAGCTGCAGGACTCCGGGCTGCCGGACCGGCTGCGCGTTTCCGAGGCGGTCACGCTGTTCGGCGGGCGGCATGGTGCCGGCGGCCAGGAGGGCGCGTCGCTGCTCGAGCAGTTCGGGCTGGGCTCGCGCGGCCGTGCCGCGTTCGCCTCGCTGAGCGGCGGGGAGCGGCAGCGGCTGTTCCTGGTGCTGGCGCTGCTTGGCCGGCCGCGCCTGGTCATCCTCGACGAGCTGACCCAGAACCTCGATCCGGCCGCACGCCGCAGTGTCTGGGCCGCCATCCGGCAGCTGAACGCCGACGGCACGACGGTGCTGCTGGTGACGCACGAGATGGATGAGGCCGAGGAACTGTGCTCCCGCGTGATCGTGATGCGGGACGGACGAGTCGTTGACTCGGGGGCGCCGGCGGACCTGGTGGACCGGCACGCCGCACTCGCGACGGTGCGGTTCAGCCTGCCGGACCCCCCGGCCGGGCTGCTGGACCAGGTCCGCCGGCTTGACGGCGTGCTCGGTGTCGACCGGCTGGGGCCGCGCGTCACCGTACGCGGCGATCGCCGCATCATCGCGCATGTGGGTGCCGCCCTGGTCCGCTGGGACTCGGTGCCGTGGGATCTGAACGTGCAGGTACCGACTTTGGAGGATGCCATGCTTGACTTGCTCGCGGCGGAATCCCGCCCGGTCGAACTGGCTGGAGCGGTGCGATGAGCGGAGCGACGGCCCGGCTGATCCGGGCCGAGCTCGCGCTCATGCGGCGCGACCCGCTCGTGCTCACGTTCGTGGTCGCGTTCCCGATCGTGACCATGCTGATCATCGGCGGCGCGTTCGGCACGACGCCGGATCGGGCCTTCGATTACACCAATCCGGCGCACTGGTACGTGGCCTCGTACCTGACCGTGGTGATCGCCGCGACCGGCCTGGTTATGCTGCCGGTGCACCTGGCCTCCTACCGTGAGCGCGGCGTGCTGCGCCGGTTCGCGGTGGCCGGCTTCCCGCGCTGGTCGTTCGCGATCGCCGAGCTCGTGGTGGGGCTGATCGTCACCGCCGTGTCCTGCGTGCTGCTGCTGGTCGTGGCACTGCCGGTATACGGGCTGCCGCCGATGCACTCGCTGTGGCGGGTTGGGCTCGCGCTGGCGGTCGGCGCGGTCGGTTTTGTCGCGCTCGGCGTGCTGCTCGGCTCGGTACTGCCGTCGGCGCGGTCCGCGCAGGCCGTGGGGCTGCTGCTGTTCTTCCCGTCGTTCCTGCTCGGGGCGGGCGGCCCGCCGCCGCACGTGATGGGTGCCGCGGTGCGGACCATCGCCGGACCGCTCCCGCTGACCCTGCTCACCAACGCGGTCCGTTCGCCGTGGCTGGGCATCGGCAGTGGCGGTGCGTCACTGCTGGCGCTGGCCGGGCTGACGGTCCTGGTCACGGTCGTCGCGGCCCGCCGCGCGGTGCTCTAGCTCCGTGCGTGTCCCTACAATTCGCACCATGATCCCAGAAGGCAGCCCGGCCTGGCCCGCAAGCCGGGCTGCCTTCTGGGGCAGCGTCGCGGTGTTCGCAGCGTTGCTGGCGCTCGGCGTCGGTCTCGGGCAGCTTCAGTCCTCCGCTCCCCCGCTTGCCCTCACCGTGGCCGCCGCGGCGGTCTCGACCGGCGGGGCCGTTATGCTGCTGCTGCGCCGGCCGCCCCTGCTGGGATACGCCGTCCTCGCCGCGGCCGGGGTTGCCGTCGTCGGCGACGCCTGGCCCGGCGACCCGGTCTGGTTCGCGCTGCTGCTGATCGGCGGCTGGTGTGCGCTGGTAGGCGGGCGCGGCGCGGGCACTGCTTTCTGGGCGGGAACTGTGGTCCTGTTCGTGATCCAGTGGACCTGGATCAGGCCGGATCCCAGCCTGGGTGCGTGGCTCGCGGGCGGGACGGCCACCTTCCTCGGCGGCCTGCTGATCCGGCATCAGCTCGACCTGGTCGCCCAGCTGCGCGCAGCCCAGGCAGGCCTGGCAACCAAGGCACGGGCCGAGGAACGCAACCGCATCGCCCGCGACCTGCACGACGTCATCGCCCACACGCTGACCGTGTCCCTGCTGCATGTGATGAGCGCCCGGCTGGCCGTCGAGCACGACCCGGATGACGCCGCGCGGTCGCTCGCCGAGGCCGAGCGCCTCGGCCGCGAGAGCCTGGCCGAGGTCCGCGCGGTGGTCGGCATGCTGCGCGCGGACGGCGACGTGAGCCGCACCGCGCCGCTGCCTGGCGTCGCGGCGGTACCCGAGCTGGTCGAGAGATTCCGCTCGGCGGGCGCGGATGTCACTCTCACCGTGGACGGGGATACCAGCCGGCTCCCAGCCACCGTGGGCCTGGCCATCTACCGCATCCTGCAGGAAGCACTGACCAACGTGATCAAGCACGCCCCGGGATCGCCGGCCGACGCGCGGCTGGCTGTCGACGCTTCCGAGGTCACGCTTACCGTGCGCAGCACGGGCGCACCAGGTGCCGGAAACGGGCTCGGCGTGATCGGCATGCGCGAACGCGCCGAGTCCCTCGGCGGGTGCTGCGAGGCGGGACCAGCCGAGCAAGGCTGGCTAGTCCGCGCGACCTTCCCGCTCACCCCGCCGCCCGCCGCCACGATGAGGAGTCCTTCGGATGATTAAGGTGCTGCTGGTCGACGATCAGGAGCTCGTGCGTACTGGCCTGCGCGGCATTCTGCGTCCGCAGTTCGGCTTCGACATCGTGGGCGAGTGCGCCGACGGCACCACGGTCACGTCCGCGGTGCAGGCACTGGCGCCGGACGTGGTGCTGATGGATGTGCGGATGCCGCTGGTCGACGGGGTCCGGGCCACCGCTGAGCTGCGCGCCCGCGACGGGGCTCCCCCGGTGCTGGCGCTCACCACGTTCGACGACGACGAGGTGCTGGCCGGCATGCTGCGGGCAGGCGCGGCGGGGTTCATCCTCAAGGGCGTGCCCGCCGAGGACCTGCAGCGCGCCGTCCGCATCGTCGCCGAGGGCGGCGCCTGGCTCGATCCCTCGGTCACCAGCCGGGTCCTGGCGACCTACCGCGCCGCCCCGGCGGCGACCGCTCCGCATCCCGGGCTGGCCGGGCTGACCACCCGCGAGCGGGAGGTGCTGGCCCTCATCGGCCAGGGCAAGACCAACACCGAGATCGCCGCCGCTTTGTATGTTGGCGAAGGCACGGTCAAGACCCATATCAACCACGTCTTCAGCAAGCTGCAGCTGCGTGACCGGGCAGCCGCCGTCGTGTTCGCCTTCGACCACAACCTGGTCAGGCCCGGCCCGGCCGAGTAGCAGGCCTGTGCCAGGATGGGATCTATTCGTGCAGACCGAGCCATCCTGTTCCCCGGCCCAGCCGGCGTATCGGCAGCTCGAACAATTCCCGGAATCTGCTATCATGACGACAGATTCTGGGAACATTTGCTCGTACAAAACCGGGCGCGGCAGCTCCGCGCCGCCTCAGCGGCAAGCCGTGGAGCGCAATAGCCATCTCCAGCCCGGAATCCGGATGTGGTCAGGCGTCGAGCTCGGCCGCGAACTCCACGGGGGCGCGCATCTGCCAGGCGTCGGTTATCAGTTCCGTCAGGCGCTCGACGTCCACTTCGGCCAGCCGCAGCATGACGAGCGGCCAGCCGTCGTAGCCGTGCGTGGTAAAGAAGACCCGGGGCTCGCCGAGGAGCAGCGCCTGTTTCTCGGCCTCATCGCCGACGTACAGCACCGCGATGTCGGTGCGGACAACGCGCCGCTGGCCCTGTATGCGCTCGGGATAGGACCACACGAACCCCTTGCCGCCGACGCGGAAGTCGAAGCCCTCGCTGTCTATCTCGACCACGTGCGGCAGGGCCAGCGCGATGCGGCGCACGTCTTCTGCGTCAACTGGCACACATAGAGGGTAAGCGTACGATGAGAGCATGCCGAGCCCGCCCCAGTGGGAGTACAGCACCTTCCTGGTCAGGCGTCATCAGCAGACACGGTCCAGCACCCAGCACCAGCCTCGGTACGACTGGGCAGCGGTATCCGGCGATGTGCAGTGGGATGGCTGGCAGGAGATCCTCGATAACATCGGCAAGCAGGGCTGGGAAATCATCAGCGTCGTCATCGAGGACCAGTCGGAGAACTCCGTGGCCACCTCCGGGCGCACGGAGGCCTACCGGCTCTTCTGCAAGCGGCCCAGGATGGACACGGTCTGATTCCGCAGCTGGGGAACCACGTGCCGTTCTGCGTTATGCGGGCGAGAACTGGGTGCGGTGCAGCACGGTGTAGCGGCCCTCAGCAGCCAGCAGTTCCAGGTGGGTGCCGCGCTCGCGGATCTGGCCGTCCTCGATGACCAGGATCTGGTCGGCGGCGCGGATGGTGGACAGCCGGTGCGCGATGACGAGCGACGTCCGGCCGGCCAGGGCCGTGCTGAGGGCACGCTGTACCGCCAGCTCGGACTCGGAATCCAGATGCGCGGTTGCCTCGTCCAGGACGACGACGGCCGGCGCCTTCAGCAGCAGCCGGGCGAGGGCGACCCGCTGCTTCTCCCCGCCGGACAGCCGGTAGCCGCGGTCACCGGCTACCGTGTCGAGCCCATCGGGCAGGGCGCCGATGAGGCCCCAGATCTGGGCCGCCTGGCAGGCCTCGATGAGGTCGCGCTCGGTGGCGCCGGGCCGGGCATAGAGCAGGTTGGCCCGGATCGTGTCGTGGAACAGGTGCGCGTCCTGCGGCACGACGCCGACCGTGTCGAGCAGCGACCGCAGGGTCAGGTCCCGCACGTCGTGACCGTCGATCCGCACCACGCCGGTCACCGGGTCATACAGGCGAGGTACCAGGTGGGTAATGGTGGTCTTCCCGGCACCGGTCAGGCCGACCAGCGCGGTGAGCTTCCCGGCCGGGGCGGTAAAGCTGACATCGCGGAGCACCCACGCGTCGGACGCCCGCTCGGGCACACTGCCGGGCGCCGACAGCAGCACCGATTCCAGCGACGGGAGCGATATCTCGCTGGCGGGCGGATACCGGAACCAGACCTGGTCGAACACCACCTCCGGGGCAGCGGTCCCGGGCAGCGGACGCGCTCCCGGGCGCTCGGTGATGAGCGGCTTCAGGTCCAGGATCTCAAAGACCCGCTCGAAGCTGACCAGGGCGTTCAGCACGTTCACCTGCAGGCCGGAGACCTGGTTGAGCGGTTCGTAGAGCCGGGTGATCAGGGCGATCATCGCCACCAGGGTTCCGACCTGGTACACCCGGTGGATCACCAGCGTGCCGCCGAGTCCGTAGATCAGCGCGGTGATCAGCGCGGCGAGCAGGACAACACTGCCGCCGAGCAGCTGCGCGTACATCCGGGACGTGACGTTGAGATCGCGGAGCAGGCCCGCCCGGCCAGCGAACGAGCCGGCTTCCTCCTCCGGCCGGCCGTAGAGCTTCGCGAGCATCGCCCCGGCCACGTTGCATCGCTCGGTCGTCATGGTGGACAGCTCGGCCTGGAGCTGCATCTCCGCGCGGACGAGCCGCTGCTGCCTTCTCCCGATCACCTTGCCTGGCAGGATGAACAGCGGGATCAGCGCCACCGCCGCCAGGCTGATCTGCCAGGACAGGTAGAACATCGCGGACAGCACGAGAATCAGTGTCAGCAGCGTGGACACCGACCGGTACAGCAGCAGCCCGACCGCCCGCTGGGTCGCGTTCACGTCACTGTTCAGCCTGCTGACCAGCGAGCCGGTCTGGGTCCGGGTGAAGAACGCCAGCGGCTGGCGCTGCACGTGCCGGAACACGCTGGTGCGCAGCTCGCACACCAGCCCCTCGCCGATACGGGCGGCGAACCACTCCCTGACGTAGTTCGTGACCGCGTCGAGCAGCGCGAGGCCGGCGATGGCGAGTGACAGGCTCACCACGACGGCAGTCCGGCGGCGGAGGATCCCGTCATCGATGATGAACCCGAGGATCAGCGGGTTCACCACCGTGACGGCGGAGTCCAGCGCGGTGATGCACGCCAGCACCGCAAGCGCGGCGCGATGGCGCCGGGCGTACGGAAGGATCCTGCGGACGGTGCCCGGCTTGATCTGCTGGCGGGTTAGTGAGTCGTGATCGTCGAGGAAGCGCATCCCGAATTCCGGGCCCTTGATCATGACGCCACGGTAACGACGTCCGGGCCAGGAAAAATCACTCTGCGGGATGGAGACTTCGGCGGCCCGCGCGGCGGATAATAAGAAGCAGGGCAGGCCGCCTGGCGACCCGCGCAAGCGGAGCACCACAAACCGCCGCGCATGCCCGACGGCGTCCGCCACACAAATAAGTGCAGGCTCGCATCCGACATCCGGTTTGGGATAGTTTCGCCCGTACGTGGCGTCCGTACCAGTCAGACACGTGAGCCAGAGCCCGTTTTTCCGTACCCCAGGTGCATCTACTACGGGGCGTAGGAGTTGACTAGTGGGATGAGCACTCCGCAGTATCTGCTCCAGGCCCGCCAGATGCAGGCGCTGTCGCTGTCGGTGCACATCCCGCTGGTCTGCTTCGGCATCGCGTTCCCCGCCATGATCCTGTTCGCCGAGTGGCGCTCCCTGCGTACCGGCGACGAGCTGTACCGGACGCTGGCCAGGCGCTGGTCCAAGATCATGCTGGCACTGTTCGCGGTCGGCGTGGTCACCGGCACGATCTTGTCCTTCGAGCTTGGCCTGCTGTGGCCGGTGTGGATGCAGGACTTCGGCAACGTCTTCGGGCTCGGCTTCACGCTGGAGGGCTTCTCGTTCTTCGTCGAGGCGATCTTCATCGGGATCTACGTCTACGGCTGGGACCGGATCAGCCCGCGGCTGCATTTCCTGTCCGGTATCCCGATCGCCGTCGCGGGCATCACCGGGTCGATGTTCGTCATCTCGGTCAACGCCTGGATGAACCACCCGACCGGCTTCACGCTGGTCGGCGGGCGAGCCACGAACGCGCACCCGTGGGCAGCGCTGTTCGCGAACCCGTTCTTCTGGAGCGAGTACGTGCACATGTACTTCGCCGGGTACATCGTGTGCGGCTTCCTGCTGGCCAGCGTCTACGCGTGGGGCTACCTGCGCGGCCGCCGCGGCCGCTACGAGCGGACCGCGCTGGCGATCTCGCTGTCCGCGGCGTCGGTGGCGTCGCCTCTCCAGATCGTGGTCGGCGACTGGGCCGCCCGCGATGTAGCACAGTCCCAGCCGGTCAAGCTGGCCGCGATGGAAGGGCTTGCGCACACCACCCGCGGCGCCGCCGAGCACCTGCTCGGCTGGTACAACGGCCACGCGGTGGTGTGGGGCATCGAGATCCCCCGGCTGCTGTCACTGCTCGCCTTCCACAACCCGAACGCTGTGGTCAAGGGCCTCGACATCGTCCCGCTGGCCGATCAGCCGCCGGTGAACGTGGTGCGGTTCGCCTTCCAGACGATGGTCGGCATCGGCACGCTGCTCGGCCTGATCGGCGTCATCTACCTGTTCCTCAGGCTGCGCAGGAAGGAACTCCCCGCCTGGCTGTGCTGGGCCGTCGTCGCGGCCGGGCCGCTGTCGGTGGTGGCGCTGATCGCCGGCTGGATCACCACCGAGGTGGGCCGCCAGCCGTGGATCGTCTACAACGTGATGCGGGTGTCGGCGGCGGTGACCGGCGCGCACGTCATCCCGGTCAGCTACGCCACCTTGTGCGTGGTCTACCTCGGCCTGGCGGTCGCGGTGTTCTGGCTGCTCAGAACGTTCAGCCGGGTACCGCTCCCGCCGGAGGCCTCCCATGGCTGACGTCCCGATGATCTTCATCCTGGCAGGCATCACGGCGTACGCCGTGCTGGCCGGGGCGGACTTCGGCGCCGGCATCTGGACGCTGGTGCCGGGCACGGACCGCGAGCACGTACGGCACGCGATGGGCCCGGTCTGGGAAGCCAACCACGTCTGGCTGATCTTCGTCCTGGTGGTGGCCTGGACGTGCTACCCGGTCGCGTACGGCTCGATCGTGTCCACGCTGTCGGTCCCGCTGCTCATCGCCGCCGTCGGCATCATCTTCCGCGGTACCGCGTATGCCTTGCGCAATCAGATCTCCTCCGGCGTCCGCCTGGTGGAGAACCTGTTCGCCCTCTCGTCGGTGCTGACACCGTTCGCGCTGGGCACCGTGATCGGCGCCCTCGCGACCGGCCGTGTTCCCGTCGGCAATGCCGCCGGGAACCTGGTCACCTCCTGGCTGAATCCCGTGTCCGTCCTGACCGGCGTGCTCGCCGTAGCATTTTCCGGGTATCTCGCCGCTGTCTACCTCGCCGCCGATGCCCGCCGGATATCAGAACGCCACGAGGTTCCCGCACTGCGCATCCGGGCGCTGCTCTCCGGAGCCGTGGCCGGTGTCCTGGCCATCGCCGGCCTGCTGGTCGTCCGGTCTTCCGCCGCTCCGTTGTGGCATGGCCTTACCTCCGGGGCCGGCCTGGTGATGGTGTGCGTGTGCGCCGTCGCCGGGGTGGCGACCATGGCGCTGGTCTGGCGGTCGGTGTTCGGTCTGGCCAGGGCGTCGGCGGCCCTCGCGGTGGCGGCGGTGATCGGTGGCTGGGCCGCGGCGCAGCGTCCTTACCTGCTGCCGGGCCTGACCGTCGCGCAGGCGGCCGCAGGCCGGGCCACCCTGATCGCGATCATCATCAGCGTAGGGGCCGGCGCAGTGGTGCTGATTCCGTCCCTGTTCCTGCTGTACGCCCTCTTCCTGCGTGGCCGACTGGACGTGGCTTCCGATCCAGAAGCCGCTCCCGTTAGGCCGCTCGCCCCACACGACCCATCTACCTCTTCTACTTCACCTACCTCGTCCGCCTCACCTGCCCTTTCCGCCCCAGCCGTCTCAGCCATCGCATTCGCTGCGGTCACGCTGGTTGCCGGCTCGGTCCTGCTGGTGTTCACCGACCCAGCCTGGACACATGGGCTCGGCGCGGTGTGCCTGATCGCGTGTGCGATCCGGGTGTTCACCCTGGTGGCGACCCCCGACGAGAGCGGATAGAAGGAGCTGTCCTGCCGGGTACCGGTGGTTGTCAGGTTGGGTAGATCCTGGGTTTCTTGGTGTAGTACAGCTGGCCGGGGGTGGTCCAGGTGCGGGTGCCGTCGGGTTTCTGGGTGACCTGCCACCTTGGGTCTTTCTTCATCAGGTTGTGCCGTTTACAGGCCAGGCCGAGGTTGCAGCTGCAGGTCTGGCCTTCGGGCCAGGGCTGGCAGTGCTCGCTCTCGGAGCGGCGGGGACTGCGGTTGCAGCCCGGCAGCATGCAGGCCCCGTCGCGGACCTCGGCGAGCCGGCGCAGGACGGGGCCGGGCTTGTACCCGGCGCCGTGGTAGTCGTGGGTACAGGGGCCAGGTCCGGGGACCGGGTGGAGCCGGACGGTCCAGAGGGTGGTGCCGATCCGCAGCCGCCACAGGCCGTACCCGTCAGGTCCGGTGACCAGGTCCGGGGTGCCGGGCGCCGGGGTGAAGCTGGCCAGGGGCATCGCGGGGTCATCCGGTGGGTCGCCGGGAGGCGCTGGGCTGAGGAAGGGCAGCTGGATGCCCTCGGTATGTCGGCTCCCGGAGGGGCGGGGCATGGGAGTGGCCTGCCCGAAGGCGACGGCGCGGCCGTCGGGTCCGGTGATGATGATGCGGAAGGTGCTGCCGTGGGCCCTGGCGGCCATGGCGGTCAGCGTCCGGGCGAGGGCGGGGTCGATCCCGCCCAGGTTGCGGACCTGAGCGGCGCGCTGCGCGTACCCGGTCAGGTCGGCGAGCGGGACGATCAGGTCCACGTTCGCCGCCAGCTCGTCCTGGTCAGCTGGTACCGGACCCGTGCCTGGTCCTGGCCGCGGCCCGCTGCCGTTCCCGCCGCCGTTCTGGCCGTCCTCGTCCGAGTCGCCCTCGCCCGAGTCGCCCTCGCCCGAGTCGCCGTCGTCCTCGTCCGTGCCGTGCTGCCTCGTGTCGCCATCCGTGTCGTCTTGGTCCGTGGCGTCTTCGGCGGGCTCGGGGTCGTCGTCTGCGTCGGGCTGGCCGGGGCAGGGTATGCCGGTCAGGGTGGCGGCGTCCGGGTCGTCCGGGACCGGGACATCGTCGGTGCCGGGCTCCTCCACGGTGCCGGGGCCGGCGGCGAGGCGGCTGTCCCAGGCCGCTTCCTCCGCTTCGTCGTTGTCGCTGTCCTGGGCGGCGGCGGGATCCTGGGTGATGCGGTCGCGGGCGTCCCGGCCGGTCAGCAGGTCCAGGTAGGCCAGGGCGCACAGCTGGTCGAAGGCACCGGTGATGCCATGCCGGCGGTAGCCGCGGGCCCGGGCCCGGACCCGCTGGTCAGCCCGGATCGCATCAGCCGGGGGGAGGCTGTACCCGGCCAGGGTCGCGGTCAGGGCACCGCGGTCCAGGCAGAACCGGTACCGGGCGTCCTTGGATGCTTCCTCCCGCCGCTTGGCCGCCCCTTCTGGGTCAGCGTTAATGACTGCGGTGGTGACCAGGTCCCGCAGCTCACCCCAGGTCAGCCCAGCCCACCGCCCGGCGATATCCGCCTCGGCGGCGCGGGCCTGCTCATCGGTCAGGACCGCGGTCTCGGCGGCGATCAGCCGGACCTTGCCCATGTCCAGAGTGCCGTCCTCCAGCGCGGCGGCGGTCAGCGGCAGCCGGTTCCGCAGCGTGTAGGACAGGTCGGCCAGCGCTGCCCCGGAGTACACCGAGCAGGACAGCTCCAGCGCCAGCTCCTCGCCCAGGCTCTGGTCCCACACCGGGGGCAGCAGGTCCGCCGCGGCGGCAGCAGCAGCAGCAGCAGCGGTTGCGGCAACGGCGGTTGCGGCAGCCTGAGCTTGCGGGCTGGCCGGGCGGCGGCGGATCATCTCCTGGGCCGCAGCGATCTTCTGCGCTGCGGCCCAGGACTCCAGCGCCCCCCAGCCGCCCAGCGCCAGCATCACCTCTGCGTCGTCCTGCCCGGCATACCGGCGGCCGGGACCGGCCAGCCTGGCCAGGTGCGCTGCCTGCGCGGCGGACGGACGCGGCCGGTCCCGCCCCGGCCGGCTCGGCGTCCCGGCCCGGTTCTTTCGTATCCCTCCCCGCACTCTGCTCATAGTTCGAATATTACTCCGCACGTCTGACATTTCCCGGTACTCTGGCCCGTGCGGGGCAATAATTCCGATTATTTTTTTGGCAACACGTTGCCCGAAGCCTGCATCGGGATGGATGATGACAGCGGCGTGCGGGTGAGCCATCACCTTCCCGGTGGCCGGCACGCAGGTCCACCCGCGCAAGGGTCCGCGCGGCTGGCCCAACCGCGCCGACGACCCGCAGTTCTGGATCCAGGCCGGGGCGGTGTGCCGCCTTTGCCTGCATGCCCAAGCACGCATCGTGTCAGCGGTGCGTCTGAGCCAGCTGCTCCGCTAGCCTGCAGATCAGCTGCCGCGCTTCCGATGGGCTGGTGACCTCTATGCGGTCACTGAACTGCAGGAGCTGCCGTACCCCGTTGAGGTGCTCGAAGGCGATCGTGACGGTCACGCGCCCGCCCTCGTTGCTGGAGGAGGTGGTATCGGAGACGGTGGTGCTGCCGCGGGTGACCGGGCCTGGGACCACCGAGCGCAGCCGACTGCCGAGGATCCGCCGGGCGATATCGACGCGGTCGGCGTCGAGCAGCGCGGTGATGGTGATCTCGTTCCGGGATTCGAGGGAGCGGCTGAGCTCGGCGGCGGTACCCGCGAGGGTCGCGCCGACGCGGAGACAGCGTGTCCCGGCGAGCAGTTCCCAGTGCTCCAGGCGGGTGAGGGCGTACATCCGCGGGCGGGACTCGCTGTCGGCGATCAGGTACCACCGGTCCGCCCGTAGCAGCAGCCCGTAAGGATCGACAACGTACACTTGGGACTGCGCCGCGCCGCTGTGCCGGTACCTAATGCGCAGGCGGCGCGCCAGGCGCAGGTCACGGGCGAGGCTCGCCACATCGGGCGACTCGTCGGCGGCGAACCAGCCGCGGTTGTCCACGGTGAGGACGTCGGCCAGGGCCAGCGGCGGGTCGCCGCGCAGTGGCGCACGGCGCTTGGCTGTGAGCTTGCCCGCCGCCGACCGTGCCGCACTCTCGGCACCGAGTCGCGCTGCCCGGCCCAGGTCAAACCCGACAGCGCGGACCACATCGGCTTCTGAGGCTGTCAGCTTCGATAGGTCGGCCTGGCTCCCAGGCAGCAGGCTGATCCCGCCGTACTTCCCGCGTTCGGTAAGCACGGGAATGCCGGCGTCGATGAGTGCCTGGATATCGCGGAAGATCGTCCGCGCGGAGACGCCGAATTCTGCGGCCAGAGCCTCGGCGGTCGTCACCCGGCGCACCTGCAGCACGGCGAGCAGGGCGATCAGTCGCTGTGGTTTGCCGCTCATCGCCAGCTCCTCGCGAGAATATGACAGGTTTTGTCATATTCTCGCGCAACTGTGGTCATGCGGCCGGCAATCGGCCGCGCATGATCAGAGTGGGAGCCGGCTATGACCGCACCGAACCTTTTCATCCTCTACGTCACCGACATCGAGCGGGCGACGAACTTCTACCGCGACCTGTTCGAGATCGAGCCGGTCATGATCACCGCGCGCTACGTGCCGTTCGAGGTAGCCCCTGGCGTGATCTTCGCGCTGTCGGACAGAGGCGGCGAGCAGGCCGGTCCGGAGACCCCGCGATCCTTCGTGGTCGGCCTGATGGTGCCTCGCACGGAGGCCGCCGTAGATGACGTCTTCGCCGCCTGGACAGCCAAGGGCGTCACCGTCGCGGAGGAACCGCACGACGAGATCTACGGCCGCACCTTCGCTATCACGGACCCCGACGGCAACCCCATCTGCGTCACCCCGGTGGACTGACTCACCGGAGCGGGCGCGCACCACACCCGAATAAAGGGTTTACTGGCTCAGTTCATAGGGTCTGAGCTGGTAAGACGCTGGCAGGGATGAGCGGCCGCTAAGCGCTGAAGAGCGCCCGGCAGCGCGGTTCCCCCAGCCCACGAAAAAGACCCCTCCCCGGAACCGGAAGAGTCTCCGACCTGCGGTGAGCCCCGTTACGGAATCGAACCGTAGACCTTCTCCTTACCATCACCAGCCGAACGGCTCGCCTAAGCGTCCTAACGGCGCTGAGCTGGCGAAACGCTAGCGGCCACTAGCATCGTCAGGCTGGAATCAGCACTCGCTAGCGCCAATCTGCCCCCCCAAAGTGCCCCCCATTTTCCTGGACCTGGTCAACATCACCGCCCTCGTCGATCGAGTCGCGCGGCCTAGCCCAGCCTGCTGATACCAGCCTTCTCGGGTCTGTGGGAAAGAGCTGGCGAACGAGTCTCCCAACCAGCCCGACCAGCAGTACCCGGAGCACGTGGCGGACTGCCTGGCCAACTGCCGCCGGCGCATGTGATCAAGCCGTCGGACTTCACTGGTATCAGCCCGGCATCATTCGCACGGCGGGCCCTACTACGGACATGCTCGCCGGCAAGTACGCACCGCTGATCGGCGTCCTGCGCGAGCTCATCGCCAAGGACGACATCCCCGCTTAGCGCTGCGGCCAAAGAGCATCTCCTCCGGCCAGCTGCATCTCACTGCGGAATGATCCGCCGCGATCCTGCCATCGGACAAACGCTTCGCTGACAGCCGACGGGCGATCCGTTCAGATCCGCGCGGTAGGCGGGGCTTCACGACGACCGCGGTCGTCTGGGGCGTTTCCGGAACGACCGGCGCGTGCTCGGATCGATCCGCCCCCGGATCGAAGATCATCGGCAACCGCGCTTGTGCTTTATGTTCATCGCGTAACGTGACCAGGATAGTCATAGGCAACCGGGGCGTGGCGGTCCCTATCGCCGAATATTTAGTGTCGGATTCCTCGCTTGCTGCCTGCATTCCGCCATACATACCGCCCGGTTCTGTTGTCGCGACAGGCGAGTGCGGTGCGAGGTGTGTCAGGTCCGGGCTCTTTCCGAGGGAACGAATGATCACTGTATCGCGACCGAGCATCGTCGCCCTTTATGCGGAATGACTATCTCCATGGGACTAGCCGCTGCGTTCGCGACGGTGCAGACGAGGCCAGACTGTCTGCTTCATGTCGCGAGGGTCGGGCTTGTTGATGGCTGCGACTGCACCCAGAGCGTCACCGTGCCGCCGAACGCATAGGTTGTCTGCGGTTCCGGATTCTGTTTCCAGACCACACCGGTTGGGATGTTGTCAGCGGCTGGGGCTGGTGAGTAACGGATCGTGTACTTGAAGCCGTAATCCTCAAGTTGCTGTATAGCAGTGCCGAGTGGCAAGTCGATCACCTGAGGAACCGGGAGGCTGATACCTGTGCAGACATAGACCGTGACCGTACTGCCCTTGGCGACGCCTTCGCCGTTGATCGGCATGGTGTCCATCACGAGGCCCGTTGGCCCAAGCTGAGTTAGGCAGACGGGCATTGCCACGACGTCGGGGACCAGCCCGTCGGCCTTGATCTCCGAAACGGCCCTCCCTGCTGGCAGATTGTCCACTTGCGGGACCGTGTAGGCACTACCGCCGCCATTGCCGGGATGCAGGCTGGCGTCCAAGGCGATGAGGCCCGGGGCTGCCAACGCGACTGTAAGCCAGACCCATCGGCGTCCTATCCTGGGCCATCGCCGCTCCTGCCTGAGCGAGCCGTGAATTCCGCGGATCTCAGCGGGATTCTCGTAGCTGTGGGAGATGAAGGCCTGCTCCGGTGAACCACCGGATTTCGAACGAGAGCGTGGTGTCTCCCCAGAATCCAGAATCTCCGTGTTCGGACTGAACGTGGCTGCCTCGCGACTGGACCGCTGGATACCGACTGGCAGCGCAGACAGGCTGGCAGGTGCGCCAGTAGCGGAGCTGAGTGGAGAGGCCGACGTGCCCGGGCCGGTCTCGGTGCCGGTCGGGGCAGGGTCGTGAGTACCCGCCGATGGTCGAGTGGCGCTGGTCAACGGCGCGCGACTCAATCGCGCCGTCGGCCACCAGGCCCATATCGTTGAGAAGCAGAGGTACAGCGCGGCCGCGGCTATGCCGCCGAAGACACAGGTCGGCCAGATCGGGAAGGTCGACTTGGGCGCGGCAGTCAATTGCGAGACATAGATGGCGCCCGCACCGAACACAACTGCCGCAACCCCCCACGCGGCCGAGCGCCCGGCGCGCCCGTCCTCATCTGCCACCTGCTCAGACTATCTGCGCACGAATCGCGTTGCCGTAATACTCGCTTTGATGAGTCGCAGCACCACCGAATGCCCGCATATTCCGGCATCGGCCCTGCAAACAGTATCGTCAACTGCCTGCTTGCTGCGGCAGTTCCCTACCTCTCTTGTTGAGTGAGAGGCGGACGAACATAGCTGTGCCTATCAGTACGGTTGATGCTCCGGACCGGTCATGGGCATGGGCGTGATGATCGTTAATGGTCGGCATCTTGGAGACCCGCGACCAGATCACCGGCTTCTACCACCGCGTGCAGGAGCACGCCAGGCACGCCGACATCCTGCGGGAACAACTCGATGGCCGCACCGTGATAGCCGGGCGGGACGAGAAACCAGCCAGCATCGAGGCCCGCGAAGCCCACTGCGCGAAGATCGAATAGGCCGCCAGAGCAGCCAGCCCCAGCCCTTCCGGCCCATAGGCCACCATCACGCCCAGATCGCCGATTCCGGATTTCGCAGAATTGCACTGATCGCCCGGGTCGTGGGCATGCAGATTATCCAGATCTGCGCGCCTACTTCTGCCGGGCACTGTTCCGGGAGGTGAACCGCCTGCGTGGTCAGCTGGGTGCCGCGCTCGTTGAAGACGTCATAAGCCTGGTCGATGGACGCGCAGACAGGCCCTGCGGCAACACGCCCGCGAGCAGATCGTCATCATGACGAGTTGGATCGGACCTGCCCGGGGTTCTCGTGCTGAGGCCTGCGACGGCCGTAGAGCTACTAATGTTCCGCCGCCGGAGTCCCGTCCGTGTGCACGGGTTCGAAGATGAAGTCCTCGGCCTCGCGTAGCTCTCGTTCGATGGCCTCGGCGAGGTTGGGGTTGTCGATCAGGACGCCGAACTCCAGGTTCGCATTCTCGGCGCTCCAGGAGAAGTTCGCGCTCGTGACGAGCAGGAACCGGTGGTCGATCGACAGGAACTTCGAGTGGTTGCGGACCTGCCGGCCGTCGAAGCGCTTCGTCCGCAGGATCAGGGCCGGGTGCAGGTGCGCCGCGACCTCGTCTGTCGTCGGTGACCCCGGTCGTCGCGGTCCGGCGTCCGCCGCGTCCGTGTCCACGTAGACCTTCATCGTGATCTCTGGCCGCCGTGCCGCTCGCTGCAGCGCCTTCCACAGGCCGGATGATCGCTGGAAGTTGAACGTCGAGCACACGACCGAGTACCTCGCGTTGTCTACCAGGTACGTCACCGACTGTGTCAGCCGCCCGTGCTGGGCCAGGTGGCCCGGCATCGTCCATAGCGGATCCACGGTCGTCGGCGCCAACCGCGCGCCTTCGACAGCCCGAAGCACGATGATCATCGCGGCCCGGTCGATGCCAGATAGCAACGACCGGATCTCCGCTCGGCGGCCGGCTGGTACGACTCGCAGCGACGCGGTGAGCGTGTCGTCGTCAGCCAGGTGGTCAGCGATCTCCCGTGCCTCGCTCCCAGTCAGCAGCGCGCCAAGCTTTCTGGCCGGGTCATCCGAAGAACCCAAGGGAGCTTCCTGGGAGGTTGATGAGGAATCGCCGGTCCAGGAACCTGTTGGCCCGCTCACATGACGTCTCCGATGCCATCACGCAGCAGTGGCAAGCAGCCCCGTGCAGGAAGTCTTCCGGATCGGCGGGCGTGCGACGGGCGCAGATCGGGTCCGAGGAGCAGCGTGCCGCGCGCTCCAGCGCCAGTGACACTACCTGCTGCAGGCGTGCCGGCTCGCTCAGCGATACCAGGCCGCCGAGGGTGCCATCGCTGTCCGATGCCGTTGTGACGATCACCAGACCGGCTGCGGGCGGGCGCTCGCCCGTCCCGGGCCAGGCGTACAGCCGCTCGCTCAGGCTCGCGGCTGAATACCCGCACTCCATCGCCATGCCCCGGATCAGCACGTGCGCCAGGGTGTGGACCAGCCAGTACCGCGGTGGTCTCAGCCGGTCGTCCGCGTCGACGTTCTCCGCCGTCTCAGAGAACCGTCGGTTGAAGTTCCGTCGGTGCGCCTGCCGGTGCGCCTCCCAGATCTCACTGGCCAGGACCTTCTGCTCCCAGGCCGCGACCCGTTCCTCGTCAAGCTGGAGGAAGACGCCCTCGCCCCGGTCCTCGGTCGCGACGGTCCAGTCGGGATACCGTTCCCTGGTCAGCGGGACGAGGCGCCTGGGCACGTCCCCGACCCGGTCGAACGCGTCGATCCGGGTGAAGCCCGTCAGCGCGTTTACCTTCCGCAGCCGCTCCGCCGCCAGCACCCGCGTGATCTCGGGCCGCAGCTGTGGGTCCCGGTCCCGCCGCGACAGCGTCAGGCCGCTGGCCGGGTCCTCGTGCCGGTCTCCGATCGGGTCCTTGAGCAGGTACCGCCACTCCGGGACGAACAGGTCGACCGGGTCCCAGTCGCGAAGCTTCTCTTCCTGCTCTTCCTCTGACGGCGCTGACTGGAGGGCGGTGGCCACCAGCGCGGCCAGCTCGTCATCCGACTGGCCAGTCACGTCGACCTTGGCGATCTTCGCGAACCTGCGGATGAGGCCCAGGTCGCCTGCACACTCCGCAAGGTCGTCCCCGAGTGCGACCCGGAGCCGGTCCGCAAGGTCGGTGGCCTTCTCCTCCGCCGACTCGGGCATCACGATGATCGACAGAGTCGAGGGGAACCACAGGTTGGACGCGCCGATCAGCATCAGCTTGGTCTCTGCGCCGCAGCCCTTCGGCTCGAATGCGTCCAGGTGGGGGTGACGGCCCCGGCACCCCGGCAGCTTCGCGGCACCCGTGACGCCCTGGGCCTCGTTCATCGGGCGCCGCTCACCGCAGGACGCGCAGTGGATCATCGCCGACGCGCCCTTGCCCGCGGTCCGGTCGATCATCTTCAGGATCGGGAACTCAACCTTCTCGCAACGGCGGCCTCGATGGACCCACAGGTCGTACGGGAACTCATCCAGGTGCCCCGCCGCGCAGGCGAGCAGGTACCGGGCCGGGACGGCCGGGCGGGTCGCCTTGCCCTCGCCGCTGCGGCCGGGGCACTTCGGGTGCTCGAAGCGGGCCAAGTCGCTGCGGTGCGGGTGGGTGTTGACGTAGCTGAACTGGGACACCAAGCCGAGCATGTCGCATCCGGTGCACCGCAGCCACTGAGGGAAGACCCGCGCGGGCACGCCGAGATCGGCGCCTTCGCTGCTGAACGTGTTCCGCTTCGGCTGCCACGGGAACGGGCGCAGTTGCACGTTCGGGGCCCGCATGTGAGTGCGGACCGCCTGCCGCAGCCGGGGCGCGTGGATCTGCGGCGGGTCGGCCTCGCGGCGCCGCCAGATCCGGTTCCAGTCGTCCAGGCCAGTCGGCATGATCGTGAACTGGGGCAGATCCATGATCGCCCCAGGACCATAGGTGTACAGCAGGGACGACGGGCGGCTGGAGCCGACCTTGGCCCGGTTGTGCTTGACCTGCTTCTCGTTCTCGGCGTCCGCGTCGCCCAGCGGGTCGACTGGGCGCTGCTCGTTGTAGAGCAGGCTCATGACGTGGCCTCCTCAGCAGGGGGGAACTCCCACCGCGGCGCGCCGGGTGGCTCGATGTAGACCAGGTTGTCTTTGATCGGGCTGACCAGGAGGTTGATCTCCGGCTGTACCTCGCGCATAGAGTTGGCCACGACGAACGGTGCGACGTCGCTGCCGCCGCCGAAGGCGCGGGCGTTCTCCGCGCTCATCATCAGCGCGTCGTACTTCCCCTCGTCCGAGGCGGAGAACCGCTCGTAGACAAGAGTCTTGTGCAGGTCGGCCAGGTGCTTGCGCCGGGAGACCCACTGGTCGAGCCGGTTCAGCAGCCGCGCCCGCGCCCGCTCGGCGTCGCTCTCGGTCGCCGCGCGCCCGATCCGGCGTACGAGCGCGTCGATCACGTCCACGACGACGTCCCGCCGGTCCTCGATCCGGCCTGCGTTCTTCTCCGGCGACAGCCCGCTAGGCACGACCGCCTCCAGCACCCGGGCCGCGCTGACGAGGACGCCGTCCAGGCCACGGTCCAGGGACGTGGCCGAGAACGGCGTCACCGACAGCGCCTCGACCTGCGCGTAGAACGTCTCGTGGTAGTACCGGAACTGCTCGAAGTGCGCCAGGTCCCGCGGCCGGGCCCAGTTCCCGAGCGCGACCACCAGGCCAGGCCGGGACGCCTGTCGGCCGACACGAGAGGACGCCTGGATGTACTCGGCGGTGTTCTTCGGCTGGCCGACGACGAGCATCAGGCCGAGCCGGTCAACGTCGACGCCGACCTGCAGCATCGACGTCGCGAGGACCACGTCGAACGGGCGTACGGGCCGTTCTGGGACCGGCATGCTCGCCTTGCGCTTCGCGGCCAGTTCCCGCTTCCCGGCCGATGAGTCGAACGCAGGGTCGAACGATGCCGCCATCTGATCCAGCGTTCCGGTGATGTTCGACGACGACACCCGGGAGGTGAGCTCCGCCAAGTGAAGCTGCCCGAAGTCCGTTCCGGTCCGGCGCGGCAGCCGTGACCATGGGCGGCCTTTGACGAGAGCGGTCTGGATGTCGTCGCCGACGAACCGGGCCATGCCAGCCAGTTCCCGGGTCGCGCTGAAGTACCCCACCAGCGTCAAGTACGGGTCGGCGGCATCGCCGCACCGGTCGATCAGCAACTGCCCCGCGGCCATCAGTACTTCGGCCACCCGGATCTCGGCCGTCGTCAGCCGGACCCCGGTGGTGCTCAGCCCGATGTACCGCCGCCCCGGGTACTTCCGCGAGATCGGCTGCTCGGTGGAGAAGAACGTCTTCCCCACGTCGAGGACCTGCGGCGGGAAGATCGTGGTGTCTCGCCCGTAGAGGGCGCGCACCTGCTCCGCCGCGTTCCGCGCGGTCGCGGTGGACGCGACAAGAAGGGGCCGCACCGGCAGGGCAGACGGAGTCCGCCACGAGCAGAGGGCATCGACGGCGACCTCGAACAGCCCGACCGTCGTCCCGAGCGCGCCGGTGATCAGGTGCAGCTCGTCCTGGATAATTAGGTCCGGCGGCCGGAGCCTGCTTACGGGCCGCCGGGATGCTGTAGTCTTCGGGTGCTTGCTGCCGGCGGCGATCTTGCAGCTACTGGAGTCGGCGTGCACGTACCCGTGAAGCCCGCACTTTTCTGCCACGTAGCCGAAGAGCGCCGCGGCCTCCCCTTCCCGTGCCAGCCGAGCGAACTTGTCCACGGTTGCGATCACGAACGCGGGCGCCAGCCGGTAGATTTCCTCATCCACCATCAGAACGGGCAGCCCCTCCTGTACCGACCCGTCGCGGGAGAACGGGCAGCTACCCAGCTCGTCGCCGCAGTACAAGTAGACCCGCTGGTACTCATCGTCGGCGCGCACGTTGGCCGCGCCGATCGGCGTGCCGCACCAAGGGCAGCGTTGGAACTGCAGCACGGTCAACCGCGAGTAACCGCCAGAGGAGGAAGACCGCTTGAGCTGCTCCTTCGCCTCCTCATACCGCTTCGGTGACACGTCGGTCCCGACCCACAGCCCGATTCGGAACGGCTCGCCGCCCCACGCCGCAACGTCGCGACGCCGCGCCATCTCCGCCGCGCACACCAGCGCGGTCGCGCGCTGGAACTGCTGGGCAGTCAGCAGCCGCAGGGTGTAGCGCATCAGCACGGTCACCCCAGCGCCGCCGTCCAGTTTCCCGTCCGGGGTCTCGACCACGCCCTGCAGCCGCCGGATCGCGAACGCGTAGGCCGCCAGCCCCAGGTACGCCTCGGTCTTGCCGCCGCCGGTCGGGAAGAACAGCATCTGCGCCTTGGCAAGATCCCCGGACCGCTTCTCCGCCGCCGGGTCGGTGAGCAGTGGCAGCTGCATCAGGATGAACGCGAGCTGGAACGTGCGCCACGAGTGCGGCCTGTCCCCGGCCAGCACCGCCGCCCGCGCCTCGTCAAGGGACTCCTGCGGATGTTGCGCCCGGCGGCGTGCTACCTGGGACTGCACGCGCTGGTCGGCCATCACCTCGTTCATGAACCGGAAGCACCGCCGCGCGTCCGCGTCGCCCAGCAGGTGCTCGATCCCGGCCGCAAGCTGGCGCTGCGCCTTCCGCGCCTCATTAACCGCATCCAGCCCCTCGTCTCGCAGGTGATCGGGGAGCTGATTCGCTCGGGCCTCCTCGCCGCCCAGCCACGAGCCGTACTTCTCCGCGATTGGCGACAGTCCCGCGCGCAGCCCGTCCTCGGACGCGGCGGCCAGCTCCCGCATGTCGAGCAGCGCCTCGCCGATCTCATCGGCAGCGACCTGCGGCGTCTCGCTCACCGGCAACCAGGTCGTCCAGATCTTGCCGACGCGGCGGTTGCCCGGAACGGCCCGGATCTCAGGCTTGTCCCACCCGGCTGGCCCCTCCCAGCCGACCGAGCAGGTCCGCCCGACGGCGAACTCCAGCCGGTCCCGGTACTGCAGGTTCAGTCGCCGGACCTCGTCGTCCCTCTCCCACCGGTCATCGGTCAGCGCGTCGGTCACCGGCAGGAACGCAGGCTCCCCGTCTGTGGTCACGGTGAGCTTCGTCTGGTACAGCCACGCATCGACCGGGATCTTCCGCGGCGCCTCCCGGTCGTTGCACAGCGCGATCTCGACCAGCCTCCGGTGATTCTCAGCGTCGTCGTGCCGGTCAACGCGCAGCACGACCTTGTCCCTGAGCGGGATCTCCACCGTCACCGACGGGTCAAGGGCGGCAATATCTATCCGCTTGGGGATTTCGACAGGGGTGCGTTTATACCGCCGGATCCGTGACTCGTCACCCTCATGTGCGGGCACCGACTCATACACCCCCCACGACGCGATCACGGTGAACGCCTGGAGGTCGTCGGGGATCTGGCACCGCAACCCCATTGACGCCGGGATCATCAGCCCGCGCTGCTGCGGCGTGTCCTCCAGCCCAGAATCCTCGTCCGCCCCGGCGCCGCTGTCGTCAACCCCGGTGACCGGCACCCCCTGGCCCTCCTGAGCGTCGCCGGAGTCCCCCACGTCGCTGTCGGACTCACCCGTATCCGCGTCCGCCGGGTCATCGACCCCGGAGGCGAGCTTGAACGGCGCAATCCGGCCGACCAGGTACACGGAGTCAGGCACGCCGTCGATGACCTCGGCCGGCCCGTTCATCGGCCCCAGCAGTTCCCGTTCCAGGATGTCAACCAGGTTCTCCCGGGCTATCCAGGAAGTACCGTCCGGTTCGTGCTCTAGCCGGTACTGAGGTGGCTCGGCGGGCTTCGTGGGTGTGCTCAATCGTCTTCACCCTCTTCATCCTCATCCTCGGCGGGCGACGACGCCTCGCCTTGGGCGGCGGCCCGACGCAGGTTCTCTTCGAGCAGCCGGTCCAGGATCTCCATCCGGGGAGCGGGCGAGACGGTCCACCGCTGCATCTGCCGGTAGGTGTGGAACCCGTGGTCAAGCAACACGTCGCCCCAGCCGTAGGCGTCCATGACGGCTTGATCTAGCTCGACGTGGATCTGACGCATCCGGCCGATGTCGTCGTCGGTGTAGTCGGGATCGTTGACCAGGTTGTAGAGCTTGGTGAGGCCGAGGTCACGGCGGAGCATGATCTCTCGGCGCTCGGTGTCAAGTGTCCGCCCCACCTCGGCAAGTCGGCCGGTTGACGCTGGGCGTGGAAAGGTCAAGAAAACATCCGAGGGCGAATAGCTAATATCGGTACGCATGGTGGCGGTGTATTTGATTGCCCACATCTGATGCACGCTTGATGACAGCACAGCCTGACTCGCAAATGAGTCTGATGCAAAAATCACTAGCTTCTGGTCGAAGACTTGACTTGTTTTGACTCGAACGGGCATGACAGTCTTACTAACTTGCGCCATGACAAGCGTCTCGCCCAGTTCTGCAATCGCCTTGCGCAGACCAGGGGCTGACCGCGAGAACAGCCACCATGGCGCATCCCTGACCGCTTTAGGCCTCCCTGCCCGTTCAGGTTTGACCAAGTTTAGGGCACGCTCGTATGGCAGGCGATATTTCTTCGCCTCTTCTTCCGGTCGATCATTGAAGTCAATAACCCACCGGGATGCCGACATGTCCGACCGGGAGTTAAGATCTTCACCGTTGATGTAAGGGCGCAAGACGTCAGAGTTCCGCCGATCCTCTTCAATCCAGGATCGCGCCATTTCCGGCTCCAGAATAAATCCCAGTCCGTATGGCTTGCATCCCAGGAAGCCGATGCCCTTGTTTTCATCTAGCCTCCCCGGGTTACCATGAACATTCCCCGTAGCTTCCAAAAGCGTAGACACCCCGTCAACGACGGCGTCATCAGCCACCCGCGGAGTGGTGGGCGCAATCTCATTTCGAGTGCCCCATACGGCCGCATACTCCAAGTTGGCGCTAGCCGCAGGCCAGGAACGAGATTGGATGGCGCGCATGATTGTGAATCCATTTGCAACGATCTGGTCTAGCCCTACCTCTCGGGTATCGCCTTGCGCGATTGTGTTGGTCGCAATCAAACCGAGGTTGCCATGAATGGTCAGCAATGAGAATGCACGGAGAAAAAAATATGCTACCAAGTCCGCTTTTCCTCTTAGTCCTCCCGCAAGGACGTCGACGAACCAGTCCCGGATACTGGTGCCCAGGGCGCCGGTGAGCTTCGATCCGCCCAGGAACGGGGGGTTGCCGATGATGGCGTCGAAGCCGCCTCGTTCCACGACGTCCGGGACCGCGATCACCCAGTGCAGCGGCTTCCACCGTTCGTAGTCCGTTGGGACCGTGGGAGTTAGACCCGCCGCCATGATCGCGTCGAGCTTGGTGCGGTCGGAGGCGTTGACGAACAGGCCGCTGTCCGGGTATGCATCGCCGAGGGCAATCTCCAGGGCTTGGTAAGCGATGTTAAGGGCCCGGCCGGGCTTGCCGCCGAGCCGCAGGCCCGCGGCAACGATGGCATCGGCAACGTCAGTGAGTTCGGCTGTGAGCTGCTGGAACCGCTGCCACTGGCGGCGCTTGGCGTGAGCGGAGCGCTGGGGATCGGCGTTGGTAACCTCGTTGGCGAGGTTGCGTCGCAGTCGGGCGGCCTCGCGGAGCACGCCGTCTACGTCGATCGCGCTGAGGGTCTGCTGGATGTGCGCGGCGGCGGGGTCGATGTGCTGGTACCGGAGCTGCTTGGCGTCGGTGAGGCCGAGCAGAGAGTTCCCGTGCAGGATCTTGTCGTCAACGAAGGAGAAGGGGAGCTTGGGGTCCAGGGACACCAGCCACAGCGACAGCTTGCACATCTCGACGGCCATCGCATTGATGTCGGCGCCGTACAGGCACTTGGCGATGACCTCGCGCATGGCGTGGAGTTCCAGTTCCCTCGGCGTCATGCCACCGGTTTCGTCCTGCCGTTGCCACGCCTCCACCAGGCGGGCCGACAGGTACCGGGCCGCAGCGACGAGGAATGCGCCCGAGCCGCAGGCGATGTCGGCGACCTTCAGTTCCAGGATCCGGTCGGAGTCGACTGGCACCCACTTCTTCTGGTCACGCTCCTGATGCGGACCGGGGCTGTAAACGAGGGGTTCGAGGGCGTGCTGGACGACCTCGGTAGCGAGAGACTTCGGCGTGTAGTGCGCGCCCGCCGTCGCCCGGGACGGGGTCTCCACCACGACCAGGCCGCCTGGCCGGAAGACCGTCGGCCGATCGCGTAGGTCGCGGCGGATCGCGCCGATGAACGGGCGGAGCCGGTCTCGCAGGCCCGGGTCGGTCGGCACCGCCGCGCGCAGCGCTCGGTCGGCGTCTTCGACTTCCGCGGAACCCTTAAACGCTTTCGCAAGAGCGGCCTTGGACGGGGCAACCGCCGCGGGCTGTTCGGTCTTCGCCCAGGTGATGATTGCATTCGCGAGGGCGTCCGGCTTCGGGTACCTCGCCGCGAAGTCCTCCAGCAGCGAGAGCGGGATCTCCGGCTCCTCGCCCTTCTTCCCGATGAGCCCGACGATGACGTCAGCGACGTCGGAGCATGAGTAGCCGAGCAGGCCTTCGTAGATGTAGCCGATCTGCTCCACGTCGATGTCGCGGAAGGAGATTCGCCGTGCGGGCTCGCCGCGCAGTTCGGCCATCTGGGCGGCCCGCAGAACCTCCAGCGTGACCCGATCGCTGACCACGACGGCCAGTGTGTCGTGGGCGTCGCGTGTGGTGAGGAAGCTGAACCGGTCGGGGTCGAACAAGGACCCGCCGTAGGAGGGGATGCGGATGTCCTCGAATGACGCGCCCCGGTACAGCGCCTGGGAGGTGGCTAGCAGCCGGTGCCAGGTGAGGTGGGTGCGGTCGAGGGCTTCGGCGCCCTCCTCGCGGGCGCGCTGGTCGAGGGCGTCGAGTTCGTCGCTGATGCCGTAGCCGGCGGTGAACAGCTGGGTCTGCGGGAGCAGGCCGCGTTCCTCGGCGAACAGCAGGAACACGACGCGCATCATCATCGTGACGGCGGCCTGGTACACGGCGTCGCGGCTGGCGGGCAGCGGGTCGGGCTCGCCGCGGCGCCGGACGTCGAGCGCGGACTCCGACAGTGCCTGAACGAGTAGCTCCACAGCGCGGCGGACGTTGGTGCCAAGGGCCTCAGTGATCTCCTCGGCAGCGGCGACCGAGTCACCGAAGAGCGTGGTGAGCAGGTCCTCGGTCCGGTTCCCGGCCAGGCGGGGCAGGCGCAGCAGGCTGATGAACGCGTCGCGAACGACGGGCAGTTCGATCCACCGCTGGGAGTCGGTGATGCCGGAGGCGACCATAGTCTCGGGGCGGGCGCTGACGATGGCCCACCAGCGCCCGTCGGTGACGACGCCGACGCGGACCCCGGAAGCCCGGAGCAGTTCCTCCATCCGGTCGACGGGGCTGGCGGCCCACCCGTCATCGAGCGGGTCGCGCAGCGACTCGACCGGGTCGGTGACGAGGACGAGGGCTCCGGTCACGTCGCCGCGGGTGAGCGCGCCGGTCGGGCTGACGGTGACCGAGTAGTCGGGCGCGTGAACCTTCACGTCGGCGGATGCAGGAGTGAGGTAGAAGGTCTTCCAGCCCAGGACCGTGCGCAGCACGACGTCCACCCAGGCGTCACGCGCCTGCCGGTATTCCGCTAGCGCGGCGGCAGCCTGGTCGGCAGTCGCCTTCCCGGCCAGGTCCCACACGTCCCAGGCCTTCTCGAACGCGGGCTTGGCGTCGCGGAGCGCGTCAAGGGCGGCGCGGTCGCCCGCCGGCATGCCGGTGGGCCACGCCTTCTTCAGGGCCGGGACGGACAGGAACGGGCCGTCGGTGTCGAGCAGGCTGAGCCAGTCCCGGTGCAGGTCGCTCTCGCTTCTCATGCCTGGTTCCTTACCGCTGCGGCGTCTTCGGGGGTCAGGGCGAACACGACGGCCGCCGCAGTGACGTGGGGCTTGATGTCGGCGTAGCGGGCGCTGATCGCGTTGACCTCCCGTCGCTCCTCATCATCCAGGCTGGCCAAGCGGTCGATCATCCCGGCGAGGTCATGCTGGCGCTGCCGCTGCTGGTCGTCGGGGAACAACTTTTCTTCCTCGCTGCGGATCTCGCGGTCGAGGCGGTCGCGGGACTCCTGCAGGTTGACACGGAATGCGGCGAAGATCTCCCGAGCTCGGGCGATGTCGGAGTCGCACCGCTTGTACAGCGTGTCGATCACCCGCTCCTGGTGGCTGCGGGCCTTCTGGTCCATGGCGGTCAGCAGCCTGGTCCGCAGGGGCGCGCCGTCGGCGTTCCACTGGTCGGCGAGTCGGCGGCGGACTTCCTCGCCCGCGAGGACCAGATCCTGGGCATCCAGGGCCCGGTCGAGGACCTGCTCGACCTTTGCCTCGGCCATGGCGCTGCCGCGGAGCCGGATGCCGGTGAGGAACACCTCCTCATGCAGGCGCAGGCCGCCGAGCCCGACCAAGACGAGGCGGGACACCGCCGCGACGCAGGACTGCGGCAGCCCTTGTGCCACGACCGCAGTTACCCGGTGAACCGGGGAGTCTACGTTGAACAGCGCCTCGCGCAGGATGCGCGCGGAGCGCTGGAGCAGCGCGTGCCCGAGGTGGATGTAGACGATGTCGTCCCGGTCCCGGGCGATCTCCTCGTCGAACGTGACCGGGCGCAGGACGCCGGGGTTGAGGCGGGTCTCCAGGCCGCGCAGCGCGAACTGCCAGGCCGACCCGAGCGCCGGGACTTCGAAGACCTCTACCGGGTGGTCGCCTTCAAGTGGCTTCAGCGGCGGCTGGCTGGTCAGTTCGAGTGCCGTGTCCACGACGCGCTGAGCGTTCGCGGGGGTCAGGTGCATCTCGGCTTTGCGGTCGCGGTAGGTACGTGACAGCTCGGTGAGGGTGCGGTTCAGTTCCTGGCCACCGGCCAGGACGCGGTTGATGATCACGCTGCCGTCGTCGCGCGCCGCCAGCTTCACCTTTCGGCCGGTGCCGCCCGGGGTGAAGTGATCCTGGATGTCGGCGTCGATGACCTCGTTGACCGAGCCGAGGTCGGCGGCGACCTGACCGATCTTCTCGCGCACCTTGTCCAGCAGGAACACCGTGTCCTTGGCGAGCGCGGATTCCCGCTCCGTCGGGGCGAGCTGGTAGATCTCCGGCGTGTGCTTCTGGCCGTAGCGGTCGATGCGGCCGATCCGCTGCTCCAGCCGGGACGGGTTGAACGGGATGTCGAAGTTCACCAGCCGGTGGCAGTGCGCCTGCAGGTCGATGCCCTCTCCTGCCGAGTCGGTGGCGACGAGGACCCGGACTTGCTGCTTGTCTGGCGGCGCGGTGAACTTCGCCCGGATGTCCTCCCGCTCCTCTGTGGGAGTCGAGCCCTGGATGACCGCGAGCCTCTCGCCATCCCGGTATCCCTTCTGGCCGAGGACGCGGACGATCCAGTCCAGGGTCTCCGCGTACTCGGTGAACACCACGACCCGCTCGTTCGTCCACGTCCTGCCGTCAGGCCGACAGACCGCGTCCAGGAACGTGAGCAGCGCTTGCAGCCGGGCATCGGGCCTGTTCTCGTAGCCCAGGCCCCACTCGATCAGGGAGTCGATGTCGGCTTGCGTCGCGGCGACGAGGCGGTCCGAGCGCTTACTGTGCCGCAGCGCGGTGAACTCGGGGTGCGCGGCAGCGCCCTCTTCCTCGTCGGACTGGCCGCTGCCGAGGACCTCCTGGTAGTACCGGTCCTCGTCCTCCTCTTCGAGGCCCGATCCGCCGTCGGAGTCGGCGTACTGGCGCAGCGTCTGCGCGAACGACCATGGACTGGACAGGAGCCGCTTCTTCATCAGCATCGCCACGATGCCGCCCGACCGGCCGCGCCCGTTGAGCCGGGCGCTCTCAGCGAGGATCCGATCCAGCAGCGCGAACTGCCGCACCTCGTCGCTGGCGGGGGAGAAGCCCAGGGTCTTCAGCTCGCGGGCCTGGAAGTCCTTCGTGCCGCGCAGGTCCGCCTTGAGACGGCGGACCGCGATGTCGCGCAGCGCGCGCTCGTCCAGGTTCGCGCCCCGCTTGAACCGGCGGCCGTCGATCATCTCCATCAGCGCCGTGAACGACTCGGAGTAGCCGTTGTGCGGGGTAGCGGACAGGAACAGCCGGTGCTCGCACTTCTCCGCGAGCGCCCTGGTGGCCACCGTCCGCTGGCTGTCGACGGCGTAGCCGCGGAACCCGATGGCGGCGGCCGGGCTCGCGGGCGCGACGTGATGCGCCTCATCCACGATGAGCACGTCGAACGCATACCGGCGCGCGGAGCTCGTGTCCCGGGCATCGGCGTACACAGCACGCAGCAGCCGCTGCGCGCGCATCGAGGGAAGCCACGCCATCGACACGATCACCCGCGGGTAGAGCCGGAACGGGTTGGCGTTCGGCCCGTGCGTGCGGAGCACCCTTGCCATCAGCTCGGTGTTGACGATCTCGAATTCGAGGCCGAACTTCTCCCGCATCTCATCCCGCCACTTCAGCGACAGGCTCGGCGGGCACACGATGATGACCGAGCGGGCGCGGTGCCGCAGCAGCAGCTCCTCAACGACCATGCCAGCCTCGATTGTCTTGCCGAGGCCGACATCGTCGGCGAGCAGCAGGTTCGTCCGCGCGGACTGCAGGGCGCGGCGCAGCGGCTCCAACTGGTAGGCCTCGACGTTCGCGCCGCTGCGGAACGGGGCCTGGAACGAGGTCCCATCCGCCGACGTGACCGCGCCCCACCGGACGGCATCGACGAACGCGGCCAGGGTGTTCGGGTCATCGAACCCATCAGGGCTGACCGTCCCGGGCAGGCCCTGGTCCGGGGCGATGGTCTGGCCCACCTCCAGCTCCCAGACGACCGCGAGCTCCTGGCCGAGGCGGTCTTCCCCCAGAGACTGCAGCCGGACGACATGCGCCAGGCCAGCTTCGGCCTCGTCCGCCGGGCTGCGCGGAAGGCCCTGCGCCCGGACGTCGGCAACGGCCCAGATCGCGCCACGGACGTTCACGATCTGGCCCTGCTCCGGAAGCGGCGGAACGTGCGCGAGGGAAGCCGCCGCGATCCGCCCGGAAGAACTGCCTTCAATCGTCGTCAACCAGACCATCCCCACGGCGTCCACTTGTACTCCGCTCATGCACTGCCTTGACCATCATGGACCAGGTTTGCGATTTGCGCAAATCGCAAGTAGGGTGAATCCCATGGAAGGCATACCCGACCGAGTGCTGAACTTGATAGAAGCCTCAGGGCAGAGCCGTCGTGCCTTCGCCCAGGACATCGGCCTCGACGACTCCAAGCTATCGAAGTCTCTCAGCGGCGCCCGCCGTTTCTCCTCCCTCGACCTGGCACGCGTTGCGGACAAGTGCGGCGTAACCATCGAGTGGCTGCTCACCGGGGAGGAGCCCGCGCTGTCCCTCGCCGCGCGGACCACGACCGGGCAGGCGCGCACCGCGCTGGAGGCCGCGAAGCGGTACAGCGTGATGCGGGAGGACCTGGCGACGTTCGGCTGGGAACAGCCTTGGCGGTCGCTCGACATCGAGGTCCCGAGCGGGACGTATGCCGAGCAGGGCCGCGCGCTCGCGTCCGCGGCACTGGCACGAGTCACCTCGGCAGGGCTGTCCGTGACCGATGCAGACTTGCCCGCCCTAGTTGAGAGGGGGTTCGGGACCGACGTGGCCGTAGTTGTGCTCCACGAGGGCTTCGACGGGCTGTCGGCATCGTCGGACGAGGCGAAGCTGATCGTGCTGGGAGCGTCCGCCGTTCCGGCGCGGCAGCGGTTCACCCTGGCCCATGAGCTGGGGCACCTCCTGGCCGGGGACGACCAGGGCGTGCACCTGGACAAGGACATCTACGACCGGGCGCAGGCGAAGGACCCCAGCGAGATGCGGGCGAACAACTTCGCGTCCGCATTCCTCATGCCAGAGGACGTGCTGCGGGAAGCGGCGGCGACTTCCGGCCTCACCGAGGACGGGTTCGCCGCGCTCGCCTGCGACCTAAAGGTCACGCCGTCCGCGCTGGCGATCCGGTTGCAGCAGCTGCGGCTGATCGACGCCGGGACGTGCGACCGGTTCCGGAAGCTGACTGCGGCTAAGGCGGCATCCATCACTGGGCGCTCCGAAGAGTTCGCGCAGCGGGTCGCGGACGCGAGCGCAGCCCGCCCGCCCGGCCTGCTCGTTCGGGACGCCTACAAGGCCTACGAGGCGGGCGCGACCACGCTCCGCCCGTACGCGAGCCTGCTCGGCGTCGATGTGGATGAGCTCAGACAGGCGCTTGAGAGTGGCGAGGGGGCAGACGCCTTATGGCCGAGCACCTGTTCCCCGACAACACCGTCTTGTGCAACTTCGCGGCAGTCGACCGCCTCGATCTCCTCAAGTCCGTGCTCGGCGGGCGGGGTAGGTGGACTGAAGCGGTCGCGTACGAGGCGAGCAGGTCCGCAGCTAAGCTGCCACCGCTGCTGCGGCTCCCGTCGGAGGGCTGGCTGGACGAGCCGATCGAGATCACGGACCTGGGAGACGTGCGGAAGATCGCGCGGATACGGCGCGCTGTCTTCGACGGCACGGACGATCAGCCGCTGAAGCACCTCGGCGAGGCACAGACCTGCTACGTGATCAAGAACTGGGCATCGTTCACTGGATCCTGGTGGATCTCCGACGACAGGGACGCCATCCGGTACGCGAAGTTTCAGAACATCATCACGCGCGAGACGATCGATATTTTCTGCATCGCGGTCGCCGATGGGGACATCGGCGCGGCCGAGGCCTTTGGGCTAATGAAGCAGATGGCGGCCTGTGACCGGCACCTGCGGCTCCCGAAGTCAGCCGAGGACCTCCGGCGCTGACCGCCGAGCGGCCGCCCCGCCTTCCAGCAGACCCCACGCCCGCGCGCAGGCAAGGGGACGACCAGGCCGCGGGACACCCTGGCTGGGTCGCCGCCGGGCCGGTAGCTTCGAATACGCAGCGCTCTTTGGGGCGGACTCGGCGCCATATTCGGGCTATGTTCAGTTTATGGAGGAGGAGTCGGCAGAATCCGGGAAGGTGCCGCGGGCGGACCGCCTGCCGGAGGGCTGGGCGCCTGTGCTCACGGTGCCGGAGCAGTTCACCCCCCTCCCCCTGGTGGAGCAGGCTCTGCCGATCGTCGCGATGTTCGCGGGCTTGGTAGGGCATGGAAGACTCGCGCGGTACCGGGTGGCCATGCTGCGCGAGCTTGCCGTACTCCCCCGCGCGCGCCTGCCCATCAGGGCCATCCATGAGTCGGTCCCGTGGATGGAGCAGTCGTCGGCTACGCGGCTTGTCCGGGATCTCCGGGCTGCTGGCCTGCTGGCCTACGACTCCCGGGCCGAGACATACCAGCTCACTCGCGAGGCGCGGGTCGTGGCGGCTGTGTGCGGGGCGCTCACAACCTCGGGCGTTGACTACACCCGGATCATCAAGATCCTGGCGGCGACGATGAGACTCGCCGATGCCATGAACGCTCCAGCGCAGGTGGCCTACGCTACGTTCCTTTCCGCGATAGCGGTTCTTGAGTTTGACTACGACGAGCTCAGACGGCTGCTGGATGATTACTCCGACGAGTCGTTGCTGGAAGCCGCCCGGATGGCGGAAAGTCACGTGGAAGACATGCGGTCCCTGCTTGACGAGCAGGCCGACATGTTCGCGCGTTTTCACGGGGACGCCCAGTTCCTGGACCATGACCAGCGCGCGCATCACATGATCGCCAGCCTCGGGCACCTGGCCGCCGAGATCGAAAGCTCCCTGTCCAGGCGCGCCGGGATGCGGATGCGCGGGACCCTGCGCGTCACCCGGGAGGACCTCCGGGACATGACCGCCCGGAGCGACGCCGAGACGCTGGCCGCTCTGGTCTCCGGCTCGGCGCAGGCGCCGGTGTTCGTGCCAGCGCCTGACACTGTCGCCGCGTTCACCGCGCTCGATGAATACCTCTCCAAGGAGCGCCGCCGCCCGCTGCCGCCGCCCGAGCCCACCGACCTTCGCCTCGACCCAGCAGACGCGCCGGAGGCAGATCCAGCAGATTCGGCTGCCAGGGCACTGGAGGAGCTAGTGGCCGCAGGGGACATCGGGCTGCATGAATGGGTTGTGTGCGGGACGTGGGAGGGCGCCGTCGGCCGCATGATCGACGCGGTTGAAGCCTGGTCCAGGTACGGGCCGGCCGGGGACAACAGCATGCTCGTGGAGCTTGACGCCAGGCGTGGCCTCTGTCGCATCGGGGAGCGCGGGGTCGGCTGGTTCTCCCTGACGGTACTGCACAAGCCAGCAGGACGGTCGCCCCGTGACGCCGGTTGAGATCTGCCGCGCGCTGTTGGCCGGTATCGTCTCCGCGGAACACCTTCCGGAGCTCGGCGATGACGATGTGCGGCAGGAGGTCCGGTACCGGCTCAGCCAGGCCGGGTGCGACCTCATCTACTCCCGGCACTTCGACTCCTGGACGGCCAGCTTCACGCGCGGCGCCCCCGAGGCCGCGGTGATCGACTCCCCTAGCCTGCTGAACAACGCGGACCTAGCGGTCCTGGGAGTGTGCTGGCTCCATCTCAGGTTCTTGCCAGCGGAAAACTCGCGGCTCCCAGTGGACGACGACACCCTGTTCGCTTCAGAGGAGCCGCAGGAAATACTGCTAGAGGAATCAGAAGTGGCGAGCAGCATTCCGGCCCTGCATAAGACGACAGTCGGCATCTCCGTAGGGAAGCTGAAGAGGGCCAGATTCCTCCTCCAGCGCGATGGAAAACTGTCCGCTGGCCCCATGATGGACACGATCGACGAGGTCAGGGCAACCGAGCAGGCGCGCAGGCTCATGCTCCGTCATCAACGCCTGGGACGACTGCAACGACAGGGCGAAGAACCACCTGCACAGGCCACTGCGCATGGCGAGACAGACGGAGCCGCCGATGCCGCAGATTGAGGAGGCGCAGTTTGTTAACTGGGGATCAATGCGCCCCGACGTCATCCCTCTCGCAGCGCCAGGCATCACGATCGCGGTCGGGCCGAACGGCTCTGGGAAGACCTGCTGGCTGGACGGCCTTAAGGTCATCCTGGGCGTCGCGGACTTCTCCCAGCGGCGCACTCCGGCCAGCTACATCTTCAACGGAGGCCCCTCCAACATCCCGGCGGACCAGGCCTGGTTGCGGGCGACGTTCGCCAACCCGGTACAGTCCGGGCAGCGGCACCGCGTGTTCGCCGTCGCCGGGAACGGGTGCGAGAACGCTGAGCACGTGACGGTCATCTGCCGGGTGCAGGGAGACAGGCGCAAGTACCTGGTCCTGCCGGGCCACGTCACCTGGGGACGCGAGCGCCCCATCGACGCGGACCTGAATGACCTAGCAGCCCGTATGCCCGACAACCGGTGGCTCGGCCCGCAGAAGTACGACTACCTTCTCGAACGTGCCGGGGTGTCCAAGGCACTGCGCGGCGTGCTTTCCCTTCCCCAAGGTGAGACCGACCGGCTCGTAACGGAAACCCGGTCCGGCCTCATGCGCCGTCTCCTGGAGCTGACGGGACGCCAGAGCACTCTGGATAAGTTCCGGGTCGCACGGGCCAAGTACGGCGAGGCAAGGACCCTGCACCGGGAAGCCAGGCAGCAGTTCGATCAGAAGAAGCTCGGCCTCGCCCAGCTGCAGTCCAAGCTGCGACTGTACCGTGAGTGGGAAGCCCTTAGGGAAAAGCTGCATGCCATCGACAGCTTCCTCCTTCCAGCCGCCCGCCACTTCGCCGCCGCAGAGGAACTCGAAGCAGCCACAAGGAGCTTCTCCCCGAAGCAGGAAGAGGTCACCACGCTGAAGACCGCCGCGGTAGAGGACCGCAAGGCGGCCGACGCCAGGAAAGAAGAGATCCCTGACCTTGAACACGAGCACGAGGAACTAAGCGGGCAGGAGAAGCGCCTGGGCGCGGAGGCCAGGGAGGCCGCCATGCAACTCGGCAGGGCTGGCGAGCAGGCCCGGCAGGCATGGCGCGAGTTCGATGCCGCCTGGGCTACCGTCGGCAGGGCCTCCCAGGAAGAGGTCATGGCAGCGGTCGAGTCGGCCGAGATAGCCCTATCCGCGTGCCTGCGTGCCCGTCACTCGGCTGAGGTGGAGATAGCCACGCTCCAGGAGGACCTCGAGCGCTTCCTCACGGGCGGGAGCGCGGCTCCCGCCGTCGTCCGCGCCTTCCACGACCAGCTTCGGGAAACCGGGATCGAGGCGATCGTCGTCGGCGACGTGCTCGCCGACACGGCGGATGACGCCACCGGGTCCGCCCACGCCCAGGCCGCGCTCGGGGATGCGCTCTGGGCCGTCGTCGTGCCACCCACGCACTACCAGCATGCACGCGAACTGGCGGCTGCTGCAAGCTTCCCATGGCCAGTTGCCCCCGCAGGAACCGGAAGCCCGTCGGGCGCGCTCAAGCTCGCCCGCAGCGACGGCGGGCTCGGCGCACTGCTCGCCGCCCTGGACGCCGTGCCGGCTTCCGACAGCAGCGAAGCGGCCAACCTGATTGAGGCAGGCGCGGACGCCACCACGCCTGATGGCATGCGCCACGGGCGCCTCATCTCCCGCATGACACCCATCCGAGATCATGTGCTGCACCCGGCGGCGCGTGACCTGGAGGCCTCTCGCATCCGAAAGGCGATGGAGGAGTCCCGCAGTGTCATCGCGGAGTCCGGCACCGAGGCCGCCTCGCTACGGGAGCGGCTCGCCTCCGCGTACAGGTTGCTCGACGCGGTCCGCCGCCTGCAGGAGAAAAGGCAGGCGTTCCGTGCCGCCTGTCAGCTGCTAGCAGGGACACGCGCAACATACCGGTCGGCGACGCAGGACCACACCAGCACCTCAGCCAGCGCCAAAGAGCTGTTCGGCCGTCTCCAGACCGCGAAAGCCGAGGCCAGCAGCCTCGAAAAACGGGCGACCGTCACCGACGGACGCCTGGGGGACGCCGAGAAAGAACTCCGCACCCTCACCAGCAGGCGCATGGCGGCAGAGCTGGCGGCCCAGGCGGCCCTGCTGCCTCCCGGCTTCACCGACGCTGACATCGCCCGCCTTGAGCCGGCATCCACGCTGGAGGTCCGAAGCACGATGCTGACGGCCGAGCTCAACGACCGGGACCGCTTCCCGGATGACATCCGCGACCCGGTCATAGTCAGCCAGTGCGAGGCGGAGGAAGGCAGGCTCACGGATGTCGAGCAGCTCGTCGCCGACAGGACCGGCGAGATGGAGGCCCTGGAGAGGATGGTCGAGGAGTCGCGACAACGCTACGACGAGCATATCCGCGCCCTCGTACGCAGGCTACGGAACAACTTCTCCGACATCTGCGCGACGGCGGGCATCGACGGACGGATAGAGCTCGTGCCTGGCGATATGCAGGAAGAGCTGGGCATCGACGTCCTGGTGTCACACAAGATCGGCGAGACTCCCGTGTCGTACCAGGAAGGAATCCACTCCGGCGGTCAGGGCACCAAGATAGCGATCATGCTGCTGCTCGCGGCTATGAGCCTTGGCCAGGCAGCCGACCTCCTGATCGTGGACGAACACAACGCCCACCTGGACGGGACGAACACCGGGCAGATCGCCCAGCTCATGCGCCGGCTTTCCGGCCGCGTCCAGTTCATCCTCAGCGCGCCAACGGACGGGAAGGGCACCGCCGTCGCCGGATCATGCGATATCCAGGTGACGTTCCTACCCCGCGATCCCGGGCACACGCTCAGCCCGCCCGTCCGCCTGATGTCCAGGCTCGACGCACCCAGCCTGGACGCACGGTTCGAATCGCTACAGCAACCCATGATCTGACACCGAGGACCCATGCCCCCAGACGCAAGCAACAGCAGCGTGCGGCTCGGCCGCAAGCTGGTACACGGCCGCAGGGTGCAGCCCATAGCCGCCGTGGAGGAGGCACAGGCTGTCCTGGCCCGGCTCCCGGGTGACTCCGCCCGGTCAGCCCGGTCCCTGCTGCGCCGGGCGCTGGCCTCGGAGTCGATCCCAGGAATCATGGTGCGCCCCCAGGAAGAGAACGCGGCCCTGGTGTTGGCCGCCTGCGGCGTCCTGCGCCTGGAAGAGAAGGCCGAGGGCGACGCCGCCGTCTACCACTGGCGGCCCTACCGGGCAGCGCTTGCCGACGGGCGCCGCGACGAGGTCCGCGTCCTCCTCGGAAAGCTGGATCCCGACGAGGCACGAGCCGGACTCCTGCATGCCATCGCGGCAACGCCGGAACTCAGCCACGAACGCGACCTCCTGTCCCAGGCCCAGCCGGGCTCGCCCCTGCGCGTCCCGGAGCGCTCCGCGACCCAGGCGGGAACGTGGTCGGTCTACGACGCCGCGTTGCGCGCGGCAGCAGGCTGGCACCATGCGCAGCGCAACGGCCAGCCCCTGTCAGCGCGGGAGCTTGCCGCCATTAGCCTCGGCTGGTCAAAGGCCTGGACTGAGCCTCGCATGCTGGCATTCGGGCGCGTCATCGGCATGGAGTTCGACGACGCCCTGGAAACGATGGAGCCGGAGGTAAGGCTCCGCGGCCCGCTCTCCTGGACCGCAGGAACAACCGCCGTCGATGCCCGCGTCGCCCGCCCGTGGGTCTCCATCCCGGCACGCAGCGCCCAGCAGTACGGAACTCTGGACTACTCACAAGCTCAGGGCGTGCTCGTCATCGAGAACCTCGACACCTTCGAGGCCATATGCCGCCACTCAAGCGCCCCCGATACCTGGCTCTGCCTCTGGGGCCACGGGTACGTCAACAACAGCCTCACCGGCCTCGTCAAGTCCATCGACAGAGCGACAGCATGCTGGGCTGACCTGGACGCCCACGGGATCAACATCGTGAGAGACCTCCAGCGCAGATCCGAGCGTTCCGTCAGTCCCATCTTCATGGAGGCAGCGCTCCACGACGAGTTCGCGTTCCTGGAGCAAGACGACAAGCAAGTCAGCCTAGCCCTGGATCTTGCCGTCACCGGCCACCCCGACCTCAGGCCACTTGCCGCTAGGATCGCAGCCACAAGACTCGGACGCGAGCAGGAAACCATGCACCACCTCATCCCGAAGCTGCCCAGCCGCCTCTTGCTGCTCGCCGGACAAACGGCCTTAGCGGTCACGCTCGAATGGTCAGATTCGTATGATCCAACGCCCGCTGGTGAGGCCGGAAGCGGGTCAGCTACTCAAAAGCGCAGATGATTGGCTATGTAAACTCTTTTCAGAGTGGCGTAGCCACCGCAGCTCCCTGCGATGCCAGGGTACACGCGGAGTTCACCGCAGGTCGGTGCCAGGCCATCAGGAAGGGCGCCCAGGCCCGGGTATCTCGAACCAGATCGGTAGCGAGTCCGCCGCCCCGCTCGTAGCCCCAACGCGCTAACAGCGCGTCACCAGCCGTATCCTCTGGCCGCCCTCCGCCTCGCCACCAGCAGATGCGTCCGACGGCGGGACCGGGACGCCATCCCCGATCCTGTCAGTTACCTCGGCCCGGACGACCTTCTCCCCTGCCGCCACGGTCACCGTCACCACCCCACCCGGGACGACAGAGCCGCTGTGCCGCACCGAGTCGGTCACCAGCTCGCTGCACAGCAGGAGCGCCAGAATGACGTGCGGATGCGCCTGGCCGAGCACCCGGGCCACGAACGCTCGGGTCTCAAGCCATCAACCTTCCTGGTCATCCGCGACGAGGAAGGCAACATGTACCCAGCAGCGGTCCCCGCACTCACCACACGCCGTTGAGCCGCGACCTCGCCCCTACCGCCAAGTTCGCACAGCCGAGCGAGAGCGCCTAGGCGCACTCTGTGATGGTGACCGCGTTGGGGCACCGTCTCTGCACCAACCATGACGTCCGCGGCGAACGCACTAAGCCCCTCGACCCGAATCTCTAGCTAGCCGACATGATCACGGAGTCGCTCGGCGCGTCCGCCCCTGGCTTCGATGGCCAGTCCGCGAGTTCCAGTAGTCGAGGAGGTCGCCTGCGCGGTAAGTACCATCCGCGCCCGGCGAAGGAAAACCTGATCGTCCACGATGCTGGGTGACGGTTGCACGAGCTAGTCCGACAAGCGAGGCAAACCGCCCGAGCGTGATCCGCTCCTGAGGCACCAGTCCAAGTGACGCCAAGTCGAACCGCTCCGGCGGCTCGAGGTCGGCCTGTCCGACCAGCCACGCATCGAGAGCATGCTCGTCAAAGAGGAGTTCGCCACGTCCTCCACCGTGTCGACCGCGCGACCGAAGCTCCCCGACCGACGCGGGAAACCCTTCCCGCTGACGCCAACGGCGCAGGCAGTCATACGTCCGTCCATGCCGGGCGGCCCACCGCCGCAGCGTCGTGGTCCCGGGCGGGAGTCCGGCATCCGGTTCTGCGGGCGGCACCCCCCTATCATCGGGTACGCGGGGTGTGGCGGTAACGCTACCCCTGCGGGTTCAGGTTGAGCCCAGGACGGTCGGCGTGTGCCACCCGCTCCGTGCGGGTTCGCCGACCGTCCGCCCAGACGCTCGCAAGACAGCAAAGGCCACCGGCAACGTAGCCGGTCAGATCATTGCGAAGACCAGGTCGTGCTGCGCCAGGTACTCATCGCCCAGGTCAACTGACTGTCCGGCGTCCTGCCCTTCCAGGAACCCGTCGGTGTGACCGGCCTGCTCGTGCCTGAGCCCGGACGTGTCCGGGAACTCTCGGCTGTAGACCTCCTCGGCCCGGACATCCTGCTCGGCCAGAATCCGCGGGAGCGCGTCCCCTTCGGCCTGGATGAACTCGGCGCGTATCTCTTGGATCGTCTCAGCCGCCCCCTGGCCGAACCCGCGCAGGTAGTTCCTGAAGTACGGGACCTTCAGCACGCTCCGCTTACGCGCATCCGGCAGGTCGGGCAGAGCCGACCGTATCTCCTCCCCGTAGGCCCGGGCTGCGGTCCGTGCTGCCGCCTCCATCTGCATCGCTACCGAGGGCAGCAGCAGGTCGAGCGCGTCCAGTACCGGCCGCGCGGCGACCATGATCAGAAACTTGTCGTGGCGCGTGGCGTCGTAGCCGAACACGCCGACCCGGCAGGCGAACGCCTGGATGACGGCGAGCAGGCCGTCTGTCCTGGCCCGGCCGTGTCCGCCGGTTCCGGGTGCAATGTAGTAGCCGACTTCGGGTTCCGGCATGCGCCCTGCCGCGGTGGTCACGCCGCCGAGGTCGCCTCCTCCTGGAGGGACGAGCGTGTCCGGCGCTGCTGGACGCTCGCGCGTGTCGAGCTGCAGACAGGCGTTCCCGGTGACGAAGGCCATGGAGATCTCCGATCTTGGAGTAGTTCAGGTGAGCGCCGAAGGGTGGGTGTGCCGCCCTAGCTTCGGCATGTGAATACTACAACATCAGCAATACGTTGCCAACCGGCCTCATGGCGACACGCCGACAGCAGGTCCATGCAGGTTCCGATGGCGGCAATGACGGTACGGATACTCGAAGCCTCAGCGGCCTCAAAGTCCCCAACCATAGTTTCTCAACAGAGTAATCACTTGACTTCCTTCAGTCACGGTGCTGAACTGTAGTTGGCTGATTCAGGGATCGGCAATAGCAGTTAGTCCAGATCGGGGGGATTCAGATGGACAAGACCGAAATGCCAGGTACGGGCCACCTGGCCATATATCGCAAGCTCCTACGCGAGGTGCGGCAGCCGGGCTGCCCCTGGCCGGCACCTCCGGCCGAGCCGCCCGCGAGTGCCAGCGACGACGAGCCCTGCCCGGTGTTCGTGGTCGGCGCCCATGGCGGCGCCGGGACCAGCACGGTGGCCCGTCTGCTCAACGGGCTCGACTCCGGCTGCATTTGGCCTGGGCCACCGGACGGGATCCGGGTCAATGTGGTGCTCACCGCTAGGACGAATGCGGCAGGCCTGATGGCGGCGTCGCGGACGCTGGCGGGCTACTGCGCGCACGGCTACCCGCAATCAGCACACCTGGCCGGGTTTGTCCTGGTCGCGGACGCACCGGGTCGGCTGCCGAAAGAGTTGAACCGCCGCATCACGGTCCTCGCTTCGGCGACGAGGGTGTACAGGTTGCCGTGGGTGCACGAGTGGCGACTCAGTGAAGTTGCACCGGATCCGCTCGCGGCATGGCCGCTGGCGGCGAGCATGCGCACCTGGGTCAGGTGGGCGTCCGCCGGTGCCGTGCCCGCGCTGAAGGGGGTGGCATGACATGCCGACGACACCCGCCTCGACAGGTGGAGGCATCTACAACCCGGGCATCGGCTCGGCCCCATCTGACCTCACCAGCCAGGTCCACCTGCTGATGGACATCGTCGCCTGGGGTGCGACCAGCGCCTGCGTCGCGGGCGTCGCGATCGTCGCGGCGATGATGGCGATCCAGCATCACCGGGGCATGGGCGGCCAGCACTTCGCCAGCCTCGGCTACGTGATGGCCGCCTGCATCCTGATCGGCACGGCCGGCCCGATCGTGCAGTTCCTGACCTGAGGAGCCGATCATGGACAGCAGTCACTACCGGCGTCCGTCCTGGCGGCAGCCCCGGTGGATCATCGCCGCCGTTGCCGCCGGGGCGTTCATCCTGATCGGCGTGATCGTCCTGGCGACGAGCGGCGGCACCGCCAGTCGCCCGCTCGCGGCTAAGCCGGCGCAAGGGTGCCGGGCAAGCGTTGAGGATGGCGCGATCCCGACCGCGCCGCCAGCCGACGTGCAGTGGAGGAACATAGGAGAGGTTCTCTCCCCGGTATCGGCGACGTACGGCCCGGCGCGATACGACGGCCCAGTCTGGGAGTGTTACGCGCATAACCCGACCGGCGCGGTACTGGCGGCGTATGACGAACTCGCCGGCCTGGCCAGCCCCAACTGGCACATCATCGCCGAACACGATGTCGTTCCCGGCCAAGGCCAGCAGGCGTACATCGCGGCCAGCGAGAGCCAGACCTACTCCGCGCCGCCGCCGGGCGAGATCCTCCAGGCGGTCGGCTTCGAGGTCCTCGCCTACACACCGCAGCAGGCCACGGTCGAGACCCTGGCCGCTGCCGGGACTGGCCAGTACCAGGCCAGCGAGTACACGGTCGCCTGGTACGACGGCGACTGGAAGATGGTCCTGACCCCGGATGGCGAGACAGGCCCGGACCCGCAGCTGGTGACCAGCACTGACGGGTTCGTGTTGTGGGGTGAGACCGATGGCTAGCAGCTGCGGCAGCGGCGTCGCCGGTGGCATCTGCCACATCATCCCGTTCATCCCGATCGTCGGCGGCTGGGTCGATCTAGGCGGCGCCGCCGCGAAGAACGCGGTCAGCGATGCCGGCAGCGACGTGCTCAACAGCATCGCTCAGGCGATGGCGAGCGCGGCCAACGGCCTGCTCAACACGCTGTCCAGCTTCTGGATGCATGTCGACACACCTGACATGACCAGCGCCGGCTCCCCCGTCGCCGCGATCCAGGCCAACATCGGCTGGATAACGACGTGCACCGCCGTGGTGTGCATCCTGGTCGCGGCCGGTCGGATGGCGATCCGCCGCCGGGGCGAGCCGGGAACGGTCCTGGCGATGGGCCTGGCCCGGCTGGTGATCGTGTCCGCGGTCGCGACGTTCCTGGTCCAGGCGGCCGGGAAGCTCGGCGACACGTTCAGCGCGGACCTGATGAGCAGCGCGCACCTGGGCAGCACTGGCTGGTCCGGAGTCATCAGCACGACGGCGCTCGCCGGAGCGTTCGCCGGCGGAGATGGCATGCTGCTCGTCGTCGCGCTGCTGGTGATCTTCTCCTCGCTGATCCAGCTCGCGCTGATGATCTTGCGGGTCGGGCTGATGGTAATCCTGACCGGGACGCTCCCGCTAGCCGCCGCGGCCTCGATGAGCGACTGGGGCCAGACGTGGTGGCGCAAGCACGTCTCCTGGCTCACCGCCTGGCTGCTGTACAAGCCCGCGGCGGCACTGCTGTATGCGGCGGCGTTCACGCTGACCGACGGCACGAACCGGTCCGGGGTCGAGGTGATCTCCGGGTTCATGCTGCTGATCCTTTCGATCCTGATCCTGCCCGCACTGCTGAAGGTGATGGTGCCGATGACCGCCAGCCTGGGCGCCGCCTCCAGCGGCACGCTCGCGATGGGCGCGGCCGGAGCTGTCGCGACCGGAGCGATCAGGATCGCCGCGATGGCCGGCACCGGCGGAGCTAGCGGCGCCGCGCAAGGTGCTAGCGCTGCCGACCCTGCGAAAGCCGCCGGTGCTGCGGTAACGGCCGGTACTGGGGGCAAGGCCGGGGCGGCGGAAGCTGCCACATCAGCACTATCCGGCAATACCGCTCCGGCTGGGGACAAGGCATCCGCAGCCCCGGATGGGGCCGGGCTCCGCACGTCCGCTGGCCCGCCATCTCACCATCAATTCGGTGACTCAGAACGAACGGTGGAGCATCGTCCAGGCTCGCCTTCTCGTGGACAGGAGGGAGCCGGCGCATCAGCGTCCGTTCCGTCGTCGGCAGCCGACGCGCAGAGTTCGCCACCGGCCGGCGGCGGATCGGTCTCGCAGCCGGCCGGCGGCGTCCAGCCTGCCGATGGTGGTGCTGGCCAGGACCCAGGCGAACGACCATCTGGCTCACACGCTGCGGACCTGCCGGATGCGACCGGTCCGGGCGGTCCGCCCGGTGCCGTGGACAACGGGGATGACGAGGAACGAGAGATCGGGGGATGACATGCCTGGCTCGACAAACACTGACACAACTGCTTCTCGCCCGAGTTACGGGAACTGGCGGCTACCGTCCCGCCCGGGGATCGGGCCGCTGGGGCTGCTCGGTTCGGTCGTGCTGCTGGGCGGGCTGATCCTGGCGCTGCTGACCGCGCTGGTCTCGTGGATCGGCGCGCTCTGCATCGGCGTACTGATCGCGGCGACGGTGATCCCGCTCGCGGTCCGCACGGCGGATGGACGGTCCGGGTTCGCGATCATGGCGGTCCGCGCGGGCTGGCTGCACCGCCGGGTCACCGGTCAGACCGCGCGGATGACCGGCCCTCTGTCACGGGAGCCAGGGGGCCGGTTCCGGCCGCCGGGGCTGCTCACGGCGCTGCAGATGATCGAAGGCCGCGACGCATACCACCGTCCGTTCGGCGTCATACACGACCCGCAGCTGAACACGTTCACGCTGGCGCTCCAGTGCGACCCGGACGGCGGGGCGCTGGTGGACGCCGAGCAGGTCGACACGTGGGTTGCCTGCTGGGGCGGCTGGCTGGCGGGTCTTGCCCACGAGCCTGGCCTGGTGGGCGCGGCGGTGATCGTGGAAACCGCACCGGACCCGGGAACGCGACTGGCCGCCGAGGTGCTCCCCCGCCTGGACCCGGCAGCACCCGAGCCGGCTAGGGCGCTGATGGGCGAGATCGTGGCTGCCTACCCGGCAGCGTCTAGTGAGACCAGCACCTGGGTGACGCTGACGTACCGGCCTGCCAGTTCAGGGAAGATCTCTACCCACATAGAGCGGCAGGCCGACATGGTGACGAACCTGGCGGTCCGCGTTCCGGCGCTCACGGCGGGTCTTACCGGTGCCGGCGGCGGAGCGGTCCACCCGATGGCGGCCGACCGGATCGCCGACGCCATCCGGGTCGCGTTCGACCCGTCGGTCGCGGCGACGGTGCTTCAGGCCCGCGCCGGATCCGGGTCGACCGGGCTGGGCTGGGACGACACCGGCCCGGCCACGGCCACCGAGACCGCGGACTGCTACCTGCACGAAGGTGCGGTGTCCCGGTCGTGGATCGCGTGCGAGGCACCGCGCGGCACAGTCCGGTGCGGGGTGCTGCGGTCGCTGCTCGAGCCGTCACCCCGGATCGCCCGCAAGCGGGTCGCGGTGCTGTACCGGCCGCTCAGCCCGGCCGCCTCAGCGCGGGTGGTGGAAGCGGACCGGCGCACCGCGCACTTCATGGCCGCGTCCACCACCGGGCTCGTGAACGCGCGCGCCTCGACCGCGGTCCGTGCCGCCGAGCAGACCGCGGCCGAGGAAGCGTCGGGCGCGGGGCTGGTGGAGTTCGGCGTGTGGGTGCGGTTCCGGCACCCGCTGCTGCGTTCGGCGGCCTACCAGTCGGCGTCGGTTCAGGCTAGGCGGGCGGCGCACGGTGCGCTGGCGGAGGTCACCGATCGGCAGGTCGATCCCGATCGCCGGGCCTGGCACCGGGCCCAGGCCGCGCTGGATCCGGACGAGGACGTGGCCGGGGAGCTCGAGCGCTCGGCGGGCCGCGCCCAGGCCAGGGGAGGGCTGGCCGCGGCGGCCGCGTTCCTGGAACGCGCGGCCCTGCTGACACCTGACCCGGTTCGCCGGACAAAGCGCCTGCTCGCCGCGGCCGAGGTCAAGTACGAGGTCTATGCGGAGGATGGGGCGCTTGGGCTGCTGGTCGCGGCCGAGAACAGCCCGCTTGACTCGCTGCAGGCCGCGGAGGTGGAGTACCTGCGCGGGCAGATCGCCTTCGGCCAGGACCGTAACAGCGACGCGGTCCGGCT
>Ga0209530_1000238_pt1 | contig 46969 bp, 33 predicted proteins | sample BlaSpr_A8_Ref_O1_FD_187987 | JGI IMG/M metagenome (GOLD analysis project Ga0209530, IMG submission 187987) | Forest soil microbial communities from Thunder Bay, Ontario, Canada - Black Spruce, Ontario site 2_A8_Ref_O1 (SPAdes) (version 2) | ecosystem: Environmental > Terrestrial > Soil > Boreal...
CCGCTTGCTCGACATCATTTTCTTCTTCTTCGTTTTCGTTCGAATCTTCTTCGGTTAAATCTTCGTCGCCTGAATCTTCTTCGCTGGAATCTTCCTCGACCGTATCATCCTCGGCCAAATCTTCCGCAATCAAATCCTCGCCGCCTGAATCTTCTTCGTTTTCGCTTTCTTCTTCTTCGTTTTCCGCCAGTGGTTGTTGCTGCCGCGCCTCGGCTCCAAAGTCGCTTTCATACCATTGCGGGCCGCGAATGCAGGTTCGATCTACATCATCGCGATCAATCACCACGTCGGTCGAACTCATGGCCTCGAACCTCGTATGCTTCAAGTTCGAGCTGGCGATTTGCAGGCCGTAGAGCATGAGCCCGGCGACTTTCGGCTCCATCTGGCCACACGCGAGTTGCTCGAGCACCTGCATGATCGCTACCTGCACGGAATTCGCATCTTCCAGCAAGCCCATCGTATACATCGGACGCGGCTTGACCTGGTCCTGACCATATCTCCTGCTGCCATCGCGCATGCGATGGTGAAAATAGCAGTGTCGTTTACGGCGCAACGCCGGAGACCCGCACTGCGTGCCATTGATCTTCACATGCTGACATCGTGGAACATCGTTCATACCCATGTAGTGTTTCTCCTAACGTAATCTTTGGCGCACCAATTTGCGGGTACCCTCCCCCTGTTGCCCCGATCTTTGGAATCATGGGCGTAGCAGGAAATTCGCCGCAAAATCCATTTGTCAAAGGACTTAGATATCAAAATCCTTGAGGTCAAGAATTTAGAGCTTGTCGCGGCTGGTTTCGACCAGTACGACATAGCTATAGGAATGATCTCTCAATTAGCTTGTGGATAACAAGGTTGGATGTCACAGGTGGGAGGAGTTTGGGGGGATTTATCGGGCTTAGGAATTGGAAATTATCTCTTTGCCGTCGCGCTTGATTGCGAGAATAATCCTGCAAACAGCGTCGCTGCGCGACACGGACAGCCGGGGGGCGGCTGTCCGTGCATATTCGCCTTAGTTTCCGGCGTATTTTTGGAGCCAGTTTAGTTCTTCTCTTACTTTGATTTTGCCGTGCCAGGGATTTTTGGCGAGGTCGTGGCCTTCGCCGGGGAAGATTAGCAGGGCGTTCGGGACGCCGAGCGAAGACAGGGCGTGTTCCAGCAAATAATCTTCCAGAACGGCGACGCGGATATCGTCGGCACCGGCGACGATGTGGGTGGGGGTTTTTACTTTGTCGATTTGGAAGATGGCGGCTTCGTCGTGGTAGCGCTTGGGAGCTTCCCAGGGGCGCCCACCGAGGAAGTAGGCGTCGTCGAAGGTGGTGTCGTCGTTGCCCCAGTTGGCAACGTGCTCGACTGCGCCCGCACCGGTGACCGCGGCTTTGAAGCGCGTGGTCTGGGTGATGAGCCAGTTAGTCATGTATGCGCCGTAGCTGTACCCGCCGACGGCGAGATGATTGGGATCGGCGATGCCGGCTTTGACCAGGGCGTCGACGCCTTCGAGAATATCTTTGCCGGGGCGGGAGACGATTTGCGGGACAATCTGCTCGAGGAATTTATCGCCGTATCCGGTGGACCCGCGGTAGTTGGGTTCGAAGACGAGCCATCCGTTGGTGGCGGCGAGTTCATACCACTGGTACCAGTCGGCGGCGAAGTGGTTGCCGTCGGCGTCGGCGGGGCCACCGTGAATGAAGGTGAACATGGGAAGATTTTTCTGATCGAGTTTGCCGGGAGGGTAGATCAACATGCCTTCGACGGTTGTGCCGTCGTCGGCTTTCCAGGTGAAGGGATGGCCCTGGGGAAGATCTTTCTCGGCGAGAGTTTCGTTGAATGCGGTGATGGGACGAGCTTGATTTAGTTTGTCGGGAGAGTCGGCGATATAAATTTCGGCAGGCTTTTGCAGCGACGAGTAAATGAAGGCGACGCGCTGGGAGTGCGGGGCGGTGGAAAGTTTTTCGTAGGTGCCATCCCAGCCGGTGAATTTGTGAAGATCGGTTGAGGGATTATCGGCGGAGTAGATTTGGACTTCAGTGCCGATGCGGGCGGATGCGAGAATCCCTGCGCCATAGGGACCGTAGCTCTCGACTTGGCCGGGGAAATCTTTGGACCATTGTTCGACTGAGGCAGTGACGGAATCAACCGAGTAGAGATGCGGTTGCAGATCGCGGTAGGGGCCAGCGACGTCTCCGACTTCAACGGTGAAGAGGATGTGGCGGCTGTCGGAGGCCCAGTGGAGTTGGACTTCCTGAGCTTGGTTGTGAGTAAGGCGGCGGGGAGTGGCGAGAATGTTTTTGCTGTCGGCATTCGCGGCCGGGGGCGGCTGCGCCACATTTTGCGTCAGATCGAGAGAGTAGATTTCGTAGTCGTCGTATTTTTCCTGGCGCTGGTTGATGGCGTTCGAGAGGAAAGCTAATTTCGCGCCGTCGGGGGACGTGACGAGATTGTCGACGCGTAAAGGGGTGGTGGCGATCGGGTGGGCTCCGGGAGTGAGATCGGAGTCTTTGTCCGAGTCTTTCCTAGTTTCGGAGTCAGTGGTGTCCTGAGCGGGAGCGGCGGTGTGGCGGGCCAGGGCGGAGGCGACGTCGAGGGAGAAGATGGTGTCGCCGCGCTCGGAGGCACGGTACTGGACAACATCTTTCCATAGTTTTTTGTAGTCGTCTTTTTGAGTTTTTGTCCACGGGTTGCGAGTGGCGTAGTAGAGCGTGCGGGAATCGGCGGACCAGGAGAAGGTGTGGACCTCTTCGTCTCCCTGGGTGAGCGGGATGGCCTCGCCGCCGGCGGGAGAGATCAGGTAGAGCTGATCGACATCGTCGGCGTCTGCATTCTTGTCTTTGTTCTTATTGCCGCTGCCTTTTCCTTTCCCTTTGTCATCGGAGTCGGGATCTTTGTCTGCATCGGTTTTGCGCTCGGAGAGAAAGGCAATCCAGCGGCCGTCGGGGGACCATTGGGGATCGGTGTCATGGCCGGACTGGGTGAGTTGGATTAGAGGAGCGTCGTTGCCTTTTGCGGACTCGCGATAGAGCCAGAGGTCGTGACGGAAGATTTGGCGGTCCCAGTCGGCGCGCTCGGTGACGACGACGACGGAGTGGCCGTCGGGCGAGAGAGCGATGGCTGGGTAGCTGACGGAGTTGAAGCATTCGTCGAAGGAGAGTTTCGGTTTGGAGTCGGCGGAAGCCAGGGTGCAGGTCAGGAGTGCCGCGCAGAGAAAATAATTCTTGAAGGAGTGCATAGAGTTTGTGGGACTAGCGTTTATACATGGCGCATTCGCGGGAATCAAGTCGGGTGGAAAAACGGTAGTGGGTCCGTTTGAATTTTCTGAATCTCACAAGGAGTCATCGCGAAGAGCCCGCGTTCTTACCAGCGGGCCGAGGGATCTCCCGTGGCACACAGCCTGGTAGCGGAGATCCTTCGCTCCGCCTGAAGAACGGCTACGCTCAGGATGACACCATCAACGAGTGAAGAGGCCTTCAGGAATTCAACCTGACCCACTACTGGAAAAACAAACAATTAACCACAGAGGGCACGAAGGTGCACTAAGGAAAAGCGAAAAAGGCTTTAACACAGGGGGACACAGAGGTAGCACAGAGGGACACGGAGGCGAGTTGAGGCGCTTGCTGCTTTTTATTGAGCGGGCTCGGCGGATTTCAGGGAGTCGTCGAAGGATTGGGCGGGGTGGGACATGCCACGGGAGATGCGCCATCCGTCGTCGAAGCGGCGGAACGGGGCGATGGAGCGGTAGCGGAGGTCGGAGCGATAGACGGATGCGCCGACTTCGTTGAGCGGGTTCCAGTGCCAGGTGAATTCGACTTCGGCGGTATTGCCTTGTTTCGAAATGCCGGTGACGGCGATGAGTTCCCTTCTGGCGGCGAGGATGTCGAAGGAGTTTTTGGTCGCATCGTTGGGAGGGATTAGGGATTGAATCGTTTCCACACCCGCGGGAGTGAGCGTCAGGGCCCAGCATGGGGGTGGGGCGATCTCTGGGGGGCAGACGGCATGAGTGGCGGTAATCCAGCCATGATGCTGAAAGGCGGTGGATTCAGGCGAGGAGTAGTCATTGTTGGAGACGATGCCGGTGTGTACGTGAAGTTCCAGCGCGGCACGGAAGGTGCTGGAGGCAGCGATCAGATCGGCGGCGAGGCGGCGGGTGAGGAAGTCGCTGGGAGTGCAAGCGGACAGAAAAAGAGTAAGGAAGAAAAGCGAGAATAGGATTTTTCGCATCAGGGAAAGTTGCGTTTTCGATTCTAATCCAGCGGACGGGGCGGAGGGAATCGTGAGGGATGGGTTAATTTGAAAACCATCGTCCCTTCGTGACTGCTGCGGTATTTATGGCACGGCTTGAACATTGTGCCGCCCTTAAAGCTCACGTATCGGCATGACCCGGAGGGAGCGGTCAGGTGTCGCGACCGCGCTGGCAGTGGAGGGGTCCTTCGACTGCGCTCAGGATGACAGTCGAATGGAGGTGAGAGGCGAGAACGGGCGGGAGGTGATTTGGCCTTCGAAGTGAGTGGACCAGCGGCCGGGGATGGAGGTTTTGCAATTGGGGCAGCGGGCGTCGGGGGTGAGGCGGTAGTTTTGGATCAGGTATCCATAACGCTTGATTAGAATTTCGTCGCAATGCGGGCAATGGGTGTCTTCCCAGCGGCCGACCTGGCCGGGAAGGTTTCCGGCGTAGATGTAGCGGAGGCCGGATTGGCGGCCGATTTCGACGGCTTGCAGCAGATCTGCAACGTTGGTGTCGCGGGCGACATCGTTTTGCATTTTGTAATCGCCGTGAAAGGCGGTTACGTGCCAGGGAATGTCTGGCGAGATTCCGGCGAGAAATTCGGTGAGGCGGCGGAGTTCGCCGGCATCGTCGTTGAAGCCGGGGATGAGGAGGGTGACGATTTCGAGCCATAGGCCCATCTGGTGAATGCGGCGAATGCTGTCGAGGATGGGACCGATGCGTCCGCCGAGTTCGTGGTAGTGGCGGTCGTCGAAGCTTTTGAGATCGACTTTGTAGAGATCGAGATGAGGACGAAGAAATTCGAGGACTTGCGGAGTGCCGTTGCCGTTGGAGACGAAGCCGGTGATGAGTCCGGCGGCTTTGGCTTCCTTGAATACGGCGACGGCCCACTCGCTGGTGATGAGCGGTTCGTTGTAGGTGCTGACGAGAATTTTTGCGCCTTGGGCGAGGGCGTCGCGAACCAGGAGTTCCGGCGAGGCCTGGTGCGGAGGCGATAGGGCGTTGGGATCGCGCAGAGCTTGCGAGGTAACCCAGTTCTGGCAGTAGGAGCAGTGGAGATCGCATCCCATCATGCCGAAGCTGTAGGCCAGGGCGCCGGGATGGGCGTGGAAAAAAGGTTTCTTCTCGACGGGATCGCATTGCGTGCCGGCGGTGTATCCCCAGGGGACGTAGAGCGTGCCGCCACGGTTGTAGCGGACTTTACAGACTCCGGGCTGGCCTTCGGGGATGGGACAACAGTGTCCGCAGGCGAAGCAGCGGACGCGGTTGTTGGGGAGGTGGTCGTAGAGATGGGCGTCTGCTTCGCGGACGCGCTCATCGAGGATGGTGCGGAGGGTGGGCACTCTGCTTTCATTTTAACGCCGCAGCGAGGGTGGGGCGCAGGGAAGCCTTGGGGTTTGAAGTCATCGAAATATATTGGGGCAAGCAAGAACCCAGGTCCCTCGCTCTGCTCGGGATGACACGACGAAAGACATTAGGAGATGACACCACGGAGTGGCACGAAGGATGGGTCTAGTTGGGAGTGTTTTTGGCGGATTCGCGGGTTTGGAGCCATTGTTCGGCTTGCTGCTCGATTTCTTTTCGTTGGGCGGAGGTGAGGCGGGTGGCGATGAAGGGGGCGAGGACGCGGCTGGCATCGTCGCCGTTGGCGCGGGCGAGGACGGTCCAGAAATAGGCGCGCGTGTCATCTTTTGGAACGCCGCGGCCGCCCCAATAGAGAGAGCCTAATTTCGATTGCGCAGGGATGCTGCCATGCTCGGCGGCTTTGGTGAACCATTGCGCGGCGATGGTTTCGTCGGGCTTGATTCCCTGCTTCTCATCCCCCGCAATGTAGAAAAGACCAAGAGTATTCTCGGCGGATGCGTCACCCTGGGAAGCGAGTTGCCGAAGCTGCGCGAGATTCGCGGAATCGGCTTGCGGCGCGAGAGCGTCTGCTGTTGAAGCGTCTACCGGAGCGTTTGAAGAAGCGAAGACCGTGCGTTCGATGCTGTGGCGGGATTGCAGTTGTTCCTGAATCCACGGGGCGAGCATGAAACCGAGAGCGAGAGCGATGGTGGCTGCGGCTGCGATGAGCAGCAAGAGATGCGTGCGCGGCAGATGGATTCCGCCAACGTGGTCGCGGGAAGCAGAGGCGTCTTCGCCGCGATTGCCGGCGCGCTGGTTGGCGTTCTTGGGATCGGGGGATGACGAGAAAAGAATGCTGCCGGAAGGCGGAGTGAAATTGCTGGGAGAGGCAGGTGGTTTAGTTGGCGTATCAGGATCGACGTCTTTATTTTTGGCTTTATCAAAATCTACATTTTTATCGAAGCCGATCTCCTGCATGTAGGAGTCAACGGGAAGAGAAGAATAGTCGTGGACGGCGCGGTTGAAGGCGGCGATGATGGTTTCAGTCAGGCGTTGCAGGACGACGGTATCGTTCTCAGAAAAAGCGTTGGAGCGTTGAGAAAAGAGTTCGAGAAGACCGACGACGCGATTTCCGGCGGGCAGCGGGGCGGCCAGCATGGAGCGAATGCCAAGGGCGCGGCAGGTTTGAATATCGACCCGCGGGTCGGTTTCGGTATCGTCGCAGCGAAGAAGTTTTGCGGTACGCACGCATTCGCCGGAAAAACCTGAGCCGATCTCGAGAGCCAATCCAACGGGTGGAGCGCTGGGGCCGGCACTGGCGCGGCAAATCATGGAGCCGGGATCTTTTCCCTCGAGCGCGATTACTGCGCCGGAGGCTCGCAGCAAGGACTGGCAGCGTGAGGCAATCAGAGTAAGAGCGGCGTGGAGATCACCACCGAGCGACTCGACTTCACTCTGGATGGCGGAAGCGGCGGCGAGAACGTCGGTGTGGTTCTGCGGCGGAAGGGACGTCGAGAAATCCGCGGGGAGAACAGAACTGTCTTCCGCGTAATCGGCCGCATAGTCGGCGGCAGAAAGAGAATTCAGGAACAACCATTCTTTCAGGTAGCGCCTGGCGGAAGCGGGGAGTTGCGGAAGACTGAGTCCGACTCGGCCTTCAGAGATCCAGACGACGCGGCCGGTGGTCCAGATGGGCTCGGGGGCTTCGGCAAGGTCCAAACACAAATCGAGGATCTGATTGACTACGACTGGCAACGAGCATTGCAGGGCCAGGCCGGCTTCGCTGATATCGAGCACTTCGTAGAGCTCGAGCATGGAACTGGCGGAAGCGGAGCCCAGAGTGGCGTAGGCGGGGACATGGGCTTTGTGGCGGACGCGGCTACGACGGTTCGAAGCGGCGGGTCGTGGAGCGGACAAAATGGCCGACATGAGATACAAAAATGACGCGCATACATATTAGCGCGAGATAGGTAAAAAGTATGCAAGAAGAATTTGAAAATAGTGGCTAAGTTTGGCCCAAAAAGGCACCTTGTTTGGCAGGCCAATTGCGTTATTTGGGGGTTTTGTAGTTTTGACGACGGAAGGTGTAAACCGTTCGGCGGGAGGATACGGTTTCGGGGGCAGAGCCGGTGGACTGATTTGGGAAAGTCATGGGAGCAGGGGCGGTACCGGCGGATGGGGGGTTAGGGAGATTGCACGGGTTGGCGAGAATTGGGAGCGTCTCACGGGGAATTTATGAGCTTTCTTCTCGAGTTCGTTACGAGGCAGCGTACATGGCGAAGCGTTGGGGCGGGTTGCGGGTGAGGACAGAGAGTAGTCGAGCTCTGCATGCTCGACATGGACAGCCGGGGGCGGCTCTCCCTACATGTTTTGCTTAACGATATTTTACAAATGGGGGCGAACCGAGGGGCATCTATATAGGTAGGCGGGGCGGGCAACCTAAGAGGAGATGCGGCCACTCTAATTGCGCAAATCGAGACACTATGAATAGACACGCAGTGTTGTTACCAAGAACTTACGGGTCACAACGGTGCAGCGCCATGATTGCGATGGCGCTGTTGAGCTTTATGGCCGCAATGCCGGCATGGGCGTCGTTAGGCGGAGATATTTCGTCGGTGCAAGCGGATCAGGTACACATGCAGGGAACCTTGCGCACGACCATCGCCGAGAGCTATACGGTGCAGGAGATTCAGAATACGAATGGAACGGTGGTGCGGGAATATGTGTCGGCACAGGGGAAGGTTTTTGGAATTGCGTGGCAAGCGCCGTGGCCACCGGATATGAGGCAGTTGCTGGGGAGTTATTTCGATCAGTATACGCAGGCAGTGAAGTCACAGAGCGCGGCACGCGTGGGGCGCAGGCCGCTGATGGTTCAGCAGCAGGGGTTGGTGGTGCAGATGGCGGGGCATCCGCGGTCTTTCGCAGGCAGGGCTTATCTTCCGGATCAGATGCCGACGAATGTTAAGGCCGAGGATATCCGATGATGGGGCTAAGAAGTTTTCTGACATTTACTGCGGGCTTGAGCTGCGCGTTTTCAGTGGCGTGCGGCGGGGGCGGCAAGAGCAGCACAACAACGACTAACCCAGGGCCAACGCAAACGATCGTGACGTCGGGAGCGAATGTTGCGCCGATTGTGGTGAATTCGGGACCGGCGGCAAGCGTGGGTTCTCCCTACGCAAATGGAGCATTTGCGACGGTCACGGTGTGCGTTCCGGGTACGTCGACGTGCCAGGCGATTGATGGGGTCCTGGTGGACACGGGCAGTTCGGGCTTGAGAATTCTTTCGTCCGCGCTAACCTCGGTGACGCTGCCTCAACAGAAAGCTGCGAGCGGCGACCCGGTCGTGGAATGCTTTCCGTTTGTCATCGGTTATACGTGGGGGCCGGTAGAGACAGCGGATGTTGAAGTCGCCAGCGAAAAGGCTAGTTCTGTCCCCATACAGGTTCTGAGCGATTCGGATTACACACCTCCCACGGCTTGCTCAAGCCTTGGAACTTCCTCGGATACGCTGGCGAACCTGGGTGCAAATGGGATCATCGGGGTGGGATTGTTCACGCAAGATTGTGGTAGTTACTGCGAGGCAGTGCAGACTGCGCCCGGCAATATCAACCTTTACTATGAGTGCTCTTCTACAAGCAGCTGTACGCCCGTTGGAGAAAGCCTGGCGCAGCAGGTGCTAAATCCCGTATCTCTGTTTACGACCGACAATAATGGAGTGATCATTGAGCTGCCGGCGGTTTCGGGAGGAGCGCCGAGCGTGAGCGGGTCGTTGGTATTCGGGATCGGGACGGAGTCAAATAATGGCCTCGCCGGGGCAACGGTGTATACAGCGGATTCGAGCGGAAACTTCACCACCACTTGTAGTTCGCCCTGCACGGGAACCACCGGCACCGCGCCTTACCCAGGCTTTATTGACAGCGGTTCGAACGGCTATTACTTTCTCGACGACACCGTCACTGGCGTGCCTCCGACGTGCAGCGACAATACGTCTTTTTATTGCCCCAGCAGCACGGTCACCGTTACCGCAACCAATGAAGGTGTCAACCAAGCCAGTGGAAGCGTGAGTTTTCAAGTGGCCAATGCTGACACGTTATTTTCCAACTCCGCCGATTTTGCTTACGGGGATTTGGGCGGGACATTCGATACGCCTCTAAGTTTTGATTTTGGGCTGCCGTTCTTCTTCGGGCGGAATGTGTTCACGGGGCTGCAGAACACGACGAACTATCTCAATGGGTACTGGGCGTACTAGCGGGCGGGAAGGCTAGAAGCTATTCCATACAACGGGGGGAGCGCGCGGCTTTCCCCAGGGGCTAAAGCCCTCATCTTTATTGGCGCCGAGACGGCACGACTTAAAGTCGTGCCCTTCCCGAACCCAATTTGTGAGATCCCTTCAGTGGCGCGGGTTGCTGTCGTTAGAAGACAAATCGAGTTTCGCTCGATAGACAGCCCTTCGACTACGCTCAGGACAGGCTTAGGCGGATGTTTCTACCTAAACACTTCCCAAAGCCAATCAGAATTCCATTCTCTTTCTGAGTCCGAGTTTTATTTGGCGGCGAGACGGGATTGATGGATGCTGGAGATGCGGGAGATGGCGGCGACCATCATGCTGGAGAGCAGTTGCATGGTGGCGACGTCTTTCTCGTCGAAGGCGCTGGGCGAAGATGAGAGGACTTCGAAGACGCCCAGGGTACGGCGAAAGTGGCGCAGGGGCGAGACGAGGATGGAGCGTACGCCCAAGCGGCGGCAACTGGCGAGATCGACGCGGGGGTTGCGTTCGGCATCATGGCAGAGCATGACTTCTCCGCTGCGGACGGCTTCGGCGGAGATGCCAGCGTCAGTTTGCAGGCGAACGCCGAGATCGGGAGCGGTGCGGCCGGCGCGGGCGCGGCAGACGATCTCTTCGCCGGCGCGCAGCGCGATGGCTGCGCCGGTGGCTCCGGTGAGATGCTGGGCGCGCTCGGTGATGGCGCTGATAGCGGGTTCGAGATCGAGTTCGGCGGCGTGAATTTCTATTTCTTCGCCGGGGTGCACGGCACGGAATCCGGAGGCTGGGTGCGCGGCGTTGGCGACACGAAGCTGGCTGCGAAGAGCGGCGGAGGGAATGCGATTCTGGTGATCCGCATACATGGGAACCTGCGGGTCGGGAACGGTGCGCAGGAGATCGCGGACAAGACTATCGAGTTCGGAATCGGTGATGAGATGCGCGGTGCGCTGACTGCCGAGAGATCCGCCCATGACTCGGGAGAGGCTTAAGAGCGAGGTGTTGCCGCAGGCCAGGCAATAGGGACGACTGTTGCTACTGATCAGCTCGCACTGAATGCAGAATGTGGCAGATTGCAGAGATATGAAATTTACGTCTTTGAATGTGCTGCCGTAAACGGTCTTGCGATCCATTCCAAACATAAATACATTTCCTCTAAATTTCGAAAACCCGGCGAGCACTTAAGGTAACAGGGTTCGAGGAGCGTGGCGTTAGCCTAAGGGGTACTGGGCTGTGGAAAAAAGAGCGTTACCGATCAACTGGCCGGGGCGCATAGCAAAGAAAAAAGTCAAAGGCTTTGACAAGAGGAACACAAGGGGGAAGCACAGAGGGGAGGCGCCGACGATGAATCGATATCCTGGAGCCCTGGCAGGAATGGTCGTGCGCAAGGAGTTGCAACGCGTACAGGGTTTTCCGGGACGATCTAGGGTCTTATTTCTTCCTGTCGGGGATTGATTCAGCGTGGGGGGTAGGTTAGACTGATGCAAGTTCGTAGCGGTTATCACTTTTGACTGTGGAGGAGATATTATGCAGTGGACAGCACCGGTTTTTGAGGAAGTTTGCTTGAATTGCGAAATTAATTCTTACGCCAGCGCGAAGCTTTAATCCGTCAGACCCTCCCTTCAATTTTTCTAATTTTTTCACAACACTTATCGGAAGAAGATAGGTGTGTGTCCTGCCTGAAGTTTCCAAAATTCCGGTTTATAAAATTCATACCTGAAGGCTCGCCCTGATAGGAATCTCGTCGGGGAATTTTTACGAGCGAAGAAAAACGTCAAAAGCTTTAACACGGAAGACACCGGGGAGCACCGAGGGAACGGCGATGGCGGGTGCCGTCACTTTAGCCTGCTTGGGCGGTGGCAAATCCGCGCTGATCGGGATGAGGAATTTCTTGCACACTGGGCTGAAGGGTGCGATCCAGCGCATCCGCCAGGGATAGAGAGAGAGACGAGGTAAGAAGATTGATATCGAGTTGGAGATCGCGCTGCGCGTAGAGGCGATGAACAACCAATGCACCGCGATGACGGTTGATGGAACTGACGAGATCAAGAGAGAGGGTCCATGCGGCTAGACCTTCGAAGGGCTGCCTTCCAGAATTGTCCAACCGAGAATTGCCAGATCCAGAATTACCAGACCCAGAATTGCCAGATCCAGAATTACCAGACCCAGAATTTTTCCACCAGCGAAGAAAAACTTCCGAGCGACGGTCGGGCGATGAAGTATCCGGATCACTGGGATGGAACTCGCCGCGAAAAACGTGGAAGCGAAGATCGAAACCATCGAAGTCATTGGAGCCGAAGGCGGCTTCCAGTATGCGGCAAATCTGAGCGTAGTCGCGGGCCACGTTGAGTTCCTGAGCGGCGCGGCGGATAGCAAGATTATTGATGACGATCTGGCGCTGGTCGAAAGTTCTCTGGGCGGCGCGCGCCAACTCACCAAGTTCCAGGTAGCCAAGACGCTGCACTCCGATCCAGATGCCGGTTCCCACCACGGCGAGAACCAAACCGAGAGAACTTCCTGTAGGCCAAAGCAAGAACAAACTAAGCAGAGCGAAGATGGCAGAAACGGCGTACAGCACGATGACGACCTGGCGATGCGACAGGCCGTGCTGTAAAAGTTTGTGGTGGATGTGTTCACGGTCGGCGGTGAAAACGGGGCGTCCGCTGATCAGGCGGCGGAGAATGGAGAGAGACGTCTCCAGGATCGGTAGCCCGAAGGAAACCACCGGGATGGCGACGGCTACGATGGTTGGCGCCTTTTGGGTTCCGGCGAGAGCAAGGGCGCTGAGGAGAAATCCGATGAACAGGCTGCCGGAATCTCCTAGAAAGATGGTTGCGGGATTGAAGTTGTAGCGGAGGAAACCGAGGATGGCACCCGCGAGGGCGACGGTCATCACGGTAACGAGGGAGTATCCGGTCTGAAGCGCAACAACAAATGCCACCAAGGTGGAGAATAATGCGGAACCTGCGGCGAGACCATCGAGGCCATCGATGAGATTGAAGGCATTGGTAATGGCCACGACCCAGAGAATGGTGAGCGGCAATCCTACGAACCAGGGCAACTGATGCTGGCCGAAGAGGACGGGAATATTGACGATGCGGAGGCCGCCGACAAACAACATAGTGGCTGCGACCGCCTGGACGGCGAATTTGATGTAGGGGCCGACGGAGCGGAGATCGTCATAGACTCCGAGAAGAAAAATAAGGGAAGCGGGCACCAGAATCGTTGCCAGGGTCTTCGAGGAAAACGCGGAATGCAGTTGAGGAACGTAATAGCACAATGCCACGGCAGCGGCCATGCTTAAGGAAAACGAAGTGAAGATGGCGACTCCGCCGAGGCGCGGCAACGGGGCCGAATGCAAGTGCCTCTCGGTAGCTGGGAGAGCGACCCAGCCGCGCGCAGATGCGACATCGCGCACATAACGAGTGAGGACGAGCGAAAGCAGAAGGGGCAGGAAAAAAACCCCGAAGAACACCACTGTCAACGGTTCCTCCGCTGGATTACCGTTTTAAAGCGTCGGTTCAACGCTTTTTATCCGACTGTGGAAAAGTATGGAGCAGAGGCGAGCTGGTTGGTAGTGAGTTTGCGGGTTCCCCAGAGGGTTTGACGTCCCTCGGCGGCTGAAGCTGCCTTGGGAAACGGAAGATTTATCGCAGCGGTGAACCGCTGCGCCACCCAAATCAACATCAAGATCGAGTTTTTCCGCAAGCTCTGAAGACGTGCCCTGCCCTTTCAAACCAAATTCAACCTGAGATTACCGAAGATGGCGGGTGTATTCGGATGTTCATGAGCAGAATGAGCGCCGGAATGCTGCAAAACCTGTGCTAAGCTTTGCAGCGATAATCTCCCCAAATAGAGGTTTCCGGATGGAGTTCAGCAGGTTTCGTTTTGGGCGCGGTGTTGGTTCGGCAGGGTTCGCTCTGATTTTAGTTTCCGGTTGGAGTTTGAATGTGCATGCGCAGAATGCCCCGGGATCCACTGCGGGGAGCCCAGTTCCGGCTTTGCCGGCGGTTGAACCGATTTCACAGGCGGCGGTGCGGAGTACGGCAGGGGAAACGGATTCAGTCAAATCCGGTTCAGCCGGATCGAACGATGTAGTCAAATCGAATTTAGTCAGATCTGGGGACGCGACGCTGGCGAAGAGTGGGGACATCGGTGAGGAGCGGTCCGCATCTCGGCTCCGGCTGGGGCCGGGAGATTTGATTGAAATCAATGTTTATAACGTTCCGGAATTATCGACCAAGGCGCGGGTGGGAAACTCTGGAGATGTTTATCTTCCTTTGATCGATTACGTGCATGTGGGCGGGCTCACGGTGGAAGAGGCGCAGGGGCTGATGCAAAAGCGACTGGAAGATGGCGGATTTGTGCGTAGCGCGCATGTGACGCTGCTGGTGGACGAATCGGCTTCGCAGGGAGTAACGATTCTGGGGGAAGTGAACCGGCCGGGAATTTACCCTGCGATGGGACAGCGCAAGTTGTATGACTTTATCTCAGCGGCGGGAGGATTTTCGGCCACGGCGGGAAGAAAAGTCAGCATCATTCGAGAGAACAGCGTGTCAGGGGCGGTTACGTTGAATCTGCCGAGGAACCTGGCCGAGGATATGAAGGACGACGTCGAGATCCTTCCGGGGGACACAATTTCGGTGCCGCGAGCGCCGGTGATTTATGTGGTGGGGGATGTGGGACGCCCGGCGGGATTGCTGGTGGATAACGGGAGTTTGACCGTGCTGCAGGCGCTGGCGATGGCGGGCGGGGCAAACCATACGGCGAAGATGGGCGGGGTGAGAATTATCCGGAAGAGCGCAACGGGAATGACGGAGACGCGCGTGCCGCTGAAGAAAATTCTAGAGGCGAAAGCTCCGGACTGGACGCTGCAGGCGGATGACATTCTTTTCGTGCCGTTGAGCGGATTCCGGCAGGCGGCGTCACAAGGCATTAGTGCGGCGGTGTCGGCGGCGTCCGGGCTGGCTGTGGTCGCGGCGCATCCTTGATGGCGGTGCGGTTTTTTTGGCGGCCGAGAAAGAAAGTCAAGGGCTTTAACACAGAGGACACAGGGGGAGTGCAGAGGAAACCGTGCTCTCGCTGATACAAATCGTTCTCAGGCAGCTGCACCCGCCGTTTTCTGTTTTGGTGACTGCAATAATTCTTCGAGAACAGTGATGTATCTTGCTGCTGTGTGAGCGCGAGAATATTTGCGCAGGATGTAATCTCTCCCGTTGAGTCCAAGTTGGCGTGCGGCCTCGCGATTCGCCGCCAGATATTGAATTGCATTGGATAAAGCATCCGCATTCTCAGGCTCGATCACAAGACCAGCGCGGGAATCTTCCACTATGGCGCGGGCTTGTCCGTCAACGCCAAGGATTACGGGACGGGCGCAAGACATGAATTCGAGCATCTTCGTGGGAATAACGGTTTTGAAGACATCGGCTTTTTTGAGAAGGACGAGGCAAACATCAGAAGCGGCGATGTAGGAGGGGATTTTTTCGCGCGGCTGTTGAGAGACGAATTGGAGATTGGTTAGCCCGCGTGCCCGCGCCATTGCGACGATTTTTTCTTTTTCCGCACCTTCTCCCACGATCAGGAAACAAATTTCTGGATTTGCGTCTTTGAGCTGAGCGGCAGAAGAGAGCATGATTTCCAGGCCGTGCGCCATACCAAGTGTACCGATGTAGGAGACGACGAATTTTCCCTGAAGTTGGAGTTGGCGGCGTAAATCTTTAGTTGGTTGAGCGGGGTCTGGTCGAAGAGCGACTGGTTGAGGCGCGAAAAGCCGGGTCTCCACTCCGTTTTCCACGATCGAGATTTTTTCGTGGGGGACGTTCCAGTTTTTTACCAGATGATCGTGGAAGGCGGGGGTAACTACGACGATGTGATCGCTTTGACGGTAGAGGAAGCCGGCGATGCCAGAGAGGATTTTGTGCAACACGGAATTCTCGTTGCCCATGCCAACTGCGGTAAGGGATTCCGGCCAGAGGTCGCGGACTTCGAAAACGAAGGGAACGCGCTTGCGGCGGGAGAGCCAGTATCCGGCGAGTCCGACGAGGAGTTGGGGAGAAGTGGCGATGACGACATCGGGGCGGGAGAGAGATAGGCCCGCGAGCGCGGCGGAGACGCAGAAAGAGCTGTAATTCAACATCCGCTCATAGGCTTTGCGATTGGGAAATGGAAGCAGCCAGGTTCGAGCCACGGTGACGCCGTTGATTTGCTCACGCGCGAAAAGCCGCTTGAAGCGAGCGCGATAGTCAGGCGGGATTTCGCCGGTGGGGTGATTGGGAAATCCGGTCAAAATGGTTACGTGGTGGCCGTTGTCGGCCCAGTGCTTTGATAATTCCGCCGCTCTGGCGGCCGGCGCACCCATTTCGGGCGGGAAATATTGCGAGATGTATAAGATATTCATACTGCTATTGAGCAACGATGTATTCAGCAAAGCTTCTCTTCATCCAAGCTGTTTCAGGAAGCTTGATCGAAGCCGGTGACGCCAGTTTCGCGGGCTGCGAGCTGTGATTGCACCGTGACTGGTTGACCGAGACAGCGTGACTGCTCCAGCGCAAATGTCGTCATCATCGTGCCGATAACTTCCGACAAAGGTATTGGAGAGGCTGCGCCGGTGCGGAGCGATGCGGTAAATGCTTCCCATTCGCCGCGGTGACCTTTGTCCTGACGCAGGAGCGATCGGAATACTTGTTTGCGGCCGTCGCGTACCAGTTCGAGGCGACGGAAATCTTCGAGTACAGCGATGCGGCCGCCACCAAACACTTCGACTCGTTCTTTTGAATAGGATTTGTCGCCGTTGGCGAGATAGGTGATGGTGGCCTGCGAGCCATCGGCGAATTGCAGCGAACAGACGACGTTATCGTTGCTGTAGCGCCCAGGATTGGGCAGGCCGCGGGTTTCAACTTCGACCGGAAGCGAACCAGTGAGGAAGCAGAGGAAATCTACGAAGTGGCAAACCTCGCCGAGGATGCGGCCTCCGCCCTGAAAAGGATCGTTCAACCAATGGTTGGCCGGAAGCCATCCGGCATTCACTCGATAGTGCAACGCGAGAGGCTCGCCGGCGGGTTGCAGGAAACTTTTCATTCGGAGAGCGAGCGGCGCAAAGCGGCGATTGAAGCCGACCATGAGGAGCGGCGGATCGGGAAGCGAATCGTGAATCGAGAAAATTTCGTTCAGCTGCGATTCATTGAGGCAAAGAGGCTTTTCGCAGAAGACGTGCTTGCCGGCATGCAAGGCGGAGATTACTTGCGAGGAGTGGAGGTGATGGCGCGTGGCAATGACAACGGTATTGATTGAAGGATCGTTGAATATCTCATCATCGTTGGTGGAGCAGGATTGGAATCCGAACCTGCCGGCGGCATGGCGGGCGTGAGAGCCGCTGGCGGCGTTGACTGTAATCAGCTCGATGCCGGGAAGTTTTTTCAGCACGGGGAGCAGCGTGCCGGTCGCGAAACCTCCGGCGCCAAGAAGGCCGATGCGGATCGATTTGTGGCTGGCGGCTCGCCGTGCAGGGACAGCAATATTTGTGAACGAGCGATCGTCGGCATTTTCCGGATAAGTGATCAGGACGCCGAGACAATTTTCATAAGCCTTCCCGGTGATTAACTCGTAAGCGGCTGGAGCCTGGGAAATTGGAAAACGATGCGTGATCAACGCGCTCAGATTTAATTTGCCGCCGGCGAGGAGTTGAAGAAAGGCTTCCATGTTGCGGGTTTCGGTCCAACGAACGTAGCCGATGGGGTAGTCGATTCCCTTCTGCTCGTAGGCGGTATCGTAACGTCCGGGGCCATAGGAGCGGGAGACGCGGAAGTCGAGCTCTTTGTCGTAGAAAGTTCGCCGGGGAATATCCATGGCGACGGTTCCAACGGCGACGACGATAGCGCGGTTGCGGGCGACGGCACCGGCCAGATTGACGGGATCGTTGCTGGATGACTGCGCGGTTATCAGAACGGAATCGGCGCCGTGCCCAGCGGAGCGTTGCAGGCATAGATCCTGGAATTGAGAAGGGGATGTGCTGACGGCATCGGCGCCCAGGCGCAAGGCGAATGCGGCGCGCTCGGAAGAAATATCCATTCCGAGGACGCAACAACCGGCTGCTTTGAGAATTTGAACGGTGAGCTGGCCGAGCAGGCCTAATCCGATGACGGCTACTACATCGCCGAGTTTGGCTTCGGCATTGCGGATTCCGTGAAGCGCGACAGCTCCCAGAGTGGTGAAGGCTGCTTCTTCAAAGCTGACTTTATTCGGCTCGGATGGAACTCGCGCGAGCAGAAGACGCGGGATACAGGCGAACTCAGCGTGCACGGCGTGACCGGCGCCGGCGCAGGCCACGCGGTCGCCGGGATTGATATCAACAATTCCTTCGGCTACGGCAATCACGGTTCCGGCGCTGCTGTAGCCCAGAGCGCTGGGTTCATCCAGGCGAGAACGAACGGAGGAAATGGTTGAGGCGATGCCGTCCCGACTCATTTTGCTCAAAACTTCACGAACCAGGTCAGGGCGGGTTCGAGCTTTTTGCAGAAGGTTCTTACCCGCGAATTCGGAAGCGGCCCTTTCGGTGCCGGCGGAGACCAGCGAAGCGGCGGTGCGAACCAGAACGCATCCGGGCAGCAGTTTGGGCGCGGGAACTTCCGTCACGTTGATTGCAGCGGTGCGGGCGTCCTGGAGAATTTGTTTCATGCGAGGGGCGAGGTGACGGGAGTCTCGGATTGTTTTGCAGCTTCTACACTGCGTGCACCGAGATTGCGGGGATCGAGGTTCACTCGGTAGATCACGGAATTTTTCCTGGAGAGTTCTTCCGCGGCTTTCATCGATTCGGTAGAACTCTGTTCTTCATTAAAGATCGAGATGACGCTTCCAGTTTGCCGAGCCTTTACTTGCTGGCTGGTAAGCACCACGGTGACAAACCGGACAGGCAACGGCGAACAAGTTTGGCAAAGGATGGAAATTGCAGGGCGTAGATCTCCGTAGGTGGCGGCTTCCCAACCGTACTGGGATACTTCATCATGCCTAGATTCACCGTGCGTAGATTCACCGTGCGTAAAAGTTTCTCCCGGCGCGGACCAGATAGGTTTGCCGGCCCTTACAACGCTCGAAGTGCCGGCGGAGCTGGAAAAAATATTCCATGTTAGGGGTGAGTGTATTGATTCCAGCGCCACTGCAAACGGATCGTGTGAAACTTTGATCGGCAAATCCGCAGTGAGCCAGTGCAAAGACAAAGTGTGTTTCCCGGTACCCGCAAGATCGTCTACGATGACCCAGCCACAATTGGGCAACCACTGCACGGAGCGCTTGTGGACTACGCCCAGACGGCAATAGCCATCGTGCTCGCCTTCAAATCGGTCGGACTTAACACTCTTATTCGAAATGCTTACGTTGCCCGAAGCTTGCGCCCAATCGACCCAAAGAAAGCGGCCGGCGCGGCGCATCTGGTCTTCGCCATCGACAGTAACAGTATTATGAACGGCGGTACGGGCAAATCCGTTATTCCAAGGCGGAGGACCGTTATACAGATAGGTACCCGCGTCGCGGGCGAGGTTAATGCCTTTCCACCAAAGGTCAACGTGCAATTGATCGGCCTGGAAAGGACGACGCGTGTAACGGCCAGCGCGGATCATGGCCCAGGAAGTTTCGTCGCCTATGCGGAAGTATCCAGTTTTAATGCATTCAGTTTTAGTGCATTCAGTGTCAGCGGCGGAAACAACGATTGGTGGTGACTGAGTTTGTGGCGAATGCGCGGGCTTGAGGCCCAACCATAGTGGAGCTTCGTCCCAAGGACCGGGCGGAAGAGCGGGCCGATCTGGATCGGGCGGATCAAGAAGAGCGGCTCCTAATTGCAATAGAGGGCGGAGATCGCGATACGCAGCAGAGGTTAGCGGGAGGATCAGGCTGCCGTCGTCAGATCCGTAGTTGGGAGCGAGGCCACTCTCCTGGTCGGCCCACTGACGCAGGAAATCGAATGCGGATTGCGTGCGGGCGCGGATACTCGCGTGTAGAGGTGTGCGGTGAATTTCGGAGAGGCGCAGGGTCCACAAGAGAAGGTGGAGAATCATGCGCTGGTAGTTGAAGGAGTGTTGCTGCGAGACACCCTGGGGGGTGATTTGATCGAGAACGGCTTCGCGCAGCAACTCCGCGCCTTTCTTCTGCCAAGTTTTTGCGCTGGATAGTTCGGGAAAGAGCGTGCCGGCGGTCCAGAGTCCGACGGCCTCGGTGATCAAATGATTGCTGCGCTGGGAGCGAGCGTAGGCGAGGCTTTGAGTGGTCCGCCAAGCGTGAGCGGCGATCATGGAGACTAGTTTGGAGACTCGCTCATTCGTGGTTGAAGGCGAGTGGATGAAACCGTGGAGCGCAAATGTCCAGGCAAGAATGCGTAAGGAGCATTCCTGGCCGCAGATCCACAAGGGTCCGTGCATGGGTGGATTTTGGAACGACCAGTCTTCGATGGCAGTCCAAAATGCTTCGGGAAATCTTTCGTCGCCGGTGAGCGCATAGGCGCGCAGGAGCGGATAGATGAACAAAAATCTGGAAGACTCAAGAATGAACTTCAGATCTCCGCAGGCGGGCGAAGCGAAGCGCATTCGAGTCCACGGCTCGCGGGGAGAAACGCTCTGGCCGGTAACCGGATTTTGAAACCAGCGCGGGGGGAAGCCGCAGTCGAAGGAGAGCGATCCGAAAAAGGGCAGATGACCGGTGAGGATGAGTTCGGCCTCGGCGATTGCGGCCGATTCTCCGGTGGGGCCGATGATTTCGCGGAGTGGCGGTCCCAGGGCTCTTGCATCCGTGAAGAAAAATGGGATCGCGCCGTCGCGGCGCGCGGAGCGCATTGAGGCTGCGTTGATCGCGGGTGCGATGCGCTTCAGATCCCAGGAATCCCAGCCTTGCACGGATCGCATCTTTCGCGACAGGAGGCCGCTGCCACGCTGGACTTCATATTGAAGACGCAGCATGGAGCCGCGAACGCCGAAGGCTCGGCCGGTCTGGAGCATGGTGTTGAGCTTGCCCATATTTATTTACCCATGCGCCGTTTGAGTGAGGGTGCGATGGTGGGTGAGTCGTTCAGCCGCTTTTGAGCTGAGCCACTCGTGCATGACGAAGAATTGGCCGTTTTTATTCGAACTCGTATTCGTATGTTTATTTTTGTTTTTATCTCTATCGAGATCGGGCTGAGGCTGCGCCGAGAGATGGCCGCGGTCGAGACCAGCGACCACTTCGGCAGTTTTCTCGACGCCAAAGGCGATGAGGCGATGGCGAAGTTCGCTCAGAGAATCGCATTTGTTTTCTGGAACAAATTCATATTTCTTCAGAATCGGGCCGGTGTCGATGCCAGAGTCCATGTAGTGGATGGTGACGCCGAGGGGTACATTCTCGAGCAGAGACCATTCCGGACTGCTCATACCGCGTATTTCCGGCAACAATCCGAGATGGACGTTGAGGACGCCGCGGGTGGGAATTTCCAGCAGACGTGCGCGCAGGATGTTGCCACCAGTGAAGACGATCAGGTCGGGCGCACATTTGGTGAGACGGGCCAGAGAATGATCGGAGTTCATGTCGTGACAGAACGTGACAGGAAAACCATAATGAGCTGCAACGTCTCTGAGGCTGCGGAACGTGGCGGCCCCAGATTTGAGCATGGGATCGAGATAAGGATTATTTGCAGATGGCTGGCTGGTATTGGGAGAAATTAATTTCGAGAAGGCGTAGCGTACGACTTCTGCCGAACCCCACTGGCCAAGCTTGCGCAGGAGAGTTTTGGAATTGAGGCTGGAAATGGCGAGCGCTCCGACCGGGACGTAACCGGACTCGGCGAGGTGCGCGGCCATGGCACAGGCGGTTTCGCTATACACGCTGGGAGCCAGAATTACGATGCGCATTGCAGGACCTTTTCCGCAGATATGTCAAACGATTGCTTGATGCGCGATTCGAGCATGAGGGCATCGGCGAAAAATTTGCAGCCCCAACTGATGTAACGAAATGGCTGATAACTGCCCCAGATCGGGTAAGATCCACTGACGCCGCCGAGGATTCCGGCGCGGTCGCGCAGAGGAATCAACTGTTTCAGCATCTCGTTCATCTTGAGAGCCGCGTTGAAATAGCGGAGGTCGTGGGTGAGCTCGAACAGGCGAAGCCAGACACAAGACATTTGCGCGTTGCCGGTGAGGCAACTAAAACGGCGGGGTGATTTGAAATTATCATCGTAAGCGCCGGGAAGGAATTTGGTGGTTTCGAACCTGCGCAGCAATATCCATGCGGAATTAGCGACGGCGTCGATGGCATTATCGTTATTGCGATGGCGCAGGACGGCGCATTCCAGAGCTCCCTGAAGAACATAGGCGATGAAGTGAAGATAGGCAGGATGACCCTGGAGGTTAATTCCCTCTATCCAGCCGTTCGAGCGGAAGTGCGAGAGAACCCAGTCCAGATTTTTTTCGGCGGCCACCGCGTATTTGGATTTGCCGGTTTGGGCAGCGAGATCGGCCAAGGACCATGACACCATGCTGTAGTAGGTGTGTGCGGAGTTCTGATAGGCTCCGTCCCCGGCCCATGAGCCGTCTTGCTGCTGCGTGAGAATGAGCCAATCGCCGGCCGCCAGAGCGGAAGCCAGAATATCGGGACGGGCCGTCTCGATATAGGCTCGAACCAGTCCCTGAAGAATCTGGCCGGTATTGAAAATCGAGGGCTGAGCTGGGGCGCCGTGAAGTCCAGCGGGGAAAGCTCCCGACGGCATTTGCAGGGAAAGCAACCAGTGAGTGGCGCGGTAAGCGGCAAAAGAGGTGCGGAAATTTTCCGCCGACCTGGCGGATTCGTACCCCGCGAAATCGTACAAAGTTGGAATGAGGTAGCCGGTGACTTCCGGGTAGGATTGCGAGTATCCGGTGAGCAGGCTGTAGTAGGCCGGGATGCCGCCATCGGGGCGCTGGGCTTCGGCGATCCAGTGCATGACTTTACTCAAGACGTAGGGGCTTGCGTACCTCGTCTTGGTGTAGGAGTAAAGATGCGGACGATCAACGGCGATTCGGAGTTTGTCAGATACGATTTGTTTTAACAGTGGAGCGGTGCGCTGCGGTGCGCGGAGGAGGCCGGCGGCTTCGGTTATCGCCTTGGTGAGTTTCCGGTTCAAGCGCTTGCCGTCTCCGGTTTCGCAGTGAGATCTTCCATTCGCTGCTGCGAGTTGACGTCCAGGAAAACCCGCGTCCAAGTTTCCAGCGTGAGCAACTGCCAGATTTGCATGGACCAGTCTTCCCTGCCGCTGCGATGCTCATCGACAAAACGCCTTACGGACTGCGGGCGGAATAAGCCGCGGTTGCGAATGTTTGTATCGGAAAGCAGATCGTCCACCATCTCGCGCAAATCGTTGGCGAGCCAATAGTCGACCGGAGCGGCGAAGCCGGCTTTGGGCTGGCGCAAGACTTCCGCGGGCAAAATATTTTTCATAGCGCGGCGGAAAATGTGTTTGGTGGTGGGATGCAGAGACCCCTTCAGCTTCCTATTTGGCGGAACATTCCAGGCCACAAATTCGGCGAGTTCGCGATCGAGAAAAGGAACCCGCACTTCGACGGAGGAAGCCATGCTCATCTTGTCGTTGTAGTTCAGGTTAAGACTTACCATAAAAATCTTAGTGTCGAGGTAGAGCATCTGGTTCAGGAAGTCGGCGTCACTGACAGCGTTGAAGCTGGAGTTGTGGCGAAAAGCGGGATCACAACCGGCGAGACGATCCTGAAGATCGGCGTTGTACAAATTCATTTTTTGCGAGCGGTTCAAGTACGTTCCGTTCTGAATAAAACCTTCCTGCGGAGTGAGCGAGGCGCTGCGGGCCATTTTCTTGGCGAGGCGAACAGCGCCTTTCAATGAGGAGCCTCGCAATCCGGGCAATGTCGAAAGTGCGGACTGGATGCCGGTGCGGAACATGCCGGGCACGCGTTGGTAGAGTTGGGCCAAGCGGTGCGCAGCGTGTTTGCGATATCCGGCAAATAGTTCATCGCCGCCAACTCCGGAAAGCAAAACCGTCGATTGCTTGCGGGCTTCGCGACAGACGAGATATGCGGCGATGATCGCAGGATCAGCGGTGGGCTCGTCCATGTGCCAGGCCAAGCTGGGCAGCAATTCGGCTACGTCAGGCTCGACGACGATCTGTTGATGTTCACAACCTAATTGACGCGCCAGGCGCGACGCGACACCGGGGTCGTCAAGAGTGGATTCGCCGAGGCGATATTTCTCAGGAAAAGTGATGGTGTAGGTGCGGACTGGTTGTTTGGCGGCGCGAGACATCATGGCCACAATCGCGGAGGAATCCAAGCCCGCGCTGAGAAAGGCGCCGACGGGAACGTCGCTGATCATCTGCGACTCGACGGATTGCCGGAAGCGGTCGCGAATCTCTTCCGCGAGATCGGACTCGGAACGAGGATAGTGGAATGCGGCGGGCGGGAAGGTTAGATCCCAGTACTGCCGGATTGCCAGTTCTCCATTGCGAAAGGTGGCGCAGTGTCCGGCGGGAAGTTTATAAATTCCGCGGAACATTGTTTTGGGATCGGGAACCCACAGGAAAGTCAGATATTGGTGCAGGGATTCGAAATCCATCTCGGCGCGAATGGACGGCACCTGGAGCAGAGCTTTGACTTCCGAAGCGAAGGCGAGTTTTTTTCCTTGATGGACGTAATAAAGAGGTTTGACTCCGAAATGATCGCGCGCGAGAAACAGGCTAGGGATGCTGGAGCGGAGATCGCAGATGGCGAAAGCGAACATGCCCTTCAGACGGTGCACGCAGGCGGCGCCTTCCTGCTCGTAGAGGTGGATGATGACCTCGGTGTCAGTGTTCGAAGAGAAGCGATGGCCTTTGCTTTGCAGCTCGCGGCGAAGTTCGGCGAAGTTGTAGATTTCTCCGTTGTAAGTGATCCAGACGGTGCCATCTTCATTGCACATGGGCATGTGGCCGTCTGGCGAAAGATCAAGGATGGCAAGGCGGCGGCTGCCGAGGCCGATGTAGGAGCCATCAGGAAATCGGCGCTCCCACAGACCATGGTCGTCCGGGCCGCGGTGCGCCTGGACGCGGGCCATGCGGCTGAGCACGTCTTTGTTTCCCCAGTTTGCGAGCCCGGCAATGCCGCACATGGATTGGTTTATCTCTCTCTCTAGCTGCCAGCCCCTAAAGGGGCGTGGAATCCGATGAACTTGCGGCATCGCTAAAGCGTTGCCCTGACACGAACCTGTTGCTCAGCTACGAACCTGCTGTTCTTCAGACTTCCGGCGAAGCTCGTAGATCTTGGCTTTGGTGTGGAACATTTGAACGGCTTGAAAACCGGCGTAGAGCAGGCCGGGAACGCCATCCAGGAAACCGCAACGAAAAACATAGCGATACAGAAACAGCAGAATCGGAGAACCCGGAACTGCGAAAAGTTTGCGCTTGAGCCAGCGGCGGCGCTGCGCCTGCGAGCCGGTGAGCGATGGCGGAAGCTCATGGGAGTTATTTCTCTGAGCATCGTTTCTCTGCAAGAGGACGCGGGACTCCCAGTTGGAGTATTCATCATGCTTTCGAATGTAGTGCGAAAGGGATTCGACGTTGTGGTGGATGAGGGGATGGAGCAGCTTTCCGGTTGCGCCCTGGACGACGACGTGTTCGTGAACTTCCATGTCGGCCATGGAGGCATCCTGATCTTGCAGGCGGCATTCGTAATGCGCTCTGCCTTGACGAAATAAAGACGTCTTCCAAAGGCCGACGTCTCCGTGGCGGAGGGTGCGACTGAGAAACTTAGTGCGAAGCTGGATGGAGTAGGCGTTGAACGAGGGATTCTTTATCGCGCTGCGAATTTCACCGGCGAGTTCAGGAGTAAGGACCTCGTCGGCATCGAGCAGAAGAATCCAGTCGTGAGCGAAAGAGAGGGTATCCATGGCCCATTGGCGTTTTTTGGGCCATCCGCCGCGATAGTGGAATTGCATGACCTGAGCTCCGTGGGATCGCGCGATTTCCACGGTTTCGTCGGAGCTTTGCGAATCGATGACGATGACCTCGCCGACATCCTTCAATGCCAGCAAGCAACGGGGAAGATTTTTCGCCTCATTGCGGACGGGAACGATGACACTGACGGGAAGCTTGCGATCCGACTTAGCGCTTACAAATTCGCAAGATGTTTCCAATTGAGTCATCGCGTTCAATTCGAAAGATGCAGCCGGCACCAGGATTCGAGCACATGCAGAGACCACGGACGGGACCACGATGTGTGGCCTTTGAGAAAATCCGTGAAAACGCGGCGCGCCGCGCGTTCATTGATGTAGGAACCTAGAGGGCTAGAACCGATCGCGCTCAAGGAGTCTTCCATGACACCGCGCAAATCTTCGCGCAGCCATTGATCAAAGGGTAGAGTGAAACCCTGCTTGGTGCGGTGAACGATGCTATCGGGCAACGTTCCTCCGAGAGCGCGGACCAGCAAGGGTTTCGGGGTACGAGAATCCATTTTTCGCGAATCCAGTTTCGATGAACCGGGCAAGGCGAGAATGCGGCGAGCGAGGTGATGGTCGATCAACGGAACACGCACCTCCAGGCCGTGCGCCATGCTCATGGAATCGGAATCCCGCAAGAGAGTGTTGAGCATGTAAGAGCGGGATTCAAGATAGGAGACGCGGTTGATGGCATCGAGATGCTGGGCACGGTTTAGAGAGTCCAGCAAGGGAATTTCGGCACGCGCCGATGCTTCGCTCCCCGATACGCCATGGGTTGCTCTTGCGGTTAGCAACTCACTTTGCTGCTCGGGGGTGAAAAGCATGCGGGAGAGAAAATAAGGGTGAATGACACTTTCATCGTCTTCGGCGAGAGCGGTCAATTTGCGATTCTGATCGCTGGACGGAGCGGCAGCGGCGAAGGCACTCGCCAAGGGTCTGGAAGCGAGGCTTGGGACCTGCTTCCACAAATCGGTAAAGCGCTCCATTCTTGGAACGGTGCGGAAACTGGAGTAGCCGGCGAACATCTCGTCGCCGCCCAGACCGGAAAGAGCGACTTTCACCCCGGCCGCGCGCGTATGTTGGGAAACGAAGTAGGTATTGATGCCGTCGATGGTGGGCAGATCCATGGCCTGAACGGCTGGGCCGATGGCTGCGAAAAGATCGGACTGGGAGACGGTGATCTCGTGATGGTCGGTGTGGAAATGCCGGGCCACCGCGCGGGAATGCTGAGCTTCGGAGTATTCGGATTCGCGAAAGACAATCGAAAATGTGCTGGGCTGAATGCCGTTGCGATGGAGGATGCCGACGAGAGCACTGGAGTCGATGCCGCCGGAGAGAAAGACTCCGAGCGGAACGTCACTGACCAGTTGCATGCGCACGACTTCATCGAGCATCGCAGAGATATTGGCTTCGACTTCGTCGCGCTGCTCGGGTGCGGAGTCGGCCGTAAATTCGGAGGTGGGATCGAGCAAGTCGAAATATTCTTCTTCCACGACCCTGCCACCTTGCCAGGTGAGGAAATGGGCGGCGCGGAGTGCGGTTACATTTTGGATCAGGGTATTGGGATCGCAAACCGAACCGAAGGTCAGATAATTCAGCAATCCGGCGGAATCGATCCGGCGAGGAACGAGGCCGGTCTGCAACAGAGTGCGAACTTCGGAAGAGAAGATGAAGTAGCGATCCGATTGATAGTAGTAGAGAGGTTTGATTCCCATTGGGTCGCGGGCGATGAAAAGGCGGTGGTGGCGGGCATCCCAGATGGCGAAGGCAAACATGCCGCGAAATTCATGAAGGCAATCCTCGCCCCAGTGCGCGTAGGCTTTGAGGATCACCTCTGTGTCGGAAGAACTACTGAACCGAAATCCCGCGCACTCAAGCCGGGTGCGAATCTCGCGGAAATTGTAGACCTCTCCGTTATGCACGATCCAATTCCCGGTGGCGGGATCGTGCATGGGTTGATGGCCTGAAGAAGAGAGATCGAGAATGGCGAGGCGGCGGCTTCCGAGGCCGATCTCGATAGCTGGAAGGGCGGGGTCGCGCAGAAGCACGGTGCCGCTATCGTCGGGGCCGCGATGGGCGAGCGAATTGGTGGCGCGTAGGAGTAAATCCGGCGCCACAGCCGCGTTGAACCCGATGATGCCGAAGATTCCGCACATCCGAAGCGAAGACCTCTTCCTCTATGGCACTGGCTTCATCTTACGTGGAGGGGCTGTGAGTCTTGTGTGCGAGAGGTTGCCAATCTTTGTTCGTGCCGGAGTGGGATTTATGCCGGCGCAGGCAATTTGGCGAGCTGTCGCGCCAGTTGGAGCAATTGGTCAACGTGCTTGTCCCAGCTGAAATCGTGGGAACGGGATAGTCCGATTTCGCGCATTTGCTGGTGCCGCTGGGCTGAACTGGACACTTGCATCACGCGCTCCGCCAAGATTTCCGGGGAAAAGCGCGGAAAATACAGCGCGGCCGCGCCACAAATTTCGCGGTGGACGGGAAGATCGGAGGCGATCACCGGAAGTCCGCTGGCCATTGCCTCCACCAAGGGATGGGCGAAAGTCTCGGCATAGGCGGGCGTGGCGTAAATGTCGCAGTGACGATAGAGGTGGTGAAGAGCGGCATAGTGGACCGCGCCGAGTTCGATGACCTCGGCAGCAAGGCCGAGTTTCTGAACCAGCGCGGCGGCGTTCTCCGCGTGGTAGCTTCCGGGATTATCGGGGGAATGAAGTTTGCAGGTGAGAACCAGCCGAACGGCGCGAGGATGTAGATATTTTTTCAGAAGTGCGACGGCGCGAATGAGAGTTTCAAAATTGCGGTAGTAGTTGTAGTGGCTGACGAAGAGAATACGCACTGAGCCTGCCGTGGCGGCGAACTTCTGTTCCGTCTCGGGCGGTAAGGCTTGCTCTTGCTTGAAAAAAGTATCGGGGTTGAATCCGTGGTGGATAAAGGAAACGTTCTGACCGGTCCATTGCTGCAACTCTTGCGCGAAGGTTTCGCTGGGAGCAACGGTGCGGGAGGCCGCACGCACTGACCAACGCGCCAGAGCAGCTTTGATTTTGGTATCGAGCAACATGCGATAGTCTCCACGGTCACGGAGGTCGCGAAGAAAATCCGCCGAGGTATAGAGCGCGTTTCGGCTGAGAAGAATTTGCGGCACCGGCGAGCGGAAGAGAGCAAAATTTCCGGTGGAGAGCAGGATATCGGCTCCTGAAGCCCGGAGGATGGCTGGGACTGCGCGCTGCTCGTAGCAGAATCTTTGAACGATGCCTTGCGGATATTGCTCGGCAAGAACTGTGACACGCTCCGATTGGGCGATTTCATGGCGCAAGCTGTTACCGACTAATAGTGTCACGCGAGCATCATTGCGGGCAGCCAGACATGGCACAACGTTGCGGATGTAAGTGAGGCCTCCTCCTGCACTGGCCGCAAGCGCATTGATGAAAATGTGGGTCATAATCCGGGAGCTGATTTGGCAGCACGGCCAGTTCGTGATTTCAGTGATGAGTCAGTTTGCAAAACCGTTAACCACCAAGGGCACGAAGGAATGCCTGCGAATCAGGATGAAGGTTTCACCAGATTGCGCAGACTCCTACGGCGGCCGGCCCACCAGAGATCGACGATACCGGAATAAGCGAAGCGATATTCGGGCGCGGAGTAGCGGGCTTCGATTTCGCGCCGCCAGAGCAAGGAAGGCTGATCGCGCGCGGCATGGACGATGCCGGCGCAGGGCGAGAAGCAGAAGCGATGGTAGCGGCGCGCGACTTCCCATGCATTCCGGTCGATAGAATCCCAGCCGAAGGTCCAGGCAAATGCTTCTACAGGTTTGCCGGTCCAGGATGCGAGCTGGCGGGCGCTATCCACGATCTCCTGCTCCAAATCGGCGGATGAAAGATTCAGCAAGCGACGATGAGTTGCGGTGTGGTTTCCGATGGCGTGGCCGCGCGCGGCCAGATCGGCGATCTGTGACGGGCTCATCGGCTTCCAGTCTTCGGATTCATGGTGCCTGGATTCGCAGCCGGAGTCGCAGCGGCTATTGAAATCAGGATTTATTTTGGTGCGATAGAAATGCAAGGAATGGGGCGAGCCAGAAGTCTCCGCGAAGGCGGGCACGATGAAGAATACTCCGCGACCGCCGAACGATTCGAGCAGAGGCGCGGCCACGGTGTAGTTGCTCTCTCTGCCATCGTCGAATGTAAAAACCAGAAGAGGCTTGCATGCGGGTTTGGCTTGGGTGCGAGGCGCCCACAATCCGGCGAGATCTTCGAGGCTGCCGATTTTAAAATGTTGCGAGGCCCATTCCAGCTGCGTACGGAAGTTGGCGGCGAGGGACGGAGGAGTTTCGTGCATGGCAACTACGAGGGCTTGCGATTGAGGGTCGAGAGTTTGGAAGTGCATCTCCTGCGCGCGAAAGAGTGCGGCTGCCTGAATCGCCAACGATCGAGTTCGAGTTCTCAGGTTCATGGCATCAACAATGCGCCGCCGAGCGATGGCAGCGCTAAATAAGCGCATCGCCATCGGCCGGGACTGAATACCACGGTTGGGCGGGCAATCGCTTCACTTTATCCAGAAACCATCCGGTGGAAGCGTCAAAGGCGCGCCACAGGAAGCCACGCGAGCACAATAGTTTTTTCCGCTCAGGATTTTGGTTGCGCAGAACTATTGCGTCCACTACTGAGCGATAGCGCTGGGCTAAGGCGCTGACGATTTCCAGCCACTCCTCACAACTAGCCTCAGGGTAGACATCAAGAATGTTGAGAACGTTGATCTGTCCGCGATATCCACGTTGGCGGATATTCACGGTTACCAGAATTTCGCGCGTTGCGGATCGGCTGCGGAATGCAAAGGCGGCGGTGGTTTCGTCATGAGCGGAGAAATAGCGCCAGCGAATATAGCGCAGGTCCCGCAGAGCGGTAAGTTTCTGAGACGGCCCGCCAAGAGAAAAGTCATTCTCTGGAAGATCGTTTAAGAGCTTGCCGACTTGCTCAGGCGATGTAAGGAGCCTCAGAGACGTGGAAGAATGCGCCGGGAGTTTCAAGGGACGGCAGAGCTTTGCCAGGTTAGAAATTGGGCTGGAGGCTAAGCGGGTCACGAGGCGATGCGAATGTTTGCGATGGGCAAACTCCTCGGCGACCGGCGGCCAGTGGAGCACGCCGAAAAGTTCACCGTCGGAGAACGGAATGGGAGTGGCTCCGGCGGCTTTCCACAGGGCGGCAGCATCGGCATTTGCGGAAGAACCAAAGAGAGGCGCGGGAATGCGAGTGTAACGCAGAAAAATTCGGGCGCCCTGGCCGCGGAAGGTTTCCTCCACATAAAAGGAACTCGATCCCATGAGATGGATGATTTGATCACCGATTCGAAAGGTTTGAGGACTGCACAGGATACATCCTACGAGCCGATCTTGTGATCGTCGATCGTTTGATCGTCGATCGTTTGATAGTCGATCATTTGACAGTCGATCGTCTGATTGTCGATCTGGCGATCGCAGGCCGAAGCCCAGCGGGTCTTCCGGCTCGCGGGCTGGATTCTGAAGCAAGAACCAGCGAAGATGATCTTCCACTGCTTGCGGACTTCGTCCGGACTGCGAAGCAATGAAGCCGGCAATCTCGGCGAGATCGTTCTCCGCGAGAGCGACAACGTTGGTACGCGAAGCCGCGAGATGGACTGGGCTGGCGGCGGTCTTGGTTGCGACATTCATGGTGCGGCTTCCTGGTAAATCCGGGCCAGATGGCGAGCCTGATGGGTCAAGGTGAAATCATTGACGATGGTGGTTCTTGCGGCCTGACCGATGGAGGCGCGCAGCGCGGGGTTTGGCAGCAAGGTTTGCAGTCCCTCGATGAGTTCTTTGAGACCGTCTACGGGGATGAGCCATCCGTTAATGCGGTGGCTGATGATTTCATCAATTCCCTGCCCGCGGCACGCGATCACAGGTTTGCCGCAGGACATGGCTTCCAGATAAACGCATCCCAAGCCTTCGTAGCGACTGGGCAAAACGAAAATCGAACAGTTGCGCATGGCCTCGGCAACTTCGCGGCGGCCTCGCCGGCCAAGAAAGTCAACGCGGGAGGAGATGTTCAGATCTTTCGCCAAGGTGACAAATCGATGGCGATCGGCGCCCTCGCCGATGATGGTGCAGCGCAGATCCGGGTATGAATCTTTTATGGCAGCGATTGCTTGGAGGGCAAGTTCCTGGCCTTTTCCGGCCAAGAGATTTCCGACCATCAGGAGATTCGGCGCAACGGTTTGCGCGGCTGCGCCTGGGGCGAAGAGTTCGGTGTCCGTACCGTTGTAGACGACTTCAGTTTTGAATGGCTGAGTTTTAACTGGCTGAGAACCGGGTGAGTGAAAATCGGCATTGGTCAGCGATTGGCGAACTTTTTCGCTGATGCAGATTACTTTGGCGGCGTTCGCATAGACGCGCTGGGAACTTTTTCGACGCCAGCGCGCGGCGAATCCAGTCTGAAAACAACTGTTGAAGACATCCAGGCCATGGATGGTGACGACATACGGGATGCCGATGGACCGCGCCAGAAACATTGCGGCATGACCGCAAGGCAGGGCAGCATGAGCGTGGATGAGGTGCACGGGCGATCGGCGGTGAAGTTGGCGAACTTTGTTGACGAGCACGGCTCCGAGAAAGTTGCCTGCGGTGGAAAGTCCGAAATTGCCGGGGAACTGGGGATAGCGAAGCCATTCGGCGGCAAACTGCGGAGATGTTTTCCTGGCCGAGCGATAGATCGAGTCGACAGCAATCACGGAAGAAGTAACGCCTTGCGACTGGACCTGTTGAAGAGATTCGGCGACAAAGCATCCGCTGATCTCATCGCCACATGAAGGATAAAACGGGGTGAGAGTTAGGACGTGCAGTTTTGCGAGAGAATTTTGAGCCAGCGTGGGCGCGTGGAGCGAGGGTGTTGCGAGGGTCGCGGTCATTGGCTGAAACTTCCTGTCAAAAAGTTACTTTCAGCGTTCTGTGTGGAGCGTTCGAGAATCAGCTCGGCGAGGCCGGCGATGGTTACGAAACGCGGGTCCTGCAAATCGTCTTCGGAAAACTGCATGCCAAAGTGCTGTTCAATTTCCGTGACGAATGCCACAATTTCCATCGAGGTCAGCCATCCCGCCTCGAAGTAGTCGATGTCGGCGGACGAGGAAACGTTTTGCTGCGTGGTTCCTCTGCCTTTGCTTGCAAACCAGGCGGCAAGCCATTGCATTATGCTCTCGGTCAAAGAGGCCTCGGTCTTGGGTCTTCGGTTCATCGTTCAATGGCAACGCAGCGGACTGGAGAGCCGTCACAACCTTTCAGCTTTAGCGGCAACACGATCAGTTCGACCTCCGGGGTGGTGATCGATTTGAGATTGGTCAGATACTCGACGAGAACGACCTGAGCTCCCAACAAAACTTTATGGTTAGGAGAATCTTTGGGAGTGCCGCGCGAGTGGGCGGGGTTATCGGGGGATGGAGTGTCCATGGCAATGAGGCGAACACCTTGTTCGACGAGCCATTGGGCCGCCTCTTCCGACAGAAAAGGGTATTCGTTGTAAAACTTGAGGTTGCCGAAATAATCCGACCAACCGGTGCGCAGGATGAGGCGCCCGGGGACTTGATTGTTTAATTTTTGCCTGAGACTTGCGACGGTAATCTCTTGCAGCGCCGTACAACCGGTGAAGTCTACAACGGTGGCGGGACCGATGAGGACATCCAAGGGAACATTGTCGATGGTGCCGCCGTTGGGAATGAAGTGACGCGGGGCATCGGCGTGAGTGCCAACGTGCGTGCCTAAAACGATTTTGCGAGTCTCGCGGCCTTCGATGCCGTGCCGACCGAGGATGGTGATTTCCACGACGGGATGCCAATGCGTGGGAAAAGTCATCATGCCTTCTTCGATGGGCAAGGAAAGATCGATGATTTTCATATTTACTCTTGGGTCTGGATCATGAACAGGCCGCGATAGCACGCTCCGGCTCCGGCTTGCGCAGACTTGAACTTAACTGAAATTTCTCCGCTACTAATTCACGAAGGCGAGCTTTCTGCACTTTGCCGCTCGCAGTCCGCGGCAGTTCGTCGATGGCGATGTAGCGGGCGGGCTGCTGGTGCGCTGCCAGGTTTTCTTTCGCATGACCGGCGAGGGCAGGCAGCAAGGAATCGAGATCCAGCCCGAGTTCGAGTTTTAAGACTGCCACAATATCTTCGCCATAGAGTTCGTGAGGAATGCTGACGACGGCGACCTCAGAGACTCCGCGAACTTGCAGCAGAGAGTCTTCGATGGCGGCAGGACTGATGTTGATACCTCCGCGAATAATGATGTCCTTCTTGCGACCGGTGATGGAGAGAGAGCCTTGTGCGTCGAGCCGTCCGATATCGCCGGTTGGGAACCAGTTCGAGGGCTGCACCTCCAGCAATTCACCGGCGGCATTCAGATATCCAGCCATGAGGTCAGGGGTGAGAATTTGCACTTCTCCTTCTCGGTCAACATCGGCTTGATCAACGCCGGCACAATCTTGTGCGTCGGTTACGATTCTTAGTGCTACGCCGGGCAGAGGCTCGCCCACGTAGCCGCTATTGCCATGACCTGCGTGGGAGCGGGCGGTTACGAAGAGAGTTTCGGAGAGGCCATAGTTTTCGATCAACTGCACGCCGTAGCGAAGCTCGAACTCATCTTTCACTTTTAGCGGAAGCGGCGCGAAGCCGACGAAGGCATGGCGCACCGAGGCGCGGCAGAACTGTTCTCCGGTGCGGCCGCGATCCATTCTTAAGAGGATCGACAGTACGGTGGGGGCCATCCAGAGAGTGTTGATCTGGTGCTTTTTGGCTTTTTCCCAGAAGTGAAGGCTGGCACGCGCATCGAAGACATGATCCACGACGACGCTGGCCCCGCACAGGAACGGCAGCACGAGCAGGTTGTAGAAGCCGCCCATGTAGGCCATGGAGAGGGTTAAATAAAAGCGAGAGTTCTGGTCGATATTCTGAGCACAGGCAAACGCCGCGGCGTTGCGAAACATGCTTCCAATTTTGTGCGCCAGGCCTTTGGGCTTTGCCGACGTGCCTGAGGTATACATAATCACGAGCAGGTCGTCGGTCAGGAGATCGGCCAGGAGACTGGCCATGAGATCGGCCGGATGATCGGCTTCCGCGGTTTGAAGCGAGACGAAGGGCGGAGCGGGCTGCAGATGGTCGATGACGATTTTGTTGGGGTCGGTGGCTGCTCCGATTGCGTCGCTGGCGGTTGCCAATACACAAATATTTTGGTGGAGCTGTTTTAGCGATTTAGCGATAACCTCCGTTGCCATTACGAAGGAGGGTTTGCAACTTTCCAGTATGAATTGAACTTCGCTCTTGCTGAGTGTGGGATTGATAGGGACGATGACGGCGCCAAGATACATGCAGGCAAAATAGAGTACGGCCAGTTCGCTGCAGTTGGGGACTATCACGCCGACGCGGGCGCCCTTTTGCAAGCCTCGGCGGTGCAGCTCCGCAGCAAGGGCGCAAGCCTGGACATGAAATTCGCCGTAGGTGAGCTCACGACCGGAAACGGCATCGACCAAGAAGATGCGATGTTGGTTATGCTCGACAACCTCTGTGATGGTCTGACGAATGGTCATTGTCATTGCATGATCACGGTATTGACTTGAGCTAAGTTCATCAGTTTCGAAATGGCGGCCCAGCGGTCGATTTGGCCACGATAGGCATGGCTGGGATCGAGGCGAAGGATGCTGCGGCCGGGAATATCGGTTTCGAAACGCGGGAAGTGGGCGGCCGTAATGACGATGCCCTGCTCAGAAAGGAGTTGATCGATGGAAACGGAATCCTCGGCGCTGGGCGGACAAAGGAGCAGCGCGACGGCGATGCCAAGATCGAAGTGCATACGATCTGAAAAATCGGCCATCTGCCAGCAGTTCTCCGGAGATACCGGTGGCATTTTTCCGTGGACTACGACATTGCGAAAAGATTGGCAACAACAGTTCAGCAGTTCGGCGTCCGGACTTCCGTAGATGATGAGGCAAAATTCGCCGAAGCGCTGGGCGGCAGCCAGCAGGGCGTCTTCCATGTAAGTGGCGTAGAGGCGCCTGGATCGTACGGGCAAGACTCTCTCTTCGCCAATGATCTCTTTTACGTAGAGCGGCCATTCCGAAGCCCATGCGCCACCATCTTTGTCATTCAGAAAAAATGAAATCTGATTGCCGGCGATTCTCAGGACTTGTTCAAGAACGTCGAAGGAGCCGTATGTGATTCTACCGAGCACAATCGGTCCCTCGGCGAGAACTAAATCGGCCAGAACCAACTCCGAGGAAGGCGATTCAGAGGCGACCAGTTCCAGCACAGGCCGGGCGCGGCGTTTCGCGCAGGTAACGATCATGCCTTCCAGCAGCGATTGCACGGATGATAAGGAACTGCTGATGCTTTGCGGAGAGATACCGGGTGCGGAAAAGGAAGTCAGCCGCTCACGAGGAGAAGTTGCCTGGAGCTTTGGCAGACTGCCGGCGACGCGGGTCAGCATGGTTTCGTCCAACTTGACGGGATCCAGTTTTCCCATGGCCACGACAAGTCTGCGCAGATCGACGCCGTGTTTTCGGGCAGCATCGGCGACTTGGGGAAGAAATGAAGAATGAAACTGGCTGCATCCCATGGCAACGGAGGTCATGTCGTAGAGTTGCATTTGCGACATGAGGGGACCGATAAATTCTTCCGCGGCGTCCATTACGGCGAAGAGATCAAGTCCGGTTTCGATGCCTAGATTATTGAAAACAGCCACAGCAACTTCGGTGGGGACGTTGCCGGAGCTGCGACCCAGGCCGTAGAGCGTGGTGTCGATGAAGTTCGCGCCGCAGCGAACCGCTTCCACGCTGTTGGCGACGGCGAACTGCAAGTTGTTGTGTCCGTGAAAACCCAGTTCGCAATTGCAACGGTCGCGCGCCGCGGAGATGTATTGGCGAACGTCCTCGGGAAACATGCTGCCCGCCGAATCGACGCAGTAGACAACGTCGGCGCCCGCATCTGCGCCGGCGCGCGCCTTTTCTGCGAACGCGGAAGGCGGGATGCCGTAGGTCTTCATAAAATTGAGGCAAGCCATCAGCCCCAACTCCTTAGCCAAGCTTAAATACGGGAAAGCATCTTCGATTTCCGTAGAGTTGTAGCCGATGCGGACGAAGTCGAGACCGGCTGCACGGGCGGACTTGAGCTGATCCGTGGTGCCGATGCCGGGGATGAAGAAACATCCGATCGCGGCGTTGGGGGCGGCGCGCCTGGCAGCGGCGATCAGGCGTTCGTCGGAAGCTGGCATTGCACCTTTGCCGGCTTGCGCAGCACCCAGGCCCAACCCGTGGCCAACTTCAATCCAACGCACGCCGAGTTGCCCGAGCGCGCCGACTAAGATCGCAGTATCGTTTTCCGTGAACTTGAAATCGACGGCATAGCTCCCATCGCGAAGCGAGCACTCAAGAATTTCAACCCGCTGCGGAGAGCTGGCGCGCGATGTAATCACGTTTTTTAGGTCCAACTTTTGGCGTCCCAGGGGACTTGCCATCCGACGATCTCCGCGATGCTGCCGACAATTGAAGTGATTGGTTGAGCCTCCATATTATCGGCGACATTTGGGAGTAAAACGGGTAGCGAGGAAGATACGGGTCATCTTTCTGGTAAATCATCGTGGGGGAAACATAACGTTGGTTTCGGTCGAGGCCGAAAGAAACCAGGGTCCCTCGTTTCACTCGGGATGACAGGATGAAAACGGGATGATGGGGTTGCTTCGGGCTGATGGGAGCACTCGTGTCAGGGGTGCGGCAGACTATTTTGAGCAGAGAGAGGTAACGGCTTGCACGACTCCTTGGGCCCACGCGGCCGGGGAGTACTGGTCAATTCGAGCGCGGCCTCGGCGGCCCATCGCAGTTCGCAAGGTGGAATCCTCCGCGAGGTTTTTCATGGTGGAGGTTAAAGCAGTCACGTCTGCGGGGGCGACGACAAATCCAGTCGAGGCATGCTCCACCAGGTCTGCGGTGCATCCTGCGACGTTGGAAGCGACCACCGGCAAGCCGCAGGCCATGGCCTCATTTACTACCAAGCCCCACGGATCGCTATGAGTGGGGAATATGAATGCGTCTGCAAGAGCGTAGATTGCGGGTAATTCTTCACGATGCATGAAATTGAGAAATTGAACGCGGCCTGAAGTTATTTTGGAAGCGCGTTTCGCGAGCTCGGCTTGCTCGGAGCCGCTTCCGACAAATACTAAAGCGGTTTGTTTTTGGATTTCAGGACTGAGTTGGGCATAGGCCTCCAGAAGATCGAAGATGCCCTTCTCTTTCACTAATCTTCCGACGTAGAGAAAATAATGCGCGGGCAGATTATGAGCGGATCGGACACGGGTTTCGTCCTGCCGCGCCGCGGTAGACAGTTTAGAAAACAAACAGGTGTCCACGGCGTTGGGCGCGGTAAAAATTAAGGCCGACGGGATTCCGAGTTGCTCGAGGTAATGCGAGGAAGACTTTCCGGGGACGAGAAATGCCGCGCAGGAATTGAGAAAACGTGACTTCATGAATTCGATGATTCGATATTTCGGCCGCCGATCGAAGCTGGTGCTTTCAGACCAAAGAATGAAAGGTGTGCGATTGGCTTTCGCCCAGCGTGTGGCTTGCCAGTAGGCCAGATGGTTGTATCCGCCGCAAAGCACGACATCAGGCCGGGCGTGATTCAGGGCCCGGTGCAGGCCGCTATTGAGTAAAACTCCGCGACCGCCGAAGCGCTTCCGCCAGGATGGCAGCACCTGCCAGGAAAACTTTATTTCATCTTTGTAGACGCGCCACTGGCGGAGAGTGGGATCGTTCTCCGACAAAAAGATGACATGCAACGAAACTTCGGGCTTGGCGGCGAGCGCGTTGAAGACAGGGATGCGATAAGGAGCGATGATTTCGGTAACGATTACGAGGCGGGGGACGCTTGACTTCAAGAGGGCGCACCATTACGACGCGCACTATTACGATGCTGCAGTGCGAGGCGGGTGAAGATCGACTCCCACTGGCGAGTGATCACGTCCCAGCTGAAGCGAGCGATGTGCGCGCGTCCGCATTCTCCCATGCGGCGGCGAAGATTGGCATCGTCGATCAAGGGTGCAAGTTGCATCAACATTTCAGCGTCGCTGCCAGCGAGGAAACCACTCATGCCATCGAGCACGGTTTCCGGCTCGTAGTCGCGGCGGGCAATTACGGGTAGGCCACAGGCAGCGGCCTCCATCAGAACTCGGGGCGACCCCTCCCAACGCGAAGGGAACATGAATATATCGGCCCTGGCAAATTCTTCACGAACGGCCGTTCTGCCGAGCGGCCCGCGTAATTCGACATTGGATAAAACCTTGCTTCGCTGCCGCAGCTCTTCGGCCATCACGCCGCCACCGACGAGAACGAAATCGGCTTGCGGAAAACGTTGTGCGGCTTGGAGGACGACTTGCGGACCTTTAAAAGTACGAAGCGCGCCGACAAACAGAATGCGCACTCTGGGGTTCGGCGGTCGATTCCAGTTGGGAGTGAATTCAGTGATGTCCACTCCGGTAGGGACGATCTCGCTAGGCAAACCGTAATGCGATTGCAGGCTGCTCTGAACTTTGGCGGAGTTGCTGAAGAGATAATTGCAACGCAGGATAGTTTCTTCCATCAAACGCTTTGCGCCGGGAGTTACCGTGGCATCCTGCCCCAGGTCACTTTGCGATTCGATTGTACCCACGATGGTACATCGATTTCTGCGGGCTAACGGCAGTTTCAAATACCAACGGCTGGCAGGAGAGGCCTTCAGGTAAAACAGAATTTCCTGCGGGCCAAAAAGAAATCGACTCAGGATCGGGAGGGTTCTGAGTCTGCTGGGAAGGCCAATCAAGCGAGTGTTTGGACGGGCGGAAATTTGTGGGGCGGGCCTGCCGCTTACGAACATGGTCACGTGGAAGCGATCGGGATTGAGGCGGCTGACGATCTCCCGCGCGTTGATCATTTGGGCATTGGTCAGGCCCTCGTCAGCGAGGGAGTCCACCAGGATGTCAATCGGTTTCATCTTCGATTACATCATTACGGCCGGAGTGAACTTTTCGTTTAAAGTTTGGCTTGCATCGGTCAGTTTTCGCGTAATGCCGCGCAAGCGCATGCGAAGATGTGCATCCGATCCGCGAAGGGGATGAGAGCTCCGCAGATGCTCAAGCGCGGCCTGCAACAAACGCCGCCGGTCTGCGCGATTTGCGCTGTTATGCAAGGGATGCCGCTCCGCGGGATCAGCTTCCAGATCGAAGAGTGATTCGGAAAGAATCTTATTCTCCTGATTGAAGGTGAGAATGAGTTTATAGCGCGGCTCACGAATGGCGAGCTGGCGAAAACCTAGACTCTGCCCGGTGCGAAAAGGATTGGTGGAATCGGCGACACACTCGGCAATTGCGGGCGGCGGCGACGGCCATGCGTTTTCTTGCTGGAGGTTCGGCCAGTAGTTTGTCCCTTGGAAGTCGCCGGGGATTGGAGCGTTCGCGGCAGCAAGCAGAGTGGGTGCAAGATGCAGCAAGCTGAACGGATCGCGGCGAATGTTTTTCTTTTTATCTCCAGGCTCGGCCACTCCGGGAACGCGGATCAGAAGTGGAACGTGAATTAGTTCTTCGGACAGAGACGGCGCGTGATAGCGGCCATCGTGATCGAGGAATTCTTCTCCATGATCGGCGGTGACTGTGAAAATGCAATTTTCCCAGCGATGCGAGCGGCGCAGGACTTCCACGAGACGAGCCAATTGCGTATCCACCCAACGAATCCCCGCGTCATACATGGCAATCATTTCTTTATTGTGCCGATGGAGGCGATGGCTTCCCAAATCAGAGCGATTCCAGAAAGCATTGAGGTAACGGGCGCGCGAAGCGGTTTGGCTGTTCCCAAGAAGTTTGAGAGCGTCTTCCGTGGGGTAGTAAGGGGCGTGCGGATCCATGAAGTGCAGCCAAAGAAAAAAGGGACCGTCGCCGATTGACGACAGCCATGCTTCCGCCTGGTTAACGATGACATCGGCTGCTGGAAAGCGGCGGAGTAAGTCGAACGACGGGGATTGAAGGGCGGATCGACGCTGGCAATAGCGGAAATAAAGCTCGTCGTAGGCACTCCCGGTTGCGGGTATTTTATGGCTGAGATTAGCCAAAGCCGCATTGAGTCTGGTTTTCCAGTGGCTCTCGATTTGCGGTGGAAGAACGGAATCAGAGGGATGGACAGGCAAATCGTCGTGATCCAAATCATGGTCCTGCAAGAAATCGCGGAAAGTATCGAAACCGAAATTGTAGCCAAACTGAGGGGACAAATAAGGATTGGCCGCGCCAAAGAAGGCGGTGTTGTAACCCGCGTCTCTAAGGACGGAGGCTAGATTGATCTCGCCAGGAGCCAAGCCGAGTACTTCGCGCCCAAGAGCCAGTGGGTAACGGGACGCCATGATTGCGGGGAACGAATAATAAGTTGGAACTCCGGCCACGATGGCGTTGGAGAAGACGAAACTTTGTGCAGCCAATCGGTCGAGGAACGGAGTGGTGGGGACTCCATAACCCAGAAAGCCGCAATGATCGGCACGCAGGCAGTCGATGGTGACGAGGATCAATGATGGTCGATCTGGCTTTCGATCTGGCATTACGATTGTCCTACTGCTGCCGCAAGTAGACCGGCGCTGAATCTCTGTTTCGTTACTGAAACGCGGACGGCAGTTTGCATCGACTCAAACTTGCCGGTCTCGACCAAGTCGTACAAATCTTCATCCCGAAGGTACAAGAGATCGGGATACTTCGACTCCAGCGCGGAGAGAAATTCATCGAGAAGCTTCACGGTGGGGCTACGAAAATTTTTTAGCGCTGAGTGGAAGTTGATCGAATGCACGGAAATAATCGCGGGGATGCCGCGGGCCAGGCTGAGTTCGGCTTTCTTAATGCATGCGTCCAAAGAGAATCCTTCCGCCACCGCGGGCTCGAAATCGATGGTGCGATACAGATGGAGCGGGCCGTTGAACTCGGCGTTGGGATGGAAGTGAGGCGGGGTGGGGATTCCGGGGCCATTCTGCGCCACGCGGATGCCATGTTTTGCCCAGGCGCGATGCGTGGCGAAGTCGGCACGATATCCGGGAGCGCAGGCTGAACGGGGAGCGGCGGAGAAGAATTGTTTGAAGGCGGCGACGGCAGTTTCTATAAGACCTTCCTGAACGTTTGAGTTCAAGAATTGTTCTTGCCCTGGGTGGCTGCGGTCAGAGTATTCGAATCCGACCCACGGCATGCGCCAGTGGATGTAGGGCACGCCCGCATTCCACAAGGTTCGCAAGAGAGACGCGCGTTCCCTTTCCTCTGCATTGTCACTGTCGTGGCGCAGATAGCGCTCGGTGGAAGGATGACAGAAGTGGGTTAGACCGTGCAGCGCGGGCGATAAAATTCCGGCTGAGATGCCGCTGCGATACGCCTCAAACAAACCGGGGCGATACCAACCATCCGGCAAACCGGCGGTTAAGGGACGAAGGTGAATCTCCCGAAAATTACCAGCACTCACTTTGGCGAAATCGACGTTTGCCAGAATGAAGTTCATTCCGAGACAAGCGGGACGGCCACTCGAATCGTGGTGACGGCTGAGCATGGAGGTGATGGCTTCGACGTCACCGGCGGTTTCAAGACTGTAGAAATCGTAGGGACGCTCACCGAGGTTCACACCGGCAATGCGTAATTGTTCCCAACACTCGGCATCCCGCACTCCGACCCTGCCCCAGTCGTCGCTTTGAAGCAGAACCAGCGGCCGCGCGAAGTGAAAACCCTGTTCCGGGAGAATGGAGCGTCCTCGGCGCCAGGCTCTACGAAACACATCTCGTATCGGGGGTCTATTCGGATTCGGCATGAGAGGGCGGCTCATAGATACCGGCTCACAGATACCCCAGGTCTTTCAGTCTCTGTTCCACGGCCGCTTGTTCGGCACGATCCAGTTCTACGCTGTCTTCCCGCAGCAACTCTTGCAGCAGAAAAGTCAGGAGTTCCTGAACGTGGAGAAACCTGCCACCGAACTTTTTTTCGGCGGCTATACAAAGATCTTCAGGAAGCTCGATTTTGCGCCACCGGTTCACGGTCGTCCTCTCGGCCGGCATCTGCATCTTCGTCGTCATCGTCATTGCGCGAAGGCTCCTCGGACGCGGTTCCAGGCGGCATTGGCGATCAAGCGGTCGTCCGCGTCCAGACCGATGAGAAGAGCAGTGATGGTGAATGCCGCATAGACGAGCGCAAGCGTGAGCAGGACATTCATCCACTCGACTTTGGCGAAGACAGATACCCGAGTCATGAGCAAAGCGATAAACAGACTTAATCCGACAGGCGGGAGCAGTTTGAAATAACTGGAGTTGTAAGGCGAAATCCGCAGTGCGGAATTCACTTCGATGAGATTCCAGATGTTCACGCCTATGTTGGTTATCGCAGCGGCCACGGCAGCTCCCCAAGCGCCCCAAAGCGGCACCAGCCAAATGCTGAGCGCAACCATAATCACGGCCATGGTGGCTTGCACGCGGACCAAGCGGCGCTGATTGCCTGACATCAACAAGAGGAAACCTACGGAGCCAACGCCGCAGTTTACGAGTTGACCGCAAGTTCCGATAACCAGGATTGGCCAGCCGGCGGCGAAATCACGGCCGAAGATACGCATAATGGGTTGCGCGAAGACGATCATCACAAAAGCCAGAGGGCAGGTGAGGCCTAGCATCCATTTGGTGAGAGTCTGAAACATGCGGCCCAGGAGAAGGTGTTCCCCGCGGGTATGAAGATCGGCGATGATGGGCCCGAAGACTTGATTAACCGATTGCAAGATAATGATCTCGTAGGCCACGAGGGCGGCAGCGACGGAATAGATGCCCACCTCGTAGGCTCCACGGAAATACCCGAGAGCGACCCGGTCCGCCTCGCCCATGAGGAATTCCATGAGCCCTACTCCGAGCATGGCAGCGGAAAAGGACCAAACCTCTGGGGCGAGGGAAAGCCGCTTCAGATCAGGAGAACGGGCTGCGGACGGCGTTAGCCGCCAAGTCATAGCGACAAGGAGCGCGACGACAACGATAGCGGATGCAATCTGCGCCATCAGGTATCCCCTTAGGCCAGCACCAAGAGAAATCAACACAATCGTGATGGCCACGGTGAGCGGAGTGGCGATGAAACGAGTAATTACAGTTCGGCGACCGACCTGTTGGTAGCCAGCCAGGACTTTGCTGAAAAAAGAGATGAGCGCGCCGGTGAGCATGATGGCGGCGAACAGCGGAAGATAGTGAACGAGTTGGGGAGAGTGATAAAAGCGAGTGACGATCCAAGGGCCGATCTTGAGGAGAACAACCGCGAAAACCAGATTTCCGGCAAGCAGTATTCCAGCGCCGTTCCACAACAGGGATCGAAGGGCGGCAAATTTGGCCGCTGCGGAGTAATGCGCGACGAATCGCATGGCAGCATCAGGAAGTCCGAATGCGTTCACCACACCCAGGAAGCTAATGATGGTCATTCCCAGCGCATATTGGCCAAGGGCATCTGCCCCCAAGACCCGCGCCAGATAGATTTTGAAAAAGTAACCGAGACCGGCGGAAAAAATTGTTCCCGCGAAAGCTATTCCGGAGTGCCGCGAAACCCGGCCCATCTCGGTTTGAAAGCTGAGTTTTGGCAGGATTGCAGGAGAAGGCTCGGGTGCCGACACCTGAACGATTGCCTCGCGGTGCTGCTTCTCGTCGGTTTGTACTTCGGACAACAAATCACCGGTATCCTTAATTCCTGCCGCCAAGGAGTGGCGCAGTAACGAGGCTTAGCGGGAGTACCGCTACTTGAGCGTTAAAAATTGGTTTTACTCCCCGCACTTTATGATCGGACCACAAACTGCCAGGCCAGAGGAGTACCGCGCTTGATGCCTTGGGCGGCGGGTTTGCCCAATACGTCCGCCAAGTGGCGGGGATGGAGGCCGTTGCCGGGCCGAATAGAGCGGACGTTTCGCGTGGTGAATATTTCTCCGCAGTTTACATCTTGGACTACGAATAGCGAGCGGCGGAAGGCGCGGCTGGATTCATCTTTGCCGCTGAGGCCGAAATGTATTGTTCCGAGGGCTTTCTCGGTGGTTCGAATTGCGTCGGCCATCGCCTTGAATTCGTGAGGCTCGAGCGAGAACGCGCTGTCGGGGCCGGGGGCGGAACGCGAGATCGTGAGATGTTTTTCGATGATGCAAGCCCCGAGGGCGACCGCGACGACTGGAACTTCGACTCCCATTGTGTGATCGGATAAGCCCACGGGAACTGCGAAACGGCGGGCCATCTCCGGTATGGTGCGGAGATTCATTTCTTCCACCGGCGCGGGATATGCGCTGGTGCATTTGAGCAAAGCGATTTGTTTTGCACCGGCGTGGCGAGCGGCTTGCAATGCTTCCTCAATTTCCTCGACTGTCGCCATGCCAGTCGAAATGATGAGAGGTTTGCCTGTCCCGGCCATTTTTTGGATCAGGGGAATGTCGACCAGTTCGAAGGAAGCGATCTTGTGAGCGGGAACGTTCATCTTTTCTAAAAAATCAACCGCGCTGGGGTCGAAGGCGCTGGAAAAACAGTCCATTCCAAGACTCTCGGCCAGCGATTTGAGGCGCGGCTGCCAATCCCAGGGCATGTGAGCTTCGCCGTAGAGGTCGTGCAGGGTTCGCCCATCCCAGAGTGTGCCGCCGCCGACGCGGAATTCTTCTCGATCGCTCGAAATGGTAATCGTGTCTGGAGTGTAGGTCTGTAGTTTGATGGCATCGGCGCCTGCGTCTTTAGCCGCGTGCACAATGCGCACAGCCTGGTCGTAATCCTGATTATGATTGGCGGAAATTTCCGCGACCATGTAGGCAGGAAATCCGGGGCCTATGGATTTGCCACCTATGTTCAGTAAGGCGGTCATGCGCTCGCGGCCTCGACTTTCTCGACACTATCTTTTTCGCCAGGCTGCACATCCTCGGGACGAAGAGCCAAGGCTCTGCCACTTTGCAGGATTTCGCGCGACGCCGGTCCGTGATTCAGCAACAAATCCAAGACGGACGCATATGGAGCAAATGGGGCAAAGCGCTGATCGTAGGTGGGGTGCATGTAATTCTGAAACCGGACCTGTAAATCACTTTCCGCGAATAATGAGAGATCGTCCAATAAATAAACGGCGGAGCGAGGCGAGACGTATTCTGTGGCGCCCAGCAATTTACAAATCGATACCAGCTTGAAGGATCGTTGGCCGTCCGTATTCAAGGATGAAGAACGAACCACCGGGGTAGTAATTTTCAACTCCCCGGCAAGCCACTCGATCAGATCGATATTCAGATCGAGCAACTGCCCTCCTGAAGAATACCGCTGGAGGATTTCCCTCAGCGGAGGATAGTACAGATGGAAATAGCGCGCCTTTCCATAATTCACTTCGACGGCGCGCGCATGTTTTTCCCAGAACTGAGGATCGCGAATGATGACTTCGGAAATTGGCTGTCCCAATCGGCCGTGGTAAGCAACCGGAACGGTCAACCACTGAAGTCCTGTTGGCGTCTTGATGCGGTTTCGGTGGTGCCAGGACTGCTTCACAAATTGTGCGTCATCGAGAAATACAAATTGATCGACCTGGTCGACTAAATCGAAAAATCCACACCATGGCAAGTAAGCGGGTTGCGAGATCGCGATTTTCATTCTTTCGCCTCTAGCAAGCTATCGTCCATCTTCAACCTTGATCTTGCGAGGCCTGGGATCGCCTCCGCCACGATTGCGCCTCACCCGGCCATTATGGATCAAAATCTCGCAAACCCGCATCGCGCCATGTCCATCAACAAGTTTTCTACCCAGCATGGAGAAGCGCATCCGCCGCTCGGGAGAATTTGCCAGCTCGACCACGGCGGCAGCGGTTCGCGATGCATTGCATTCCTCGGGAATTCCGAGTGTTGCTACAAGTCCTTCCTGCTGCAACTGAGAAATCATCTGCTCCTGCACTGGAGTTCTGGCGTAGCAAAGAACGCAACAACCCATCGAGAGTAGTTCCCACAGAGTTCCGCCAGCTGCGGTCAAAGCAAGATCGGCCCAGGCCATCAGCTCCGGCATGTTCGAAGGATTGGTCAAGCAACGCACTGCCCCGCCGGATTGCGCCGCGAGGCTACGCACGGAATCAGCATGAGGATTGCCGGCACCAAGAACAACAACCGCCTCCAGTCCTGTCAATCTGACGGACTTCAAGGCTTCGACGACGAGCGAGGTGATGTCGTCAGGATCGCTGCCGC
>Ga0209530_1000240_pt1 | contig 46855 bp, 42 predicted proteins | sample BlaSpr_A8_Ref_O1_FD_187987 | JGI IMG/M metagenome (GOLD analysis project Ga0209530, IMG submission 187987) | Forest soil microbial communities from Thunder Bay, Ontario, Canada - Black Spruce, Ontario site 2_A8_Ref_O1 (SPAdes) (version 2) | ecosystem: Environmental > Terrestrial > Soil > Boreal...
GCGTTTCAGAATGCGCGAATTTTTTCTTTACCGGTGAGTTCTTCTGTGCAGTTCCAGGGAGGCGAGATCCGGATCCATAAAAATTCCTGATCGAACCTGCAAAATCTCTGGAATGAACCAGTTGCGGAACCCTTGATCTGGATTGATCTGGCTAAAATATTGCATGCATTCGGCTTATCGGCAAAATATTCAGGAACAAATACTTAGCGGCAATGAATCTCATGAATATCTGTCAGTTTAGTTTTCAAAGAGCGGGTGAAGATTTAGATCGATGATGGAACAGGTCCTGACCTGTGCGCAAGGTCAGATATCACATGACAGTGACAGCAGATTCCTCCTGTCTCGCTACACTCAAGCGTCGGATGACAATGGGGGGACACTCGCGCAGCAGTCCGTCACTATTTCTCGATAAAGCTACGTAGATCTGCTCCTGTCATTTCCTTTGGCTCGTCCAGCCCGAGCATGCCCAGCATGGTGGGAGAAATATCGCGCAACGATCCATTGGATTTCAGAGTGAACCGCTTGGCGTCTTCGGCGATCACGATGAACGGCACCGGGTTGGTGGTGTGCGCGGTGTGCGGTCCGCCGGTAACGGGATCGATCAGCATTTCGGCGTTGCCGTGGTCTGCGGTAATAAGAATGGCGCCGCCTTTGGCGCGCACCGCTTTTTCTATCCGGCTCAGGCACGCGTCCACGGTTTCAACCGCCTTGATCGTGGGCTCGATTTTGCCGGAATGGCCGACCATGTCGGCGTTGGCGAAGTTCACGATGACCACGTCGAATGTGCCGTCCTCCGCGGCTTTCACCACGGCATCGGCGATTCCGGAGGCGCTCATCTCCGGCTTCAGATCATAGGTGGCAACTTTTGGCGATTGCACCATCACGCGTTCTTCGCCGGGAAATGGCTGCTCGACACCGCCATTGAAGAAGTAAGTGACGTGGGCGTACTTCTCGGTCTCCGCTACTCGCAAGTTGCGCAGGTTCAGTCCACCCATGACATTGGCCAGGATGTTCGCCATCGATTCCGGCGGAATCACCACGGGCAGACTGAAGTTTTTGTCGTACTGCGTCATGCAAACATAGTGCAAATTTTTCGGAACGCGGTCGCGAGGGATTGTCACGTCGAGATCGGCCGCGCCCGGAAGATCGCTGCCGCCTTGCGCATTGAGTCCGCTGTTGCGCGCCAGCGCGCGGGTGATCTCGCGGACGCGATCGGCGCGGAAGTTGAAACAGATGCAGGCGTCTTCGTCGCGAATGGTCGCCAGCGCTTGCCCGCTTCTATCAGTACAAACAAATGGCACGACAAACTCATCGGTCACGCCCTTGTTGTAGGAATCTTTCATGCCTTGAACCGGGTCGGCGTATCTCCCGCCTTCGGCATCGGAAAACACCATGGCGTTATAGGCTTTGGCTATCCGCTCCCAGCGGCGGTCACGGTCCATGGCGTAGTAGCGGCCATTCACCGTGGCAATTTGGCCGGAGTTGTACTCGCGCATTTTCTGCTGAAGTTGTTCGAGATAGCCCGCGCCATTTGTGGGCAGCGTGTCGCGGCCGTCCATAAAAGCGTGCACGAAGACACGGTCCACGCCGTTTTCCCTGGCCATTTTCAGCAGCGCATAAAGATGCGCCTGCTGCGAGTGCACTCCACCGTCGGAGAGCAGCCCGAACAGATGCAGCCGGCGCTCGCCAACACGGGCGTGCTTCATCGCGGAAAGAAGCACGGGATGCGAAAAGAATTCTCCGTTCCTGATCATCAGATCGATGCGGGTGATATCCATGTGAACGATGCGGCCGGCGCCAATGTTGAGATGCCCGACTTCGCTATTGCCCATCTGCCCTTCGGGCAAACCTACAAACGGCCCACTGGTATGAATCAGCGTGTTGGGATACTCGCGCAGCAGGCGGTCATAGGTCGGCTTGCGGGCGAGTGCAATGGCATTAGCTTTGGTTTCGGCGCGGTATCCCCAGCCGTCGAGGATGATGAGAACGAGTGGTTTGGGTCGAGGCATAAATGCGGCTTCCGGCTCCTGGCTTTCAAGTTCTTATTTAGTATCGAGGACGATTTTCCGCTGTGGGACTAGCAGCTTTTCCTAGTGCCAGATGAGAGTGATACATCCCCTCTGACCTGATGAAATCATCATAGTTCAGAAGCCGCGCCTGCGCTGCCCTGACATTCTGAAGGAGAACAACTGTGGGTTTGTCATTCGGGAATCTGCTGCAACTCGCTCACTCGGCAGGAGCGGGGGGTGGGCCGTCCAGTCCAGTCCTGGACGGCCCGGTAACTCTGAATTCTGCTAGTTCGCGAGCGGACTCAAAGCCTGGCAGGCCGCGTAACTGGCTACCAGAGTAATCGTGCCGGCGGCCTGAGTCCGAACCACTCCGTCGTCCGTTGCGCAATACGCCTTCGTGCCGGAGGTCGAGCCGAGCGGAGTTGCTGTGGTATAGAAAATGGCGGGCGAGGTCGCCGTAGCCGCGGTAGGCGTGGCGGCAAACTTGTAACCGCTCTTGCCGTTGCCCCCAGGACCGTTGTTCGACAGGTTGTTGTCAATCAGGCAGGCCGTAGTGGTGCTGGGAACGCAAGCCGCACCCGTTGCACCTCCCAGGGCTACCAGGCTGGTATAGCCGATGGTGGGATAGGCCGCGAAGTAACCTACCTCGCCGGTGACGATAGTGCGCTCGCCGGCCGCTGCGGACGAATCGTTGGCCGCCATCTTAGCCCGCATTAGGTTAGGAATCGCGATCGCGGCGATGATCAAAATGATCGCCACCACAATCAACAACTCAATCAGTGAGAAACCTTTCTGTTGCTTTCGCATTTGAGCCCCCTTAAAGTCGCTAATTAAGTTATAAAAACTTGTAAAGAAGTCATAATGATTGCATATTTGTCTCCACTTGCCTATAGACAGAGCTGACGCTCCCATTTCTTGTAACTTATTTGTTTTCAATAATCTATCGGAAGCGCTGGAATTTGCTTGTGCATGCCCGGGGACCGATGCAGCGAAACTGTCACGCATAGTGACAATTCCTGTTACTCCGCGAACACTGGTCGAAGAAAAACCGGTCCGCCGGGAAAGGGTGGCGGCCTGGCAAGGGACGCAGAACTCCTGCTTCTTTCTATCGACATGAAGGTGCTTAGGCTTTTACCGCTATACTCAGAGCGACGAGGTCCATCATGCCCATTAACGAATTTCTTTTGCCCGAATTCGATGCAGAAATGAAGAAGACACGCACGACGCTGGAGCGCGTGCCTACCGACAAGAAAGACTTTGCGCCTCATACCAAATCCATGCCGCTGGGCAAGTTGGCTCCGCATGTAGCGCAGCTCGCAGGGTTTGGTTTGACGATTTTAACCACGCCCGAACTGGATTTTTCCAAAGGCAGCTACAAGCCGCTGCCGCTCGAATCCTCGGCGCAACTGGTACAGGCTTTCGACGAAGGCGCAGCCAAGGTTCGCGCCGCCCTGCAATCGACTAAGGACGAGGCCTGGGCGGAACCTTGGAAGCTAAGCTTTCAAGGCAAAACGATTTTCGAAGGAACGCGCTTCCTGGCCTACCGGGAAATGTTTCTGAATCACGTAATACATCACCGCGCACAGCTTGGCGTGTATCTGAGGTTGAACGATAAGCCGGTGCCCGCGACTTACGGACCGAGTGCGGATGACACGCTGGGGTTTTGAGCGGTCACCAGACGACTTGAATCGGATAATGCTTGAACCATGGGTCCGCAGTGATCACTGGCAGATTCTCCTCCAAACTCTGGGCGATCAGCATTCGGTCGAACGGATCGCGATGATGCGTGGGGAGCCGATCGAGAGCGAGCAAATGATCAATGCTGATGGGGAGAGTCTTAATCCTGTTCTCCGCCAATCTGCTGATCAGGTATGGACCGGCGGGCCGAGGGAGATTCAACTTGCCCGACTGTACCTTGATGAGAATTTCCCAGAAGCTGGCAATGCTGAGCGAAAGATCGGAGCTTCCGGTAAAAATATCGCGGGCGTGACGCGACATCCTCTCATCCCCGGCCAGCGCCCACAAGAATGCGTGCGTGTCGAGGATCGCTTTCATTTCGGTAGAAGAGGTCCGTTATAGAACAGCTCCTCAATGTCGGGATCGGGATCATTGAAATCGTCCGGAACTGTGAAGTCACCTTTTGCGCTCCCGAACACCCGATTCCTGGGCGTCTTGTTCAGAGGCACTAACTTAGCGACTGGAGTTCCCGCCTTCGCGATAATAACCTCTTCTCCCAAGGCGACTCGTTCTAGCAAGCGGGAAAAGTGGGTCTTGGCCTCATGAATATTGACTTCCATACTGCAACTATAGACTAAGTCATGGACTAAGTCAATACGGCTAGTCTTTACGCCCTGTGACACCCATATTTCCGCCTCGGCCGCGCTCGCGCTGGTTTACGGGTCGAAGCGTGTAACGGCCGGTTAACCGTAGTCAGCGCGACAGGCGAGATTAGATATGATCGACGGCCTAAAATCTCGCTCTGTATGCTCGGCAAACGGTTTCATACCGGCGATGCTCAAACGAAGTCCCACCTCTTTACCGTGTTCCAGAATCCGAGCCGCACACCAATCTGAAGCCATGCACACGATCCCCGCCGGGGACTCACGGGTGGAGTCGTTGGTTTTTAAAACTTTTTTCGGATCTGGCGGCCCGACTGAAGTCCTACCCTTCCCGAGTCACATGTGCGAGCAGGTTAGTGATCGCTTCGACACGGCTGAAGCTTACTTGCCGTAATTCAACGCCTTCAACCCCAGGAATCTCGCTCCCTCCCCCAACTCCTCCTGAATCCGCAGCAACTGGTTGTACTTGGCGATTCGATCCGTACGCGACGCCGACCCAGTCTTGATCTGTCCGGCGCCTGTGGCAACAGCAAGGTCTGCGATGAATGTATCTTCGGTTTCGCCGGAGCGGTGCGAGATTACGCTGGTATAGCCGTTACGCCGGGCGAGGTCGATGGCGTCGAAGGTTTCACTGACGCTGCCGATCTGGTTGACTTTGATCAGAATCGAATTTCCGACTCCCTTATCGATGCCCTTCTGCAGGAATTCGATGTTGGTGACGAAGATGTCGTCGCCGACGAGTTGGATTTTTCCGCCAAGTTCTTTGGTCAGATTCTGCCAGCCATCCCAATCGTTTTCGGCCAGGCCGTCTTCCAACGAGACGATTGGGTAGTCCTTCGCCCACTTCGCCCAGAACTTCACCATCTCGTCCGAACTCTTGGCCGATTTGTCGGATTTCTTGAAGACGTATTTGCCATCCTGATAAAACTCGCTCGATGCGGGATCGAGCGCGATGGCGATTTCTTTTCCCGGCTTGTAACCCGCTTGTTGAATGGCTTCGAGCACAACTTCAATGGCTTCGACATTCGATTTGACCGAAGGCGCGAATCCGCCTTCATCGCCGACCGCGGTGTTGTAGCCGCGCTTTTTCAGCACGCCTTTCAGCGTGTGGAACACCTCTACGCCCCAGCGCAGCGCTTCTGAAAACGAAGGCGCGCCCACGGGCATCACCATAAATTCCTGAAAGTCGACGTTGTTATCGGCGTGCGCTCCGCCATTCAGGATGTTCATCATGGGCGTAGGCAGCGTGTTCGCACCCGCCCCGCCCAGATAGCGATAGAGCGGCACATCCAGCGAGAGCGCTGAAGCTCGCGCGGCCGCCATGGAGACGGCAAGAATCGCGTTGGCGCCGAGACGGCCCTTGGTTTCCGTGCCGTCGAGTTCGATCATTTTGCAATCAAGCCCGCGCTGATCGAAAGCGTCATAGCCGGCCAGAGCCTGGGCGATCTCTCCGTTGACGTTCTCGACAGCTTTTCGCACGCCCTTGCCAAGAAAGCGCGCTTTGTCGCCATCGCGCAGTTCAACCGCCTCGTGCTCGCCGGTCGATGCGCCGCTGGGAACAATAGCTCGGCCCATCGAGCCATCGACCAGAAACACTTCCGCTTCCACTGTAGGATTGCCGCGTGAATCCAGAACTTCCCGTGCATGAATGGCTAAGATATTTGACATAGACAAACTCTTTCCTCGAATGAGTAATTTCGAATTAGTAATTAGGACAGCGTACCGGTCGTCTGGCGGAATGCTTGCGCCGGGTCGACCTGTGTGGAACAAAATGCTGGTGTGAAACTTTCGATTATAGCGGATCGGAATTTTCTGTTGTATTCAGTCGCATGCTAGAGAATCACTCTGCTGCGGCTGCCCTCAATTATTTGCCTGCAACCTCATAAAAATTTATCGTACACTTCGCATGTCCCGGCTAATTGCGACTGGCGTCACAGATCACGTTCAAGGAAAGCCTACGCGCAGTGGAGGGCGGAGAGGGCGGCCTAAACATGAAAACCTTGCCTCTGGATATTTTCATTGGAAGTGCAATGTTGCTGTTTGGAACCTCGAACATGCTTCCTAATGCTGATCCTGCAATGAATGCCCCGATAAGGCGGTTGATCATGCAGGTCTTAGTTTCCCTGGCCGTCTTGGCTGCGTCTCTCTTTATAATTCTGGCACACCGATTCGAGCCAGACTGGGCTTACAGTTCTATGGGAATGGTCGTCGGTTATTGGTTGAAATCAAGGTAGCCCACGCCCCACATGCGGCTTCAAATCTTCCAACGCAGATTGCCGAACCCTTGTCTTTGCTGGTTCGCGGGCAACTCCGGATGTTGTTCGGAACATCCGTCTCATCTAGAGTCGAAGCAAGAGTTCCCGAGTAACCTCGAAACATCTGTGGAGGCGCGATGAAGAAACGGATAATTTTATCTTGTATTTTGCTGCTGGCAGGTTCATGTGCAACGACGATCGCGATTGCGCAAACCAGTGCGCCAGTCCCAGCCGGCACAGCCCTGATGGTCAAGCTTGAAACTACTCTCGCCACTTTCAGCAACAAGGCCGGCGATCCTTTCCACGGCCAGCTCGCCCAGCCTGTGGTGCTCGACGGCAAAACTGTGATCCCGGCGGGGGCAACCGTGGAAGGCCGCGTGACCAAGGTGGACGAACCGCGGCGCATCGCCGGCAAACCGACAATCGGAATCCTGCCCGAGGCCCTCGTTCTGCCAAGCGGCGAGAGGTTTTTTCTGGATGCCACGCTGGTCGACACCAACTTTGGCCACGGATCCGACGTAAACGAAGAGGGCCAGTTCAAGGGCTCCGGCCACGACCGTCACGATCAGGAAGAAGCTGGCGGCGGGACCTTGGGCGGAATGCTGATCGGCGGCCTGATTGGCGGACCTCCGGGAATTCTGATTGGCGGAGCGGTTGGCGCAGGTTCGACTGGCGCGCACTGGCTCAGCAAACATCGTTCGGCTACGTTACCGGCAGGCACGACGCTGACCATCGAATTGAACCGGCCGCTGGCGATGACGCCAACAGTGGCGAGCGCGGGCCAGTAAGCGCGTCGATATTTCTATAGTTCTACGTGTGGAGCCGGGCCGGAGGAGTCCGGCTTTGTTATTGGGCTTAGACGGGAGTGTTGAGTTATCCCGCCGCCAGCTCCCACTCGCTTAGCAACTGCAATTCGATCCAACCCTCCATCGGCAATGCATCGACCGGCAAGCGATTCTGCCAAAGGCTAAAGCGAAGTTTTAAACAGTCGCTGGGCGGGATCGCCGGAGCGCCAACGCTCGCCCCTAATTCATTTCCTGAAACCGGTTTCGCCAGCAGCCAGCCTAGCGGCAGGCGAAACTCAAAGTTTTTCAGCAGCGCCAGCCTGGCGATCGCTTCGCTCTTACTGGAAGAAGAAGAAGGAGAAAGAGAAGAAGAGGAAGAAGCACCAGTTTTCTCCGCCCCATCCACTGTCCACCCGGTGAGCTTGCGATCCCGCACTTTAGCGTCGAGCCGCAAGATTTTTCGCGCGCGGTCCCCACCATTGGCCCATGATTCCAGGTTGACCACCAAATCAAAATCCATTTCCGGAACAGCCCCGGCAAAATCCAGCCGCCCGTACACATATTCGCTGTCAATTCCCGCATACACGGAATCCAGCAAAAACTGCTTTCCATGCATCGCTCCCGCGCGCTGATCGGCGGTAAAAATGGCCGCTCCCATCCATTCAAAATAGCGGACCTTATCGCCCGTAATCCTGGGATGGATGTAAGCTGTTTGCGGAGTGAATGCCGGGCGCACTTCGCCGGCCGTAATCGGCTGGCTTAAATAATCCGGAGGCGTTGCACCCAGAGCCTGGTAAATGTTCGACAAGTGCTTGCGGTAAAGCTCGTCAAAATCACGGTCGTTGGCCGAGTGGTGCTCAGGACCGTACCACCAGTTCCAATCGCTGCCCTCCGCAATCAAGAGTTCCTCATAGGCCAATTCCTGTTGCGCCTTGGTGGCTCGCGCCGCATTCTGCGCATAGAATTCGCGCGCATGATGCAGATAATCCCACGCCCGATTGTCCTCGGGAGCGCCGATCCAGACATTGAAGTTGGCGTTAATCCATGAGCCCGGCACCAGCGATTTCAATGGCAAGATATTTCGCGTGCGGGAGATCGCCTCCGAAACCGTCACTGCTTCGAGCCCTGACTCGCGCTGCAATGCATCATAGAAGCGCCGCAGAAATTCGCGGCCGGACTTGGGATAGTATTCCCAGGCATTCTCGCCATCCAGAATCACCGATACCACGGCGTCTTTGCCTTGCGCCAACACCGGCTGAGCCGCCTCTTTGATGTTGCCCAGGAGATGTCCCGCGGCCTCGCGCGGATCCATTCCGGAATAAACGAAGCCGATCAAGTCAGAGATGGTATGGTCGCGAAAGACCAAATGCATTTCCGCGGCGCCATGTTCATAGCGGTGAACGTTATAAAGGCGCTCGGCGAGATGCGCAGGCAAGCGGCCATTTCCGTCGCGCTGAAAAAATACTCCGGTGCTTCGTCCCAGCACTCCTTCGTCGGTGGCCATCCACTTGATGCCCAGGCTGTGCGCAATCGCCAGCGTTTCTTCCGAGACGCTCCCTTCCGAAGGCCATATTCCTTGCGGCCTTACCCCGAAAACCCGTTGCTGAAGATCGAGCGCGCGCACCAGTTGCTCGCGAGCATCCTGGGGATGTCGAAAACGATTCTGGGGCAACGGTAAGCCGGGCGATGAGGCCGCTCCCGCATTGGTATCGCAGACCAGAGGGAGTATCGGGTGATAGAACGGAGTCGCCGAAATCTCGATCGATCCTTTCTTCGCCGCCTCGGCGTGGGCCGGAAGAACCTTAGCCAATAATTCACGCTCGTACGCGATCACGAAGCTTTGATCTTCGAGGGAATAATCGCGCTCTTTGCGAATGAGCGCCACAACATCTTTTTCGTCCAGAAAAAACTCGTCGAACCACGCAATCTGCGAGAGCACTTGCAGGTCAGTAAAGTCACGAGTCAGAAAATACTTCTCCGCCTTTTCCGGCGAAAACGAATGCTCGCGAAATCGCTCCCATAACTCGCGATAGCGCGGATACCGCCCAATCACATTCGCTGGATTCGCCTGAAAAAGATACTGCAGCACGAAAAGCCGCTCTTGATGGGACAAATCGGCAGCCGGCTTAGCCGCCACCTTGAGAAAGGGATCTTGCGCGGTGCCATCCACGTAGTCCTGGATTTGAGTAATCAGCGAGGGCACCAGATTGAAATTCTGGTGAACCTGGGGAAACTCATCCAGCAGCTTCACCATTCCGTAATAATCTTTGAGAGCGTGCAGCCGCACCCACGGGAGACGGTACTCCCCTGTAACCAGGTCTTTATAAAATGGCTGGTGCTGGTGCCAGAGTAGGATCAGACGCAAAGCAGGCATGGCAGAACAGTCAGTCTAGCACGGAGATCCGGATGGAATGCGCACGGAAGAGCGCATTCGAAAGTGTTCCCTCTTTGTCATCGCATCGTCGGAAGACGCGCGCCCACGTGGAATCTCACCTTACCTGCCCCGACCCGACAATCTCATACTTCGAGGATGTCAACTCCACCAGCGCAAACGGTCCGCGGCAATGTAGCTTCTGCGTGCTGATCCCCATTTCCGCTCCAAAGCCAAACTCGCCACCGTCAGTGAAGCGAGTCGAAGCATTCCAATAGACTGCGGCTGAATCCACTCCGCGCAGAAACCTGCGGGCGTTCGCCTCGTCGCTGGTCACAATGGAATCGGAATGTTGGGTGGAATAGCGATTGATATGGGCGATAGCATCGTCCACATTCGCGACTACGCCAATCGCCATACACAACCGCGAATATTCTTCATGCCAATCCTGCTCAACCGCCGGAGAAATGCTCAAGCCGGATGCAAGAGCGCGAACCTTTTCATCTCCACGGATTTCCACTCCGGCATCAATCAACTTCTTCGCAATTCGCGGAACGTAATCGGTTGCGATGTCTTGATGAACCAGCAATTTCTCGGCCGCATTGCAAACCGAAGGCCGCTGCGTCTTGGCATTGATCACGATTCGGTCCGCCATGTCGAGGTCGGCGGATTGGTCGACAAAAATGTGGCAGTTGCCCGCTCCGGTTTCAATCACCGGCACCATTGAATTCTCGGTAACAAATGAGATCAACCCCGGTCCGCCACGCGGAATGATCACGTCCACCAATCCACGGGCCTTGATGAGTTCCTCCACGGAGTCGCGTGTGCTCGAATCCAGCAGCTCGATTGCGCCCTGCGGCACTCCCGGAACCGCGGTCATAATCTCCACGAGCCGCCGGTTGCTGTTTGCCGCTTCTTTGCCGCCGCGCAGCACAATTGCGTTTCCCGTCTTCAGCGCGAGCGCGGCCGTATCGACAGTTACATTCGGCCGCGATTCGTAAATGATTCCGATCACGCCCAGCGGTACTCGTACCTTGCGAATATGCAGCCCGTTCGGCCGCGTCCACTCCGCCAGCATTTCGCCGACCGGGTCAGGAAGCTTCGCCACCTCGCGCACGCCGCGAGCCATCTCCTCGATTCGTTCCGGCGTCAGCAGCAAGCGGTCGCGCATCGAACCTTGCAGGCCACAGTTCTCCACATCCTGCAAGTTCGCCGCGAGAATGCTTTTGGCCCCTGCCTTGATCGCATCCACAATCGCGAGCAACAATGCATTCTTCTCGTCTGTGGGCAGTTGTGCCAGAGTAGCGCTCGCAGTGCGCGCGCGCCGCAGCTTCTCGCGTGTCGAAGTGGAAATCGCAACACTGGTCGGCATCAGTTGCGCCCCGGTTTCTGCGGAGGAAAATAAGTCCCCACCTTGCGCTCCATCGCCAGCTTAATGCCCTGTGGGTGTCTGCCATTGACAATGGCCACATGCACGCCCGCGTCGCTCGCCAGTTTTGCCGCGCGCAGCTTGGAAATCATTCCGCCACGGCCCAGCTTGCCCTTGCCATTGCATTGCGCTTCGAGCGCCGGAGTCAACTTGCGCACCACGCGCACCAGACGCGGCTTTCTGCCTCCGTTCGGCTTGTAAAAACCGTCAACGTCGGTCAGCAACAGCAACCAGTTCGCCTTCACCACAGTCGCCAGCAGAGAGCTCAACTCATCGTTGTCGCCGAAAGCGCCCACCAGTTCACGCACCGAAACGCTGTCGTTTTCATTCACAATCGGCACCACGCCCAGGGAAAGCAACTCAGCCAACGTATTCTGCAAATTGCGATAGCGCACCGGCGAAGTGAAATCGTCGCTGGAAAGCAAAAGCTGCGCGACAACTTTTTTCCCAAAGAAGAGCCGCTCATAGGTGTGCATGAGCTTGCTTTGTCCAACAGCCGCGCAGGCCTGCATTCCCGGTACGTCGCTCGGGCGCTTGCTTAGGCCAAGCCCTGCCATGCCTGCTGCAATCGCGCCCGACGTAACGATCAGATATTCGTTCCGGGTAAGATCGAATTGGTCCACCATGGCGCGCAGCAAACTAGCGTCAATCTCCCCATCCGGCGCAATCACGCTGGTTCCGACTTTGATGACCACTCTCATGCGTTCAAGGCTTACACTCGGCTTCCACGAGGACAACACTGGAGACAACACTTCTATCCTGCAATTAAAATGGTGTTCTGGCAAGAAAACACTTGCCACTCGCGAATCACATGCCCGTTTCGAACGCTACCAGCCGATTCTCGGATCGCGTAGAAAACTACGTTCTCTATCGTCCGGGATATCCATCGGGAGTGCTGCAAACTCTTAGAACGGAGTGCGGCCTCACGCCGCGCCATGTGATCGCCGATATCGCTTCCGGGACGGGCATTTGGACGCGCCAGTTGCTGGAGAATGGCAATCCAGTTTTCGGGATTGAACCAAACCCTGAAATGCGGGCGGCGGGCGAGCGGCTGCTGGCGGCGTTTCCAAATTTTACCAGCGTCACCGGGACTGCCGAGGCGACGACGCTTCCTGATCGCGGCGTAGACTTTGTCACTGCCGCCCAGGCCGCGCACTGGTTCGATCCTCAACCTTCACGACGCGAATTCGTACGAATCCTAAAGCCCGGCGGATGGCTGGCCCTTCTGTGGAATGAGCGCGTCACCGATTCGACTCAGTTTCTGCGCGATTATGAACAATTATTGCTGAACTACGGCACCGACTATAAAGAAGTTCGCCACGAGCGCACTACGTCTGCGGTGAGTCAATTCTTCGATCCCGCGACATTTTCAACGCGAGCATTCGACATGCGCCAGGAGTTCGATTACCGCGGGGTTGAAGGCCGTCTTCTCTCATCTTCCTACGCGCCCGGACCGGAACATCCACAGCAAGCACCGATGCTGCGTGAATTACGGCGCATCTTCGACGCCAGCGCGGTTCGGGGCCAGGTTATGTTCGAATATAAAACTAGATTGTTTTTTGGACGACTTGATTAAAAAGTTGTCTGAGCGCTTCGGAGGAGAATGCCCGAGGAAAAGTCGTTTCACATGACGCCCGACGAATTCCGCCGCCACGGCCATGCCATGGTGGATTGGATCGCCGATTACCACTCGAGAATCGAGTCATTCCCCGTACTGTCGCAGGCAAAGCCGGGTCAAATTCAAGCAGCGCTGCCAGCGAATCCTCCCGAGCATGGCGAGGCTTTCGACCAGATTCTGAAAGACATTGATAAGCTGATTCTGCCTGGCATCACCCACTGGCAGTCGCCCAATTTCTTCGCTTATTTCCCTTGCAACGCTTCCGGCCCTGCAATTCTAGGTGATCTTCTCTCTTCTGGCCTCAACGTGCAGGGCATGCTCTGGTCCACCAGTCCGGCATGCACGGAATTGGAAACCCATGTTCTCGACTGGCTGGTCTCGATGCTTGGCTTGCCCGAGAAATTTCTATCTTCCGGCGCCGGAGGAGGCGTCATTCAAGACACCGCTTCCAGCGCGGCTCTCTGCGCATTGTTAGCGGCCCGCGAACGCGCGACTAACTACAGCAGCAATCAAGCGGGATGCGACGGACGCATCGTGGCCTACGTTTCTACGCAAACTCATTCGTCGCTGCAAAAAGCTGCCATGATCGCCGGAATCGGCGCGGCCAACCTGCGTCAGATAGAAGTAGATGAGAACTTCGCCATGCGTCCCGACGCGCTGGCTCGGCAAATCGAAGCCGACAAAGCCGGCGGTCTGCTCCCCTGCCTGGTATGCGCCACGGTCGGCACTACCTCATCGAACGCAATGGACCCGATTCCGGAAATCGCTCGCGTAGCAAAACGGCACAACTTATGGCTGCATGTGGACGCGGCTATGTCGGGCACGGCGGCGCTTTGCCCGGAATTCCGCCATCTGCAAAACGGAGTGGAGTTCGCCGACAGCTACGACTTCAACCCGCATAAGTGGATGTTCACCAACTTCGATTGCAGTTGTTTCTGGGTCGCGGATCGAAACGCGCTTATTCGTACTTTGAGCATTCTGCCGGAATATTTGCGCAACCAGGCCACAGAATCGGGCGCGGTGATCGATTATCGCGACTGGCACGTTCAACTCGGCCGCCGTTTTCGTTCCCTGAAGTTATGGTTTGTGATCCGCCACTATGGAGTGGAGGGCCTGCAGCACCACATACGACGCCATGTGCAACTCGCGCAGCAATTCGGGGAATGGGTCCGCAACGACGACGACTTCGAACTCGCCGCACCCGTGCCCTTGAATCTTGTATGCTTCCGCCACAAAGCGGGCGACGCCGCGAATCAAATCATCATGGATCGCCTAAACCAAAGCGGCGATCTCTTTCTGACACACACCAAGCTGAACGGAAAATTAACCCTGCGCCTCTGCGTGGGCCAGACCAACACCAAAGCAGAACATGTAGAGCGCGCCTGGAAAAGAATTTGTGAGGAAGGCAAAAGCTTAACTCCGGTCGCGTGAGAGTTCTTTACTCTGACTCTTCCTCTTGACGCGTGAATTTCCTCGACTCTTTCAGCTAAAGTTAAAGTATGCGCGCCATCCTTGGCCAACGTCCGCTGCGCTTCGTCTTTGCCGCCAATGTAATCTCGATGCTTGGCAGCGGGATGAACTCCGCCGCAGTGGCCTGGTACATCCTCGAGGTCACGCACTCAGAAATGGCGCTCGGGACATTTGCCGTGCTTCAGACTATTCCGGCAATGCTCATGCTGCCCTTCACCGGCGTGATTATTGACCGTGAAGACCGCCGCCGCTTAGTCATGTGGCTCGATGCCGTCCGCGCCGTGATCATTGTGACTGTCGCCATCCTCGCCTTTCAGCATCGCGTTAAAGTGTGGGAACTCTATCTGATGAACACGCTGGTGGCTGCGGGCTTCTGGATGTTCTGGCCCACGATCACCGCTCTGATTCAGGAACTCACACCCGAGGGCGAGTTCGTGCACTCGAATACATTTCTGATGGCGGGCGTGCAGGGCGGATGGCTCATCGCCGGCTCCCTCGTCGGATTCATGTATAACCACATCGGCCTTGGGGGCGTGCTGCTCATCGATTTTTCTACGTATGTAGTTTCGTTTTGCTGTTACTTCGCGGTTCGCAGAGGACGCCATGTGGTTCTGCATCCCGAAGAATTGCGCGCCGATATTCTCGCCGCCGAAACGCAACTCCAGCGCTTCTGGCGCGAGATGCGCGAAGGCCTTCATTTTCTCCGCGATCATCGTCCAGTCCTGCTGCTGGGAATCTCCTGGGCATTATTTCTTGGCGCCATGACCATGGGCGTAGTGGTCACCCCGTCGCTGAGCGAGCGCGTTTTTCATGCCGGCGCGGTCGGCTATGGATGGCTCAATGCCGGCTGGGGCACTGGCGCGTTTCTAAGCGCGCTCTATACTCCGGCCCTTATTGCCGGCCTCGGCGGACGGCGCTCCGTGGCCTTCTCCATGGCACTCCTTGCTGCATGCGTGATTTGTGCGCCAGTCTCTCACTGGCTGGTCGTAGCCATCCTTATTTATGGAATCATGGGTTCGGCGCGTGGAGTCGGTGGCATCGCTATGAATACAAACTTGATGGAGATGGTTCCGCAACATCTTATGGGTCGCGTGCAGAATATCTTCTATTTCTGGGGAACGACTTTGCAACTTGTGCTCGCACTCGCCGTTGGCGCGGTTGCGCACAACGTTAGTCTGGTCGCGGCGTTTGCCATCCTGGCGTGCGTGTACGGGCTATCATTCGTTGCCTCCAGTTGGCCAGTAGAAGTTTCAGCCGCGGCGGAAGAAACTGCTGCGTTGAAATGAAAGCAACTTTCTGAGCTTGTCAAATTTTACCGTTTGGGCGATTTTATCGTTGTCATCCCGAGCGCAGCGAGGGACCATGGTGTTGGCCGACGTTGGAAGTATTCTTGGCGTCAGCAAGAACCAAGTTCCCTCGCTACGCTCCGGATGACGAGCATCAGGGGCCCGATTGACAAATCATTAATTCCGAATCTATTTTTCTTCGCCTCTGTGACTCTGTGGTAAATCAACGCTCTTCACTGTTATCCTTTCCCATTCCAAGGAGCACTCATGTCTACTGACCTTCAGGGCCGCAACGCAGTTGTCTTCGGAGTCGCCAACAAGCGCTCGATTGCGTGGTCCATCGCCCAGGGACTTCATGCCGCGGGCATGAAGCTCGCCATCACCTACCAGAATGAGCGCCTGGAGCAGGAGGCCAGGGATCTGATTCTCTCGCTGCCCGGCGCCGAAGGCTTCATGTGCGACGTCAGCAAGGACGAGGAAATCGACCGCCTGTTCGCCACGCTCAAAGAGCGTTACGGCAAGCTGCACACGGTGGTGCACTCCGTCGCGTACGCTCCTGCCGACGAACTCAAAGGAGAATTCCTCAATACCACGCGGGAAGGTTTCCGCATCGCCATGGACGTGAGCGTCTACTCTTTGGTCGCCGTGGCCCGCGCCGCCGCGCCGCTCATGGAAGACGGGGGATCGATCCTCACCATGACCTACTACGCTTCCGAGAAAGTCGTGCCACGATATAACGTGATGGCCGTGGCCAAAGCCGGGCTGGAGTGTTCGGTCCGCTATCTCGCCTATGAGTTAGGCAAGAAGAAAATCCGCGTGAACGCAATCTCGGCCGGCCCTGTAAAAACCCTCGCTGCGCGCGGAATCTCTGGATTCGGAGACATGTTGAAAGCTCACGCCGACCACGCCCCGCTCGGCCGCAACGTCGAAATTGCTGAAGTCGGCTCCGCCGGAGTCTTTCTCGCCTCCGACGCCAGCAGTGGCATCACCGGCGAAGTTATCTTTGTGGATTGCGGGTATAACATCATGGGATTCTGACAACCTAGCACGTGTCTAACGGGATTCTCAAATGCGCCGTTACGAAAAAAAGTGGCTCATAGGGGCTACGCTTGGAGCCTTGGCCTCGCTCCTGATAGTTCCCCCAATTTTCCACTTGGTTAGGACGGCCTACCGCGACAGAACTGTCATTGAAAAACTTCCAGCAGGATATGCAGACGACGTCAGCCGATTAAACAAGACACAGATTGAGAAAATTTGGGACATACCCAGCGACCCCCAACAGGGTGAAGAAGAACTACGCGAATTGCTGCTACGGGCTCAGGCCTCACACTTGCACGTGTCGGTTGCAGGTGCGCGCCACAGCATGGGCGGCCAGACAATCTATCCGGGAGGCACCATGACACATTCCTCAACTATGCCACTCAGGATGTGCTCGCCTTTGTTATGTTTTTCAGTCAGCCACGTACTCCGGCCGGAGATGCCGAAATTGCAAAACATGAAACGGGAACTGGTGGATGCGGTCCTCGATGCTGGGGGCAGATACTATCTGCCGTACCGTTTGCATCCGACCACAGCACAGTTTCACCGCGCATATCCGCAGGCGGAGAGGTCTTCGCCTTAAGAAGGCGATACGATCCGGGCGAGCTTTTCCAAAACGAGTTCTATCAGAAATACGCTAGTATTCCGTAGATCCTGCGCCAGCATTGCGCAACCAGAGATCTACCCGCTCACCACAATCCTTCGCGCGCTCTCGCCGGTCCTCTCCAGGGCAATCTCCACATCCCGCTCTCTCACAAACCGCGCAAACTTCTCTCCCCACTCGATCAGCAATATGCTGTTCTCCGAGCGCAGGTCGTCCAGCGCCAGCGTGTCCAGTTCGCGCTGGGTGTCGATGCGGTAAAGATCGATGTGATAAAGATTCGCGTGCGGCCCACGATATTCATGAATCAGCGTAAAGGTAGGACTGGTGACGTCTTCTTCCTGCGCCGCTTCGAACGCCGCGGCGATTCCCTTCACCAGCGTGGTTTTGCCCGCGCCCAGGTCACCGCGCAACAGCACAAGCTTCGGAGGCGCGAGCATTTCCGCCAGCGTGCGGCCGAAGGAGATGGTTTCTTCCGCGGAGTTGGTTGTGATCTCTCGAATCATTCGCGATACGGGTAGTGGCCAAGAGGGGAACTCAGCCACCACCAGTATAACGACAGCATCCGCCATCGGGACTCAATCGCTCCGCCGAAGCGAGTTTTGCGAAAGGAGTCGCGACTTTAGATCGTCCTCGGGATCATGAAAACCGAGGATTTCAGTCCGAGCAGCGATCGGTCGGCAACGTGATCGACCGAGGAACGTAAACGGCGATGGTCGTCATCCTCGAGAGCCACGAAACGGAATGGCTGAAATACGCCATCCGTCGTCTTTATCGAAGCCGCGAGAATTTCCGCCATGCCATGTACCGGTCCGGATTGGGTTTGAAATGCGAGTTCAACAAAAGAACCGCTACTCAGCGGATGCTGCAGTTGCAGCAGCCCGCCAGTAACGGAAATAGTTTGCAGTTTAGCTTTTGTGCGCCGGCCATCTTCTAAGCGGATTGCAGCCAGAACTGAACTTCCAAGCTGAACCCGGGCCGCGCGCCGCGAAGGATGCGGTTGGGGGAAGTGCGTCATAGGTGAATTCACTATCCCATGCCGCTGGTACAGGTAACAGATTACGGAAGCAAATGGCCGGATTCCCGCGCTGCTAGCCCATTTCGGAGGATGGAACACTCATCCGCACACGCACTTACGCATATGTTTACTGACACGATAATGTACCACCCACTGCATTCCGAAGCTCAAAATCTTGTCATCCGAGCAGCGCGAGGGATCATGGTTTTCGCGAGCGCTATTGTGAATGTAAAAAAGCCAAGGTGCCTCGCGCTGCTCGGGGTGACGAGGGCGACGTTAAGTCCAGCACACGAACTTTTGCCCGAACGCTTCTTGACTACGGCGAAATGCTTCCGGCAATCCTAGCAGAAGGTCGGTTGCAACCAGCGAATACTCGCCTATTTTATCGCGCATCACATCGCCAGCCAGGCCGTGCAGGTGCACGGCGGCGAGCACTGCCTCGAAGGCATTCTTCGGATGCTGTGCAATCATCCCTGCGACCATGCCAGTCAGGATGTCCCCCGTGCCGCCAGTCGACATCCCGGGATTGCCCGTGGTGTTCGCCCACGCCTCTCCATCCGGGCGCACTACCAACGTACGGTGCCCTTTCAGCACAACAATCAAGTCATGCTCGCGCGCAAATGTTCGGGCTACGCCCAATCGATCTTTTTGCACTTCCGGAATGCTTATTCCGGCAAGCCGCGCCATTTCTCCGGGATGAGGCGTAATCACCAAAGTTCGACCTTTGCCATTCAGTTCGCCTGTCCGCCCATCGAAAGCATTCAGGCCGTCCGCATCCACGACTAATGGAGCTTGCTGCGCAGCGACAAGATTCCGCACCAACCCAGAAGTTTCCGGGGATTGGGAAATACCCGGGCCAATCGCGATTACGGTCTTTCCCTTGGCCAATTCCTCAATCCGAGGGTACGCCTTGGCCGAAATCGTTCCTGACTCAGTCTCGATCAGAGGCTCAGTCATCAACTCCGGATGAAACCCCGCCACGGTCGCAAGCGCGGATTCTGCCGTCGCCACCGTCGAAAGTCCGCCTCCTACGCGCAACACCGACATGCCGGACATGGCGACCGAACCCGCTTTCCCGAATGATCCGCCAATCACCAGCACGTGTCCATACGTTCCCTTATTCGACTCCGCGCGCCGCGGGCCGATGAGCCGGGCAATATCCCGCGCCGTGATCACATTCAATTGCAGCGCCGAGACAATCGCTTCGTCAGGAGAACCGATGTCAGCCACCAACGTGAGACCCTTCGTCAGCAAACCAAACACGTGCGCCGGACGCGGAGCGGTAAAAGTGACGACAGCGTCCGCCCGCGCGACGGTTCCCATCTGCGCACCCATCGCGTCCGCATCCGCGCCGGAAGGAATATCGACCGCAATTACCGGCACATCACTCTCATTCATAATCTGCATTGCATCCGCGTAAAGTGCGCTCACCGGAGGTTTAAAGCCTGTGCCCAGAATCGCGTCCAGGTAGAGATCCGCACGCAGACGCAGTTGTTCATTTTTTAAATCTTCGAGGGAAACGATCTGAGTTGCAGCAAATGGCAACTTGCTGAACATCGCCGCCGCGTCGCCGCGCAGTTCTTCCGCGCGCGCTAGCAGAATTACTTGAATCTCTCTTCCCTGCTCGTGTAGCCGGCGGGCCGCCACAAAACCATCTCCACCGTTATTCCCTTTGCCGCAGAAGACCACGATTCTTTGCGGAGATGGATAATGCGACAAAACAAAATCTGCTACCGCGGTCCCGGCATTCTCCATCAGGGTGAGGGATATCACGCCGAAGCGCTCGCTGGTGGCGCGATCGATGGCTCGCATTTCTGCTGCGGAAACGATTTTCATAAGGACCGGTGGTCAGTGATCAGTGGCCGGTAAAACTTACGGACGGCTTCAGCGCGCTTGCTCTTACTTTTGACTGGCAACTGGCCACTTTCTCCGACTATAAAACAAAAAGGCCCTCCGCGTTTTGCGGAGGGCCTGAAGCTACCTTTGAACTCAGTCCGCCATCGACCGCGCCGCCGCACCCGCGATGCCGTCTGCGATCGCAGCCTGCACTTTGCTGTGTTTGCGGCTGTAGCCGAAATAAATAAATAATCCGATCGCCAGCCATACGAAGAGCCGCATCCAGTTGGTCCAGCCCAGGCCGTAGATCATGGAGCCACACACCACGATGCCGAGGATCGATACCACCGGCAGCGCGGGGACTTTGAAAGCGCGCTCCAGATCAGGCCTTCTCCTGCGCAGGATCCAAACTCCGGCGCATACCAGAATGAACGCAAACAGTGTGCCGATGCTGGTCATTTCGCCAACAATGTCTTCCGGCAGGAATCCAGCAAATAATCCCGTAAAAACGAAAAAAAGCATGTTCGATTTATAGGGCGTTCTAAACCGTGGATGTTCGTCGGAAAAGATTTTCGGGACAAGGCCGTCTTTGCTCATCGAGTAGAAAACTCGCGACTGGCCAAACAACATAACCAAAATTACGGATGAGAATCCGGCCAGGATCGCCACCGTAACCGACTTCGAGAGCCACTCGTAGCCGTGCATGTATTTTGTGATGGCAAAGGCGACAGAAGCTTCGCGGCCCGCCGTGCGGAAATCCTGGACCGTGGCTACGCCGCTTAAAACATAAGCAAAGAGAACGTAAAGAATGGTGCAGATCACCAGCGATCCCAATATCCCGATCGGCATGTCGCGCTTCGGGTTCTTAGCCTCCTGGGCCGCCGTGGAAACGGCGTCAAAGCCGATATAGGCGAAGAAGACGACTCCGGCCGCGCCGAGAATGCCCAATATGCCGCCGAAGTGGTGCGTGATGCCCTGCGGTGTTACATAAATCGCGGGAGGCGGAATGAACGGTGTGTGATTCGCCGGATTGATGAAACCCCATCCCACGCTGATCACAATGATCACGATCGTCATTTTCAAAATAACGATGATGCCGTTGATGAACGCTGATTCCTTAGTGCCCCGGATAAGCAGGGCCGACAGAAGCAACAGGATAAACAGGGCCGGGAGGTTGATGATCCCGTGCATTCCCGCGTCCCCCATCCGTTCGAGAGGAGAGTGGCACCACTGATAAGGAATGCGCAAGCCGAACCAATCGAGCACGCGGTTGGCATATTCGCTCCAGGCAATAGCGACGGTCGCGGCGCCCACAGCGTACTCCAGCACCAGGTCCCAACCGATAATCCACGCGACCAATTCGCCCATAGTGGCATAGGAATAGGTATAGGCGCTGCCTGCAACCGGAATCATGGAAGCGAACTCGGCGTAACAGAGGCCAGCAAAAGCGCAGCCGATGCCGGCAATCACGAATGCAATCGTTACCGACGCCCCTGAGCGGTCAGCAATGGCGGCGGCAGTGCGCACGAAAAGGCCCGCGCCAATAACTGCTCCAATGCCGAGCATGACGAGGCTGATAGGGCCAAGCGAGCGTTTCAAGGTGTGTTCGCCGGTTTGCTGCGCTTCGTTCATCAACACTTCGATCGGCTTCGTTGCTACCAGATTCGCCATCCGTTTGGTTTCTCCTTAGCAGTTACGCGGACGCGCTGCCATGATTCGCGCGCCTCGACCATGCATAGTAAACCGGAATTCCCAGCAGCACCACAATCAGCCCCGGCCAGGTGAACTGCGGCTTGTAGAGCAAGAGTACGACATCGATAAATAACGCCATCAGAATATAAATGGCCGGCAGCACCGGATATCCCACTGCCCGATAAGGCCGCTCCGCATTGGGCCGCGTACGCCGCAGCACAAACAATCCCACAATCGTCAGAATATAGAAGACCAGCACGGCAAAGATGATGTAATCGAGAAGCTGTCCATAACTGCCGGAAACGCACAACAGGCACGCCCAGACCATCTGCACCATCAGCGAAACCGCCGGGGTCTTATAAGTAGGATGCAGCCTTGCGACGCTCTTGAAGAACAATCCATCTTTCGCCATCGCGTAGTAGACCCGCGCGCCGGAGAGGATAAGGCCGTTGTTGCATCCGAAGCTGGAAATCAGAATAGCCCCGGCCATCAGCAAACCACCGGCTGCGCCGAACATCTGCGTCATCACCGCAGTACCTACTCGGTCTTCGGAGGCAAATTTGATGCCGCGCCCCAGGATCGTCGCTGCCGTTGGAGCGCCATCTAGCGGCAACGCATTCAGGTAAATCAGATTGCACGCAATATAGAGCGCGATCACCACGCCCGTACCGAGCGCCAGCGATAACGGCAAATTACGGCTGGGATTTTTTACCTCGCCCGCGGTGAAGGTCACATTATTCCACGCGTCGGCGGAAAACAGAGAACCCACCTGCGCCACCGCGAGAATGGTCAGAGTACCGACCATTACCACTGGACCACCCACTCCCACTTGAACCGCGTGCTGCGCGCCCAGTCCCGCATTCCGCCAAAAATGACCATTAAAATTCGCGGCCAGCGCCTGCGCATTTCTGCCCAGCGCGATGCCGAATAATGCCAGCCCTAATAAGGCCGAGACTTTCGCAGCCGTGAATACATTCTGAATCAAGGCGCCGGTTTTCACTCCGAAAATATTTACCACGGAAAGAAAAACCACCAGCAGAATGGCGCATAGATTCTGCGTGTTGATGCCAACATCCATGTTGCCCAGAACCATCGGCCCCAGGCGAATGGGTGGAACTTTCCATAGATGAAGAATCCAGTTCGAGGAAGAAATCGCGGGAAAGAAAACTCCGAGAAACTTGCCAAAAGCCACCCCCACGGCGGCGATGGTGCCAGTCTGGATCACGAGAAACAATGTCCAGCCATAGAGAAATCCCCACAACGGCCCCAGGGATTCCCGGAGGTAAACGTACTGCCCGCCGGCCCGCGGCATCATGGCAGCCAGTTCGCCATAGCTGAGCGCGGCCACAATCGTCATAAACCCGGCCACGGCCCAGGCGCCAATCAGCAGCGCGGGAGAATCCACCTCCCGCGCAATCTCCGCCGAAACAATAAAGATGCCCGAGCCGATCATCGAACCCATGACCAGCATGGTGGCGCTGGTCAGGCCAAGGCCTTTAACCAGTTCCTTATCCTGACGGCTATGAACTTCCCAGTCGCTGGCCGCAACCGGCGTTGTCGGTGTACTCAGGGCTCCTCCGCAATCGAAAAGCGTCGTTGATTCGTTTGTCGTTGGCTCGAGAACGGTTCAGCCGGCGCAATGATCGGCGAACGACGAACGACAATTTCGCTCCCTGACTTTACCTCAGAATGCGAAAAAATTCTTCTGCCGATTTGCCTGGCTCCCGTAGCAAGTCAGATATCACCGCCACCGAATCCGCGCCGGCCTCGATTACGGATGCCGCGTTGGCTCGCGTGATCCCGCCAATGGCCACAAGCGGCTTGCGGGTCAACTGCCGCGCCCGGCGTACCCCTTCCAGCCCGACAACCGGGTCAGGATTATTCTTGCTGGAAGTTGCGAACACGGGGCCGATCGCGAGGTAGTCCGCTGAGGTTTTATCTGCTTCGGCAAGTTGCTCGGGATTATGAGTCGAGACGCCCAGCCAGCGGTGTGGACCAATGATGCTTCGCACCGACTCCGGCGACAGATCGTCCTGCCCAACATGAACTCCATCGAACTCAGCCGCCAGAGCCAAGTCTGCACGGTCGTTCATAATCAGCCGGATGAGATGATCAGGATCCGGGTGCCCCATGTCTTGCTTCTTTTGCGAGATATGGGGATTTTGACCTGCAATATCCAACACGCACTTTTTCAATTCCCGCGCCTGTTGCAACATTTGCCCGGCACTGCCGGACTTATTGCGGTATTGAATCAGGGTCACGCCGGCAGAAGCGAGCTCCCCAGCGGCAGCAATCAAGCCGAGAGCATCCGGAAAACAACCGGCATCGAGGATGGGATAGAGGCGGGGAAGAAGGACCATGCTTTATTCAATGTAAATAGTTTTATCGCGAAAGCTCGCAAATCCAATTCACTTCCCAGGTCTTGCCGCCGTCCGGTGAAAAAGACTGCTCCATGCGCGAAGAATGGGGGGAGATATCGAGCCAAACGTAGCGCACCAGGATGGTGCGGCCTTTGAAGTTCTCCTGATGGAAAAACTCACCGCGCTTGCCGGCAAACCCACCCACAACGGGAGGCGTATCGAGCGTTCCGTTGTCGAGGTCGACGAGATAAATGCTCCACTGCCGGGTCGCGGGATTGTAGAGTCGCAGCGTCTGCGCCTTGATGCGAAGTTTCTTGTCGGTGCTGGTCACATCGAACTCTTCGAAGTTTGCGTTGCTGTCGAGAAGCTTATGATGATTCGAAATGCCGTCGTACTCGACCCAGACATTGGAGTTGTTAAGCCGGTCCGGAAGGCGGCGGACGTGCGCTTTCCAGTCGCCGATGAGAAAGTCAAAGTCGTGAGAGCCATCGCGCTGCGGAAGCAGCGCGGGATTATCGGTAGTCTGGGCGTAAAGCGGGATGCACAACATCACGCATACAACAAGCAGCGCACACTTGTAGGATTTCATCCGGATCCCTTCTTTCAGAGTGATGAGACACGCAGGAGTGCTTTTGGTTAGCGACAACGGCGCACACGTTCTTACTGCGCAATTTTGCCTGGATGGATTCCCTCTCCCAACACGAAGGTCGCGCCGACCGCCCCCACGACCGCTGATTGTCGCGGCAGGTCAAGTTTCTCGCGTATCCGGTAGACCGCCTCGATTCCGGTGCAATGGGCCCCGATGAGATACGAAACCCCGAACCCTTTCAGCTTGTCTGCTGTCCAATCGAGCTGCTCATCGGTAGCGGCGAAAAGATGAAATCCCCCAACCAGTGCATACACCGGCGTGGAAGGAAATTCTTTTTCCGCAAAGGTCAGCGTGTTCACCACGCCCGCATGTCCGCACCCGGAAACCACTATCAGTCCTTTGTTCGTGTTTAGAACCAGCGACTGATCCTCCGGAATGTTGTCCTCGACCAGTCCGGCTGGCGTCTGCACCTTCCCCGTTACTGACCAGTTGCGCTCAGGATACGGGCGCGGGACCGGGCCGGTAAGCCAAGCGCCGGGAAACAACTCCGCAGGCCCATCATGCTCCACGAACTTGCCGCCGGTTGCCTCATATTCCTTGCGCAAGGCCAGCATTACGTTTTCTTCTTGCCCATCTTTCGGGCGGCTGTAGAAAATTCCCTTGCCTACATCCGCAATCGAAAGCGCGGCCGGATTCTTCTTCATCAATTCGCGCCTCAGCGTCAGAAGCCCACCGACGTGGTCGTCGTGGTTGTGCGTAAGGATCACCTCGCGCACATCGCTGAGATCCAGATTCAGTTGGCGTGCGTTCAGCAAAACCGTGTCGGGCTTGGCGCCGGTATCGACCAAAATCCGGTGGCCGTCGGCTTCCACCAGCGCCGCAAATCCCCATTCCCCGATCCCGTTGTCGGAAAGCATGGTCGAGAGAATCGTGATTTTCAGATTCTGCACGGAGCTATGAACAGGAGATTGCGCAAAAACGTAGGACTGTGCCAGCACAAGCAGAACAGCGGGAATAATAAATCGCACAAAGAGCGTTCGTCGCATGGCACCCATGATAGAACAGTCTCCCGGCTGGTTCTATTCGGAGGAGTATCTTACTTTCCGTTCTTCGCTAAAAATCTCTCGATGAATCCCGTATCAAACTTGCCCGCGCGGAAATCCGGATCGGCCATGATCCTCCGATGCAGGGGAATCGTGGTATAGACGCCTTCGACGATGAACATCTCCAGCGCGCGGGTCATCCGCGAAATTGCCTCGCCGCGGTCTTTTCCCCGCACAATTAATTTTGCGATCAGCGAATCGTAATAAGGCGGGATAGTTCCTTCCGCATACGCTGCCGTGTCCACGCGCACTCCAGTGCCGCCGGGGGGATTGAACGCCGTAATCTTCCCCGCGGACGGAGTGAACTTCTCCGGATGCTCGGCATTGATCCTGCACTCGATGGCATGACCGCGATGCTCGATCGGACCATGCAGCACTTCGCTCATCTTCGCTCCCGCCGCGATCATGATCTGGCCCTTCACCAAATCGACGTCGGTTACCATCTCGGTGACCGGATGCTCCACCTGAATGCGCGTATTCATCTCGATGAAGTGCAATTTGCGGTCCTGGTCCATCAGGAACTCGATTGTTCCGGCATTGGTATAGCCGATCGCCGCCAGTGACTTGCACAGCACCGCGCCAATCTCTTCGCGCAACTCTGGAGTAACCTGCGTAGAGGGCGATTCCTCCAGCAACTTCTGGTGCCGCCGCTGGATCGAGCACTCCCGTTCTCCCAGGCTCACCACGTTCCCGTGCTCATCGGCCAGCACCTGAAACTCAATATGGCGGGGATGCTCGACGTATTTTTCCATGTACAGGTCGCCATTGCCGAACGCGCCGGCGGCCTCAGATTGCGCAGCCCGGAATAATCCAGGCAACTCTTCCTGGTTGCGAACAATCCGCATGCCGCGGCCGCCGCCGCCCGCGGAAGCTTTGACGATCACCGGAAACCCCACTTGCCGCGCCCATTCCACAGCCTCGTCTTCCGAAGCGATAATTCCATCCGAACCCGGCAGAATCGGCACACCCGCGCGTTTCATGGCGGCCCGGGCTTTCTCTTTTTCTCCCATCAGCCGGGTCACTTCCGGCCGAGGTCCAATGAACTTGATGCCGCTGGTCTCGCAGACTTCTGCAAAGTTGGCGTTCTCCGCCAGCAACCCGTAGCCGGGATGGACCGCATCCACATTCGCAATTTCCGCCGCGCTGATCACTGCCGGAATGTTGAGGTAACTCTGCGCCAGTTGCGGCGGCCCAATACAGATCGCCTCATCGGCAAAACGTACCGGCAAGGAATGGCGATCGGCCTCGCTGTAAATTGCCACCGTGCGAATCCCCAGCTCTTTGCACGCGCAAATCACCCGCAGCGCAATCTCGCCGCGATTCGCAATCAGAATCTTTTTGAACATGAATTAACTTATCTTGCAGCTCTCAAAACAAATTGTTGATTGATGATTCTTGATTGACGATTGAAAAATCCTCCGCGCGGCCGGTTTTTCAATCACCAATCAAAAATCAACAATCAACAATTTAAGTTACTGCCTTCACTTTTTCGGCCTGATGGCAAACAATTCCTGCCCGTACTCAATCGGCTGGCCGTTGGTTCCCAACTTCTTCACAATCTCCCCGGCTATGTCCGATTCGATCTCATTCAGCAGCTTCATCGCTTCCACAATGCACAGAACCTGTCCAATCTCCACCGTGTCCCCAACCTTGACGAATGGCGGAGCTCCCGGCGAGGGTGCCTCATAGAGCGTCCCAACAATCGGCGATTTGACGATATGGAGATTTTCTTGAGCCGCGGGTTCGGCGGGAGCCGGCGGCCCAGCTACTGGCGGCGGTGTGGGCTGCGCCTGTCTTGGATCGGCGGCTACACCATTGGCAAAAACCGGGTAAGGCATCTCCCCGTGCGCGTGGACCACGGTGGTCTGCCCGCCGCGCTTGATCTTCACTTTGACGTCGCCGCGCTCCAGCTCGAACTCGGCGATATCCTTTTCGATTAAGAACTCTATGAGTTCCTTTAATTCTTTTTGATTCATTCGTATTAAGGTGGGACTGCGGCTTCAGGTCTTAAGGTGTTCGGTATTAGGTTTAGGGCGTGAACCTCTCTATCTATCTTAAAAATGCAATGGCCAGGAGCCCAAGACCTAACACCTAAAACCCAATCACTAAACTGCCAGAAAGTCTTTGCTGGTCGGCGTCAGCACTTCACAACCAGTGTCCGTGACCGCCACCATGTCTTCAATCCTGATGCCCCACTTGCCGGGAAAGTATACTCCGGGCTCGATCGTGATCACCATTCCCGGCTCCAGCTTTTCTTTTTGTCCGGCGGCAATCCTCGGCGATTCGTGGATTTCCAACCCAACGCCATGTCCCGTCGAATGCGTAAATTGGCGGCCTAGCCCAGCTTTGCGCAACACTTTGCGAGCCGCCTCATCCACTTCTGCCGTGGCTGCTCCCGGCTTCACTGCCGCAATCGCAGCCAGCTGAGCTTCCTTTACCGACTCGTAAGCTCGCCTCGCTTCTGGTGGCGTCGCAGACCCAGCCCATACAGTGCGCGTCTGGTCTGAACAATAACCACCGAGTATAACACCGAAGTCACACACCACAAATCCGTTGGCAATCGCCTTCTGAGTGGCGCGGCCGTGCGGCAAAGCCGAGCGCTCTCCAGATGCGATGATGGTCGGGAATGACATAGCTTCCGCTCCGGCCTGACGGGCAACATACTCCATCTCCGCCGCTACTTCGGTTTCCTTTACGCCTGGGCGGATCACTTCGACTGCCCGGTCGAACAGCCGGGCCCCCAGCTGCACCGCCGCGCGGATGCTCGCCAACTCATCCTCTTCCTTCACCATTCGAAGGCGCTCCACCCATTCCGGCGCACTGTTCAAGCGTGTACCGGAAGGCAGCAACTCCGCCAGCCTCTTCTTTTCCCCAAGCGTCAACTTTTCGCCTTCCACGCCAATCGTCAACGGGCCGGTTTTCTTGCGGCGGGATCCCATCCACTCGGCAACGGCGCTCACCAGAGCCTTACGGGCAATGACCACCTTCGCTCCCTGCACCTCTTCCCGAGCCTGCCTGTCATAGCGGACGTCTGTAAGAAAAACGCTGGACGTGTGCGTAAGCACCAGGAAACCGGCGCTACCGGTAAATCCGCATAAATAACGAATGTTCGGGAGATAGCTGATGAGCAGAATATCGAAGCGAGAGCTGGAAAGAGAGTCGCGGAGCTTTTTCTGACGCGCTTTATAGTTCATCTTTCTAGTTCGTCCCCATAGTTCGTCCCCATAGTTCATCCTCGATGAGTTTATCAGGGGAAGTGCGGGAACTTGCCAACCGGGAGTTGAGAACCGCAACCAAAATCAAACCGCCGGTCCTGACAGGTTCGTCAGTCCGGCGGTTTCTAAATCTTCAACTGCGCTGCTAACTCTGACCGTTATGTCTGGATGATTCGCGGCGTGATGAAGAAGATCAGTTCCTGGTTCGAGGTATTGACTTGAGTGTGCTTGAACAGATTTCCCAGGTAGGGAATGTTACCGAGCAACGGCACCTGATCAATCTCGATCGAGTTCTGGGTCTGAATCACGCCGCCGATCACAACCGTGCCGCCATCGGTGACGAGCACCTGCGTCGTCGCCTGTTGCGTGATCAATTCAGGGTTACCCTGAACTTCCTGAGCGAAGTTCGGCGTCGTGTTCTCGACGTCAACGTTCAAGAAGATCGTATTTTCCGAAGTGATCTGCGGCGTAACCGTCAAACGCAAGAAAGCGTCAACGTAGGTCACGGTCGGAGGACCGCCTAACTGCGCCTGGGTCACAATCGGCACTCGAACACCCTGCTTCACCAGCGCCTGAATGTTATTTTGCGTAACCACCCGCGGCCGTGACAGAACCTTCAGCAAGCCGCGCGATTCCGCCATCGTGAGAATCGCATCGATGCGTACCGTGTTGCTGGCATTCAGGAAGGTCAAACCGCTGCTCGGCGAGGTTGAGCCAAGGTTGGAAAACAGAGGTATTGTCGAACCGGTGGTGGTGCCCGTGCCCGGTACCGTGACATAGCCAGGAGTCAGGCCGCTGACCGTGGTTGGTGACGTACCGACTTGGGAAGATCCACCGATCGCGCTGTGGCCATCGCCCCAGCCAAGCCCGAACTGCGTGCCGATGTCGCGCGCAAACTGCCGGGTCGCGGCCACCACGCGGGCTTCGATCTCAACTTCCTGCGTCTTGCGATCAAGCTGCGTCAGCAGGCGGTCGATGATCGGAATCACCTTGGGAATATCGTTGACGATAATCGCATTGGTGCGCTCATCCGCGACTACGTCGCCACGCTGCGATAAGAACTTCTTTACCGTCAGCATCACATCTTTAGAGTGGGCATAGCTCAGGAACCGCGTGATGGAAACTTTCTCCACCGCCAGAGCTTCAGCCTCTACCTGCGCGCGCCTTCCGTCTGCTTCCTTTTTCAAGGTGTCAACGGTGGCGATGCGTAGAACATTCCCTTCCAGCTCGCGCGCCAGATCGTTATTCTTGAGCACGATATCCAATGCCTGATCCCACGGCACATCGTCGAGAACAATCGTCAAAGTACCCGTAACATTGGGATCGAGCACCACATTCAATCCACTGATTTCGTGAATGAGGCGGAAGAAATCTTTCAGGTCAACATCCTTCAGGTTTACGGAAATCGGCTCGCCCGTATACTTCGGTCCTACGGAAGCGGGTTGCTGCGCAGTTTGCGCTTTCTGCTCCGCCGCCAGATTTACCGCCGGGGTAATTCCATTGCTGGAACCCGTGGCTTGCGTTGCCTGGGCCGCGTTCAAGCTCACCGGCAAAAGTTCGGGAGCCGTCTTATCGGCAAATCTCGCCGCCGCTTCCTGCGAGCGTTGTGCGGGATCAGCCGCTGCGTCGTCGGAGTTTGCTTTCGGCGTATAAGTTGGCGCCACAAACACAAAGTCGCTCGACTTCGCCGTTTCCTGGCTCGGAGCGGCCGCTGCTGGATCAGCATTAACGTTCTTTGCCGCAGCGGGAGCGCTGGCCTGCGATGGCTCTGCAGCACTCAAGTTGGTTGGCTGCGTTTTCCCGGCGATCACAGGCTGTGCGAACGGAGAGGAAATCGCATGGCTTGTCGATGCCGTGGACTTTTCCGCGACCGTCTTGTGAGCCGTGGCATTCGCAGCAGTCGAAGACTGCGTGTGCACGGTCAAGACAAGCTTGCCGCCAGCCAACGGAGTCAGTTCGTAGCGGCAGGAGTGCTCCAGATCGACCACGATGCGGCTGGTCGGTGGATGCTGGCCGTCCATAGCGATGCGTACATCCTTAACGTCACTGCCATCCACTACGATACGGCTCTGCGCCGTCGCCATTACGGTTGCGGGCAGATCCAGGATGAGGCGCTTTGGCGAATCCGCCGTGGTCAGCTTGGGAGTCACCGAACCGCGCGCGTTGATCTCGACGCGGACTTCGTCCCCGTCGCGAACCACGTTCACGTGTTGCAGTTCGTTGCGCTCGCTCGCCGGCTTCGGCGTCTCGGCGGCTGAAGCCATCGAACCCAGCATCAGCAGCGGTAAGAATGTAATCAGCAGTTGCTTTCGCATTTCGCCTCTCCCCCAACTCGCGGGTTTCACCCGCCAAAACTTAATTTGTAATTGCTCCGGTTTTCCCGGCGCTTTTTTGTCACTTACTAAACCGCCGGTGTCACAATCCGCTTGGTCACTTCATGCGTCAGCGGCTTGCCCAACTTGTCCTGCACTGTTTCCTGGAACACGACTGTGTCGCCTGTAATTTTCACTACGTACCCGTTGAACACCGGGTCGTTCTCGCGCAAGAAATAAGCTTTGTTCAGGCTGTTGGTTACTACAGCGATAAAACCGTTGTCCGACTTCACGACTCCCCGCACATTGATCTGGCCAATCTCCAGACACTTTTTGCCGGTCGAGCATCCTGACCCCGTGCTGCCTTGCACGATCGGACTAAAGAAGGGATCTCGCTTGCCAGTCATGGCCCATTTCTTTTCCTCGGGCTTAGGTGCTTCCGGCGTTTTGGCCGCGTCAGCTATCGGAGCAACTGACGCTTTGGGTGCAATTTTCGGCGTTTCTTTCGCCGCAATCACCGGATGCGAACCTGCCGGCTTTTTCTTCGCCGGCCCGGCTTGCGTTTTCGCCGCGGGCGACGTCGGAGCGGGCGCACTCTTCACCGGCCCAATACCAAGCGCGGCATTGGAATCGCTGGTTTTTTGTTGCTGCACGCCCTGCATTTTGTTCTGCACGTTGTTGATGATGTTCGGATTCTGTGCCCACGCTCCGCCCGTCATCATGCCCACTGCCAGAATGCCTGTCATTAGCTTCATAGCGATTCCTATTTGCTCACGCCGGAGGCTGCTGTGGCCGGCTTCCCTGCCGGCGCCGCTCCCCCTGGCTCCAAATCGTGGCTGAAGAACGTGGTCGCCGTGAATGTGGCCACTACGCTCTCGTTCGGCGCGTACTGATAGTTATGCTTGGCTTTCGCACCGGAAGGATCCTTGGTGGTGGAAACCAAAAGCCCGCTGACGTTCACGATGCGCTCCAGTTTGCCCACCCGGTCAAAGAAATTCAGCATCGAGTAATACGGGCCGTCCAATTCCATATCGAACGGAACCTCGGAGTAGTATTCCTTGGTCGCCACTGGCTTCGCCGCATACCGCCGCAGCTCGATGCCGGCCTTCGCGGCTTCGCCGTCCATCATCTCGATGAAGCCGTCGATTTGCTTCTCATCCGGCACGATGCGCCGTTCGATCTCAAGTTGTTGTTTCAGGTTAGCCAGCTGCCGCTCCATGTCTTTCAACTTGGGACGGTAGGATTCGAGTTCGTTGTTCTCCCGAACCTTGTCCTGCAAGGCATGTTGCGCTGCCGCATTCTTGTCGCTTTGCGTCTTGAATACGGTGAAGTACAGCGCCGCCGTCACAATCGCGCCTCCGGCGACAACCGCTGCCCATTGCTTCAGGCCCGATAGTTCAGTGAAATTGATCGCCATAGATCCGCCCTTACGACTTTCCCTTCTCGCAGGTCAGCGTAAATTGGAATGCCTGCATGTCCTTGACTGACTCGTCCTGGTAGGTCTCTTTGATCTCAACCGTCTTGAAGAAACCGGTCTTTTGCAGATTTGCCATCAGATTAGCCACCGCATCCGTGCTCAACGCTGTCCCTTCCAAACTGACGCTGGGGCCGCTGTCGTCCATCTTCTTGAGCCACACGGCTTCCGTATCGTTCACGGTTTCGCCCAGCATGGCTAACAGATTGACTGGACCCGCCTGGCCGGCGCGGAGCGAATCGATTACATCCACACGCCTCTTGTAGGCATTGGCCTGTGTCTGGCGCTCCAGATAACGTGCCTTCACGTCACTGAGCTCGCGGTTTTTCTGCTGGGCCGCCTGCATCTGCGTCGCGATCACCTTGCCCTGGTGGTCCAACCGGTACCAGTAGCCAAAGTTCACCAGCCCCGCTACCAGCACCACCACCAAAACCTTCAGCTTGGGCGAACCCAGGTCGCCCATTTCCATCGCGGGCATCGCTGGCGCACTGCTGCCACCCGCACGCTTGTTCTTCTGTTTCGAGGATTCCAGCAGATTGATTCTGATCATAGGGATTCAAAGCTCCTCAAAGCCAAGCCCACCGCAACCGCCAGTTGGCCCGGATTCTGCTCCACCAGAAGAGCGCCCGGTCCGTCCGTCGGCGGCACCACTCGCTGGAATGGATTCAGCAACTCAACCGGCATGGAAAACTCCTGCCGCAACGCTTCCATCAATCCCGGCACCTTCGCCGAGCCGCCCGCCAGATAAATCTTTTCAATGTGCTCGCCCGCCGCGCTGGCCCGGAAGAAGTCAAACGTCTTCTGAATTTCCAGCACGATAATTTCCGTCACCTGTTGCAGGATCGGCGTCTTAGCGTCCTCGCTCACCGTTCCCACTTTCTCGCCCAGTTTCAACTTCTCGGCGTCGTCAAAGTTCAGGTCGAGTTCTTTCTGCAACGAGTCCGTATACTGATGGCCGCCTACGCTAACGTCGCGCGGGAACAACGGCGTGGTTCCCTTCACAATGTTGATGTTCATTACGCTTGCGCCCAGATTCAAAAGAGCAACCACCTGGGTCGGCGCCGGCTGATAGTTGTACTCGTAGCAGTTCTGCAACGCCAGCGCATCGATGTCCACAATAGCCGGGGTCCGGCCCGACATCGAGAGTACGTTGGTGTAGTTCAAAATCTTGTCCTTCTTAACCGCTACCAGCAAAACGTCCATCTGCGCGCTGCCCGCTTCTTCGGACAAAATCTGGTAATCCAGGCTCACATCCGCCAGATCGAACGGAATGTGCTGCGCCGCTTCCTTGTCGATGGTCTCCGCCAATTCCTGATCGCTCATGGAAGGCAGTGAGATCTTCTTGACGATCACCGAGTGTCCGCTCACCGCGGTAGCCACGGACTTGGTCTTGATCAGGCAGTCGGCAAACAACTTCGAGATCGCGCTCGAAACCGTTCCCGAATCCACGATCATCGAATCCACCACAATGTCAGACGCCAGAGCTTCCAGTCCCAGGTGCGACACTTCAATCTGGCCGCCCTTCTTTTTCAGCTCAACTGCCTTAATGCTGGAAGAGCCCACATCCAGACCTACAATCGTCTTCGCTCCCATTCCGAACATGTGCGTCCTTTCCTGGCGCCGGCGTACCGGCTTTGCCGAACTACTGTGATCCGGCAGCTTTCGACGCTGCCTTCGGTTTGCGTTTCTCTACCTGGCTCGACTTCTCTTCCATCCACTGATCCAGCCGGGATTTCTTGAAGCGCCAGCGGTTCCCTAACTTGAAGGCCGGAATGCTCTGCTCGCCGACATATTTGTAAAGCGTGTCGGGACTGACTCCCAGGTATTGCGAAGCCTGCCGGATATTCATGACCTCCCGCGAGTCAGCCATAGTGCCTTGCCCTGCTCCTTGCTCGTTGCTTCCATCCATTCGAACTCGCGTCAGTATCTCCGGTCCCGCGCTTCGTAGTGGATGTCCGCGCCCTTCATGCCTATCCATGGGCTTTCGGTGTCCAGAGCATATATCAGCCCTGAAAAACCCCGGCTCCAAGCGAGTTTCCTGTTTTTGCTGGGTTTTTTACTGGTTTTCTGGAAAAGCGAAAGTTCACGGCTTGCAACTTTTGCTATATATAGTGGCCGCGCCGGATATGGATACAATTAGCTGCGATGTCTATGCATGAAGTAACCGGTCGTGCGCAAGCCGATAACCGAAGTACTACAGACGGTACGGAAGTACTACATCGGACAGCTAAGTTGTTGATTTTGATGACCGCAGCGCTGGTAAATCCTGATCCTTGGACGGGGTGGAGAGTGTGTCGCTCGAGGCTTTTTCCTCTTCCATAAAATGAATCTCCTGGGGGCGGTAATCGGCGGCGTGCTGGAGAATCTAGTGATGATCGGCGGCACTACGGTTCTTGGATGGCTGGCTATTGGCCTCTACGCTCTAGCAGCACTGAGTCTGATTGCCGATCAAGAGTCAGGGAGTCAACCTGAGAACGCGCCCCTTGCCTCCGTCAGCACCGCATAACTCTTACGTCGATGGAAAACTGAGTTCTATCGCCAAGTTGCTTATTTCCTACTGCACATCGGAAACTTTTCCATCCTTAAACGTGACTTTCAAATCTTTGTAAACATAAATCTGTTTTGCGCCCAGGTTTACTTTCTTGTCCGGTTGCCCCATCGCTGCCACCACTTGATCCGGCGTCATCCCCAACTCAATACTCTGGGGCTCGGCCTGTGGCTGTGCAGCTTGAGCCTGAGGCTGACCAGCATCCTGCGCCGCCGGCTGTCCACCTTGATCTGCGCCCTGCTGTTGTTGCTGCCCGCCACCGGATTGCTGCTGATCGTCCGTGCTCACCGAAAGAAGTTGCCCAATCGTATCTTCCACCTCGGCCGCGTTCCCTTTTGCCAGCGTTCCCTTGGCAAACACAAACACCACATTCGCCTTGTTGTAGGTTGGAGGATCGACATTGTTGCACTTGTCGCAGGAGACGATTCCCAGCGTCACCGTATCCTTTTCCGCATTCACATCGATCTTCGTCGCATAAACTTTGTCGCCCTTGGCAAACAGCTTGGTCGTCTGCTCCTTGCCGAATTTCTTCATGCCGAAGCCAAGCCCCTTCGATAGGAGCGCATTGGGCGCGTGCACCGTCCCATTTTCATACTTATTAGATTGCACGCTCGAATCCGAGTAAGGCACGCCCACCAAGCCGCCCTTCTGCACTGCCAGCAGCGTCCCTTCGTCGACTACGGAATATCCGCTGCTGTCGGAGCCCATTTTCACCAGTTTGTATTGTGCCGCGAGTTGCTCCTGTATGGTCGGGGCCTGGGCGCTGGCCAGAGATGCGGTGAACATGACAGCAGGAAGAAGAGGCAGGACTGCAATAAGTTTGCGAAATGAGCGCGAGGTCATCGACCCCTCCTGAGCTTTCTTAACGTTTTGTCATCCCAAGCAGAGCGCAGGGATGACATGATTCAAATTCAGACTTACCAGATTCAAGCCTACGAGGTTCAAGGGGAAAGTACAGAAGTGGAAGAAAATTGTCGAGAAGAAAAAAGATTAAAAAGATCAGGAGCGCCCCGAGGGCGCTCCTGATCCGCTTGCCTTAGTTATTGAGTGCCGCCGCCATTCGAAGACGAAGCCTCTTGCTGGGCCTGCGTCTCAGCCTGGGTGGCCTGCTGGTCCTGGTCTTGCAGAGCCTTCGCCGCCGTAGGATCTGGCTGCGGAGCCGGGACGTCGGAGGGCGCTGTGCCCGTATCCGGCGCAGCTGGCATACCGTTTGTGCCCTGCTTCTTGGCCATTTCGCTCATGCCGTTTTGGACGTTCTCCGCGAAGTGGTTGTACATCTCCTGGAGATCATCCACTTTCACGGCAACCGTCTGCCCGGAAGGACAATCGCCCTTCTTGGTGGCGGAAATGCTGGCATTCACGTTCTGGTCCGCATCCGGAGTGTCGGTAAGGCGCGTAATCACGTCGCCCGCCGTCAATCCGCATTCCTGACCATTGGCCACCACCGTGATGTTGGAATCCACCACAAATGTGCGCTGTGCGGGATCCAATGCCGGAGGAGGAGCCTGTGCACTGGCATCAGATGGTGCCGGTGCCGCTGGTGCCGGTCCTGCACTGTTCGAGGCACCCGTGGGCTGCTGTGCCTCCGCCTGTTGCGCTTGCAACTGCGCTTTTACTTCCTGAGCGATAGCTTCCTTTACCTCAGGAGTCAGCATCACCCCATTCGACGCAGCCGGACCGGGACCTGCATCCCCACCGCCTGAGTCTCCACCGCCACCACCACCGCTGGCTTCAGCATCGGCTGCCATAGCATCTGCGTTGGCATCAGCCCGCGCCGCATATGCCGACTGCAAACTCTGCGCGATTAAATAATCCGTCAGCCAGTAAGCTGGCGCTGCATAGTAGGGATAAGGATTCCACCATCCGCCGTAGAAGCCCCACCACGGCGATCCGCCCCAACCCCACAATCCCACGCCCCAATACAGTGGCGCGCCCCAGGGATGCCAGCCCCACGCATAGAATCCCGGGTGGAAAAAGAAGCCGGGATGCCAGCCGTAATAAGCGTGCCCACCCCAGGAATATCCGCGATAAACTCCCACGTGCACAAATCCGTGCGAGACGTAGGTTCGAGAGTAAAAGGAAACTCCGCCGCGCGTAACGTAAGCGCGCTGCACGTATCCGCCGCCGTGGAATCCCGTATTCACGATCCGAACGTTGTTATGCACACTCACCACAGTGCGGCCGCCATGGACTCCATTGTTAATGGACATGCCATTGCGGTTAATCGAGCGAATCTGTCCATTGGGACGCACGCTCGCTGTACCTCCCCCGCGCAGTGAAACCGTCCGGCCCGGAGGCGGTCGGTTTCCCGCATTGCCTCTGCCCGCCGCTGGAGAGGGCCGTCCGCCCGCCGCGTTCGGTCTGCCCACACTTGAGTTCGGCCGTCCCGCCGTATTCGGACGGTTCCCTCCCGGATTGGTGCGGTTCGTCGTCGTATTCGGACGAGTTGTATTCGGCCGATTGTTCGTCGTATTCGCGCGGTTTGTCGTACCCGTATTCGTACGGCTCGGCGTCGTCGTCCGGCTTGGTGTCGTCGATCGGCTTGGCGTCGTCGCGCGTCCACTGTTGGTGTTGTGCGATGGAGTGGAATGGTTTTGCGGAGCGTTGTGCGCTGGCGCACTCGGTTTCGACGGCGCCGCCTTCGGCGCGCTTCCCTTATGTTCCTGGTTTATGGCGAAAGCCGGAATCGTCATCGCGAGCAGAAGGACCAATGACTTCTGTAGCATCCATCCACATCGGGATGCGCGAACCCGCGAACTCTGAATCTTGGAAGTACAAATCGTGGAAGTGCGAATCATTGACTGCCTCCTGATCATAGAACCCTAAACTCAGCCGTTAGTTCCGTAGCTTATACAGAAGCCCTTGTTTCCAGCACTTTTTTGAAGATTTGTGAAACCTGGGACTCGGAAGACCCATTTGATCCTATTTCTGAAAACTTAGGTCATCCTGTAAGTCTTAACGCTTTCGTTATCGCCGACGCAGACAACTCCCGACTCCACAGCTTTTGAGGGGCGAAAAAACGTTACCACGAAGTTTCCGCCCCGTGCAATCACTCCTCAGGTTCAGGGGTGGTGGGCGGCTTGAACAACGTTATCATTCTGTCATTTCGAATCGGCTTCAGCGGGTGAGAAATCAGCTGGGGTTGGGCAAGAGCAGATTTCTCGCGCGATAAAACCGCGCTTCGAAATGACAAACTTTTCCAGATCCGACTCTTCCAGCGCACTTCCCCGGATTCCACTGCCTGCTGTAATCTGTCTTGTCTTTTCCCGGAGGAATTACGTGCGCTACCTCGATCGTCTGCAACCTCTCGCGCTGCTGGTGATGCGCCTCGCTCTGGGCGCTGTCATGGTTGGTCACGGATACCACAAAGTTTTCGGCGGCCTTCAGCACCACGCTCAATTCGTTCACAGCCTTGGCCTGCCCGCCTGGACTGGATATCTCTCCGCCTTTGCCGAGTTCTTTGGCGGGGCGCTCGTTCTCATCGGTCTCTTTACCCGCGCCGCCGCCTTCGCCATCTGCGTCGATATGGCGGTCGCCATCGCGAAAGTGCATCTCCATAACGGATTGATGGGCGAGCACGGCTACGAGTTCCCTCTCGCCCTCGCGGCCCTGGCCTTCGCGCTAATTTTCTTCGGCGGCGGAGCCATCGCCCTCGACCACGTCCGCGCTCCCGGCGGCGGAAAACTCAAATAGGTCAGCGTTACCCACTGTTGTCATCCCGAGTGAAACGAGGGACTTTGGTGTTTGCCTGCAGCGGCAGTACACGCAGTGCGAACGCCCAAGCAGAAACCAGGGTCCCTCGCAGCGCGAGGGATGAACGAGCGTAGTGATTGAGCTCTAGAACAAGCAATCCCCAAAAGCCTTGTCAGGTGCGGCAAGACTCGCTATTATGGCGCCCATTCTGCATACCTCATGCGATCTTGAAGGAGGGGGAATGAATTCGAAAAACAAAATAGGATACCGAGGTACTGGTCTCCGCCGTCAGCCGATTGCCTGCCTGAGTATTGTGCTCGTAGTGCTGATTGCAGGTTCTGCACTACAGGCAGCTGCCGCCAGCGGTCAGTATATTGCCCACAACACGCCTCCCTACGTCTCAACTGCGAAGAATCTCGGGGCCGAAGACCCAACCAAAACCATCGAGATCAGCGTTTGGCTTAATCCGCACAATCGCGGCCAAATGGACACGCTCGCCCAGCAACTCTACGATCCTACCTCTCCTCTTTACCGTCACTTCCTGACTCCTTCAGAATTTGCCGCGCGATTTGCTCCCACGGCTGCCGAAGCCAAGACGGTCAGTGACTTTCTCGAAAGTCGCAATTTGAAAACCGTGCGGATTGGTCCGCACAACTTCCTGGTCAGAGCCCGGGGTACGGTGGGCGACATCGAGTCAGCCTTTCATGTCGTACTCAACAACTACAGCGTCCGCGGCGCAGTCATTCGCGCCAACGACCGCGATCCCTACATTGAAGGAGCGGCCGCATCCCTGGTGAGCTCGGTAGCCGGAATGGACAGCGGAGTGTACGAACATCCTTTGATGAGCCGAACTGCCTTAACCGGAACCAAACCGGCTGCCGCAGCCGCATCAGCCCAGGCGGGGAGCGCGGTCTCGCACTCGGATTTCTCCTACAGCAACCTCTGCTTCCCCAGAACCGGAACCGATGTGTTTTCCAACGACGGTACTGGCGCCCAGCCTATCGCAACTTTCAAGGGCAATATCTTGAACGCGGAATCGACGACCAGCGTGGGTTGCGCCTACACCCCACCGGAGATCCAGACCGCCTACAATCTCACCGGCCTGTACGGCGAGGGATTCGACGGCACGGGCCAGACCATCGGGATCGTCGACTGGTGCGGTTCGCTGACCATCCAGAGCGACGCCAATGCATTCTCCGCAAAGTTTGGCTTGCCGCCGCTGACTTCCTCCAACTTCACCATCCACTACATTCCCACGCCTAGTCTTTGCGCGCAATATGAAGAGACTGAAATCAACATCGACGTGGAATGGGCCCACGCCGTTGCTCCCGGCGCCAACATTAACCTTATTGTTGCCCCGTCTTCCAGCTTTCAGGACGTGGATGAAGCCGAGATCACCGCGATCAACTACGGGATGGCGAACGTCATCTCGGGCAGCTATGGCAACGCTGAACCGTTCACTCCTCAGAACATCATCGAAACCGAGAACCTGATTTCCGAAACCGCCGCCATATCCGGAATCTCCACCAATTTCGCCACGGGTGACGATGGGGACTTCAGCAACGATTTAATCCCTCAGACCGTGCAGGCTCCCGCGGATTCGCCCTGGGCTACAGCCATCGGCGGCGTTTCACTGGCGCTCAATTCCGATAACTCCATCGCTTGGCAGGCCGGCTGGGGCAACAACATAACGCTGGTTTCCACTCAGGGTTCGGTGTCTGATCCGCCTTATGAAGGCGCAGAGGGCTTTTACGCCGGCGCGGGCGGAGGCGCCAGCAATTGCGTCAGCCAGTACTTTGACCCTACGACCTACCAGACTACTTGCCTGGCCGGTTTTGCCAAACCGTCTTATCAAAGCAAGCTGCCTGGCAAAAATCGGCTTCTGCCTGATATCTCCTGGGTGGCCGACCCCTTTACCGGAGTCGCCATTCTGGTGAGCGTCCCGGGCCAGGATCCAGAGCAAGTCTGGCAGGTCTGGGGCGGGACGAGCATTGCTACGCCCATGTTCTCTGCCCTGTGGGCGATTGCCAATCAGGAAGCGGGCTCGCCTCTCGGCCAGGCCGCACCTTATATGTATTCGCTCCCGGCGGGTGCCGTTTACGATATCGTTCCGGTTGGCTCGAAGACCAATATCAGGGCCTCCGTGATTGATGCCTCCGGCACCACAACATACAGCGCCGATTCCGTCATGGGCAGTGAAGGCCCCGCTGACTTCATCAGCGCCATCTGGGACTATCCCTACCTGCAAGATACGGCGTATGTGATTTCCTTCGATGCCGATTGCAATCAGTCGCAATTCTTTGTTGCCTACTACACATCGTGCAACACTCCGGCGGCCCTGCACACCAAGGTGGGCTGGGACAACGTTACCGGTGTCGGAGTTCCTAACGCGAAGGCATTCGCCGACTCCTTCGCGCCCGCACCCGCTGTAAAGAAGTAAGTAAGAAAAGGAAGGTAAGAAATAAAGTAAGTTCAGAAATTAAAGACGTTCTGCCTAACTTGGCCTCCGCCGTTTCCCATGGCGGAGGCTTTTGCCTGGTTCGATCTACCACGCTTCTGACCTGGATTTAAGCCCAAAAATCTCCGCTGTACCCGAAGCGGTATCTCTACCACCAAGTGCGCTAATTAGTCCCGTAGGGTTGTCACTCACATCCAGACTCCTCCAAATCCTTAAGGCCCCAGAAATTATTCCGTAGTTCACAACAGGATATTTGTTAGAGGACATCTCATTCGCGGCCAATCGTTCGCTCCCGCTCACGGCTACTTTAACCGCAAAGAGGATGGGATTATGAACCACGTATATACGAGATTAGCTAGGAAGACTCTGGCCGCCGCAGGGTTCCGTGGGGCTCTGACGCTAACACTATTTTCCGCCGGCCTTCTTCTGGCGGCTCGCCCGGCCCAGGCACAATATGAAACCGTTTATTACAATTTCCCGGAAATTCCTTACGGGGAGACCGGTGGGCCTGAATCTCCACTCACCTTCAACGGCACGACCTTTTTTGGGACGTCGGACAGAGGTGGAAGCGAGTCCAACGGATTAGTGTATTCGGTGCCCGCGGGTAAGCCAGGTTATGAGACCAACCTCTACAGCTTCACTGGCGGGTCGGACGGTGCATTACCGGCCTACTCCGCGGTAACGCTGGGAAAAGATGGAGTGCTTTATGGAACCACATCGTTGGGCGGGGCCAACGGCTGCGGCGTGGTCTGGCAACTTACCCCGGATGGAGTGAACTATACGGAATCGACTCTGTACAGCTTTCCTGCTCCTCCCGGCGCGAACGAAAACGACGATAATTGCACTCCGATGTATGGCGTGATTCTCGGCAAAAACGGCGACCTCTTTGGCACGACGACTTACAGCGGCCAAGCTGGTGGTACCGGTGGGTCTGTTTTCGAACTCCAAAAGAATTCCGATGGCGAGTGGACTGAGAAGTCGCTTTATACATTCCCCTACGGAGCTTTGTCCGGTCTGACCATGGATGCTGACGGAAATCTCTACGGCGTGGGATCCACGAGCGAGGACTACGGGTACTTGTTTGAACTGAGCAAGGTCGGCGGCAAATGGACTCCCACCGTTATTTACACTTTCACGAATTCCAAGGATGGCAATGGGCCGTTCAGCACTCCGGTGCTGGATGCCGCAGGGAACATTTTTGGAACGTCGGAATCCGGCGGCACTGCCGAAGGGCTGCCTGGAGTGGTTTTTGAAGCGAGTCCCAACACGAAGAAACCTGGACAGTGGACGTTTAGGCTTTTGCATGCCTTTAACGGCAAAGGATGGGGCGGAAGCCCAACGGGTGTGATTCTCGATCAGAGCGGGAACATTTATGGGACCACGCAGTATGGCGGCCCCAAGGATGGGTACGGGGTTCTATACGAATTGGTGGCTCCGGTCGCTGAAGGCAAGTCCTACACCGAGAAGGTTCTCCTGAGCTTTGATGACGAGGACGGCAACGCCCCGTTAGCCCCTCCCACATTCGATAACTCGGGCAACCTTTACGGCGCCACTTCCCAGGGCGGAGCGTACTCGGCTGGGTTGGTTTATGAATACGTCCCATGATCGATCGGGGATGGGCCCGGTCCATCTGAAGTCTCCGCACTGGGGGCTGCCCCGCTCAAGCTTTGCTTGGGCGGGGATTTCCTGCTTATCGCGAACCTTCAGCGGGGATCTGCGTTAGAAGTGGGCCCGGCCCCAATTATCAGCGGAGCGGGTAACCGGCTGCACCCGGCATCTGGCCGTCGATTTTAATCACTTTCATTCCCGGCTTAACGTCCCGCACGCTCACCATACTGATGGCGCCGGGATAGAGAATCAGTGCCTCTTTTTGTATTCCGATGGAGGGAACGATTAAAGGCTCGGCATCGGCCTCGCCACGTAATACCTGCGCGGTCCAATATTGTTTGTACTCGCCTTCCGACATCGCCAGAAGTCTCAGCAAGGCTCCACGCTCCGGGCATCCCGAACCGCGCGTGACGAGTTTGATAGGTTTGCCACCCGGCCATGAGTGTTTCGTACCCGCAAATATCTTGCGCAGGTCCCCCAGGCTGAGATTCGTGGTTGCATTGCTGGAGCTGACCACTACCGCCATGTCTGCGTCCTGGGCCGTCCCTTTGGAGATCAGGGAGAGAACGGCCAGTCCCAGGAGAAGCAGAGTTGCTATCGACTTGACTCGCACGCTCTCTCCTCCTTCAAAAAGTAAAAGCAAACTGCAATTGCAGGCCGTTCAGATCCGGCTCGCCGCCGCGGGCGGTATGGTCCAACTGAGCCGTGAAGGCTATGAAGCTATTTAAGTCGTAGCGCGCGCCGAAAGAAGGACCGTAGCGCAAGCCGACATCGTCGAAAATCGAGTTAGGGTTGGAGTTCGCGTTCACGTATTGATAGCGAAAAAATGGCCGCACTCTCCCGAGTTGTTTGGAGAACTGCGAATAGAACGCTGGATTGTCGAAGTGGAGAGACCCACCGATCATGACTTGCCGGATCAGGAAGCCCTCGTTCAGAAATTCAATGCCATGCGCTACATACACTGCATAGGCATTGACGATGGTCTGGCCATACCTGGTGGAGGGCGGGAGAAAGCCCGGAACTGGAGGAACCGGATCGCCGGAAACTGCCTCCAGGATGTTATTGCTGATCTGGTCGTGGTAATAAGAAGCTCCGATTTGTAGACCGGGATAGGCGTCGGGACGAAGGAAGAAACCAACATTCACATGATTGCCATTATTTTCATCGGTCACCTGGTTGTCGCCGTTGAGGTCGGGTCGAACAGTATCAGCGGAGCCGTATTCGGCAACGTAGTTCAGTCCCAGTTTTCCCGAGGGGATCGCGCCGGTCACGGAAATCCCAATGGCCTGCGTGGGAAGCAACCCGCCATCGCTGGCGTATTGCATCACCAGAGGCCGATCGGCAGCGGTTTGCAGCCATGCCGCGCTGCGAAACGCCCAGTTGTAATACCCAATGTTGGTCTGGTAACGGCCAAAGGACATTTTCAAATGGTCGTTGTAGTCGTACTTGAGCAGCATCCGTCGCAGATCGACGCTGTAGCTCTGGGCGTCGCCTTCCTGGAAAATGATCTCCGAAAGCACACTGGCTTTGTCGGTTAGTCTTGCCGTGAGGAATAGACCAAACTCGTCGGTATAAAAGTTTCCCGCGGAACCGGGGACAAACCCGCCGCTGGCGAATTCCGGCGTGCGCTGGTTGAGAACCTGATAGTCGACTTCGCCAAAGCCGCGCCACTGAATGCCATGCACCTCATGCCAGTCGTGCGGCGCGGACGCCGGCGTGGGTAGTGGCGTGGTTTCTTCAGCAGCCTGCGCTAGTGGGGGCTGCGCTGGTGTGGGCTGCGTGGCCGGGCCCACTTCGGCTACGGGTGAAGCCGGCAGTTGCTTCAACTCGAGAATCTTAATCCGATCCAGCAAGTCGCGGTCTTGCCGCTGCAACTGCTTGATCTGCTCCGAAAGTTGGGCAATCGTTTCCTGCTCGCTAATTTCTCGATCACTGGTTTTTTGATTACTGATTTCCTGATCAGTGGGGCTGGCCGTCTGAGCCCGACTCGATCCGGGAACAAACGCCAGCGCCAGTAGCAAGCAATGGATACGAGTCCTGCTTCCGCCTTGCACCACAGATGCTCTCCTTAATCCGCTACCGAGGTAAGGTGGGAAAACCTTCCTGATCTAAGGTTCGGCAGAACTGGCTGAGAGCATGAGTTACTTTGGTATAGGAGAAAAACCGCGGGGATCATCGGCTGCGAACCATGCCGATGGCCAGGGCGGCATCGCGATTACACTCGTTTCCAGTTAGGAATGGCTAATTCTCAATGAGCATTAACGCTTGTTGCAGCAGTTGCGTTCAGCGTCCAGTGAATTGGCGGACTGTGAACATTTCTGGAATCACGAACGTAAACGATTAAAGGCAATTCGAGTTTGGCGGTTTGTACCCGGAAGAGTGAGGTCGCAATGTCGTTAAGCGCTTTCGATAAGAAGGAAGTAGAGCGATTCACCCGCGACTTTGAATCGCTGTTCTACGCAGGCGACGCAACAACCATGGCCTCCTTCTACGCGCACGATGCCCAACTGATGGCCGAAGATACGGACCCGATCCGGGGACGCAGTGCCATCGAGCAGTTCTGGAAGGTCGTGTGCGAACTGGCGAGGAAGGCGAATGCCCGGCGCGAAATCTCTCTTGAGGAAGTCACGGCCTCCGGCAAACTCGGCTACGCGCTGGGCACTGTTGTAGTGCACATCCCACAGGATGGCGCTCAAGAATGCGAGATCAATTTCAAATACGCAACCATTTGGCGGCGTGAGGATGATGGTCGGTGGCGGCTCGTGGTGGACATCTCCAACCGGAATGCGTCTCTCTAGTCGCATTCACTCCGCTTTTTTACTTGAGTACAAGGCGCGGGAGAAGAGGGTTGCCTTGTTGGCGTAACATCGAGCTCGCGCTCATCGACCCGAATCAGCCAGTTGTCAATGAGTAGAATCGCCTGCGAATCCGCAGCCGAGTCGGAAGACGTGGCCATCCGGATGGCGAGTGTGCATCTCGCGAACGTTCCACGGCATATCGGTGGGCGGGAATGTGACCTCCAATCCAGCGGCGAGGCAATGCCTGTGCATCTCGTCCACGTCGTCCACCCAGGCCGACATCCAGACGCCCTTGTCGCCCTCTTCGTCTCCGTCCTGCTGGAACGTGGTGGTGTTCGCGCCCCGACCACGGCCTCCCTGCGCCCCCTGACAGAGAAAGATGCAAGTTTCCTTACCCGATCCAACCGCGCCAAATGTCGGAGGCGTTCCCCAGTCCCACAATTTCTTCCATCCCCACTTCTCAAACCACGCGACCGTGCTGGCGATGTCGGACACGTTCAATATCGGGGTCAGGCCCTTGGCTTCCATAGTCGAAGCAGGATAACACCCGGCAAAGCGAAGAAGTTCGCATACGGTTGTAACATCGCCATTCCCCTCAGTGACCTGGCAGATTCTCAATGAGTGTGCTCTAGGCATGCGCTAAACTGGGGCCCGGCGGTATTTCGGTACGAAGAGGAGTCATACATGGAAATACGTCAGCGCATTACTGTGATCTTGTGCTTGGGGATAGGCCTAGCGTCGTCGGGGCTCACTGTGGCGCAGTCCTCCCCAGGTTCGGGAGTAGAGATAGGTCACGCAGAAAGTGCGGTGCCGGGACTGCATGACTTCGATTTCTTATTCGGACGCTGGCAAGTCCATCATCGAAAGCTGAAGCATCGCCTCGTCAACAGTCACGAGTGGATCGAATTCGAAGGGACATTATTCTGCCAGCCACTGATGGGTGGCTACGC
>Ga0209530_1000241_pt1 | contig 46788 bp, 46 predicted proteins | sample BlaSpr_A8_Ref_O1_FD_187987 | JGI IMG/M metagenome (GOLD analysis project Ga0209530, IMG submission 187987) | Forest soil microbial communities from Thunder Bay, Ontario, Canada - Black Spruce, Ontario site 2_A8_Ref_O1 (SPAdes) (version 2) | ecosystem: Environmental > Terrestrial > Soil > Boreal...
CCCTCAGGTGGTGACCAGCGTTCCGATCTTCTCACCAGCGACCGCACGGGCGATATTCCCATTGGTCAGCAGGTTGAACACGAGGATCGGCATGCCATTGTCCATGCACAGACTGAATGCAGTGGCATCGGCTACCTGCAGCCCTCGGTCGATGACTTCGCGATGGCTGATCGCAGTGAGCAGCTCAGCCTCGGGATTCACCCGCGGATCCTCGGTGAACACACCGTCAACCGCCTTGGCCATCAAGACAACGTCTGCGCCGATCTCAAGTGCCCGCTGTGCTGCCGTGGTGTCCGTAGAGAAGTACGGCAGCCCCATACCGGCGCCGAAGATCACCACCCGGCCCTTTTCCAGGTGGCGGACGGCCCGCAGCGGGATGTAGGGCTCGGCTACCTGGCCCATGGTGATCGCGGTCTGGACCCGGGTGGCGATGCCTTCCTGCTCCAGGAAGTCCTGCAGCGCAAGGCTGTTCATGACGGTGCCCAGCATTCCCATGTAGTCAGAACGCGTGCGCTCCATACCGCGCTGCTGCAGCTGTGCGCCACGGAAGAAGTTGCCGCCACCAATCACGACGGCGACCTGCACACCGCCGCGGACCACCTCGGCGATCTGGCGGGCGACCTGGGCCACGACATCGGGATCCAGCCCGACCTGGCCGCCGCCGAACATCTCGCCGCCAAGCTTGAGCAACACCCTCGAATACTTGGCTCCGCTTGCCGGCTGGCCAGCGTGGCTGGGCTGTTGTTCAAGGTCGGGTGAAGATGTCGGCACGCCATTGGCGCTGGTCGGGTCGGGCTGCGTCATCAGACTCCTCGCATGAGAGTGCCATCCCGGCGACCTCACCCGGAACGGCATGTCACATCCTGCCCCATCGTCGCACTATGGCGTGGGCGGGGTGCACTATCTGCATGAATGGCCGCGGCGCGGCATCAGATGTTTGAGCGTGTGACGGCATGGGAATCCGCACCGACGTGGCGCTGGGTTCAGGGTCTTGAGCAGCAGTACCGCAGCGCGCCGTATTACCTGGCCGGTCGCTTGGTGGATCGGTAATGGGCGCGATTCGCTCAAACCACGTACGCCACTGAGGGGGATCGAGGACGCCAAAGGCAAGGCCAAAGAAGTCGTCGGGAGCACGACTGGTCGTAACGACCTCGCTCGCGAGGGCCGGACCCAACAGGACAAGACGCAAGCACAGCGCGACGCGGCGAAGAAGGAAGCCGAAGCGGAGGCTTCCCGCGGCGGCGCCAAGATGGCAGAGGAGTTCCAGAAGTCCCACCAATAACTTGTTGGAATGGGTGGGTCCGGTCCAGTTAAACGGGCCGGACCCATTCGATTTTCTCGGGTCCGACTGCACTTCAAACCGAACGAGCGTCGACAAAAGTTGAATAGTCCCGGTCGCAATCGGGTACTCAGCGATGCGCTGGCAGACATCTCCCCGCGAGGTGTTGACGGGTCAGGGGCGGTGGCACACCCATGAGTTTGGAGATGTCGGTGGACGTTCTATTACTTACCAATCAGGACGATTTCGAGTCGGCTTTACCGACCCTGAAGTCCGTCGCGCAGACCACGCGGCGCGCGCCCCTTTTCGTCGATGGCGATCAAGACATCGCGGACGTCGCGATCATCGACGCGCGCACCGACCTGGAAGCAGCTCAGCGGGCCTGCCGCCGGCTGACGGCCAACGCGCCGGCGATCGCGGTGGTGGCCGTGGTCGCTCCCGCCGACTTCGTGGCGGTTGACGTCGACTGGTGTTTCGACGATGTGCTGCTGCCCGCCGCCGGCGAAGATGAGCTGCACACGCGGTTGCGGCTGGCGATCACCCGCCGGCGCAGCGCACTGGCGTGCACACTCAAGTTTGGTGACCTCGTCCTGCACCAGGCCAGTTTCACCGGGTCGGCGGGCGGCAAGGATCTGGGCCTGACACTCACCGAGTTCAAATTGTTGAATTTCCTTGTGCAGCACGCAGGCCGGGCGTTCACCCGCACTCGGCTGATGCACGAGGTGTGGGGTTACGACTGCAACGGACGCGTTCGTACCGTCGACGTTCACGTGCGGCGACTGCGAGCCAAGCTTGGACCCGAATACGAATCGATGGTCGACACCGTCCGCGGTGTCGGCTACATGGCGGCGACGCCGCCCCAACCACAATGGATTCACACCGAGCCAACGCTGACTCCCGTCCGGAGATCCACGACGACCCCGGCCCCGGACCCGACCACCCGACAATGCGATCGAGCCCCGCTTTAGCTCCGAACAGGTTCTTCTGCAAATCCTTTTGCGATTGTTATTACCCGAAAAGGGGCAGTGCGCGCTTTCGCGCCAGGGCGTTCATACCGTCCTGAATGCAGTCTTGCACCTCACGATACTTACGGTCGACGTATTGTTCGTCGTCTGTACGCGTGGGATCGTGGTCCAGCTCAACCGCGGGCATGAACCGGGTCCTGATCTTGGCAGGCAACGGCAGCTGCGGAAGCGCCGCCGGTGCGATCCCCCAGGGCAGTGAGACCGCCAGCGGGAACACCTTGAGCCGCAGCAGGCGGTCGAGTCGCAAGGCCTGCGACAGGCGATCGCCGCGGATCAGTACCGGCATGGCGTCGGCGCCGCCGACGGTCGCGATGGGCACTATCGGCACGCCGGCACCAATCGCCATCTTCACGAAGCCCTTCCGCCCCGCCAGGTTGGCACGGTCGCGCTCAGTCCACGGGCGCAACGAGTCCACTTCCCCGCCCGGCCATAGCGCCACGTCACGCCCCTCGGCGAGTGCCGTGGCGATCGCGTCCGGGGCGGCCGGAAGCACGCCCATCGACCGGAAGTAGCGCCCGATAATCGGGATCGCCATCAAAGCGTCGTGCGCCGTGCCATGCAACGGGCGGTCCGGACCGAAGCGTCGCCACCATTGCAGACCGACGGTCCACGCGTCCCAGACAAACGGAGCGCCCGAATGAATCCCGACCAGGAGTACCGGTGGTCCGGGAAGGTTCTCCCAGCCATCGATCTCCATGCGGAACCAATAGTCGACGAGCACGTTCCACAGGAACTTCTGGCGCTGCATGGTGGTCTCGTCCTGGCCGCTGAGATCCCATTCGCCGGCCCGCTCTGCAACCCAGCCGCTGATTCCACCGTCCTGATCGCTGCGCCGACCCTGCATTTTCACCCGCGCCTCGGCCGCGTGACGCTGTGCCCGTTCCCATACCTGAGGTGACCTGTGATCCGTATCACTCATGCCTGTCGGGTACCCAGTTGCGCCGCAATCAATTCGGTGGATCGCTTGACGAAAAGGCCCCCTACACGCGCCACTACGCAGACCTCCCCGCGCCGCTGTCTGCGGCGCCGGGAGTGTGCGGCGAACTAGGCTTTAGGAAGGCTCACAAGCCTTAGCAGGCTTAGCTGTGCGACGGCGAGTTAGGCGCCTGACCGGGGACCGCGTTGGGCGACGAGTTCGTCGTCCAAACCAGAACGTCCTGACCGCGCTGACCGTGTAGTCGGTGCTGAGCGGGCCGTCTACCAGCGTTTCGCTGGTGCCAAGTCCCGCAACGTCGGCGCTCGCAGCAGCGGCAGCCGCAGTAAAAACACCAACAGCTGCAATCCCAGCGGCTGCGATCACCGATTTCATAGTAGTTTTCACAGGATTCACAGGAGTAGTAGTTACCTTCACGCTGTACCTGTCAGTCGAATAATTTTCGAGCAATTCTTCCAGCAGTGATTGTTCCCCCCCAAACACGAGTTATCACCACACCTAACGCTGCGTAGCCACTGCCTGCCGACTCCAAACATCACGCAGCAGAACTGCAGCAATGTCGTTGCTGTCGAGGAAATTGGGGCTTATTCGCCAGCGGAGTAAGCGACCAAGCGTAATGATGTTGTGTCCCATGGCGCACATACACCTCAGAGACTCGGTTTGGCCTCAAATGTCTCAGTAATGCAAAATAATGCGTCAAGTCGCCTGATATATGTCAATATCGCTGACATGGTTCAGGCCGAGGACTCCCCGCTTGGCTACCTGCTCTACCGGGTGGGAGCCGCTCTGCGGCCGGAAGTTTCCGCCGTGTTGGGTCCGCTGGGCCTGACACTCCCCGAATTCGTTTGCCTGCGCAGCATTTCGATGTCCCCGGGATTGTCCAGCGCCGAATTGTCCCGGCACACCAACGTCACACCGCAGGCGATGAACACAGTGCTGCGCAAGCTGCAAGACATTGGCGCGGTGGCACGGCCCGCATCGGTGTCCTCGGGGCGTGCGCTGCCGGCGACGCTGACCACTCAGGGCCGCGCCCTGCTGAATCGCGCCGAAGGCGCGGTCCGCATCGCTGATGCCCGTATCCTGGCCAAGCTGACCGGAGCGCAGCAGCGCGAGTTCAAACGAATGCTCGACAAGCTCGGGTCCGACTGACCGGCCAGGTTTCAGGCTTGGATCCGGGCCCACGGATGTGCCTCTTCGAGTTCGTAGGCTAGTTCCAGCAGTAAAGCTTCCTGCCCGATGGCGGCCGACAGCATCATGCCCACGGGCATGCCGTCCGCGGATTGAGCCAGCGGCAGCGAAATCGCCGGCTCCCCCGTGACGTTCTGAATTGGGGTGAATGCGACCCAGCTGACCAGCCGTCCGATGATCTGGTCATAGTCGGTGGGAGCGAGGTAACCGATCCGCGGTGTCTCGTCGGCGACCGTCGGCGTCAGCAACGCGTCGTAGGTGGCAAAGAACTGCGCGCTCAGCCGCCGCAGCCTGCGCAGCCGCATGATCGCCAGCGGGAGCCGGTGGATGTTGCGGCTGGTGTTGCGATCCAGACCCAGCGTCAGGCTATCCAGACGAGTGCGGTCGAACGTCTCGCCGAACACGCGCCGGCCGGTGCGCACCTGCGCCAGGGCCAGAAACCCCCAATACAGCACGAAGTCGTCCACGAAACTTGCCGGCACCGGAGGCTCATCAACGAGTTCGACGCGGTGCCCCAGTTCCTCGAGCAACCCCGCCGACTTCAGTGTCAGCTCCCGCAGTTCGAGGCTGCACTCGCGCTGAACCGAGCGGGTCACCACCGCGATCCTCAGCCGCTGCCGACCGGGCTCACTGACGTCGCCGACCGGTGCCAGCTTGGGGTTGCGCCAGATGCGCTCGGCCTCCCGATAGAAGGCCGCGGTGTCACGCACCGAACGGGTCAGCACGCCGTTAGTAACTATGCCCACCGGCATCCGGCGCAGTTCTGGGTCCAGCGGCAACCGGCCGCGCGACGGCTTGAGCCCGACCAGTCCGTTGCAGGAGGCCGGAATTCGGATCGACCCGCCGCCGTCGTTGGCGTGCGCGATCGGCACCACACCGGCGGCAACGAACGCACCCGATCCCGAAGACGACGCGCCGGCGGTGTAGTCGGTATTCCACGGGTTCCGGACCGGCCCCAGCCGGGGATGTTCAGCGGATGCGCTGAACCCGAACTCCGACATCTGCGTCTTGCCCAGAGATATCGGCCCGGTGGCCAGATACAACCGGGTGAACTCGCCGTCGGCGTCGGCGTCGCGGGGCGCCCACGCGTCGGCGCCCCGCATCGTCGGCTGTCCGGCGACGTCGATGTTGTCCTTGATGAACGTCGGGACGCCATTAAAAAAGCCATTCGGGGCGTTGACCGACGCGGTGGACGCGGTTTTCCGGGCCAGTTCAAACGCCTTGTAGGCCAAGCCGTCCAGGGCCGGGTTGACGGCCTCGGTCCGGGCGATCGCAGCCTCGACCGCGTCGACTCGTGAGACCCGGCCGGCGCGCAGGGCATCGGCGAGGCCTACCGCGTCGAGGTCGCCGAGGGCATCGTCGGTAAAAGCGTGCACGCGTCGCATAGCAACGACGCTAGCCCGCTAGGTTCGCCGCTCAGGCCTGACCCACCTCGAACCGAACGAAGCGCGTCACCGTCACGCCGGCCTCGTCGAGCAGGGCCTTGACGGTCTTCTTGTTGTCAGAGACCGACGGCTGCTCGAGCAGCACAGCGTCCTTGAAGAAGCCGTTCAGCCGGCCCTCGACGATCTTGGGCAGCGCCTGTTCGGGCTTGCCCTCCGCCTTTGCCGTCTCTTCGGCAATGCGGCGTTCGCTGGCCACGACGTCCTCGGGGACGTCGTCGCGGGACAGATAGCGCGCCTTGAGCGCGGCGATCTGCAGCGCGACCGCGTGCGCGGCCTCGCTGTTGCTGCCGCTGTATTCGACCAGCACACCGACGGCCGGCGGCAGGTCGGCCGAGCGCTTGTGCAGGTAGGTCTCGACGGTGCCGTCGAAGAACGCGACCCGGCGCAATTGCAGCTTTTCGCCGATCTTGGCCGACACTGCGGCGACGGCCTCATCAACGGTCTTGTCGCCGGCGCTGGCCAGCTTCAACGCGTCGACGTCAGCGGCTTTGGACTTCGCTGCTGCCGCCACGATCTCGTCGGCCAGCTTTTGGAACTCGGCGTTCTTGGCGACGAAGTCGGTCTCGCAATTCAGCTCGATCAGCGCGCCGTCCTTGGCCGCGACCAAGCCCTCGGCAGTGGCCCGCTCAGCGCGCTTACCGACGTCCTTGGCACCCTTGATCCGCAGTGCCTCGACCGCTTTGTCGAAGTCGCCGTCGTTTTCGGCCAGCGCGTTCTTGCAGTCGAGCATTCCCGCGCCGGTGAGCTCCCGAAGCCGCTTGACGTCGGCAGCGGTGAAGTTCGCCATATCAGCCTTCCGTGGGGGTTGATTCGGTTGCGCTTGCAGCCTCGGTCGGGGCTGTAGCTGTAGCTGTTGGTGTTGCTGTTGCTGTTGCTGAGGCCAGCAGCTCCTGCTCCCATTCGGCGAGCGGCTCGGCGGCTTCCGCCTCGGGCTTGCCGTCGCCGCGGCCCAGACCAGCGCGGGCCTGCAGGCCTTCGGCGACCGCGGAAGCGATCACCTTGGTCAGCAAGGCGGCCGAGCGGATCGCGTCGTCGTTGCCCGGGATCGGATAGTCGACCTCATCGGGGTCGCAGTTGGTGTCCAGGATCGCGATGACCGGGATGCCCAGTTTGCGGGCCTCGCCGACGGCGATGTGCTCTTTGTTCGTGTCGACGACCCAGATCGCCGATGGCACCTTGGCCATATCGCGGATACCGCCCAGGCTGCGCTCGAGCTTGTTCTTCTCGCGGGTCAGCATCAAGATTTCCTTCTTGGTGCGCCCCTCGAAGCCACCGGTCTGCTCCATCGCCTCGAGCTCCTTGAGCCGCTGCAACCGCTTGTGCACGGTGGAGAAGTTGGTGAGCATGCCGCCCAGCCAGCGCTGGTTCACGTAGGGCATCCCGACGCGGGTCGCTTCAGCCGCGACGGACTCCTGCGCCTGCTTCTTGGTACCTACGAACATGACGCTGCCACCGTGGGCGACGGTCTCCTTGACGAACTCGTACGCCTTGTCGATGAAGGTCAGCGTCTGCTGCAGGTCGATGATGTAGATGCCGTTGCGGTCGGTGAAGATGAACCGCTTCATCTTGGGATTCCAGCGACGGGTCTGGTGCCCGAAGTGGGTGCCGCTGTCAAGCAGCTGCTTCATGGTTACAACAGCCATTGTCGGCCATTCCTTTGTGTCGGTTGTCGCCCGGCATCGGGTGAAGCCGGGCCCTGGCGCCTGCTGCGATGCCGGACCCGTTCCGGAATCCCCGAGGGAAAACCGACGCGGGACCGCCCGGCATTTGGTGCGATCTCCTAATGTGCGGGAGCCGCGGTGCAGGCGCGCGAAGTCAGCCCGCCAATGCGAGCTGCGACCAGCAGTTTACACCGCTCGGGTGATGGTTGGTCCCAGCACGTTTCCACACCACAGGATTGGTCCACAGAACCGGTCCGAGCAGTTGACTCCGTCGGCGGTATCGAGCTGAAGTGCACAAGTGCGCTGGTTGACGATGATCCTGAGCTGGGCGCTGATCAGCGCAACACCGGCCGGCGCGGACGGCGTTCGGCTGGACTGGCCGTTACGCCCGCCGCCGGCCGTCGCCCGGGGATTCGACGCCCCCTCACCCAACTGGAATCGCGGCCACCGCGGTATAGACCTGCCGGGCACGCCTGGCCAGCCGGTGTACGCCGCGGGCAGCGCGACCGTAGTGTTCGCCGGGATGCTGGCAGGCCGGCCGGTGGTGTCGCTGGCCCACCCCGGCGGTTTGCACACCAGCTACGAGCCGGTGCAGACGGCCGTCCGGGTCGGTCAGCCGGTGACTTCTGAGACCGTGATCGGCGAGTTGATGCCCGGCCACATCGGCTGCCCGGCCGCGGCGTGTCTGCACTGGGGTGCGATGTGGGGTCCGGCGTCGGGCGCCGACTATGTCGATCCGCTGGGCCTGCTCAAATCCACTCCGATCCGGCTCAAGCCGCTGAATGGCTGATCTCACGGCCGCCGGCGCGGCTTCTTGGCAATCAGGCCCGGGGGTGGGCCTGATCGTGCACCGCCCGCAACCGGGAGACCGCGACATGGGTGTAAAGCTGCGTGGTCGCCAGACTGGAATGGCCGAGCAACTCCTGGACGATCCGCAGGTCGGCCCCACCTTCGAGCAGGTGGGTGGCCGCGCTGTGCCGCAGGCCGTGCGGCCCCATATCGGGCGCGCCGTCCACTGCAGCGATGGTCTGGTGCACGACAGTGCGCGCCTGGCGTGCATCTAGCCGCCGGCCCCGGGCGCCCAGCAGCAGCGCCGGCCCGGACTCCGCGGTGGCCAGTGCGGGACGTCCGTCGACCAGCCAGACGCGGAGCGCGTCGGCGGCCGGTACCCCGAATGGGGCGCTGCGCTGCTTGTTGCCCTTACCGAGAACCCGCACCACGCGGTGGTGGGTGTCCACATCGTCGATGTCCAGGCCGCACAGCTCGCTCACCCGGATACCGGTGGCGTACAACATCTCCACGATCAGCCGGTCCCGCAGCGCCAGCGGATCGCCCTGCTCGGCGCCGGATTTCGCCGCTGCCATGGCCTCCAGCGCCTGATCCTGACGCAGCACCGCCGGCAGGGTGCGGTGCGCCTTCGGTACTTGCAGCCGAGCCGCGGGGTCCCCGTTCAACAAGCCGCGCCGCGCAGCCCACGCGGTGAATGCCTTAACCGCCGAGGTGCGACGGGCCAGCGTGGTGCGGGCCGCGCCGGTACCGGCCGCAGCCGCCAGCCACGCGCGCAGGATTGGCAGGCTCAGCGCGTGCAAGCCTCCGCGTCCGTCGAGAAAATCAAACAGCGACCGCAGGTCGCCCAGATAGGCGCGTCGGGTGTGCGCCGAACGACCGCATTGCAGGTCCAGGTACTCGTCGAACTCGTCGAGGATCGCCACGCTGTTGTCCGGCACTCCCCCACGGTCGCAGGCTCGGCGGGCTGAGTCTCAGTCGACGCGCCGAAGTGTTTCCGGGGTGAGATCTTTGAGTGCGGGATATCCGTCGACGGCCATGATCAGGTCCGCTTCGGCAAGCATCGTGCGCAGCACGTGCACGATGCCGTCGACACCCCCGAGCGCCAAACCGAAGGCGTACGGGCGGCCGACGCCCACCGCGGTAGCCCCCAGCGCGAGCGCCTTGATGACGTCGGCTCCGCTGCGGACACCCGAATCGAACAAGACCGGCAGCCCGTCGGCCGCCTCGACCACCCCTGGCAAGCAATCCAGCGCGGGCAGGCCGCCGTTGGCTTGCCGGCCGCCGTGGTTGGAGCAGTAGATGCCGTCGACGCCGCCGTCCTTGGCGCGCCGCGCGTCGTCGGGGTGGCAGACGCCCTTCACGAGCAGCGGCAGATCGGTCAGCGAGCGTAGCCAGCCGAGGTCATCCCAGGTCAGCGGCGATCCGAAGACTTGGGCCCAGCGCAGCACAGCGCCTTGCGGGTCTTCCTCCGGCGGGCGTTGCAGGCTCGCGCGGAACACCGGGTCGCTGGTGTAGTTGCTCAGGCAGTGCCCACGGAGCTGGGGGAAATTCGACGTGCTCAAGTCGCGCGGGCGCCAGCCTGTGACCCAGGTGTCGAGCGTGACGACGATGCCCTTGAACCCGGCTGCCTCGGCGCGATGCACCAGGCTGGCGGCCAGCTCGCGGTCGGTCGGTGTGTACAGCTGGAAGAACCCCGGAGTATCGCCTAAGGCCGCGGCGATGTCTTCCATCGGATCGACCGACAAGGTGGAGGCGACCATCGGGACCCCAGTGTGCGCGGCCGCGCGTGCGGTGGCCAGGTCGCCATGGCCATCTTGGGCGCAAAGGCCGATAACGCCGATCGGCACCATGAACATCGGCGAAGGCAAGGTCAGGCCCAACATCTCGACAGACAGGTCGCGTTGTTTGGCGCCGACGAACATGCGCGGGATCAGACCCCACCGCTCGAAGACCTCACAGTTGGCCCGCTGGGTGCGCTCGTCGCCGGCCCCGCCTGCGACGTACGACCACACCGACGGCGGCAGGGCCTGAGCGGCCTTGGTCTCCAGTTCCGCGAAGACCATCGGCAGGGATGGCACCACACCAGCCAGGCCTTGAAAATAGATCTCGTTCTGGTAGTCGCCGAATGCCATGCGATCAGACTGCCACCCAGCGGTGAGGGTGACTAGCCTGCTGCCTCGGCCACAGCCAGTTCCTTCTTCCACTGCCGGAATGTTTCTTCGGTGCGCCCGCGCCGCCAGTAACCGGAGATCGACGACGCCCATTTCGCTTCCACGTCGCGTTCTTTGCGGATGTAGGGCCGTAGGTTGTGCATGACGGCTTGCGCCTCGCCGTGGATGAAGACGTGCACCTGCCCCGGCAGCCACTCGGCGTTGGTAACCGCCTCGATCAACGGCGCGAAATCGCCGGCACGCTCCTCGGGAACCAGATCAGCCCGGCCACCGCGGTAAACCCAGTTCACCTCAACGGACTCCGGTGCGGCCAGCGGGATCTCGTCCTCCGGCCCGGCAACTTCGATGAATGCCTTGCCGATTGCATTGGCGGGCAGCGCTTCCAGCGCGGCAGCAATGGCCGGCAGCGCGGTTTCATCTCCCGCCAGCAAATGCCAATCGGCGGCGGGGTCGGGGGTATACGCACCGCCGGGCCCCATTAGGTAGATGGGCTGGCCGGGCTGAGCCGAAGCCACCCAGGCGCCCGCTACCCCATGCTCACCGTGCACGACGATGTCTACCGTGACCTCGCGGGCCGCAACGTCGACATGACGAACGGTCATCGTCCGCACCGAAGGCCGCTTGTCCGGGGGCAGGCCGGCAAAGCTGTCCAGGGTCAGCGGCTGAGGCAACCCGGGCACGTCAACACCGTCAGCGACGAACACCAACTTGACATATGAGTCGGTGAAATTGCTGGGCACGAAGGTGTCGAAAGCACTGCTGCCAAGCACCACTCGCACCATGTGTGGTGTGAGCTGTTGCGTACCGACTACTTCAAAGTTTTGCAGAGGTCGACCTGCCACTTGTCCTCCCGTCCAGATCCGGCCCCAACCGACTATACGAGCCGCGCCTCTGAACTCTTGGCCGCAGCCTGAGCGGCAGTGGCGCGAACGATTCGCCACCGACTCTCTTGGCGCTCAGCCAGCCCGGCCACTTCGAGCATCGCCAGCGGTCCCAGTACCTGCTCAGGCACCAGCCCGGATTCGACCGCTACCTCGTCGATCGTTGCGGCGCCGCGTCCTGGCAACGCCTCGTACACCCGACGTTCGGCCTCACTGAGCCCGTCAAACGGTGTAGCAGGCCGCGGCTCTTCGGGTGCCAGCTCACCGATGCGACCGACAAGCTCGACGATGTCCTCAGCACGGGTGATCAGCTCCGCGCCGTTGCGCAGCAGCGCATGACAACCCGCCGACGCCGACGAGGTCACGGGACCCGGCACAGCGGCCACCACCCGGCCCAAAGCCCGCGCCCACGCGGCGGTATTCGCCGCGCCACTACGCAGTCCCGCTTCCACTACTACCGCCGCGCCCGCAACGGCGGCGACCAATCGGTTGCGGGTCAGGAACCGATAGCGGGCCGGGCGGACGCCTGGCGGGTATTCGGTGAACAGCAGCCCGTGCTGGCCGATGCGATGCAGCAATGCCGAATGCCCGGCCGGGTAAGGGATGTCGAGCCCACCGGCCAGTACCGCCACAGTGATTCCCTCGCAGTTCAGCGCCCCGCGATGAGCGGCGCCGTCGATGCCGTAGGCGCCACCGGAGACGACAGCGACATCGCGTTCGGCCAGCCCGGCCGCCAGATCGGCCGCCACATGTTCGCCGTAGGCGGTCGCGGCCCTGGTTCCCACCACAGCGGCAGCCCGCCGCGCCACCTCGTCGAGGCGTGCGGGACCCAGCGCCCACAACACCATCGGCGGTCCGCCGCGAGAAATGCCCCTGCCGCCGTTGGTACCCCGAATTGCAGCGAACGCGGCGAAGGCGAGCACGGGCCACTCGTCGCTGTCCGGCGTGATCAATCGGCCACCTCGCCGCGCGAGCAGCTCGAGATCCTCTGCGGCAATGTCTATTCCGCGCCTGGACTCGGTTAGACGAGCCAGATCGTCATCGACCAGTCCGCGCCGAACGCGGTCGGCTGCCTCAACCGGGCCAACGCATTGCACCAGAGCCGCAAGCTCGAGACAGGGTGGTTCCGCCACCCGGGACAGGTAAGCCCAGGCACGCATATCGTCGTCCGATGTGCTCATCGCTGCGCCCCCGCCTGCCGAAAACTCAACGCGGCCGCAACCTCATCGAGCCCGGGCGAGGTCCGGCCGGCCAAATCAGCCAGACTCCACGCGACCCGCAGTGAGCGATCGACACCACGGATGCTGAGCAGGCCCCGGTCCAGCGCGGTGCGCAGCGGGACCATCGCCGCGTTGCTGGGACGGAACTTGCGTCGTAGTAGCGGCCCGCTGACTTCGGCGTTGGTGCGGAAGCCGTGAGGTCGCCAACGCTGGGCGGCCGCGTCGCGAGCCAGCGCCACCCGACGGCGAACCTGCGATGTCGACTCACCGTCGACGGCCGAAAATGCCCCTGCCCGAACCGGATCCATCTGCACCCGCAGGTCCACCCGATCCAGCAACGGCCCCGACAGCTTACCCAGGTAACGCCGCTTGGCTGCGGCCGCGCAGATGCAATCCTGCGGATCAGCCGGCGCACACGGGCACGGGTTGGCCGCCAAAACCAGTTGGAATCGAGCCGGGTAGCACGCCACCCCGTCGCGACGAGCAAGGCGAATCTCGCCGTCTTCCAACGGTGTTCGCAGCGCTTCCAGCGCACTGACGCTGATCTCCGCACATTCGTCCAGGAACAACACTCCGCGGTGCGCCCGGCTGACCGCGCCAGGGCGGGCCATCCCCGAACCTCCGCCGACAAGTGCCGCAACGCTGGAACTGTGGTGCGGCGCTACCAACGGCGCCCTGGTGATAAGTGGCATGTCCGCCGACAGCAGGCCGGCCACCGAGTGGATCGCGGTGACCTCCAGCGACTCGCTGTCCGACAATGGCGGCAGCAATCCTGGAAGACGTTGTGCCAGCATTGTTTTCCCGACGCCCGGCGGACCGGTCAACATCAAGTGATGCGCCCCGGCGGCGGCCACCTCTACCGCGAATCGGGCTTGTGACTGGCCCACCACGTCGGCCAGGTCGGCCGCCGGTTCCGAGTCGGTGCTCGCCGCGGCGATCCTGTCGTCCAACCCGGAAGACCCGTTGAGCCAGCTTTGCAACTGGCCCAGGGTGCGAACACCCCAGACATCGATGCCATCGACAAGGCTGGCCTCGGCCAAGTTGTCCACCGGAACCACAACGGCCGGCCAGCCGTCGCGCTTGGCGGCCAGTACGGCGGGCAGCACTCCACGCACCGGCCGGACCCGACCGTCCAGCGACAATTCACCGAGCAAAACCGTCTTTTCCAGCCGGTGCCAGGGCCTCTTTCGCTGCGCCGACAACACCGCCGCTGCCAAGGCGATATCGTAGACCGATCCCATTTTCGGCAGCGTCGCCGGCGACAGCGCGAGCGTGAGCCGGGCCATCGGCCAGCTGTTGCCGCAATTGGTCACCGCCGCCCGGACCCGGTCGCGGGACTCCTGCAACGCGACGTCGGCCAGACCAACCAGGTGTACACCCGGCAATCCCGAGGTGATGTCGGCTTCGATCTCCACGATGTCGCCATCCAGTCCGCGCACCGCAACCGAGAACGCGCGCCCGAGCGCCATCAGCCGACTCCCTGCAGGTGGGTGATCTCCGGAGTGCGGCGCCGCCCGATCCGCACACCGATGACGTCGATCCGGATCGCCGCCCAACGCTCGTCTTGGCCGGCCAGCCACAGCCCGGCCAATCGGCGCAGCCGGCGCACCTTCCGTGGAGTCACAGCGTGCGCCAGTCCTCCATAACCGTCGCCGGTACGCGTCTTGACCTCCACGAACACCAGCGTGCGGTTGGCCTCGTCGGAAGCGATCACATCAAGCTCGCCATAGCGGCAGCGCCAGTTGCGGTTCAAGATCCGCAACCCCGCCCTCGTCAGGTGATCCACGGCAAGCGCCTCGCCGATCGCTCCCAGCTGGATCCGAGTCATAGTCGTCATGCGGCCAACCTGCACAGTGGCCCCGACATGATGTGCCGGACGGGAGCCTCGCGGCCGGCGCAACGACCGGTTATCCCCAGCCATGCACTTATGCACAGCTGGCTCTTACACCCATCGACCTGAACTGCCATCTCCCGGCCGCGAACGGTATCCGCAGGAACATTGCCATGGCCATCGGCGTCGATCAGGATCGATGACGACGGTTTCACACGAAACTCAGCTGGCACGCATCCCGGCATATGCCCTTGCGATTGCCGGCACCCTGAAAGGTCGTCACACATGCCTACTGTCGACGCCTACGGGTCACACACCACCGACGAGGTAGCTGAGCGACTCCACCGCTGTATCACCGACCGCTACCGACCCACGCCGATAAACATCCGCACCACTGCCGTCGGTCCGTAGATCCCATGATGAATCCCGCTTATTACGGCGGCCAGACCACACTGATCACCGGAGCGAGCTCGGGTATCGGTGCCGAATTCGCACACCAGCTCGCGGAACGTGGATCTGACCTCATTCTCGTTGCGCGGCGCCTCGATCGGCTCGAGTCGTTGGCGGAGAAGTTATCTGAGCGGTTCGGTGTCCGCGTCGAGGCGATCGCAGTAGACCTCAGCCAGCCTGCGGTCGGTGCGATCCTCGCCGCAGAAGTCGAACGACGCGGCCTGCACGCGACCAGCCTGATCAACAATGCCGGTTTCGGCACTTACGGGCAGTTCCACGAAGAGGATGCTGAGCGCGTACGCAAGGAGATTGCCCTCGACGTCTCGGCACTGGTGGACATCAGCCACGCTTTCATCGGTGCGCTGCGCACCAGCGGCACAGGTTTCCTGATCAACGTGGCCAGCAATGCGGCGTATCAGCCCACCCCCAACATGGCGGTCTACGGAGCCGCCAAGGCCTTCGTGCTGAGCTTTACCGAAGCGCTGTGGTACGAGTCGCGCGGCACCGGCCTGCGGGTACTTGCGCTGTCCCCGGGCGCCACCAGCACCGAGTTCTTCGACGTGGTCGGCACCGACGCAGCCGATGGTGGCACACCCCGCCAGACTCCCGCGCAAGTCGTTGATACAGCACTCCGCGTGCTCGACCGCAAGAATCCGCCACCGAGCGTGATCTCGGGGCGCCGCAACCAGATCATGGCGCTTGGCGGCCGCTTCGCGAGCCGACGACTACTGGTCAGCGTGCTCGGCAGGATGACCGGTCAAGCTCAGCAGCCCGAGTCTCCGGTTCCCCCAACATAGGCAAAGTTTCACCATGCCCGCGACGGACTCACCTCCGCGCCGGACCACTCGAATAACGAGGGAGAAGCCGATACCAGCTAAATGGTGTGATCCACACCGACGGTCCGCTGGGAAGGGCTGGGAAAGGAACAGATCTTGAAGGTTCTCGTCACCGGCGCGACTGGTTATCTGGGCGCGGTGGCCGCCACCGCACTGGCCGCCCGAGAACATGAGGTCATGGGACTGGCCCGATCGCAGCGGTCCGCGAGCGCACTGCGCGGGCGGGGTATCCATCCCGTGATGGGAGACTTCGGTGACCCGGTCACCCTGGCCACCGCCGTCCACGAAACCCGGCCCGATGTCGTGGTCAGCACCGCCAGCGTCGGCGGGGCCAGCGGGGACAACGCGGCCTTCGCCCGTGACCGCGAGGCCGTGCGCGCTATGCGGGAGGCCCTGGCTAATTATGGCGGCGCTCTGGTGTTCACCAGCGGTTCAGCGGTGTTCGGCACCTTCAACGGCGGGGAGGCCACAGACACCGTCTACGACGAGGACGCCCGATTGCCGCTACCCCAGTCGGTATTCGCGCCCGCCTCTGCGGGCGTGCACCCGCTGCTGGTCGCCGGCTTCGCCGACGCGATGGCCGCCCGGGTCGACACCGAGCGGGCCGTTCTGGCCGACGGCGGCGTGCGCGGCATCGTGGTACGGCCCGGCCTGGTCTACGGGAACGGCGGAAATTCCGACCTCAGGTCCCAAATCGAGCGGGCACGGGCAGCCGGGCGCGCGGGGCACTGGGGAAGCGGCGGCACCACCCAGAGCTACGTGCACGTAGAGGACCTGGCCGAGCTGTTCTGCCTGGCCGCAGAACGTGCGCCGCACCGGGCGATCCTGCACGGCGCCACCGATGACGTCACCCAGCGCGAGCTGGCGACGGCGATCAATCAGATGATTGGGACCGGTGAACAGACCGAGTGCCTGTCGCTGGAGCAGATGCTGGGCATCACCGCCGACACGGTCGGCGACATCGGCGGCACGTTTACACCGCCGCCCACGGCCGCATCGGGTATCAGCCTGTCACTGAACAAGCGTCTGTCCTCAGAACACACGCGCAGGCTCCTCGACTGGTCGCCCAAACGCGCAGACATCTGGGACGACATCGCCTATGGCTCATACGCGGACTCCTAGCCCGCGGCAGAGCGATCAAACGCCGCAGGCTTGCCGGTGGCATCGCGGGGGCGGATGCCGGGGCAGGGTTACGGGTGGGGGTACTTGCGGGCGGCCGGCTCGGCGAACTTGTCCAGCTCCGGCAGGTTGACCACGATCGGATCGGGGTCCGAACGGGTGACAACCCAGACGGTCGGGTGCTCGGTGGACGCGTTGATCTCCTGGTGCACCGTGTGCGCGGGAATGAAAACGAAGTCTCCCGGACCCGCCTCGGCGACGTTCTCCAGCCGGTCGCCCCACCGGTACCTGGCGGTGCCTTCAACCACGTACAGGATTGTCTCCTGATCGCCGTGGTGGTGCGCACCCGTCGCCGCCCCGGGGAGCACCGTGCTGAGGAAGGCGCTCAGTACCTTTACGTCAGGGTTGCGGCTGTCGAACGCGACCTCCCGGAGCAGTCCCGGGGTCTGCGGGGTGTCATCGGAGAGCTGGTCACGCCGAACGACGCGGACCGAAGGCTTGTGCATTGGTGTTTCCTTTCTGTCCTTGGCCGACCGGCAGAGCGTTGTCCCCAGCCGCCTGCAGTCAAAACGGTAGCCGGTCGCTGACCGCCGGGTGCCCTCGATCTGCAAGATTTGACCAGCTGCGCGCGCGCCGCAGCATGGCCCGCCGGCCCGTGTTGGTGGTGGGTCAGATGTGGCGCTGCGCGCCGCCGTCGACGCTCCATTCGGCGGCGGTGACCTGCCGCGAGAGGGGTGAGACGAGGTATGCGACGACCTGTGCGATGTCGTCGGGCTGGCCCATCCGGCGAGTGAGCAGGGGCCGGATTTCGGTCACCATGCGGGTGATCGCGGTTTCCTTGTCTGTGCCCCACAACTCGGCCGCCTGGTCGCCGAAGCCGCCCTTCCGGTCGTAGAGCGGGGTGCGGGTGGGCCCGGGGACCACGACGTTCGACCGGATGCCTTGGGGGCTGAACTCGGTGGCCAGTGAGGTGGACAGCGCCAACAGCGGAAGTTTAGCCGCCGCATAGTCGAGGTTGCCGATTTCCGGCAGCCGCGCGGAGTCGCTGCCGAGATGGACGAGGCTGCCGCCGCCGCTGGCGAGCATGGCGGGCACGACGGCGCGGCTCATGCGGCGGGCGGCGTGGAAGTTGAGGTTAAACGTGGCCAGCCACTGCTCGTCGGTGATGTCGAGGAAGCTGGTGCGCGCTTGCAGTCCACCCGCGTTGTTGACCAGGGCGTCGATCCGGCCGTGCTGTTCGAGCACGATGGCGATCACGCGGTCGGGTGTGGCGGGGTCGGTGAGGTCGGCTTGGACGGCGGTGCCGCGGGCGCCGAGACCGGTTTCGATCGGATCGCGGTCGACGCCGACGACGACGGCTCCCTCGTCGGTGAGCAGGCGCGCGGTGGCTTCCCCGATGCCAGAGGCGGCACCGGTCACGACGACGACCCTGTCGGTGAGTTGTAGGTCCATGGTGTTGTCTCCTTTGGGGCTGGGTCGGGTGAAATCTGAGGTCAGCTCGGCGCCAGCCACGGAACTAGGAGGTCCCGGCCGGTGGTGAGCAGGGCGATCACCAGGGCGGTCGCGGGGGTTCGTCGGGGCCGCACTGCCCTGCCACGGCCCATCCGGGCAATCTGCTGCTGGTGCCAGGCGCTGTTGAGGAGGTCGTCGATGTTCTTGTGGCCGAGGGTCTTCGGCGTCACCAGGCTCTTTTCGGCGGTTCCATTCAGGAGGCGTTGCGGCAGATCCGGCTCGTAGGTAATCGGGCGTGCGAGGCCGACGACGTCGACGGCACCGCTGTCCAATGCGTCGTTCATGCCCTGTCGGGTGCGGAATCCGCCCGTCAGCATGACCGGCACCGACAGTTCCTGGGAGAACCGTTCCGCGAATTCGAGGAAGTACGCCTCCCGTGCGCGGGTCGATTCGCGCTCTGGCATGCCCGTGACCATGGCGGTGCTCTCGTAGGTGCCGCCGGAGATCTCCAGGAGGTCGATGCCTTCCTTCTCCAAGGCACGGGCGACGGTCAGGGAGTCGTCTGAGTCGAAGCCGCCGCGCTGGAAATCGGCGGAATTCAGTTTGACGGCGATGAGGAACCGAGCAGAGGTCGTCGCCCGGATCTCTCGCACCGTCTCGAGGAGCAGTCGCATCCGGTTCTCCAGCGAGCCGCCCCAGCGGTCGGTGCGCCGATTGACCAGCGGCGAGAGGAACTGGTTGAACAGGTAGCCGTGCGCGGCATGGATCTGCACGCCGTAAAAGCCGGCGTCGTCGGCGATCTGGGCGGCGCGGGCGAAACGGGCGATGATCGCCTTGATCTCCGCCTCGGACAGGGCGCGCGGCGCCCGGAACAGCCCGCCACCGCCCACGGCGAGGGGCACCTCTGACGGGCCGACGACGTCCTGTCGACGCCCGCGCAGCCGGTTGCCGCGCATGGTCTGCCGCCCTGGATGAGACAGCTGCAGGATGAACTTGGCATCGGTGCCCTCGGTCACCGCGGCCCACCGGCGCAGTTGGGCGCGGTGCCGGCCGTCCTCGATGACCACGTTTCGCGGTGCTTCCAGCGCCGCGCCGTCCACCATGACGTTGCCGCTGATCAGCAACCCGGCGCCGGAGAGCGCCAACGCCCGGTAGGCGGTGATGAGCTGGTTGGTCGGTGCCCCGCGACTGTCCGCGAGATGCTCGCTGGTCGCGGCCTTCGCGAGCCGGTTCGCCAGGGTGATGCCGCTGCGCAGGGTAAGTGACTTGGACAGCGCATCGCGCCGGACTGCCGTTAGGTTCTCATTCATCTGACTTCCACCGTTCGCGTTGATTGTATGCCGTAACTATACGTCGTATAGTTAAACCTATACGACGTATAGTTGTCAACGTAGCGAATCGGAATCGTTCGTCTTACCAGGTCAGGCCGGGTTCGCCGCGGGAGAACCTTGTTCTGCGGTGGCGGTGACGCCGGCGATCAGCATGTCGAGCCCGAGGCTGAAGTAAGCGTCCGGACTGGGGCACGCGGCCAGCACACTGGCAGAGGACACGACGCTTGGATAACGCCGCAGGGGCAGCCCGCTCAACGACGCGGTCTTGCGGCGGATTGCGTCGTCACGGGCCTCGGAGTCAGGACCGTACTCCCGCCCCGGCTCCCTGGTCACGAGCATGGCGACGGCGTTGAGCAGGTACCCGCCCACCTGGGCAGCCTGCTCTGCGGAAAGCCCCGCGTGCCGCAGCAGCGCCAGCGTGCGTTCGGCCAGTGTCAGCCCGGCCTCAGAGGACAGCACGCGGTCCGAGATGAGGCCGGCCACCTGAGGATGCGGGCGCAGCGCATCCAATAGCGCGTCGAGGATGGAACGCAATTGTTCGGGCCAGGGCTTACGGGACGGCGCAGGAAGCCGGACGTCGGCAAAGAGGCGTTCGGCGATGCCGTCCAGCAGTTCGCCCTTGTCCTTGAAGTGCCAGTACAACGCCATCGGGGTGACTTCGTGATCCTGGGCGAGCCGACGGATGGTCACCGCGTCGATGCCCTCCGCGTCTGCCAGCGCGATGGCCCCATCCACGATGGTGTCGGGACTCAGCCGCTCGCGGGCCACGGATCCGCTTCTTCTGTTCGCCATGTCGCCAAATATACCCTGTACAGGTCAGCATATACGCCGTACACGTGTCGAAGAGGATAGCGATGGCGCAGATGAACGCAATGTCAGTCGGCTATTCAACACACGAACTCGGTAGGAATGAGGGCGGTGCCAGTTGAGCCAGATGTACATGGTCAGCTCGACCGGCTATCCATAACTGGGTGGCCGGTGGGAACGATTACCTGATTCGGTCCGCCCTCGTGTAGACGTTCATCGAGTCGCCCCGCAGGAACGCCACCAGTGTGACACCGGACTCCTCCGCCAGGGAAGCCGCCAGCGACGACGGCGCTGAGACGGCGGCGAGCACGGGAATGCCGGCCAGCACGGCCTTCTGCGTCAACTCGAACGACGCCCGCCCGCTTACCAGCAGCACCGAGGACGTCAGCGGTATCCGGCCATGCTCGAGCGCCCAGCCGATGACCTTGTCGACGGCATTGTGCCTGCCAATGTCTTCGCGCACCACAAGCATCGTTCCGTCCGCATCGAACAACGCCGCGGCGTGTAGACCGCCGGTGCGGGCGAAAACCTTTTGCGCGGCGCGAAGTTGGCCGGGCATCCCCTTGAGCGTGGCCGCAGCGACGGTAGCGGGATCCTCGCCGGGCGAGAAACGGCCGATGACGCGTACCGCGTCCAGCGACGCCTTGCCGCAGACCCCGCACGAGGAGGTGGTGTAGAAGTTGCGGGTGACATCGAGGTCGGGAGTTTTGACGCCGGGCGCCAGCGTGACGTCGAGAACGTTGTAAGTATTGGCACCGTCGGGAACGTCGGGGCCGCGCCCGCCGCAGTATCGGATGGTCAGCACGTCCTCGCGACCGGTGATTACCCCTTCGGTGAGCAGAAAGCCTTGCGCGAGTTCGATATCCGAACCGGGCGTGCGCATAGTCACAGTGACCGCAGCACCGTTGACGCGGATCTCCAACGGCTCCTCGACGACCAGGGTCTCCGGCCGGGTGACGGCCCCGTTCGCGGTGAGATGCTGGGCGCGCCGGCGCGCCGTTACGTGCGCCACTAGGTCATTACCCCCACGCTGCGGCGGCGCCAGCGGGAACTGCCCTCTATGCCGCCGGAGAGGATGTCGCGAGACGCGGCTGAGCGCTGGAACCCCACGCCAGCCAAACTACATTGGTTGGCTGCCGGACGCCGGCAAGCCGATTTTGCGGCCAGACCTAGCGCTTTTGCGTTCATCGGCGGCTGTCGTCCCACCCGCGGTGTAGCAAACGCGCGATTGGGTATCCATCAAGAAAAACATCAAGTTGCACACGGGGGAACGGCCAGTGACCCACATCAGTGCGCCCCGGGTTAGCACACCACACAGGTCACCCTCGTGTATCAGTAAGACATTGTCCCACAACGTCTTTCCTCCAATCAGAAGTTGACCCATACGGAGGTCGTATGGAACAAAGCCACGCACAAGTCCTGTCAACGCTTCTTCGGAAGGAAAGTTCATGTCTTTTGTAACCACACAGCCTGAGCTAATCACTGCGGCGGCGGGCGACCTGGCGGATATCGGCTCGATGCTGACCGTCGGAAGCGCCGCCGCGGCCGGACCGACGACCGGGGTTGTTCCCGCCGCCGCCGACGAGGTGTCGGCGTTGACCGCCACGCAGTTCGCCACGCAGGCGCAGATGTATCAGGCGATCGCCGCGCAAGCCGCGGCCATTCACCAGCAATTCGTGGCCACATTGGAGGCCAGCGCGGGTTCCTACGCAGTAACCGAAGCCGCCAACGCGGCCGCGGCCAGATGACCGGGGTATCGCGATGGATTACGCAGTTTTGCCACCGGAGCTGAACTCGGCCCGGATGTATTCGGGTCCTGGGTCGGGGCCGATTCTGGCCGCAGCCGCGGCCTGGAACGGGTTGGCCGGCGACCTGGGTTTGGCGGCCAGCGCGTACTCCGCGGTGGTCGCGGGGCTGACCACCGGGCCCTGGCTCGGTCCGGCGTCGGCCTCCATGGCCACCGCAGCCGCCCCCTACGCACTGTGGATGAACGCCGCTGCCGATTTGGCTGAGCAGACAGGCATCCAGGCCAAGGATGCTGCGGTCGCGTTCGAGAGCGCGTTCGCCATGACGGTGCCCCCGCCGCTGATCGCCGCCAACCGATCGTTGCTGATGACGCTGGTCGCGAGCAACATCTTCGGGCAAAACACCGCGGCGATTGCGGCCACCGAGGCCCAGTACATGGAAATGTGGGCCCAGGATGCCGCCGCGATGTATGGCTATGCCGGCCAGTCGGCAGCCGCGTCGACGTTGACGCCGTTTACCGCGGCGCCCAACACCACCAACCCGGCAGGACTGCTCGGCCAAGCCGCCGGCTTTGCCCAAAGCGGCGCCGTTGACGCGCCGACGGTGATGTCCGCGGTGCCACAAGCCCTGGAGAGCCTCGCGACGCCGGCGGCGACAGTATCGCCACTTGACCTGCTCCCCTTGCTGGCTATCCCCGCTGCAACCGTGTCGAGTGTGGCTATTGCGGGGTCGTCCACCAGCGCACCCGCCTCCTTCACCAGCGTGGGCTTCACGTCGGAAGCCATCTTGATGAACCGCAAAGCGATCGCGATCAATGCCGACCGCGATTTTGCTGAGGGCAAGGGACCGTTCACCGGTGACGGACCGGGAGCCGCGCTGCTGCCACAGTGGCTGGGCGGTCAGGGTGAGCCGTCGACCGTGGCGGCTTCGCCGGTGACAGCGGGCATGGGCCAGGGAGCTGTGGTTGGAGGATTGTCGGTGCCGCCCGGTTGGGCCACGGCAGCCCCCGAAATACGTACCGTGGCCAGGGCGTTGCCGATGGCCAGCGCCACCACAGACCCACCGCTGTTAACGGGTGTGTCGGGGAATCTGTTCAGCGACATGGCGCTGGCGGGCTTGGCGGGGCGCGCCGCGGCAGGCAATGTTGGCTTGAGCTGTCGGGAACGGGCTGTCGTGGTCAACAAACGCACGGAATCACCGTGGGGATCCTTGGACAGCCCCATAACGCGCAGTTCTATCCAGCTGCTACGTGAACTCGCCGACCTTCATGATTCTGGCGTTTTGACCGACGACGAATTCACCGAACAGAAACGACGCCTTCTCTGTCACTGAAGCTCCCTGCCGCGCCGCACCCAAAGCGCGATTACCGAAGTCGGGGGGTTGGCGTTTGCGCTTGGTTTACTCTCGACTTGGGGCCGTGGGCTGCCGGCGGAGCGCGCCGCATTTGCAGCGCTTGCCGCACCCGGAGGCGTCGCTGACAGATCGGCAACAGGACACACAGCGTGTGAGACTCGTGTTGGCGACCGATAATCTACGGCCATCGAACGCAGGTCAGACTACCTGTGGACACCGCCGGAAATGAGACACGACATGGCAGATGAACCGAATGCCCACGCACAGGAATCACCGCCCGGCGGGGAGAAAGCCGACCCGGCGACGGTCTTCGCGGCCCTCGCCGAGATCATCTATCAAGGCCCGGACGCCAACGAGATGTACGCGGCCCTCTGCGTCGCCGCGACCCTGATCGTCCCGGGCTGTGACCACGCCAGCCTGCTGGTGCGCCAGAACGATCGCTACGTCACCGTCGGTGCGAGTGACCGGCTGGCACAGCTGGTCGATGATTTCGAACGGCGCGCCGGCGACGGCCCGTGCATCGATGCGATCGAGGAAGAAACGCCGCAGATCGAAACGGACCTGACCACACCAAACCAGTGGCCGCACCTTGCGGCCCTGCTTCTCGAAGAGACACCGGTGCGCGGAGCCATGGGGTTTCGGCTTCTGGTGGACAAACGCAAAGGCGCTGCGCTCAATCTCTTCAGCGACACCCCCAACCTGTTGGACGCCGAATCCGCCGGACGGGCGGCGATACTGGCATCGTTCGCCAGCGTGGCCATCAACGCCATTGCCAAAGGGGAGGATGCCGCCAGTCTGCGACGAGGGCTGCTCAGCAACCGCGAGATCGGCAAGGCGGTCGGCATCCTGATGACGCTCAACGAACTATCCGAAGATGAGGCGTTCGAACTGCTGCGTCGGCACTCTCAGACCCTCAACATCAAATTGGCTGACGTGGCACGGCAAGTTATCGACAGGCGCGGCCAACTGCAGTCCGGTGACAACGACTAAGCAGCCCCGGACCACATAGCTCGGGCTATTCCGGCAGCCGCAGCTCGGGCTTCTCGACCTCTTCGATGTTGACGTCCTTGAAGGTGACGACCCGCACCTGCTTGACGAACCGCGCCGGCCGGTACATGTCCCACACCCAGGCGTCGGACAGTCGGAGCTCGAAGTAGACCTCACCGTCGGCGTTGCGTGGCATCATCTCGACGCTGTTCGCCAGGTAGAACCGCCGCTCGGTCTCCACGACGTAGCTGAACTGGCCGACGATGTCCTTGTATTCGCGGTACAGCGAGAGCTCCATCTCGGTTTCGTACTTTTCGAGATCCTCAGCACTCATCTGCCACTCATCTGCTCAGACGTCCTTCTCCCTGCGAATTTCCACGGCTGGGCCCCTCATGGCCCGTTCGGCCCGATGGGCCCGGTTGAGTCACCAGCGGCCCGCATCGTCGCCGGGTGAGACCCCTGGCCCATCTTTCCTCACTGGCATTCGCCACGCTCGCCCGGAGGGTCCGGTTTGCATTCGGCCACCACCCGGGTGTTCGAGCCGGTCGCCACGCGCCGGACGTTGATGAACGAGTAGCGGTGCTCAGGACAGGGCCCCAGCCGGGTCAGCGCCATGCTGTGCGCGGGGGTGCTGTAGCCCTTGTGCTCGGCGAAGCCGTATCCGGGATGCTCGGCATCCATGGCCACCATCAACCGGTCCCGGCTGACTTTCGCCAGCACACTGGCCGCGGCGATGCATGCCGCTGCTGCGTCTCCACCGACCACCGGCAGCGACGGCATTGGCAGCCCAGGTACGCGAAAGCCATCGCTCAGTACATAGCCGGGCCGCACCGGCAGGCCGGCCACTGCCCGGCGCATGCCTTCGACATTGGCTACATGCACACCACGCCGGTCGACCTCGACCGACGGGATAAACACCACGTGATAGGCCAGCGCGCAGCGGCAGATCAAGGGGAACAGCTTCTCCCGCGCCTTCTCGGTGAGCTTTTTCGAGTCATCGAGGGCTGCAAGGCTTTCCATCCGCCCCGGTCCGAGTACGCAGGCCGCCACCACCAGCGGGCCCGCGCAGGCACCACGGCCCACCTCGTCCACCCCGGCCACCGGTCCCAGCCCGCTGCGGTGCAGCGTGGATTCCAGGGTGCGCAATCCCCGGGCCTTACGGATCACCGTCCGCGGCGGCCAGGCCGTGGCCATGGCTACTGACCCTGCTGAGGGTTAACCGAACCCACACCACCCCATCGCGACGGCGGCCACACGATGAATCTGGCTTTGCCGATGACATTGGCCACCGGCACGGTCCCCGACGTCGGGTCGCCGGTGCACAAGATGCCCTTGAGTGCGTCGGCGGGAGTGCTGGTGCAGTGGGCGCGTGAGTCCGCCGAGTGCGTCCGGTTGTCGCCCATCACCCACAGACGTCCCGGGGGGACGGTCACCGGCCCGAACTCGCTGCCAAGGCAGGGGTACACCGTCGGGTCGGCCATCATGGTGGCGGGATTCAGGTACGGCTCCTTGAGCGGCTTGCCGTTGACCGTCAAGCCAGTATCTGCCCGGCATTGCACCGTCTGCCCTCCGGCCGCAATGACACGCTTCACCAGGTCGTTCTCGTCGGGAGGCACGAAGCCAATGAACGACAATGCGTCTTGCGCCCACCGCAGCACGGTGTTGTTCGAACGGATCGACTTGTATCCGGTGTTCCACGGCGGTGGTCCCTTGAAGACGATGACGTCACCGGGATGCGGCGAACCGAAACGGTAGCTGATTTTGTCCACCATGATCCGGTCGCCGACGCAGCCGGTGCATCCGTGCAGGGTGGGCTCCATTGATTCCGACGGAATCAGGTAGGGGCGCGCCACGAACGTCAACATGACGTAGTAGAGCATCACGGCGATTACCGCCAGAATGGCGAGTTCCCGCAGCGCGGACTTCTTCTTGGGCTCCGGCTCCTCCCCTGCCGCTGGCTCGAGGCCCGACGGTCCTTTGGAGGGCCCATCAGGTTCGGCTGTAGAGACCTTCGGCTCTGACTGACCAGCGTCGGATCGGGGCTCAGGTGAGTCCGATGAGTCCGGGGTATCGCTCACGAGATCAGCGTAGCCAGCAGTGGTGGTGTTGACGCGAACCGCCGAGGCGACCCCGAAGGGCCGCTAAGGCGTCCCAGGTCAGCGCTTCTCCTTGATCTTGGCCTTCTTGCCGCGAAGTTCACGCAGGTAGTACAGCTTTGCGCGGCGCACATCGCCACGGGTCACCACCTCGATATGGTCGATGTTCGGCGAGTGCACCGGGAAGGTCCGTTCCACGCCGACGCCATAGCTCTCCTTGCGCACGGTGAACGTCTCGCGGATGCCGCCGCCCTGCCGGCGGATCACCACGCCCTTGAACACCTGGACGCGCTCCTTGGCGCCCTCGATCACCTTGACGTGCACGTTGATGGTGTCGCCCGGGCTAAAGGCAGGTATGTCGTCGCGCAGCGACGCCTGGTCGACGAAGTCCAGCCTGTTCATTTGAGAAGACACTTCCTAAGGATCGCGGCTCGCGGCGGCTGCCCACACGCAGGCGTGAGGCGGTCACCAAGCCGATGGGTTCGGGCTTTCTGGTCGTATCTCGCAGCAGGCGGGAAGCAGCCCGGCCCGCTGACACGGCGGAGACAACTGGTCAATTGTGCCAGATACACCGCTCGCCGTGAAAATCATATGAAATCGGGCGGTTTGCGACGAGCCGAAGACGCTGGTGAGTGGTACATACTTACTGGGGTCAAAACGCGCTGATCGAACCCGAACCGCAACGTGACGCCCGGGGCAGATGGGCGATGCGGCCCGCCCATATACATGGCTTGGTGACGTCGGAGGAGCGGAATGCGAGAACAGTCGCAGTCGCTGCTTACCGCTATGGGGGCGGTGCTGCTGCTGTTGGCCGGCTGCGACCAGGCACTGGTAGAAGCAAAGGCATCCAGCAAGCCGGGCATGCCCGATCGCTACTCATCGGCGCCGCAATCGCAGCCGGTTGACCTGCTGCAGGCCATCACTCCGTCAGCGCCGGAGGCACTGCCCAGCACCGGATTCGACGGGCTGCAGGCACGCGTCCAGCAGGCAAGCGACCAGGCCGCCGCCAGCGGCGCCACGATCTCGGTGGCGATCCTCGATCGCGGTACCCGCCAGATGGTCACCAATGGCAACAGTCAGATCGTCGGCACCGCATCGGTGGCCAAGCTCTTCATCGCCGATGATCTGCTGCTGCAGGAATCCCAGGGCAGGACCCCGCTGTCCGTGGATGACCGCCAAGCGTTGGACATCATGCTGCAGTCATCTGACGATGGCGCCGCTGAGAGATTCTGGAACCAGGATGGCGCAGGCGCCATCATCAACCAGGTCGCGAGCCGATACGGACTGGCCTCGACGACCCCGCCCAACGACGGACGCTGGTGGAACACGATGAGCTCGGCGACCGACCTGATCCGGTATTACGACATGCTGCTCGACGGGTCAGGGGGACTGCCAGCCGAGCGGGCCAATCTCATTGTCGGCGATCTGGCCCAGTCCACCCCGCACGGAGACGACGGCTACCCGCAGCGGTTCGGCATCCCGGACGGTCTCTACGCCGAACCGGTGGCGGTCAAGCAGGGCTGGATGTGCTGTATCGGCAGCGCGTGGATGCATCTGTCGACCGGGGTGATTGGGGCGGACCGCCGGTACATCATGGTGATCCAGTCGCTGCAGACCTCCGATGACGCCACCGCGCGACAGACGATCACCCAGGCGGTCAAGACGATATTCCCCAACGGCCGGATCTGACGCCCTCGTCGTGCACCCTCGGCTGGCGCCGAATCAATCGCGCTCGCCGAACTAATCGCCAAAAAGATCCGGGCGGCATTCACGAGTCCGCTGCAACGAGACCTCCCGACGCCAGGCGGCAATGCGCGCATGGTCACCGGACAGCAGGACGTCCGGGACGTCGAGTCCTCGCCAGCTCGGCGGCCGGGTATAGCTCGGACCCTCCAGCAGCCGGCCCAGATCCGGCGAGTGCGAATCTTCGCGGTGCGATGAAGGATTACCGAGAACGCCGGCCAGCAGCCGCAGTACCGCCTCGATCATCACCACCGCCGCCGATTCTCCACCCGGCAACACGTAGTCGCCGATCGAGACTTCTTCGACCCGCATCCGCCGAGCGGCGTCCTCGATGACCCGCTGGTCAATGCCCTCGTATCTGCCGCAGGCGAACACCAGGTGCTGCTCGGTACTCCAGCGCTGGGCGGTGGCCTGGGTGAACCGCGCGCCCGCGGGGCTGGGAACAACCAACAGTGTTTCGCCGGAACAGATTTCATCGAGCGCGTCGCCCCACACCGGCGCCTTCATCACCATCCCAGGACCACCGCCATAGGGCGAGTCGTCGACCGAGCGATGCACGTCATGGGTCCAGCGCCGCAAATCGTGCACCTCCAGGTCGACCAGGCCCGACTCAATCGCCTTACCCGGCAACGATTGTCGCAACGGTTCCAGGTAGGCCGGAAATATCGTGATGACGTCAATTTTCATGTCAGATTCATCTCGAGGCGCAGCGCTACCGCATGTCCAGTAGGCCCTCGGGCGGATCGATCTCGATGATCCCGTCGTCGAGCGACACCGACGGCACGATCGTGCTGACGAACGGCACCAATACTTCTGCGTCGCCCTCTTCGCCCCCGTCAACCCGGCGCACCGCCAATAACTCACCGGCCGCGGTATGCAGCACCTCGGCGACGATGCCGACGTCCTGTCCTGTCGTCGTCCGGACCGCAAGCCCTTCCAGCTGGTGGTCGTAGTAGGTGTCGGGCTCATCGATCGGCGGCAGGTCGTCGGAGTCGACGACGAACACACTGCCCCGCAACGCGTCGGCAGCGGCGCGGTCGGCCACTCCGGCCAGTCGCACCAACAGCCGTGCGCCGTGCTCGCGTGCGTGAGCGACGACATAGTTGAGCTCCGGACCGTCACCCCGAAATCGCTTGGCGCGTAACGTGCTACCCGAGGCGAACCGGGTAGCGGGATCGTCGGTGCGGACTTCGACGACCACCTCACCGCTGATGCCGTGCGCTTTTACCACGCGCCCGACTAGCAACTCCATCAGAGCACCATGAGCATTGCGCTCCGTTACTGGTCGGTATCCACCACGTCAACGCGGATGCCACGGCCACCGATACCGGCGACCAGCGTGCGCAACGCGGTCGCAGTGCGTCCCCCACGACCAATCACCTTGCCCAGGTCGTCGGGATGAACGTGTACTTCGACAGTGCGCCCACGACGACTGGTTACCATGTCCACCCGGACATCATCCGGGTTGTCGACGATCCCGCGGACCAGATGCTCAACAGCGTCGACGACGACCGTACTCATTGCGCCAGTCAGCTTTCGGTCGCCGGGGCGTCGGCCTGCTCGGCTTCGGTGGCTTCGACTTCTGGTGCATTGCTTTCTTCAGTCGCGGCCTCGGCACCGGGTTCGGCAGCCTTAGCGGCTTTCTTGGCGGGCGCCTTCTTCTTGGGTTTGGCGGCCTCGGTGGTAGGCGCGCCATCCGCGGCCGCCAGCGCGGCGTTGAACAGCTCTAGCTTGGAGGGCTTGGGCGGGGCGACTTGCAGGCTACCCTCCGCGCCGGGCAGCCCTTTGAACTTCTGCCAGTCACCGGTGATTTTCAGCAGTTTGAGGACGGGTTCGGTGGGCTGAGCCCCTACCGAAAGCCAATACTGGGCACGATCGGAGTTGATCTCGATGAAGCTCGGATCTTCCTTCGGGTGATACCGGCCGATGACCTCGATTGAGCGGCCGTCGCGACGCGTTCGTGCGTCGGCTACGGCGATGCGGTACTGCGGATTGCGGATTTTGCCAAGCCGAGTGAGTTTGATCTTCACAGCCATGGTTAAGCGAATTCTCCTGTGTGTGTCACGCTGCAATTCAGCGACCGGGGCGGATGCCCGGATCCGGTTTTGCCTCGCGTGTGTGACCAACCGCGCAAGCACCCCGATAGAGGTGGGTCGCGCGGCGGACAGGCGCCTATTGTGCCAGAACCGGGGTCCTGGAATGAAATGCGACAGAATCTCGGCTCACGAAAATCTGCGGGCCAGGTTCACATCACTTTCTGGAAGACCTTCGTTTCGGCCCGGCGAGTCATCCGCCAACCCTCCGGAGTGCGCACGAACTCGTCGTCATACCACAGCCCGCAAAACAGCACCTGATCCTTTACCTGATCCTTTTGACTGGGCAGCACCATGGGGTTGAAACAGATCACCCGCGAGGACGCGGTATCTCCGTCGATGCGGACCGAGAAGTTGCCGAGCATGTGCGCATACACCGGGAAGGTCGGCAGTACCTGCGACAGCCATTCCTTCACTTCGGGATACAGGCCGTCGATGCCGCCCAGCGCCCGGTAGTCGATGTAGGCGTCAGGCGTGAACACCTTGTCCAGATCGTCGAAGCGGCGCTGGTCAATGGCGGTGGAATAGTCAACCAGCAGCTGCTGGATCTCCAGGCGATCGGAAATTTCGGCCAGGCTCAACATGCATCAATTCAACACCGCGGCCCGACTCAGCAAGACGCCAGGTCAGCCACCCTGCTGGGACTGCCACAGTGGCTGAAATAGGCGTCATGGGAGCCTGGAAGTTAAACTGAGCGCCCATGCGGAAGCTCATGGCCGTGGTCGCCGTTGTCCTGGCGGTCGGCACCTGCGGTGCCATCGTCAACGCGGCGACCGCGTCGGCCGACAGCATGCAGCCCATCGGCTCGGTGCCGATTCCTGAGGGCCCGGCCCAGACCTGGATCGTCGCCGATCTCGACAGCGGTCAGGTGCTGGCCGGACGGGACCAGGATGTGGCTCACCCGCCCGCGAGCACCATCAAGGTGTTGTTGGCGCTGGTGGCCCTGGATCAGCTGAACCTGGACTCCACCGTCGTCGCCGACGTCGCCGACACTCAGGTCGAGTGCAACTGCGTCGGCATCAAACCGGGCCGCACCTATACCGCGCGCCAATTGCTCGACGCGCTGCTACTGGTCTCGGGTAACGACGCCGCCAACACACTGGCACAGATGCTGGGCGGCCCAGACGCCACGACGACCAAGATGGACGCCAAAGCGGCCTCGCTGGGGGCGACCGACACCCACGCGGCGACCCCGTCCGGTCTGGACGGGCCCGGCGGCTCCGGGGCGTCGACTGCGCACGACCTGGCGGTGATCTTCCGGGCGGCTATGGCCAACCCGGTGTTCGCCCAGATCACTGCCGAGCCGTCGGCCATGTTCCCCACCGATAACGGTGAGCAACCGATCGTGAACCAGGACGAACTGTTACAGCGCTACCCGGGCGCGATCGGCGGCAAGACAGGCTTCACCAACGCCGCCCGCAAGACCTTCGTCGGCGCCGCCGCCCGCGGCGGTCGCCGGTTGGTGATCGCCATGATGTACGGCCTGATCAGAGCGGGCGGACCGACCTATTGGGACCAGGCCGCGAGCCTGTTCGACTGGGGTTTCGCGCTCAACACGCAGTCGGGCATCGGCTCGCTATGACTCAGCAAGCCCCCCATTCGGCAGGACCCCGTTTATCAGCGTAGTGAGCAATTGAATGCGTTGCCGCTCGATATCCGGTTCTGGCAGTACCCCTCGCACGATCGCGGCTCCGTCGAAGACGTTCGTCAGCAAAGCCACCAGCACCGGAAACGTCTCCTCCGGGAAGCTCTCCGCCCCGGGCAGTGCGCGCGCGGCGTCGTGGATCTTCGCGGTGTACTGCCGGAGGACGTCGCGCAGATGGGCATTGAGCTTCTCGTCGGTGCGGGCGGCAATCATCAGTTCGTACAGCACTGCGTTTGTGCAGCTGCTGGTGATGTCCCGCAGAATCGTCAGCGCCGCTTCCAGCGCCGGCCGGTCGGCCGGGATTTCAGCGACTTGCTTGGTGAATGACTCCACCTGGCGGCGCAGCACCTCGGACGCTGTCGCCGCCATGAAATCGCCCATGGTTTCGAAGTGACGGAACAGCGCACCTACGGACACCCCTGCGCGCTTGGTTATCACCGCAGCAGATGCCCGGGCGTAGCCGATCTCCACAATGCTTGCGATGCAAGCCTCGAGAAGCCGTCCGACAGTTTCCTCGCGGCGTTGCTGCTGGGTCCGGGCCATCGTCAGGCGCTGACACTCGCCGGCTGCTGCGTCCCCTGCTTTGGACGCGCACCTGCCCGCAGGTACCGGCCCGACTTGACGCTCTGGCCGTAGCCATCGCGGAATTGACCCTTGCGGAAGACGACGGCGCCGTTGATACCGGTCGCGACCACGGCCTCGTCATTGCGATTGACCATGCGTCGCAAGCCGCCGTAAAAAGGAACCTCTTCCTCGTAGTAGCCGTCCACCGATTCGTTCAGGCCGGCCGGATCGATCACCACGAAGTCCGCACGGTCACCCTCCCGCAGCGTGCCCGCGTCGATGCCAAACCACTCCGCCAGTTCGCCAGTCAGGCGATGCACCGCGCGCTCGGTGGACAGGAACGGCGCGCCGGCCCGGTAGGCATCCCGCGTGCGCTTTAGCATCCGCACTCCGAAGTTGTAGAAGGCCATGTTGCGCAGGTGTGCGCCGGCATCCGAGAAGCCCATGTGCACGCTCGAGTCGGCGGCCAGCTTGTTGAGCTGCTTGGGCCGGTGGTTGGCCACGATGGTTGTCCACCGGACGTTGCGCTCGCCGTTCTCGACGAGCACATCAAGGAACGCGTCGAGCGGGTGCAGTCCGCGCTCTTCGGCGATCGTGCCAAAGCTTTTGCCGATCAACGACTTGTCGGGGCACTCAACAATCATCGCGTCGTGGAAATCGCGGTGCCACAACGACGGTCCCAGTTTGCGCCGGTCGAACTCGCGCCGGAACCGGCGGCGGTAAGACTTGTCGGCCAGCAGTTCGTTGCGCTCCAGCTGATCGCGCAGATGGAGGGCTGCCGTTCCCGCGCCGAACTCTTCGAAGACCGGCAGATCGACGCCGTCGGAGTACAACTCGAACGGGACTGGCAGATGCTGGAACCGCACGCTAGAACCCAGGAAGGCGTTGAGCACGCGGGTGCCGAACCCGAACACGTGCACGGCAAGCGGCATTGACTTGGCGTCAGCGGACACCAGCAAACTCATCCGGACTCCATTGCGACGGCCCAACATCCGGCTGCTGGTCAAAAAGAACATCAGTGCCGACGCAGGGTTTTCGACGTCGGGTGCGCTCTGCAGCATCCGGCCGCGCTTGCGCAATACGTTGATCAGCCTGCGCCGTTCACGCCATGTCGCGAAGGTGGACGGCAGCGCGCGCGACCGGAAACGGTCGCCATCGAGCTTGTCGATTGCCGCATCCATCCCGGACATGCCGAGCACACCGGCCTCGAGCGCCTCGTCGAGCAGTGCCGCCATTTTCTCCAGTTCGGCATCGCTGGGTTTGGCGGTGCCGTCGGTAGCGCGATCTAGCCCCAAAACCGCAGTTCGCAGGTCCGAATGACCAAGAAGCGAGGCGACATTCGGCCCGAGCGGCAAAGCATCGATTGCGTCGATGTATTCCGCGGCGGTCGACCAGGTTCTGTTCGAGTTCAGAGCGCCGTAGACGTATTCGCGCGGCACCGCCTCGACCCGGCTGAACAGGTCGGCGGCGTCCTCGGAGTTGGCGTACACCGTCGACAGCGAGCAGTTGCCCAGCAGCACCGTGGTGACGCCGTGACGCACCGACTCCCGCAGCCCGGGGTCAAGCAGCACCTCGGCGTCGTAGTGGGTGTGCACGTCGATGAAGCCCGGCATGATCCACTTGCCAGCGGCGTCGATCACCTCGGGGCAACCGGTCTCGTCCAGCGGCCCGGCGGACACCGCAGCCACCACGCCGTCGCGAATACCGAGCGAACGAGTCCGCGGCGCGCTGCCGGTGCCATCGAACCACGATCCGTCGCGGATGATCACGTCGTAAGTCACTGCGTCCTCCAGCTCGTTGAGTTGCAACGAACCTAACATAGTTAGCACGTACTCGCAATCTTTTTTCGCGGTTCGTTTCTCGGGGTAAAAGTGCTGTTCAAGAAGCGTAAAGACAGATCAGCGATGCGGCGTTGAGGTCGGCCCTGTGGGAGTGTCAGGGACTGTCGCGGGATCCGGCACCGTGACTGCCCGTGGCACTTCGCCGCTGCGGGTGGCCACCGCGGGCGCCCGGAGTACGGCTCCCTTCTGGGCGCACTCATTGCTTTGCACAGTGACCGTGATTTCGCCCGCAAACCCGCCCTGCGACTGCGGCCGCAAGGACAACGCCTGCGTCGTGGCGTGCATCCCCGCCGCTCCGTTCGGCCCGACGCAGGGGAATGTCGACTCTTCCGGCCGGGCCAGCCAACGGCCGTCGCGGAAGTCCAAGACGACAGGTTCGCCACCAGGCGACTTCGCTCGTGTGTGGTCATCGTCGTCTAGATGCACACCGACCGCTGTACATGGGCCCGGCGTGCACGACGAGCGAAAGGCCCACCAGGTATTCACATCAGGTGCTTGGGGGTCGGGCGTGTAGTTGAACGTCTGCTTTGTGCGTTGGACCTCGAGACGGTAAGTGCCGTCCAGTGGGACGGGCGCGGCGACCTGGCTGCTGGCCGTCGGGGCGCCGGCCGCAGCCGATGCACTCGTCGTCGGGCGGGCGGCCTGCGTGGCGGTCGTGTCGGTCTTGCGCCCGATCACGAAGCCGAGCGCCAGCAGCACAACGACGAGCACCACCGTTGCGGCACCCAACACGACTTTGCGCGGCCGGCGTCTCGTCGGCACAATTGCCCGAGGCGCCTGAGTGATTGTCGTGTCGGCTGCGGACGCTGCAGAGAAATCGTCCATGCCACCCAGCGCCGACCGCAGGTTTGTGCCACGCCCTTGCCGATTTCTCACCCCGGATCGCGCTTTGGGAGCCGGTTTGATGTCGTGGATGTCACCGGTTTCGGGCCAGGCGTAAGCGGGATAGTCGACCACGAGGACGGCTTCGGGACTGCGATCCCCGATCGAGACGCCGGCCTGTGCGTTGGCCGCATCGGAGAATGCGCGGCAGCTCTCGAACCGGTCTTCGGGTCTTCTGGCAAGTGCTCTGGAGAACGCACCGTCCAGGCGTGCCAGCTCCGGGCGCTGGTCGCTGAGTCTGGGGGGCGGACTGTTCAACAACTGGTCCAGTGCTGCGGCCGGATCGGTGTGCTGCACCGGCGGCGCACCGGTCAGCAAATGAAACGCAGTCGCTGCCAACGCGTACTGGTCGGCGCGCTCGTTGATGTCGGCTCCCATCAACTGTTCGGGTGCAGCGTAGGCGAGGGTTCCGACCGGGACGTTGGTTGCATTGGCCCCGGTTGGTTCACCGAGTTGCCGGGCGATCCCGAAGTCGGCCAGGAGGATCCGTTGTTCGCCTTCGCGGTGGCCGGTCGACAAGCCGGTCAGCAAGATGTTGGCGGGCTTGACGTCACGATGCAGCAGGCCGCGCTGATGGGCGTAGTCGAGAGCGGCGGCGACGGCTGAGACGATCGCAAGCACCTCCCCGGCCGGCGAAACCGCTGGAAACCGATCGGCCATGAGCTGCACGGCGTTGATGCCCTCGACGTAGTCCATCGCGACCCAGAGCTGTCCCTCGAACTCGTCGCGAGCATGCACCTCCACGATGTGCGGATGATAGAGCCTTGCGATGGCAGTCTCCGAAAGAAACCGCTGGCGGAAGTCACTATCCGTCGACAGCGCCAGCGAAAGAACCTTCAGAGCAACCCAGCGCGCCAATCTCGGATCCTGGGCGAGGTAGACGTCACCCGTCTCTCCAGAGCCCAGCCTGCGCGCAACCGTATACCCAGCAAACGTCGCGCCGCTGGCCAATGCCATCAAGCAATCGTAACCGCCTCGGCGACGCCGCGCGCGTTTGGTGTCCGGCGCACCCCCAGCTGCTCTTAGGGCCGAAACGTCTTGCCGCGCAATATCACCAGATCGGGATGATTCAGCACGCCGGGGCCCTGCCGCGGATCGGTCGAATAGCACAACAGGTCAGCAGATGCGCCCTGATCCAGACCGGGCCGGCCCAGCCAGCGACGGGCATCCCAGCACGCCGCTCCCAACGCCGCGGTGGGACTCATTCCAATGTCTTTGAGGGCCTCGACCTCGTCGGCGATGCGTCCGTGTCGGATCATGGGGCCGGCATCGCTACCTGCGTACAACGGCACGCCCGCTTCCAGGGCCGCCGCCATCCGCCGATGGCAGCGGGCATACAGGTCGCGCATGTGGGCGGCGTAGGCCGGATAGCGCACCGCGGCGTCGGCGATACCCGGGAAGTTCTCGATGTTGATCAGCGTGGGGACCAATGCGGTGCCGTGCTCGAGCATCAGCGCGATGGTGTCATCGGTGAGTCCCGTGCCGTGCTCGATGCAATCGATGCCGGCGTTGATCAGGCCGGGCAGCGCGTCCTCGCTGAACACATGCGCAGTGACCCGCGCCCCGTGGGCGTGTGCGGCATCGATCGCGGCCTTGAGCACGTCGTCGGACCACAGCGGGGCGAGGTCGCCGACTTTGCGGTCGATCCAGTCGCCGACCAGCTTGATCCAACCGTCGCCGCGCTGAGCTTCCACGGCCACCGCTTCCGCCAGCTGCGATTCGTCTTCGAGTTCGACGGCGACGCCGGCCTGGTACCGCTTGGGTCTGGCCAGATGCCTTCCGGCTCGAATGATGCGGGGCAGATCGGCGTGGTCGTCGAGGCTGCGGGTGTCGGTCGGTGCGCCGCAGTCACGCAATAGCAGCGCGCCGACGTCGCGTTCGGACTCGGCTTGCGCGATCGCCTCGTCCAGTGGGATCTCGCCGTGGTCACCCAGCCCAACGTGACAGTGCGCGTCGACCAGTCCGGGCAGTATCCAGCCGGAGTCGAAGACGGTGTCGGCCTCGGCAACCGGCTCGATACTGATGTGGCCGTCGACGATCCACAGTTCGATCGGGGTCTCGTCGGGCAGCCCTTGGCCTCGCACGTGCAGGCGCACGGCGCGCTACTTCTTGCCCGGGAACTTCAGCTTGGACAGGTCGAAGTCGGCCAGGCCGGGCGGCAGCTCATTGAGGCCTTCGGGCATTTGCGACAGATCAGGAAATCCTGCCGGCATGCCCGGCATGCCCGGCCCTCCGGGCCCGAAGGGGCTCCTGACCTTCGGCGGCGTCGGACCACGTGCCCCCTTCTTGCCTTTCTTGCCTTTTGCCCCCTTGCCTTTTCGGTTCGCGGACTTGCGGCTGATACCGGGCAGGCCCATGCCGCCGAGCATGGACGACATCATCTTGCGGGCTTCGAAGAAGCGGTCGACCAGCTGGTTGACCTCGGACACCGCCACGCCCGAGCCGTTGGCGATCCGCAACCGCCGCGAGGCGTTGATGATCTTCGGGTCGGCCCGCTCTTGCGGCGTCATGCCGCGGATGATGGCCTGCAGCCGGTCGAGCTGCGTGTCGTCGACTTCGGCCAGCGCATCTTTCATCTGACCCGCGCCGGGCAGCATGCCCAACAGGTTGCCAATCGGGCCCATCTTGCGGATGGCGAGCATCTGTTCCAGGAAATCCTCGAGGGTCAGCTCCCCGGACCCGATCTTGGCGGCGGCCGCCTCGGCCTGCTCGGCGTCGAAGACCTGCTCGGCTTGTTCGATCAGGCTCAGCACATCGCCCATGCCCAGGATGCGGCTGGCCATGCGGTCCGGGTGGAAGACGTCGAAGTCCTCGAGCTTCTCGCCGGTGGAGGCGAAAAGGATCGGGACACCGGTCACCTCGCGGACCGACAACGCGGCCCCGCCGCGGGCGTCACCGTCCAGCTTGGTCAACACCACACCGGTGAAGCCGACACCCTCGCGGAACGCCTCTGCGGTGGTAACGGCGTCCTGACCGATCATCGCGTCCAGGACGAACAGCACCTCATCGGGGTCAACAGCCGCCCGGATGGCCGCGGCCTGGTCCATCAGCTTGTCGTCGATGCCCAGCCGCCCGGCGGTGTCGACGATGACGACGTCGAAGTGTTTGGCCCGGGCCTCCGCGAGCCCCGCCGACGCGACCGCGACCGGGTCGCCCGGGCCAGACTCCGGCCCAGATGTTGGGGCTCCGGGATGCGGCGCGAACACCGGCACCCCGGCGCGCTGACCCACCACTTGCAGCTGATTGACCGCCGCCGGCCGCTGCAGGTCGCAGGCCACCAGAAGCGGCGTGTGTCCTTGGCCGCGAAGCCACGCGGCCAATTTTCCGGCCAGTGTCGTTTTACCGGAACCCTGCAGGCCGGCGAGCATCACCACCGTCGGTGGCGTCTTCGCGAAGGCCAGCTGGCGGGTTTCGCCGCCGAGGATGCCGACCAGTTCTTCGTTGACGATCTTGACGACCTGCTGCGCCGGGTTCAGCGCGCCCGACACCTCAGCGCCGCGGGCGCGGTCTTTGATCCGGCCGACGAACGCCCGCACCACGGGCAGCGAAACGTCGGCTTCGAGCAGCGCCAGCCGGATTTCGCGGGTGGTGGTCTCGATATCGGCGTCGGTCAGCCGACCCTTGCCGCGCAACCCCTGTAGGGCAACGGTCAACCGGTCAGAGAGCGATTCAAACACCCTGCCAGCCTAGTGGTAGTGCGGATCCGGCAGCAGAGTCCGAGCCAGGCACCGTCGCTCCGCGACACTTGCACCACGCACACGACCCGTTGAGTGTCGCCGTGGCTTGAGTTTCGACGAAGCCGCGCGGGGGTCTTGACGGCGCGGGCGGCCGCAGCAAAGGATCAGCCTCATGCTCGAGGTGATTGACAAAGGATCCTGCACCGATGCGCATCCGGTCCCGCTGCTTTTCGTGCACGGCGGCTGGCATGGCGCGTTGGTGCTGGGACGACCACTTCCTGGACTTCTTCGCAGATGCCGGCTATCGCGCAGTCGCACTTAGCCTGCGCGGACACGGCACCAGCCCGACATCGAAGCCGTTGCCCTCGGTTTCCCTTGCCGACTACCTGGAGGATCTCCGTTCGGTGGCCGACGACCTCGGCGGCCCTCCGGTGCTCATCGGCCATTCATTGGGCGGCTTCCTTATTCAGCGCTACCTCGAGGAGCGCAGCGCCCCGGCCGCGGTGCTGGTGGGCTCCGTGCCACCGCAGGGCGTGCTCAGTTTGGCGTTGCGCGTCTGGCGCCACCGACCGTCGACGACTTTGGAAGCCTGGACCGACCCCACATTGCTCAAATTCCTCGCCACCCCGGCCCTGGCCCGCGAATACCTGTTCTGCGCAGCCACGCCCGAGGCCATCGTCGAATCCTGCAGGCAACGCGCCGGAGCCGAGAGCATTCGCGCCGCCATGACCGATCCGGTGTTGCGCCGCGTCAAAACCCGGCGAGTGAACACCTCGTTCCTGGTGCTCGGCGCCGAGCACGACGGCTTCGTCAGCACGGGCGAAGTGCGCGCCACGGCACGCGCCTACCGGACCGAGCCGGAATTCTTCGACATGGGCCACAACATGATGCTCGAACCCGGATGGGCCGACGTCGCCGGGCGGATCCACGCGTGGCTCCAAACCCGCAACCTGGCGAGCCAGTCCCGGCGATCAGGTTAACCCGCTTCGACACTTCAGGTCGCTACCGCGCCGAAATACGTTGCCATGCTACATTTCACACCCGCCGCTGCGCGAAAGCGCGATCATGCACCGGCATGCGCGGCGCACCATCTACCAGGGGGAGCCGTGTCGATGCAGTTGGGCAGCGACACGGATGCACGCGACGACACCGTAGGGGGCGCTACGGGCCACCATTCCGGCAACCAGACGTTGCGCGGCTGGCAGCGTCGGGCGCTGGTGAAATACCTGGCCGGTACGCCACGCGATTTCTTGGCCGTGGCCACCCCGGGATCTGGGAAGACAACATTCGCCCTGCGGGTAGCGGCCGAGCTGCTTGGCCAGCGCGCCGTCGAGCAGATCACCGTCGTCGTGCCGACAGAGCACCTGAAAGTGCAGTGGGCGCAGGCCGCGGAGCGCCACGGTCTTGCCCTGGATCCCAAATTCTCCAATTCCAACCCCCAGACCTCGCCGGAGTATCACGGCGTGATGGTCACCTACTCGCAGGTCGCCGCACATCCGACGCTGCACCGGGTTCGCACCGAGCAGCGCAAAACCTTGGTCATCTTCGATGAGATCCACCATGGCGGTGACGCCAAGACCTGGGGTGACGCAATCCGAGAAGCCTTCAGCGACGGCACCCGCCGAATCGCGCTGACGGGCACACCCTTTCGCAGCGACGACAGTCCCATCCCGTTCGTCACCTACGCGGGCGGCGCCGACGGGGTGCTGCGTTCGCAAGCCGACCACACCTACGGCTACGCCGAGGCCCTTGCCGACGGTGTAGTCCGCCCGGTGGTGTTCCTGGCTTACTCCGGACAGGCGCGTTGGCGAGACAGTGCCGGCGAAGAGCACGCGGCGCGCCTGGGCGAACCGCTTTCCGCGGAGCAGACCGCACGTGCCTGGCGCACAGCGCTGGACCCGGCCGGCGAATGGATGCCCGCAGTGATCGCCGCTGCCGATCTGCGGCTCCGCCAACTGCGTACGCACGTTCCCGACGCCGGCGGCATGGTCATCGCCTCCGACCGGAGCGCAGCCCGCGCCTACGCCGCCCTGCTGAAGAAGTTGACCTCAGAAGCGCCGACGGTCGTGCTCTCCGACGATCCCGGATCGTCGTCGCGCATCAGCGAATTCGCCGGGAGCACCAGCCGGTGGCTGGTTGCGGTGCGCATGGTGTCCGAAGGCGTCGACATACCTCGGCTGGCGGTCGGGATCTACGCCACAAGCGCCTCGACACCGCTGTTTTTCGCACAGGCCGTCGGCCGGTTTGTGCGATCTCGCCGGCCGGGTGAAATCGCAAGCATTTTCCTGCCGTCGGTGCCTAACCTGCTGCAGTTGGCCAGCGAGTTGGAAGCCCAGCGCAACCACGTGCTCGGCCAACCGCATCGCGAATCGGACCAAGATCCCCTCGACGGTGATCCCGCCGCGCGGACGCAAACCGAACGCAGCGATGCCGACAAGGGCTTTACCTCATTGGGAGCCGACGCCGAACTGGATCAGGTCATCTTTGATGGATCCTCGTTCGGCACCGCCGCCCCCGCCGGAAGCGAGGAGGAGGCTGACTACCTCGGTATCCCCGGATTACTTGACGCCGACCAGATGCGTGCCCTGCTGCACCGCCGCCAGGACGAGCAGTTGCAGAAGCGGATCTCCGCAGGCAAAGCCGCATCGCCGATACCGCCGAGTTCGGCATCGTTGGCGTCGACGCATGGCCAAATTCGCGAGCTACGTCGCGAACTCAACACCCTCGTCTCGGCGACCCACCACCGAACCGGCAAACCACACGGCTGGATCCACAGCGAACTCCGCCGTCGGTGCGGAGGCCCACCGACTGCCGCCGCGACCCGCGACCAGCTTCAAGCGCGTATCGAAGCCTTGCGGAAGCTGAATTCCGAGCAGTCTTGACGCGCGGCATGAAGCGCGCAAGGGACCTAGTCGCCGACGGGCTCGCCGACCACCACGTCCGCTGAGACGCCTAACACCGCCAACAGGTGCTCTTCCACCGCGGCTCGCGCGGCTTTGTTGGGGTCGCCGTTCAACTCGGGCGCAGCAGACTCGACGGGCACTGCGACACAGAACACATCGGCCGCCGTCGATCCGAACGTATTGACCTTCGCCCAACCGATGTCTGCTCCTGCACGCTCCAGCGCCTGCGCCAGCAACGCGAGCAGGCCGATCCGGTCCATGGCGCGGACTTCGACGACAAGTTGGCCCGGTACGGCGGTATCGAGCCACAGGATGCGGGGCGGCGCGGTCGAACGCGTCAGCGGCGCCCCCGCCTGAATCTCCCCGGCCCGAGCCATCGCGGAGCTGGCGGCGTCGCTGTCACGCTTCTGCAGCGTGCCGAGGACGTCAACGTCGCCGTTGATCGCACCGACGAACTGCTGGCGCAGCAGGTCGGCCGCGGGCGGGGAACCAAAAAGCGGTGACACCACGAATTCGGCGATCGCAACACCCTCGTGGATGTTGACCGACGCCGAGTGAACCCGCAGCGAGTTCAGTGCCAGCACGGCGGCGGCTTTCGACATCAGTCCCCGCGCGTCTGGGGCAACCATCACCGCGTAGATCCGCTCGCGGTCGCCAGGCTTGATCTCTACGTGCACCCCGTGGTCGGCCGCAAGTGAAAGATAATGGGGCGTAGTCGGTTCGGCCTGCGGCAGCGGCTCACCCGCCATCACCATCCGACAGCGACGCACCAGGTCGGCCACCAGGGAAGCCTTCCAGTCGCTCCACACCCCTGGCCCGGTGGCCTTCGAGTCCGCCTCCGCTAGCGCGTGCAACAGTTCGAGCAGTTGCGGATCCCCGCCCAGCGCCTCGGACACCGCCTCGCTGGTTTTGGGGTCGTTCAAATCGTTTCGGGTGGCCGTAACGGGCAGCAGCAGGTGGTGGCGGACCATCTCGGACAGCGTGTCGACGTCTTGGGGCGACAGCCCAAGCCGCTCGGCGATCGGGATCACCAATTCGGCCCCGAGCACACAATGATCTACGCCCCGCCCCTTACCGATGTCGTGCAGCAGCGCACCAATCGCAAGCAAGTCCGATCGCGCGACGCGAGTGGTCAGCGGCGCCGCATTAACAGCGGTTTCGACGATATGACGGTCCACGGTCCATTTGTGGGAGACGTCGCGCGGCGGAAGGTCACGGACCGCGTCCCATTCCGGCAATAGCCGACCCCACAGCCCGGTGCGATCAAGTGCCTCGATCGTGTTCACTGCGGTAGGGCCGGCCAAGAGCACGACCAGTAGGTCGTCTAATGCCTCCCGCGGCCAAGGAGTTGGCAAGTCCGGGACGTTATCGGCCAGCCGACTCAGCGTGGCGGCGCCGATGGGCAAGCCGGTGTCTGCCGACGCGGCAGCCACTCGCAGCACCAGGCCCGGATCGGTTTGGGGGTGGGCCTCGCGGGCAAGCACGATCTCGCCGTCATACTCGACCACGCCCTCGTCCAGCGGTCGCCGCTTCGGGCGGCGCACCAAAGCCGAGATGCCGCGTCGGGGCAATGCGTTTTGCGCAGTCCTCAGCCCGGTTTCGGCGTGGTATGCAATGGTTCGGCCGGCGTCTGACAGCATGCGTGCCAAGGCGAATCGGTCACCGACGCCCAACGCGGCACTGACCTCGTCGCCGAACTGTGCCAGCAGCTGCTCACGCCCGCGGCCAGACACCCGGTGCAGTTCGGTGCGCACATCGAGCAGCGTCAGATAGGCAGCATCCAGTGAACCCCCCGGCGTTTCCGGTCGGGCCATACCGCGGCGGTCGATGAGCTGGGCGACCCCCAACGCGTCCAATAGTTGGACGTCGCGGAGGCCGCCGCGACCCGATTTCAGGTCGGGCTCGGCCCGTTGCGAGATCCGGCCACAACGCAGCCAGCGAGCATGTGTCATTTCCGCAAGTTCGTCCATCCGGGAACGAATCCCACTGCGCCACTGCCGTCGCATCCCAGCGATGAGTTCGGTCGACAGCCACTCGTCTCCGGCGATGTGGCGCGCATCCAATAAACCCAGGGCGGCCGTCATGTCGGAATTGGCGATGTCCACTGCCTCGCTGACCGTTCGCACGCTATGGTCGAGCCGAATGTTGGCGTCCCACAGCGGATACCACAGCCGATCGGCGACCTGCCCCAGCACATCGGTCGGCTTGCCATCGTGCAGCAACACCAGATCAAGGTCTGAGTACGGCAGCAGTTCACAACGTCCCAGCCCGCCGACTCCGACGATCGCGAAGCCACTGTTGTCGGTGATACCGATCTCGGTTGCCGTGGCGGTCAGCCAGGACTCGTGTAGATCCAGCCACGCTTGCCGCAACTGAGCTGCATCCAGGTCCAGACCAGCTGCTAGTACTTCGCGCCGCGAGGCAGCCAAATCGGTTGCCGCGCAGGCGCTTCCCGGTTTCGTGAGCTGTGGTCCAGCCGGTCCAGAAATCCCGGACGGGTCGGGCGGATAGTGGTTCATACCCTCCTGGCCCGTCCGGGCTGGATCAGCAATGTGCGGCTACGGTCACAGAGCGTCGGTTCCGCGTTCACCAGTGCGCACTCGCACAATGGTTTCCACGGGGCTGACCCAGACTTTGCCGTCACCGATCTTGCCGGTACGCGCCGACCGGACGATCGCGTCCACCACCTTGTCAACGATGGAATCATCGACGACGACCTCGATCCGGACCTTCGGCACGAAATCGACCGAGTATTCAGCACCGCGGTAAACCTCGGTGTGACCCTTCTGCCGTCCGTAGCCCTGGATTTCGCTGACGGTCATCCCCAGGACACCCGCTTCCTCGAGGGCGGTCTTGACGTCGTCGAGGGTGAACGGCTTCACGATCGCAGTGATGAGCTTCATTTCGGCACTGCCTCTACTTTCTCGTCCACTCGCTCCTCCAGGCCGTTAGGGCTTCCCTGCACGCTGGGACGGTGCGGAAGTCCCGAAGCCGTGACGACTGCAAAATCATACGCGCTCTCAGCGTGCTCAGCCTCGTCGATGCCCGCGGCTTCGTCCTCAGCACTGAGCCGCAGCCCGATGGTGTACTTCAGGATCAAAGCCAATATAAGGGTAACGGTGGCAGAGTAGAAGAGCACACTGAACGCCCCAACGGCCTGCCGTTCCAGCTGGGACCACCCACCGCCGTAAAACAATCCCTTGGACACGCCCGTGACGCCGTTGATGGCCGGGCTCTCCGGGGCGGCAAGCAGACCCACCAGCAGGGTGCCCGTCAAACCGCCGATCATGTGCACACCGACCACGTCCAGCGAGTCATCGAAGCCGAGCTTGAATTTCAGTCCGACCGCCAGCGCGCACAGCGCCCCGCCGACCGCCCCGATAACCAGGGCACCCAGCACGTTCACCGACGAGCAGGACGGCGTGATGGCGACCAGCCCGGCGACGATGCCCGACGCCGCCCCCAGCGTCGTGGGCTTGCCATCGCGGATGCGCTCGACAAGCAGCCAGGCGAGCATGGCGGTCGACGTCGCGATGGTCGTGGTCATGAAGGTGCTACCGGCGGAGCCGTTCGAGCTGGTCGCCGATCCGGCGTTGAACCCGAACCAGCCGAACCACAGCAATCCGGCACCGAGCATCACAAACGGCACATTGTGCGGACGGAACAGCGTCGTCGGCCAACCCTTGCGCTTGCCCAGGACGATCGCCAGCACCAGGCCGGCCACACCGGAGTTGATATGCACCGCGGTTCCGCCGGCGAAGTCGATCGCATGCAGCTTGTTGTTGATCCAGCCGCCGTGCTCGGACGCGAACCCGTCAGCCGCGAAGACCCAGTGCGCAACCGGGAAGTAGACCAACGTCGCCCATAGTCCGGAGAACACCAGCCAGGCGCTGAACTTCAACCGGTCGGACACGGCGCCCGAGATCAGTGCGACCGTAATGATCGCGAACATCAGCTGGAAGGCCACGAATACGGTGGCAGGCATGGTACCGGCCAGCGGGATGTCCACTGCCGAAACGCCTTTGGTTGGATCCGCTTTCACGGCATTGCCGCCGATGAGACCCTTCAGGCCCCAGTAATCGGTCGGGTTGCCGATCACACCACCTTTGTCGTCACCGAACGCAAGCGAGTAGCCGTAGAGCACCCACAGCACGGTCACCACGCCCATCGCGCTGATGCTCATCATGATCATGTTGAGCACGCTTCTGGTGCGCGTCATGCCGCCGTAGAAGAACGCCAGACCTGGCGTCATCAACAGCACCAACGCGGAACTCGCCAGCATCCAGGCGGTATCGCCGGTATCGGGCTGCCCCAGTATCGGGAAACTCACTCGCTATCACCTCCGGTCGGCCACGAATGGCCGTCAGACGTTTGCCTGTGGCCTGTGCAGAACATTGCGCAATGGTTGTTGCAGCAATGGAGCCACGGTGTTTCGACAGGATTAACGTCGCGCTCGGCGTGTAAGGACTGTTAGCCGAGCAGGGCGTCGACAAAGGCGGCGGGTTCGAAGGGCGCCAGATCGTCGGGACCTTCACCGAGCCCGACCAGTTTCACCGGTACCCCAAGTTCTTGTTGGACGCGGAAAACGATGCCGCCCTTGGCTGTTCCGTCCAACTTGGTCAGCACCGCGCCGGTGATGTCGACTACGTCGGCGAACACCCGGGCCTGCGCCAGCCCGTTCTGCCCGATGGTGGCATCGAGCACCAGCAAGACCTCGTCGACGGCCGCGCGCCGGCTGACCACGCGCTTGACTTTGTCGAGTTCGTCCATCAGCCCGACTTTGGTGTGCAAACGTCCGGCAGTGTCGATGACTACGACGTCGGCTCCGCTGGCGATGCC